>Ga0105243_10003778_pt1 | contig 12134 bp, 13 predicted proteins | sample KBSM34metaG_FD_81525 | JGI IMG/M metagenome (GOLD analysis project Ga0105243, IMG submission 81525) | Miscanthus rhizosphere microbial communities from Kellogg Biological Station, Michigan, USA - KBS M3-4 metaG | ecosystem: Host-associated > Plants > Roots > Rhizosphere > Soil | place...
CGCGAGGCGGGCTCCACCGCGGTGCAGGAGCTCGCGTTCACCCTCGCCGACGGCTTCGCCTACGTGGACGCCGCGGTGACCCGCGGGCTGGACGTGGACGACTTCGCCCCCCGGCTCTCCTTCTTCTTCGACATCCACAATGATTTCTTCGAGGAGATCGCCAAGCTCCGCGCCGCCCGCCGCATCTGGGCCACCGTGATGCGCGACCGCTTCCGCGCCCGGAAGGCGGAGTCCATGCGCCTGCGCACCCATACCCAGACCGCGGGGGTGTCGGCCACCGCCCAGCAGCCGCTGAACAACGTGGCCCGGGTGGCGTTGCAGGCCCTCGCCGCGGTGCTGGGCGGCGCCCAGTCCTTGCACACCAACTCCTACGACGAGGTGCTGGCGCTCCCCACCGAGGAAGCGGTCACGGTGGCCCTTCGCACCCAGCAGATCATCGCCGAGGAGTCCGGAGTGCCGCTGACCATCGACCCCCTGGGGGGCTCCTACTATCTCGAGAAGCTCACCGACGAGATGGAGGCGCACGCCATGGCCTACATCCGGAAGATCGACGAGCTGGGAGGGATGGTGCGCGCCATCGACCACGGCTATCCGCAGAAGGAGATCGCCGACGCCGCCTATCGGTACCAGCTCATGGACGACCGCGGCGAGAAGACGGTGGTGGGCGTGAACAAGTACGCGATGCCGGACGAGCGGCCGATGCCCTACCTCAAGATCGACGACGCCATCGAGCGCGAGCAGCGGGAGCGCGTGGTGCGGGTCAAGGCGGCGCGCGATGCCGTCAAGGTGGAGCGGCGGCTCAAGCAGCTGGCGGAGGCCTGCCGCGACGGCGGCAACGTGATGCCGGTGCTGGTGGACGCGGTGAAGGACTACGTCTCGCTGGGCGAGATCTCCGAGGTGTACCGCCAGGTGTTCGGTCTGTACCGCGAGCCGATCATTTTCTAGAGGGAGAGAGAGCCATGGCAACCGATCCGATCCGCGTGAGCAAGACGACGGCGCCCAAGAAGCATCCCAAGGACGGCGAGCTCGGCTTCGGCCAGATCTTCACCGACCACATGTTCCTGGCCGACTTCCAGGAAGAGAAGGGTTGGTACGATCCGCGCGTCGAGCCGTACGGGCCCATCCCGCTCGATCCCGCCGCGGCGGTGCTGCACTACGCCCAGGCCATCTTCGACGGGCTGAAGGCCTTCCGCGGGGTGGACGGCAAGGTTCGGCTCTTCCGGCCGCAGAAGCACATCGAGCGGATGAACAACTCCGCCCTCCGGATGAGCATCCCCCCCATGGATCCCGAGCTCGCCCTGCGCTCCCTGGTGGAGCTGGTGGGGCTGGACCGCGAGTGGGTGCCCAGGACCATCGGCACCTCCCTCTATGTGCGGCCGGTGATCCTGGCCAGCGAGGCCTTTCTCGGGGTGCGCCCGGCCAAGTCGTACATCTACTACGTGATCCTGTCGCCGGTGGGCGCCTATTACGCGGAGGGCATGGCGCCGGTGAAGATCCGCGTGGAGGAGAAGTACGTGCGCGCGGTGGACGGGGGACTCGGCGGCGCCAAGACCGGCGCCAACTACGCGGCCAGCCTCATGGCGGGCGAGGAGGCCAAGCACGAGGGCTTCACCCAGGTGCTGTGGCTGGACGGGGTGCACCGCAAGTACATCGACGAGGTCGGCACCATGAACATCATGGTGAAGATCGGCGACGAGGTGATCACTCCCGGGCTGGGCGGCACCATCTTGCCCGGGGTCACGCGCGACTCGGTGCTCACCCTCCTCCGCGACTGGGGCCTGAAGGCCACCGAGCGGCCGATCGCCATCGACGAGGTGGTGGACGCGCACCGGAGCGGGCAGCTCAAGGAAGTGTTCGGCACCGGCACCGCCGCCGTCATCTCGCCGGTGGGCGAGCTGGCCTACCGCGGGCACAAGATGGTGATCCAGGACGGCGGCATCGGGTCGCTCACCCAGCGGCTGTACGACGCCATCGTGGGCATCCAGTACGGCAAGCTTCCGGATCCGCATCGCTGGACCCTCGAGGTCTAGCCAGGGAGGTCCCATGGACTGCGTCTTCTGCAAGATCCGGGACGGGCAGATCCCCTCGTTCAAGATCCACGAGGACGAGCGCACCCTCACCTTCATGGACATCAACCCCATCAACTCCGGACACTGCCTGGTGGTGACCAAGACCCACGCCGCCACCATTCACGAGTCCGACGTGGAGGACCTCAAGGCGACCATGGTGGCGGCCAAGCGGGTGGCGGCGGCCATCCAGCACGCGCTGAAGCCGGACGGGCTCAACCTGCTCCAGGCCAACGGGGCCGCCGCCTTCCAGTCGGTCCCGCACTTCCATCTGCACCTCATTCCGCGCTGGAACGGGGACGGCAAGGGCTTCGACTGGAAGCTGGTGGCCGGCAACCGCGATCAGATCATGAAGACCGGGGAGCGGTTGCGCGAGCTCCTGAAGTGAGCCCCACATGACCGAGCGTAAGGTTCGGGTGGTGGTCGCCAAGCCGGGCCTCGACGGGCACGATCGGGGGGCCAAGATCGTCGCGCGCGCGCTGCGCGACGCCGGCTTCGAGGTCATCTATACCGGGCTACACCAGACGCCGGAGCAGATCGTGGCGGTGGCCATCCAGGAAGACGTGGACGCCATCGGGCTCAGCGTGCTGTCCGGCGCGCACAATTACCTCTTCGCGCGCGTGCTGGAGCTCCTGCGCGAGAAGGGCGCGGACGACATCGCCGTCTTCGGCGGCGGCATCATTCCTCAGGAAGACATCCTGGCCCTGAAGGCCCTGGGCGTGAAGGAGCTCTTCACCCCGGGGACGTCCATCCAGGACATCGTCCGCTTCGTCCGCGAGAATATCCGGACGGCGGTCTGATCGCCCCCGCCGGACTCCCCAGCGTGCACGCGCGCGGAACCGACTGCTGGCCCGCCTCGCTGACCGGCGACCTCGTCGAGGAGTCGCACCACGGCCGGCGGGTGCGGTGCTACCCCGCGGATCGGCCCCGGACCCTGTGCGACCTCCTCGACCGCGCCGCCGACCGGTTCCCCGCTCGCGAGGCCGTCGTCACCCCGGAGGGGCGCCCGACCTGGCGGGAGTTCCGCGAGCAGGTGTCGCGCCTGGCCGCCGGGCTGCACGCGCGCCACGCGGTGAAGCCGGGCGACCGCGTGGCGCTCCTCCTCATGAACGGCCTGCCCTTCTGCCTCGCCGTCTTCGCCTGCGCGCGGCTGGGCGCCATCGCGGTCACGCTGAACACCAAGCTCAGGACGCGCGAGCTGGAGTACATGCTGGCGCACTCGGGCGCGCGGATCCTCCTGACGCAGCCCGCGGGGTGGGCGCAGGTGGAGCCCATCCGCGACGCCATTCCCGCGGAGGCGGTGTACGTGGTGGGGAGCGCACCCGCGGGAACCCGGAGCTGGGAGGACCTCGACGCCGACCCGCGGGCGCTGCCCGCGGTCACGGTGGAGGAAGACGACACCGCCTTCATCATGTACACGTCGGGCACCACCGGACGGCCCAAGGGCGCCGAGGGCACGCATCTCGGCATCGTGAACTCGGCGCTCACCTACGAGCGCTGCCTGGCGCTGCGCGACGACGAGCGCTCGCTGGTGGCGGTGCCGCTCTTTCACGTCACCGGGCTCATCGCCCAGTTCCTCGCCATGGCGCACGTGGGCGGCACCACGGTGGTGATGCCCACCTTCAATGCCGCGGAGGCCCTCCGGCTCATCGACGCGGAGCGCATCACGCACCTGATCGCCGCGCCCACCGTCTTCGTCATGCTGATGCTGGAGCCGGGCTACCGGGAGCGCGGCCGGACCCTGCGCGTGCTCGCCTACGGGGGCGCCCCCACGCCGCCCGACACCATCCGCGCGCTGCGCGAGTGGCTGCCGCAGGCGCGGCTGCACAATGCCTACGGCATGACGGAGACCTGCTCGCCCACCACCATCCTCGCCGACGAGGACGCGCGGGCGCGGGTGTCCACCGTGGGCCGGCCCATCCCCACCGCGGACGTGCGCACCGTGCACCACGAGACGGGGGCCGAGTGCGGCGCGGACGAGGTGGGCGAGCTCTGGGTGCGCGGGCCCATGGTCATCCCGCGCTACTGGGGCGATCCCGAGGGGACGGCGGCCGCGCTCGACGGCGGCTGGCTCCGCACCGGCGACCTCGCCCGCATCGACGGGGACGGGTACGTGACGATCATGGATCGCATCAAGGACATGATCAATCGCGGCGGCGAGAAGATCTTCTGCGTGGAGGTGGAGGACGTGCTCGGCGCTCACCCCGACGTCCTGGAGGCGGCGGTGGTGGGAGTCGCGGATCCCGTCTACGGCGAGGCGGTGAAGGCGTGCGTGATTCCGCGCCCCGGGCATGCGGTGGATCCGGCCGCCCTCCGCGCCTGGGTGGCGTCGCGGCTGGCCAAGTTCAAGGTTCCGCGTGACGTGGAGATCCGCGAGTCGTTGCCGCGCAATCCCAATGGCAAGGTCATCAAGGCCGAGCTGCGGAGCTGAGATGGACTTCGAGCTGACGCCGGAACAGAAGGAAGTGCGCGCGCTGGCGCGGGACTTCGCCGAGCGCGAGGTGGGCCCCGTCATCCGGGAGTTCGACGAGAAGCACGAGTTCCCCCACGAGATCCTGAAGAAGCTGGGCGGCACCGGGCTCCTGGGGGCGCTGGTGCCGGAGCAGTACGGCGGCGCCGCGCTGGACTACGTGTCCTATGCGCTGGCGGTGGAAGAGCTCAACCGGGTGGACGGCTCGGTCGGCATCACCATGTGGGCGCACAATTCCCTCTGCACCAATCACATCACGCTCTTCGGCTCCGAGGCCCAGAAGGCGCACTATCTGCCCGCGCTCGCCCGGGGCGAGGTGCTGGGCGCCTGGGCGCTCACCGAGCCCGGCTCGGGGTCGGATGCCGCCGCCATGAAGAGCCGCGCCGTCCGCGACGGCGATCACTTCGTGCTCGACGGGACCAAGGCCTTCATCACCAATGCCGGGGTGGGGCAGGTGGCGGTGGTGATGGCGGTGACGGACGCCGGCCGGGGCAACAAGGGCATCTCGGCCTTCATCCTGGACAAGGGCCTGCCCGGCTTCCGCGCGGGGACGCCCTACCGGAAGCTCGGCCTGCATGCGTCGAACACCGCCGAGCTGATCCTGGAGGGCGTGCGCGTCCCCGCCTCGAGTCTCCTCGGCGAGCTCAACATGGGATTCGTGAACACCATGCAGGTGCTGGAGGGCGGCCGCATCGCCATGGCCGCGATGGCGGTCGGGCTGGCGCAGGGCGCGCTGGACCAGGCCCTGCGCTACATGAAGGAGCGCCACGCGTTCGGCAAGCCCCTGGCCGATTTCAACGGCCTGCAGGGCATGCTGGCGGAGATGGGCACCGAGGTGGAGGCGGCGCGGCTGCTGACCCTGCGCGCGGCCACGCTCAAGGACGCGGGCCGGCCCGCCAAGGTGGCCGCGTCCATGGCCAAGGTGTTCGCCTCCGAGGTGGCCATGAAGGCCGCCACCCGGTCGCTCCAGATCCATGGCGGCGCCGGCTATATCACGGAGTTCCCCATCGAGCGGATCTTCCGCGACGCGAAGCTGACCGAGATCGGCGAGGGAACCTCGGAAATTCAGCGCATGGTCATCGCCCGCGAGATCCTGAACTTCCGCTGAGGCCAGGAAAACGGACATGGCGGAGCCGACGGTCAACTACGCGGTCAAGGACAAGGTGGCCACCATCACGCTCAACCGCCCCGCGGTGCTGAACGCGCTGGACCTCGCGCTGACCGCGGAGCTGGCGGAGGCGGCGGAGGCGGCGGCCAGGGACGACGCGGTGTGGGTGGTGGCGGTGCGCGGCGCGGGGCGGGCGTTCTCCTCGGGGATGGACCGCAGGGCGCTGTCCGCGGGCGAGATCGGCGAGCCCTTTTACCGGAACTGGGTGCGCGCCCTGAACGTTCTGGAGGACATGGACAAGCTCTCGGTGGCCGTGCTGCACGGCTACTCGATCGGCGGCGGGCTCCAGCTCGCGGTGGCGTGCGACGTGCGCCTGGCGGCCGAGGACGCCATCATCGGGCTGGGCGCCACCCAGCATGGCCTCATTCCCGACGGCTCCGTTCTCCGGCTGGCGCGCCTGGTGGGCCTGGGCCGCGCCAAGGAGCTCACCCTGCTGAACGACCGCATCCCGCCCCGGGCCGCGCTGGCCATGGGGCTCGTGAACTGGGTGGTGCCCGCCGCCGACCTGGACCGGGAGCTGGCCGCCATCGCCGACAAGGCGCTCCACGCCTCCCGCACCGCCACCGGCCACGCCAAGCGACTGCTCCACGCCTCCTTCCACACCGATCCGCGCGCGATGGTCGAGACCGTGATGCGGGCGCAGGAGGCCTGCATGGCGTCGTGGGAGATCGAGGAGGCCAACCGCGCCTGGGACGAGAAGCGCGATCCCAACTTCGTCCCGCCGCCGCCGGACCCCGGACGCTGATGGCCGACGACTACATTCTCGAGACCGACGGCCTCACCAAGGAGTTCCGCGGCTTCGTGGCGGTGAAGGACGTCCGCCTCCGCGTGCGCCGGGGCGCCATCCACGCCTTGATCGGCCCCAACGGCGCCGGCAAGACCACCTGCTTCAACCTGCTCACGCACTTCCTCGCGCCCACCCGCGGCCGCATCCACTACAACGGCCGCGACATCACCGGCAGCAGCCCGGCCGACATCGCGCGGCGGGGCCTGGTGCGCTCGTTCCAGATCTCGGCGGTGTTCCCGCATCTCACCGTGCTGGAGAACGTGCGCATCGCGCTGCAGCGGAAACGGGGCGCGTCCTTCGACTTCTGGCGCTCGGATCGCGTGCTGGAGGCGCTCAACCCCCGCGCGCTCGAGCTGCTCGCCGCCGTGGGGCTCGCGGATGTGCCGGGGACGACGGCGGTGGAGCTGCCCTACGGCCGCAAGCGCGCGCTCGAGATCGCCACCACGCTCGCGCTGGAGCCCGAGATGCTGCTGCTCGACGAGCCCACCGCGGGCATGGCCCACGAGGACGTGACGCGCATCACCGCCTTGATCAAGACCGTCGCCGCCAACCGCACCGTGCTGATGGTGGAGCACAACCTGAGCGTGGTGGAGAGCCTCTCCCACACCATCACCGTGCTGGCGCGCGGCGAGGTGCTCGCCGAGGGCGACTATGCGGCGGTGTCGCGGAACCCCGACGTGATCCAGGCCTACATGGGGACGGCGGCGTGACCGACCTGCTCGCCGTGCGCGGGCTCGAGGCCTGGTACGACGAGTCGCACATCCTCCACGGGGTGGACTTCGACGTGCGGGCGGGTGAGGTGGTGACCTTGCTGGGCCGGAACGGCGCCGGGAAGACCACCACGCTGAAGTCCGTGATGGGCATCGTCACGCGCCGGCGCGGCTCGGTGCGCTTCGGCGCCCACGAGCTGATCGGGCGGCCGTCCAATGTCATCGCGCGGCTGGGCCTGGGCTTCTGCCCGGAGGAGCGCGCCATCTTCGCCAGCCTCAACGTGGAGGAAAACCTCATGCTGCCGCCCGAGGTGGCGCCGGGGGGGCTGTCCACGGAGGCGATCTTCGGGCTCTTTCCCAACCTGCGCGAGCGGCGGCGGAGCCAGGGAACCAAGCTGTCGGGCGGCGAGCAGCAGATGCTCGCCATTGCCCGCATCCTGCGCACCGGCGCGCGCCTGCTGCTCCTGGACGAGCCCACCGAGGGGCTGGCCCCGGTGATCGTCCAGCAGATCGGCGCCACCATCCGGCGTCTCAAGGGGGAGGGCTTCACCATCCTCCTCGTCGAGCAGAACTTCCGCTTCGCGGCCACGGTGGCCGACCGCCACTACGTGATGGAGCACGGCCGCGTGGTGGACATGATTCCCAACGCGGCGCTCGAGGCCAGCATGCCGCGGCTGCACGACTACCTCGGGGTATAATGCGGCGCTCGCAGCACTCACCTCCCCGATTGAAAGGAGCAGCATCCATGCTTCACCGTTTCCTCATTGCCCTCACCGCCGTGGCCCTCGCCGCGGGCCCGTCGGCGGCCGAGATCTCCGACGGCATCATCAAGATCGGTGTCCTCAACGACCAGTCCAGCCTCTATGCGGATCTCACCGGGCAGGGCTCGGTGGTGGCGGCCCGGATGGCGGTGGAGGACTACGGCGCCGCCGCCAAGGGCCTCAAGGTCGAGATCATCTTCGCCGACCATCAGAACAAGCCCGACATCGGCTCCGCCGTCGCGCGCCAGTGGTATGACGCCGACAAGGTGGACGTCATCGTGGACGTGCCGAATTCCGGCGTGGCGCTGGCGGTCAACCAGATCACCCGCGACAAGGGCAAGGCGTTTCTCGTCTCCGGCGCCGCCTCGTCCGACATCACCGGCAAGGCGTGCTCCCCGAATACCGTGCACTGGACCTACGACACGTGGGCGCTCGCCAACGGCACCGGCAATGCCATCGTGAAGACCGGCGGCGACTCCTGGTTCTTCATCACCGCCGACTACGCCTTCGGCCTCGCCCTCGAGCGTGACGTGGAGGCGGTGGTGCTCAAGAACGGGGGCAAGGTGCTGGGCCGGGTGCGCCACCCGCTCAACAACGCCGACTTCTCCTCCTTCCTCCTCCAGGCGCAGGCCTCCAAGGCCAAGATCGTCGGCCTCGCCAATGCCGGCGGCGACACCACCAATGCCATCAAGCAGGCGGCGGAGTTCGGGCTCGTCAAGGGCGGCCAGAACCTGGCCGGCCTCCTCGTGTTCATCACCGATGTGCACGCGCTGGGCCTGCCCACCGCGCAGGGGCTCATCTTCACCGAGACCTTCTACTGGGACATGAATGACCGCACCCGCGCCTTCGCCAAGAAGTTCGCGGAGCGGAACCGCGGCATCCATCCCACCATGATCCACGCGGGGGTGTATGCCTCCGTGCTGCACTACCTCAAGGCGGTGGAGGCGCTGAAGTCGGACGAGGGCACCAAGGTGATCGAGAAGATGAAGGCGACGCCGACCGACGACGTGCTGTTCGGCAAGGGGACCATCCGGGCCGACGGCCGGAAGATCCACCCCGCCTATCTCTTCGAGGTGAAGAAGCCCAACGAGTCCAAGGGCGCGTGGGACTACTACAAGCTGCGCGCCACCATTCCGGCCGAGCAGGCCTTCCGGCCGGTGGACCAGGGCGACTGCCCCCTCGTGAAGAAGTAGCGGTCGCCGGGGCCCGGGGCGGCGATGATTCCGATTCTCGGCATCCCGCCCCAGGCCCTCTTCGGCCAGCTGCTCATCGGGCTCATCAACGGCTCCTTCTACGCCCTGCTGAGCCTGGGGCTGGCCGTCATCTTCGGCCTGCTCAACATCATCAACTTCACCCACGGCGCCCAGTACATGATGGGCGCCTTCGTGGCCTGGTTCCTCCTGCAGTACGCGGGGCTCGGCTACTGGTGGGCGCTGCTCATCGCCCCCATCGTGGTGGGCGCGCTCGGCATCCTGCTCGAGCGCGTCATGCTCAAGCGCCTCTACGGGCTGGACCACCTCTACGGCCTGCTCCTCACCTTCGGGCTCGCCCTCATCATCCAGGGGCTCTTCCGCAATCAATTCGGCTCCTCCGGCCAGCCCTATACGCTGCCCGCCCAGCTCGCCGGCGGCCAGAACCTCGGCTTCATGTTCCTGCCGAACTACCGCGCGTGGGTGATCGGGTTCTCGCTGACCATCTGCCTCGCCACCTGGTTCGTCATCGAGCGCACCCGGCTCGGCGCCTATCTCCGCGCCGCCACCGAGAACCCCACCCTCGTGCAGGCCTTCGGCATCAACGTGCCGCGCATGATCACGCTCACCTACGGCTTCGGCGTGAGCCTGGCCGCGCTGGCGGGGGTGATGGCGGCGCCCATCTATCAGGTCAACCCGCTCATGGGCGCGGATCTCATCATCGTGGTCTTCGCGGTGGTGGTGATCGGCGGCATGGGGTCCATCCTGGGGTCCATCGTGACGGGCTTCGGGCTGGGGATCATCGAGGGCCTGACCAAGGTCTTCTATCCGGAGGCGTCGAACACCGTGATCTTCGTCATCATGGTGCTGGTCCTCCTGGTCAAGCCCGCCGGCCTCTTCGGGAGGGCGCAGTAGGTGGAGGAGGGAGCGCCGCCGCGGCTCGGGCATCAGGGGGTGGCCTTCGCGGTGATGGTGGCCCTGCTGGTGGCGGCGCCCTTCGTGGTCTATCCGGTCTTCCTCATGAAGGCGCTGTGCTTCGCGCTCTTCGCCTGCGCCTTCAATCTCCTCATCGGCTACGTGGGGCTCCTGTCCTTCGGCCACGCGACCTTTCTGGGCTCGGCCGGCTATATCACCGCGCACGCGGCGAAGGTGTGGGGCTGGGGCCCGGCCACCGCCATCCTGGCCGGGGCGGCGGCGGCGGGGGTGCTGGGGCTCGCGGTGGGGGTGCTCGCCATCCGCCGCCAGGGCATCTACTTCGCCATGACCACCCTCGCCCTGGCGCAGATGATCTACTTCTTCTGCCTCCAGGCGCCGTTCACGCATGGAGAAGACGGAATCCAGGCGGTGCCCCGCGGGCGGCTCCTCGGACTCCTCGACTTGAACCACACCCTCACGCTGTACTTCGTGGTGCTGGCGGTCTTCCTGGCCGGCTTTCTCATCATCTATCGCGCCATCCACTCGCCCTTCGGCCAGGTGCTCAAGGCCATTCGCGAGAACGAGCCGCGGGCCATCTCGCTGGGCTACAAGGCCGACCAGTACAAGCTCATCGCCTTCGTGGTCTCCACCCTGCTGGCCGGGGTGGCGGGCGGCACCAAGGCGCTCGTATTCCAGCTCGCGTCGCTGACCGACGTCCACTGGACCATGTCCGGCGAGGTGGTGCTGATGACCTTGCTGGGCGGGCTCGGGACGGTGTTCGGCCCGGTGGTGGGCGCCTTCATCGTGATCACGCTGGAGAACTATCTGGCCCAGCTGGGCGCCTGGGTGACCGTGGTGCAGGGGGCCATCTTCGTGGTGTGCGTGCTGACGTTTCGCCGCGGCGTGGTCGGCGAGCTGGCGCGGCTGATCCGCAAGCCGCTCTAGGGATGACCGATCTCACCTACCGCTCGCCGAAGACCGAGGTGCGGGCGAGCCCCATTCAGGGGCAGGGGCTGTTCGCCCGGCAGGCCATCGCGACGGGCGAGATCGTGGCCATCAAGGGCGGGTACGTGCTGACCCGGGCGCAATGGGAGGCGATCGAGCCGGTCCTCGGCCCCGCGGAGATCCAGCTCACCGAGGATCTCGTCATCGCGCCGGTGCGAGGCGAGGAGCGCCATGGCGCCATGCTCTACACCAACCATTCCTGCGACCCCAATATCGCCATCCAGGGGCAGATCGTCTTCGTGGCGATGCGCGACATCGCGCCGGGCGAGGAGCTCACCCACGACTGGGCGACCACCGACGACGGCGACTACGAGCTGGAGTGCCGGTGCGGGAGCCCCCGCTGCCGCCGCGTCGTCACCGGGAAGGACTGGAGGAAGCCGGAGCTGCGGGAACGGTACCGAGGCTGGTTCTGCTGGTTCCTCCAGCGGAAGATCGATGAAGAAGAGCGCCGGGCTCCTGCTCTTTCGTGAAGGCGCGGGCCGGCTCGAGGTGCTGCTCGTGCACCCCGGCGGGCCGTTCTGGGCGAACAAGGACGCCGGCGCGTGGTCCATTCCCAAGGGCGGGATCGAGGAGGCGGAGGAGCCGCTGGCCGCCGCGCTGCGCGAGTTCGAGGAAGAGACCGGAACGCGGCCGGCGGGCGAGCCCATCGCGCTCGAGCCGCGACGCCAGCCGGCGGGGAAGCTCGTCTACGCGTGGGCGATGCGAGGGGATCTCGATCCCGCGGCGGTGACGAGCACGACCTTCTCCATGGAGTGGCCTCCGCGATCGGGCCGCCGGCAGGAGTTTCCCGAGGTCGATAGAGCGGCGTGGTTTACCCTGGAAGTCGCGCGGGGGAAGATTGTGAGGGGCCAGGCGCCGTTCCTGGACGACCTTCAGCGGCTGGTCGGGCGCTAGGGCAGCAGGTCGCTCACCGTCACGCGGGCGGATGGAATCGCCAGCAGCGTGATGGAGTCGGTCGCGCGGAGTACCTCGAGCGACCGGTAGCGCCAGCCATGGAGGGCAGCCGCGTCCGGCGCCGGGTCGCGATACACCTCCACGACGCGATCCACCAGATTGACAATC
>Ga0105243_10003781_pt1 | contig 12126 bp, 11 predicted proteins | sample KBSM34metaG_FD_81525 | JGI IMG/M metagenome (GOLD analysis project Ga0105243, IMG submission 81525) | Miscanthus rhizosphere microbial communities from Kellogg Biological Station, Michigan, USA - KBS M3-4 metaG | ecosystem: Host-associated > Plants > Roots > Rhizosphere > Soil | place...
AACAGGACGACAACAGACCGAGTCGAGGCAAGGAGAAGGGCATGCGTGATTTCACGGAGATCCGCGGTCGGCGACCCGAGCCGCAGCCTCCCCGCGACGAGGTCGTCCTCCGAGCGAGAGAGAACCTGATGCGCACCATCGAGACCGAGACCGCCCCGCAGCCACCCGCCGTCGAGGCCACTGATTCCCCCGCCCCGGTCGTTCGACTCGACCAGCGCCGACGGCGGATCTGGCGGGTCGTGGCCGGCGTGGGTGCCGCCGCCTGCGTTGCTGTCGCCGCGTCGATATTCGTCGTCGGAGACGACGGACTCGGCCAGTCCGGGCAGGTGCAGGTCCTTGCGGCCGGCCCGCATTTCACCCTGCAGAAGGCGGCGACCCGGGTGGCGGAGACGTCTTATTTGGTCGGGGCCGGACCGATCCGGCAACAGCAGTTCGTCAACCTCACCGACGAGGGCCAACCGACATACGACAGATACGTGCGCCCGGACGGAACCGCCCTCGTCGGCAAGGCCGGGGGCGACCTTCAAGAAACGTCCGGGTACCTGACGAACGCGCAGTTGGCCGAGCTCCCCGCCGACCCCTACGAGCTGCGGACACGAATGTTGAGCCTGTCGAGCGAGCTGGGGCTGGGGTACCCCGGGGAGGCTCCGGATCGGGCGCTGTACCGGTTGGCGACCGAACTGCTGCCTGACCCGGGGGTCACCTCCGAGGTCAAGGCGGGGATCTACCGGGTGCTGGCCGACCTCGACCTCGAGGCGATCAGCGCGCGTGACCTGGGCGTCGGCGCGGACCGGGCAGGGCGGCCCGGCGACGTCCTCGAGTTCACCTTCGAGGAGGGCTACGTAGACCGGCTGGTGATCGACCCCCAGACCGGAGCGTTGCTCAGCACCGAAACGGCGGACCGCGAAGGGCAGCCTGCCGGCGGTCAGGTCTACGTATCGGCCGAGATGGTCGACACGATGCCACTGGCGCCCGCCTGAGAGTTCATCGACGGAACTGCCTCGGCGGTCCCCCGGGACGCGCCGAGGCAGTTGTTCGCACGGCGGGCTCGGGCGGATCCGACGCCACGTCGGCTTGACGTCGACGTGAGTCATCGATCCCGAGTTGGCCCGCACACCACAACATCGAAGGTCCATAACCACAACATGTTTCAACCACAATTCGACAGACGGTCCTTCCTGGCCATGTTCGCCGCGGCAAGCGCAGTCAGCTCCGGTTGCGCGCCGACCTCCTCGGCCCAACTGGGGACGGCGACACCAGCAGAGCCAGCCGCCCCGGCACCAGCAACGTCGCCGAGCAGCACCCAGCCAGCTCCGCTACAAGGTCCGCCACCCCGGTCCGCGCGGGTGCCCGTCCCCGGCGGAGCGGTCACCGCCATTCCTGGCCAGGGCAACAATCTGGCACTGACCGTCGATGACGGGGCGAGCTCCGAGGTCGTCGGCGCCTACATCCGATTCGCACGCGACAGCGGCGCCCGTTTCACCTTCTTCGTCACCGGCGTCTACGACTCGTGGACCGATCACAAGGCGGAACTCCGCCCGCTGGTCGAGTCCGGCCAGATCCAGCTGGCCAACCACACCTGGGACCACCCCGACTTGACGTCATTGTCCGCCACTGCGATCTCGTCGCAGTTCGCTCGCACCAAGGCGTTCCTGCGCAACACCTTTGGCGTCGACGGCATCCCCTACTACCGACCCCCGTTCGGATACCGCAACAGCACCGTCGACGACATCGCCGCGGACCACGGATACACCGTCCCCACCCTCTGGTACGGCTCATTGTCCGACTCCGGTCTGATCACAGAGCAATACCTGCTCGAATGCGCGCACAGGTACTTCAACCCCCAGACGATCATCATCGGACACGCGAACCATCCGCCGGTCACCCACGTCTACGGCGAACTCCTCGACATCATCCGTGACCGGAACCTGGCGATGGTCACCCTCAACGACATCTTCACTAGCTGACATCACCACCTACCGACCTACCAACCCACACTGCACGGATACGGATCACTCTCACCCACAACAGGATCAAGGAAAACTAGGCCCTCGCTGCTGCCACAGCTGCGACCGTAGTTCTACGTCGGCGTCTGCGACGTGACCCCAGAGATGAGCGCGCGCTACGAATACGAGATCGATACCGCGCGCGAACGACGTGTGGCAGGCCGAGGTGGCGCGAAACCTGGCCGCTCAGAACGCAGGATAGGGCGCCGGCCAGCCCTCACGGCGTGCGGGTTCGCACCGGTCCGCACCGTCTGCCTGACGCGACAACGCCCGGACGGGCCCGCGGCGACGACTCCTCGCTCACGTCTGCTCGTCAGTCGTCAAGCGCGCGCCTCCCTACCGGTCGCGACCCGGACACGGATCCGGGCCCGCGAACCCGCCGCCGACCGAACAAATACCAACTTCAATGACCACGATCGGGCTCTGCTGTCACCACAGCTAGTTGTCACGCCACCGGTCAGGGATCCGGGAGTTGCCAGCACCGATGACGATTCACACCCTCCCTGGGAGCGCGGGCGAAGACAGGTACTTCCCCCCGTCATATAGCCGGTATCCCCGGTGTTCGCCCGGCGTTACCTTTCCATGGTGTGGCGCAGGACACAGTTGCTCCTACATCCGTTTCCGAGTTGCTTTGAACGCGAGCGGAACTGATCAACCTGCGTTGCGCAGTGCCGCCCCAGTCGCGGGCTCGCAACTACTCGGAGAGGACTTCACATGGCTGTACCTGTTTTCCGGATCACCTCGTTAGCCGTGGGGCTGTTGTTGATCGGCGGCACCGCGTCCGCGGCACCCACGTCCACCTCGTTCAAGAACGCCTGCCAGGCCAGCGCGATGCTCACCGTGCACAAGGTGGCCGACACGTCGATGACCGTCGACGCGCCGGCATCGGTGACGGCGGGTGAGACGTTCACCTACCGCATCCAGCCGGGTGGAAGTTCATATCCGGATGGCGATTCCGGTGCCACGACCACCAACGTCTCCCGGTTGAAGGTGGACTACGAGATCCCTGCGAACGCCACATTTGTCAGTGCGAATGTGGTCGCCGGTACCGGGATCAACCTCGACAACGTGGCGCCGAGCGTACTGCGGGTGAACACCGCGGGCAGCCCCGACGCTGCTGGTCCGATCCTGCGACTCTCGGGTAACAACGAGTTGATCGGCAACAGTCCGTCGTCGAGTACCAACAGCGAGGGCGGCATCCGGGCGCCGAAGCTCAAGAAGAACCTCGACGGCAGCGACAACGCCAACGGGGAAAGCTGGTTCCGGCTCCCCGCTGTTGACGTCACCGTCGTTGCCGGTACCTCCGGTGTCATCACCCCGAAGGTTCGCACCGCCGGTGGCGCGGGTAGCTACAACAACGACGAGAACTACTACACCTTCCTGCCCCTCGCGACTTTCTTCTGGAGCAACCAGTGGGCGCCGACCCGTTGCACGCCTCGTGACGCGCAGGGTTCGGCATTGAATGCGGGTGCGGGCGCGCTGGCCACGATCACCGTCGGCTCGGCGGTCTCCGATACCACCACCACGCTGAAGGTCCCGGCCACCGCCAAAACCGGCACCGCCGTCGACCTAACCGCCACCGTCGCGCCCGTGGGCGCCACCGGCACCGTCCAGTTCAAGGACGGCACCAACAACATCGGCAACGCCGTCCCGGTGAACAACGGCACCGCCACCCTCAGCCACACCTTCACTGCGGACGGAAACCACTCCATTACCGCCGTCTACAGCGGTGACGCCGCGAACAAGCCGTCCACCTCGGCCGCGGCGACCGTGACCGTCAGCACCGACCCGGTGATCGTCGACACCACCACCACGCTGAAGGTCCCGGCCACCGCCAAGACCGGCACCGCCGTCGACCTCACCGCCACCGTCGCGCCCGTGGGCGCCACCGGCACCGTCCAGTTCAAGGACGGCGCCAACAACATCGGCAACGCCGTCCCGGTGAACAACGGCACCGCCACGCTCAAGCACACCTTCACCGCGGATGGCGCGCACGCCGTCACCGCTGTCTACAGCGGAGACGCCGCCAACAAGCCGTCCACCTCGGCCGCGGCCAGCGTGAACGTCTCCGGCGGTGGTAACCCGGGTGGTAACCCCGGCGGCACCGGATCACTCGGTACCGGATCACTCGGCTCCTGACAGCACACCGACGAACGCCCTCACCCGCCGGATGGGGGCGTTCGTCGATCCGTGAACGCGCCGTCATGGCGCCTCGATTGCCAGGGGAATTGCCATGTTCATCGGTTCGATTCGCGCTGCGAGTGGTGTCGTCGCCATCTCGCTGGCTGCGCTCGTCGCCCTGCCGGTCGCCCCATCCGCGCTGGCCGCACCGGACACCGCAAGCTCGGGCAGCGCGAGCGGCAGCCTGGACGGTAGTAGTGGCGGGGCCAGTTCCGGCGGGGGCAGCGTCAGTTCGGGGTCGACGATCCCCGGTCCGCTCCAGAACGAGCACCCGCCGTTGCCCGCACTTCGCGACGACATCGCCACCGCGGGAATCGTCGGTGAGGAGCGCAAGTCCGAGCAGCTCGTCCGCTTCACGGTGGCCTCGCCCGCGTTGCGCCGCACCGTCGGCGTGGAGGTTGCGCTGCCGCGAGACAACTCGGTGCCCAGGCCCTCGATCTACGCGCTCGAAGGGGTCGACGCGGGGGAGGACACCAGCGGTTGGGTGACCATGGGCGGAGTGCCGAAGTTCTTCGCGGACAAGAACGTCAACGTCGTGATGGTCAACGGCGGTGTCTCCGGCATGTACACCGACTGGGACCGGGCCGACCCGGGCGTCGGCCTGCACAAGTGGGAAACGTTCGTCACCGGGGAACTGTCGCCCCTGATGGACGCGCGGCTGAAGACCAACGGTGTCAAGTCGCTGATGGGCGCCTCCATGGGAGCGCAGGGGGCGATGATGCTCGCCACCCGGCACCCCGAGATGTACCGCGGCATCGCGGTGTTCAGCGGCTGTTACTCGACGACCGATGGCCTGGGGCGTCTGAGCGTGCTGGCGACGGTGTCGTCGAGGGGCGGCGACCCGGCGAATGTCTGGGGCGAGTTCGCCGGGCCGGAATGGGCTGCGCATGATTCACTGCGCAATGCGGAAGCCCTGCGCGGCAAGGACATCTACGTCTCGGTGGCATCCGGGTTGCCAGGCCGGTACGAGACGCCCGACCTGGCGGACTACAGCCGCAGGGTGGTCATCGGTGGATCCATCGAGGCGGCGGCGAATGCCTGTACCCACAGGCTCCAGTCCCGGCTACGGGACCTGAACATCCCCGCGACGTTCGACTTCGAACCGAGGGGAACCCACGCCTGGATCTACTGGGAGAACCAGCTATCCAAGGCGTGGCCGACCCTCGCGCGCTCGCTCGGGCTCGCCTAGCCATCTTCCTGCGAAGGAGAATCTCGTGCTCGACGATCGGTACGACCCCGTGTTGACGGCGGCGATCGCGGAGCAGCCACGCGACCTGCCCCCGTTCACCCGGGCTGCTCGCGGCATCCGTGCGGCCTGGAGGACGCTGCCCGAACCCGATGCGCCGATGATCCGGCGGCGGATTCGTATCGCGGCGAGCACGCCCTCTCTCCGCGGGGACGTGTGGCGATCGACGGGAAACACCGAGCGCGCCATCATCGAGCAGCTCGTCGCCGACGGCGCGACCGGCGACGTGGCACGCGTGGCCGCGTCATCCGTGCTGGCCGCGCTGGTCGCCGGGCTGTTCATGTGGGCCGATGACGAGCGCAGCACCCTCGCCGACGCGATCGAGCGGGCGCTCGACGTGATCGAGGTCAGCGCCTGACCGCGGCACGGGCCACCAGCTCCATCGTCACGGCCACCGCGCAGGTCTGCGCCAACAGGAGCCCGACGAGCACCAGGATCTGCACGGCCCCGGCCTGAATCGCCGATCCACTGGCGAGCAGCACGCCGACAAAGGCGCCGGGAAGGGTCACCAGACCTACCGTGCGGGTCTGGTCGAGACCGGGCAGCAGCGCGTCGGACGCAGCCGTGTGGATCACCTCCATCCGCGCGTCCCGCACGCTCAGGCCGAGGCTCAACGCGGCCTCGACCTCCCCGCGCCGCTGATCGATGGCGTCGAGCGCGCGCTTGGCCGCGAGCGACGTGGCGGTCATCGCGCCACCGAGCACGATGCCCCCGATCGGGATCAGGGCCACCCCCTCCAGCGGAACCACCCCGCTGATCAGCATCAACGGCAGTACGGCCGTGATGCCGGCCGCGAGGGCCAGAGCCAGCCATCCGCCCGATCGGCCGGAGCCCGATCGGCGCGCGGCGGTGGCCGAGGCCGCGACATACATCAGGACCAGGACGGCCACCGCCGACCACAGGTGCCGCAGCGCGGCCGCCAGTACGACGGAGACGACAGCCAACTGCAGAGCGCCCCGGAGCGCCGCCCGCGGCACCGTGAGCGGAGGGTCAAGTGCCGCAACCCGGTACACCACAGCGGCGATCGCGGCCATCGCCACACAGACGACCGCCAGCGCCGGGCCGGGCTGCGCAAGCGCGGAGCTCACGGCCGATCTCCGGTCGTCGGCGCCCGCATCGGCCGGGCCCTAGAACCGCCCGCTGCGACTGATCCGTCCGGAGCTGCTCGGACCGCCGAACGAGCCGGGGCCGCGGCCGCCTCCGCCGCCTCCGCCGCCGCGATTGCCCCAGCCGCCGCTCATCCCGCCGCGCATCATCGAATCGATCAGGATGCCGCCGAGGATCGCGCCAGTGTTGCTCCCGGAGTTCCGTGGCTGCCTGCTCGCCTCCCATGTCTGCACGTCGCCCTGCGCGAGTCGCAGTGCCCGGGCGCCGAGGTCGCCCGCGGCCTTCGCATGCTGCAGCGCCTTCGCCGGGTCGGACTGGCTGAGCTGACGGGCGGCGTCGAAGTGGCGTTCCGCCTCAGAGAGCCGGGTGCGGGCCTCCGCACCGACGGCGCCGCGGCGGGTGTTGACGTAGTCCTTGGCCGCGGTGATCTGCGACTGGGCGACCGTGAGGTCCTGGGCGAGGCGCTGCGCGGCCCGCTCGGTCTGCTCCTTGGCGTCCATCGCGGCGGCCAGCACGGTGTCGAGTTCGTTGTCCGCCTTGACGATCGCGTTGAACGCCCCGAGCGGGTCGCTCTCCTTGAGGGCGTCGGCCTGTGCCAGCGCCGCCTCCGTCGCGGCCTTTGCCGACGCGAGGGGCGGGCCGCCGTGCTGGGCCAACGCGGACGCGGCCGCGATGTCCTTGCGGGCGTCGTCGAGGACCGCGTGCAGAGTGGCGATGGCGGTACGGATGTTGTCCGCGGCGTGGTCGACGCCGTCGAGCAGCTCCCGGACCTGTGCGATCGCACCCTCCGCGGCCCGGATCGCGACGACGGCGGGACCCTGCTTACCCGCGGGCAGGGCGGCCGCTTCACGGCCTGCGGTGATGTTCTGGTCGGCGAACGTCAGCTGTTGCTGCGCCATCGCGACATTCCCCGACACCGACGCGAGTGCGGGCGCGGGGAACTCGTTCTGCAGTCCGGCGAGCGTGGTCTCCGACTGCGGGACCCGGACGGTCAGCTCCACGACGTCCTGGGTGAGGGCGTCGAGACGGGCGGGCGCGTCGAGGAGCAGGTCGCGCATCCCGTCGAACTCCGTCACCCGCGAATTGAGCTCCTTGTCGGCCCGGCTGCACGTCGAGATCAGCTGGATCAGCATGTCCCGCTTCTGATCCGGTGTTTCGGGGATGTCGTCGTCCAGGCGCTGGCGGAGGGTGAACGCCGAGGCGAGGGTGGTCTTCGCGGTGTCGTAGGCGGCGGTGAACGGCGCGGTCGCCTGGTCGCCGAACTCGCCGCGAGCCAGGTTCAGCTCCTCCTCGCTGGTACGGATCGCGTTGTCCGTCTCGACCAGCACCTCCTTGGCCCTGGCATCGAGGGTCTCGATCGGCAGGGCCGCGATGGCGGTCGGGTTCGTCCAGTCGACGTCCTTGGCCGCCTCGATGCCCTGTCGGATCCGCTCACCCTTCTTGCGGCGGGAGTACAGCACCACGCCGCCGGCCCCGACGAGCACGACGCCGCCACCGATGAGCAGGTATTTGGCGGTGGATCCGGACCCCGACGAGCTCATCGCGTCGTCGATTCCGCCCGCGGCCGCGATCGCGGCGCCGGCCCAATCATCTTGTCGCAGAGCGGGAACGATGGCGTCCTGCTCGATGCTGTCGATCTCGGCGGAGCTGACGTTGCTCAGGTTCGGCGGCAGGTCGAGGGCGTAGGCGCGGTCTTCGGTCGCCACCGCCAGCAGCGCGCTGGTGTCGCCGAGCCCGCTCTGCTGCGCCGTCTTGCTCGCCCATTGCCCGGCATCCATGCCGTCGAAGCTCGCGACATAGGTCACCCAGAGCTGCACGTGCTGCTCGTCGAAGAGCGCGTCGAGCGCGGCCCGCACGTCGGCGCGCTCGACGTCGTCGAGGGCGCCGACCCGATCCGAGATCTGGCCAGGCATCCGGAACGGCGCCTCGGCACCCGCCACGCCCGGCAGGCAGATCAGGCCGAGCAGCGCCAGCACGGAGGCCGTTGCCGCGGCGATCGAGATGCGGTGGGAGACGTGTCGACCGCGAGCGTGCGACTGTGCGAGTGCCATGGCACTGAATCTATCGGCATCGGCGGAATTCGCGCTGTGATCCGACGGCCGCGCCGCCGTCGCCGCGGAACGGGACGGAGTTCGGGGCTTCCCGGGAGAAACAGGTACCCGCCCCGGTCATGTGGCGGGTATGCGCGGCAACGGCCTGGCGCTATCTTTCGATGCCGTGGCGCAGGTCACATCCCATGGGAAACGCACAAACGGAGGATGAAGTGGAAATCATCGGAACGATCCTGGCGCAGTTCAAGATGGCTTCGTTGCTCGGATCCAACTTCCTTCAGCTGCTCACGTCGTTCAGCTGACGACAGCACCCTGACGAACGCCCCCACGATCGGGTGGGGGCGTTCGTCGTCGCGGCACCCGGATCAGGCGGTCCGGGTGGATGTTCCGGCGGTCCTGCCGATCGCCGGGCGGGGATGACAGATGTCATGGGTGGATCGTGACGTCCGACAGGTCCGTCACGGTCGGTTTCGCAGCAAGGTCGATGGCATGACCACACCAGCGATCCAACTCAGAGATCTGCGTAAGAGGTTCGCCGTCAGGGGCGGCCGTCCCGTGCAGGCCGTCGACGGACTCGATCTCACTGTCCAGCCCGGTGAGATCGTCGCCTTTCTCGGGCCCAACGGTGCGGGTAAGACGACCACCATCGACATGATGCTCGGCCTGGCGGTTCCCGATTCCGGCGACGTCTCTTTGTTCGGCGGTGCACCGGCCGAGGCGATCGCCACTGGCCGGGTGTCCGCAGTCCTGCAGAGCGGCGGGCTGCTCAAGGACCTCACCGTCGAGGAGACCGTCCGTCTCGTCGGCGCGTTGTTCGCCACCACTCGGCCGGTCGAGGAGGTGCTGGCCAGGGCAGGAATCGCCGAGATCGCGGGCCGGCTGGTGGGCAAGTGCTCCGGCGGCCAGCAGCAGCGACTGCGGTTCGCGCTCGCACTGCTGCCGAATCCGGATCTGATCGTTCTCGACGAGCCCACCACCGGCATGGATGTCGAGGGCCGCCGCGAATTCTGGAACGCCATGCGCGAGGACTCCAGTCGCGGACGCACCGTCCTGTTCGCCACCCACTATCTCGACGAGGCCGATGCGTATGCGGATCGGATCGTGCTGGTCCGGCAGGGCCGCGTGGTGGCCGATGGCAGCGCGGCGGAGATCAAGAACCTCGCGTCCGGCCGGGTGATCAGCGCGACCCTGCCCGGCGCCGACCAGGGTCGGCTGCTCGCCATCGACGGTGTCGACGAGGTGGAGCTGCGCGGCGAGCGGCTCGTCGTGCATGCGAAGGACTCCGATGCGGTGGCCCGATACCTGCTGACGCACACCGACGCCCGGGACCTGGAGATCGCCTCGAAGGGACTCGAGGACGCGTTCCTCGCGCTCACCACCGAAACCGCACCGCACGCGTCCGCCTCCGACTACGTCACCCAGGGAGTCTGATCATGACAACCACGACCGTTGCCCCGCCGGCCCGAAGGATCCCGGTCGCGGGCGGGTTCAGCCTCGGCTTCCTGCTGCTCGAGCTGCGCCGGATGCTCCGGAACAAGCGCACGCTGATCTTCACCCTCGTCATGCCCCCCGCCTTCTTCGCGATCTTCGGGGTGCAGTCCGACTACACGACGCAGTCCTACGGATCGGGCAATGTCACCGCCTACGTGATGATCTCGATGGCCGTCTACGGCGCGATGCTCGCCACCACCAGTGGCGGGGCGATGGTCTCGATCGAACGCGCGCTCGGCTGGAGCCGTCAGCTGCGGCTGACCCCGCTGAGGCCCAGCGCGTATGTGGCCACCAAGATCGCGGTTGCGATGGCCCTCGGCCTGGTGTCGGTGAGCGTGGTGTTCCTGGTCGGCGGCGTGCTGGGGGCGCACATGCCGGCGGCCGCCTGGCTCGGCTGTTTCCTGCTGGCCTGGCTCGGTTCGGTGGTGTTCGCCGCGTTCGGGCTGTTCATGGGGTATCTGCTTCCGTCGGAGAACGTCATGCAGATCCTTGGTCCCGGGCTCGCGATTCTCGCCTTCGCCGGCGGGCTGTTCGTCCCGCCGAGCGGCTGGTTCGAGACGGTGTCTCGGTTCTTCCCGACCTATGGCGTTGCGGCCCTCGCCCGTTCACCGCTCGGCGAGATCGGGGTGGGCACCGCGGCGGTCGCGGTGGTGAACCTGCTCGTGTGGGCGGCGATCTTCGTCGTCGGGGCGACTGTGCTCTTCCGTCGCGACACCGCGCGGGTCTGATGGTCACGCCCGACCATCGGCCGACCCCGTCGCCTCGGCGGGGTTAGCGTGATGGACGTGATCGACCAGCGTGCACTCGAGCCGCGGGCCCCGGGGCGGATGGGTTTCCTGTTCGCCGCCATCTGGCTCGTCTACCTCGCCTACCCGGTGTCCTCGGCCCTGCACCTGACCGACCCGCCGGCGCGGGTGTTCGCGCTGGTGCTGATCGGGCTGTTCGGCGTCGCGTACGTCGGCAGCTTCGTCGTCTTCCGGGTGATCGACGGGATCCGCCAGCAGTGGCCACGGCCGGAGCCGCGGGTCGTCTACGCCGGGCTGGCCGTGCTCACCGCGCTGATGGCCGCGGCGATGATCCCGCTCGGCTCGGATGCGTTCTCGCTCGCCATCTACATCGCGGCGATGGCGGCGATCACGCTGCCGACGGCCAGGGCGGCGACGGTGGTTGGACTGCTCGCGGCGGCGGTGTTCGCGCTGCCGAGGCTGATCAAATCGCTGCAACCGCAGGATTTTCTGGCCTTCCAGATGATCGTGGCGGCCGTCGCGTCCTGGGGTATCGGGCAGGTCATCTATCGGAACATGCAGCTCGCCGCCGCCAGGGAACAGCTGGCCGCGATGGCGGTGGCCGAGGAGCGCCTGCGGGTCGGGCGCGACGTGCACGACATCCTGGGACACTCGCTCACCGTGATCACCGTCAAGTCCGAACTGGCGCGCAGGCTCCTCGATCTGGACCTCGACCGTGCCCGTGCGGAACTCGACGACATCGAGTCGCTGGCGCGGGAGGCGCTCGCGGGCGTCCGCGACACTGTCGGACGGCTGCGGGAGGTCAGCCTCGAGGGCGAGCTGGCCAACGCCCGTTCGGCGCTGACCGCGGCGGGCATCGAGGCCGTGCTGCCGGATTCGGTGGAGGAGGTGCCGCGTTCGCGTCGGGAGATCTTCGGCTGGACGCTGCGCGAGGCGGTGACCAACGTGGTCCGGCACAGCGGGGCTTCCCGGTGCGAGGTGCGCCTGTCGCCGTCCACCATCGAGATCTCCGACAACGGGCGCGGACCGGGCACCGACGGCGGCGAGGGCAACGGGCTGGCCGGGTTGCGCGAACGCATCGGCCGGGCAGGCGGGGTCCTGCGTCTGGCGCGGCCCCCGGCCGGCGGGTTCCTCGTCTGTGCGGAGTTTCCGGCGACCAAGGACGTCGGCCGCGCCGAGTCGAGGTGGGGCGGGCAATGACCGCGACGATCACCCTGCTGATCGCGGACGATCAGGCCCTGGTGCGCGGCGCGCTGGCGGCGCTGCTGAATCTAGAGCCGGACCTGGCCGTGGTGGCG
>Ga0105243_10003782_pt1 | contig 12125 bp, 10 predicted proteins | sample KBSM34metaG_FD_81525 | JGI IMG/M metagenome (GOLD analysis project Ga0105243, IMG submission 81525) | Miscanthus rhizosphere microbial communities from Kellogg Biological Station, Michigan, USA - KBS M3-4 metaG | ecosystem: Host-associated > Plants > Roots > Rhizosphere > Soil | place...
CCATGGCGCGAAACGCCTTTGATACTCCGGCAAATCCGGAGTCACCGTACGAATCCTGCTGCGCGAAGACCGCGATTTGCCGCGGCTGCAGCCGGCGTATCTTGACCAGGTATCGAACGACGGCGTCGGTTTCCTGAACGTAGCTCGCCCGGTAATTGAAGACGTAACGATCGGGCGGATCGTTGCGCAGGATGTTGGAGCCGGTGAATGCGCCGAAGAACAGCATCTTGCGCTCAAGCGAGTAGGGCACCGCCACCGCCGCCGTCGGCGTCCCGACATTGCCGATGATGCCGAACACCTGATCTTTGTCGTAGAGTTGCTTCATGGCTTCAGGCGTGCGCGAGGGCTCGTAGCCGTCGTCGGCGGCATACAGCTTGAGCATCCGGCCATCGATGCCGCCGGCATCGTTGACGCGATTGAAGGCGGTCTCGATCCCGAGCTTCATCTGCCGTCCCAGTTCGCGGGCTGCGCCGGAGAACGGGGCCGCGATTCCAAACCTGATTTCCCGTTCGGTGATGCCGCGCGGGAAGGGGCCGGTCAGGGCCGGCGGAACGGCGGCCGTCGGCGCGGTTGCCGCTTGCGCTGCGGTTGCGGCGGCCGCGCTGGAGGGACCGATGACACTGGACAGGCTGGGTCCGGCGATCGACCGTTCGAGATCGGCAAGCTGGCGGTCGGCGCGGCCGCAATCCATCCGGCCCGACGTGACCGCGGTGCGACCGTCGGCCACGCTGCGATCGAACACTTGCGTGAGGTCGGAACGTTCCGCCTCGTTCGCCGAAGCTTCCCGGATCACCAGCGAGAACTTGTCGACGATGGCCTGGATGCGCGGACGTCCGATGTCGCGGCAGGCTTGTGCCGATCCAATCACGGGTCCCACGCGACCGGCCAGGTCACGCACAATGTTGATTTCACCCGCGGCGCGGGCGCCGTCCGCCATACCAAAAAGCAGGGCTCCGGCCAATAAGGCGATCCGATACGACGTCATGGCAAACTCCTAGAGAACGGGATCGCGGGGAGGGCGGTTGTCAGGCATTTTCACGCCCTCCGGATCGATCATGGGTTGGCACGCTGCGGCGTTGCCGGATCGGGCTTCTCGCGCCACTGCATGAACTGCTGGAGCAATTGTCCCGACGGGTCTGAAGCCGCCGCGCTGCCGGGCGGCGTGGAGGCGAGAATCGCCTGGAATTCGTTGATGGCGGGTTTCGGCGAAGTCTCGCCGGATTGGAACAGCGCGGCCTTTATCGATTGCACGATCCCGAGAGAGGCCGATGGTTCGCTATCGCCCTGGCGGGCAATCGGCACGACGATGACGAAGAACAGCGCCACGACGGCGGCAACGCCGATCGCCGCGGCGAAGCGCGCCGCGACACTCCACAACGCCTTCTCCTGTTCGGGCTCGCGCATCACTTCGGGATCGAGCGGATGCCGCAAGGCGTCGGAGACCGCATTTTCGAGCCGGGAATCGAAATTCACCGGAGAAGGAGCAAGCGACGTCCCGGGATCGGCGTCGCGGAAGGAGGCCGACCGCTCGCGTAACCAGCGCGGCGCGTAATAAAGGGGGTCGCGGGGGTTGAGGTGGTCCTGCTCACTCACGCTACTCATACCTTACTCCTCATGGCACTTGGCTGCTTGCCTGACTGCTGAACGTCGAGAACGGTTACGGACGTACCGGAAAATGCTCCAAGCGATGAAGGTGCCGCGCAGAACAAGCCACGCCGGCCCTCCACCAGTCGATAAGTTGGGCCGGAAGATTTGAATCAAACTGTCCGGCCTCGCCTGTGCAGGCGATACCTGTCTGCGAAATCATATCGCGAGACTGTACGATCCCCATCGCTCCCATTGCCTGCCCCCCGGCAACTGTCCGCCCGCATAATGGAAATGACCTGCCAGGTGGTCCTGACATCATCACCACATCATCACCTAGTTTTGTTGGAACTCCCCGAGGACTAATTTAGGTCGGAAACGTGACGAAAGTAAGTTGACGACTTGTTAACCATAATCGCAACTCCCCGTAGTGGCAAAGACTTAGCCGCATGTTGGCATGCCAAGCACAAAAATCGGCCACAAATGCGCCGAATTTTCCCTGCCTCGGGCCGTTTTTTAGCAGATGGCGAGGGTCTCGGGCATTAATTACTCGTTAACCAAGTTCTGTGTTTCTTAACCATTCAATAAGAAAGGCGAGTCGAAATATCATGGACGTCCGGGCTGATCCAACGCGTCAACTGGTCCGGCTGCGCGGCCGTTCCTATGTCGCGTTCGTATTCAGCCCCGTCGTACCGATCGTGGAATGGCTCGCCGAGATCGACGCCACGCTGGCGCGCTCGCCCGGTTTTTTCGTCGGCAAGCCGATCGTGCTCGACCTCGCCGCCGTCGACCTCAGCGGCCCGGCCATTTCCCATCTCGTCGGCAGCCTCAGCGAGCGCAGCATTCGCGTCCTCGGCATCGAGGGCGTGGAGGAAGATCGTCTCGGGGCGAACATGCCGCCATTGCTGACCGGCGGCCGTGCGTGCGTGATCACGCGAAACGAACCGGCGCAAAAGCCCGAGCCCGAACCCAAGCCGAAGCAGACCTCGCTGCTGCTCGCAGAGCCGGTGCGTTCGGGCCAGTCGATCGTCTTCGCCGACGGCGACGTCACGGTGCTGGGTTCGGTCGGGTCGGGCGCGGAGATCGTCGCCGGGGGATCGATCCACATCTACGGCACGCTGCGTGGCCGTGCGATGGCGGGCGTCAACGGCAATTCGTCCGCACGGATCTACTGCCAGAAGATCGAGGCGGAGCTGCTCGCGATCGACGGCTACTACCAGACCGCAGAAGAAATCGACGTATCGCTCCGCAACCGACCGGCGCAAGCCTGGCTGCAGGGCGACACCATGAAAATTACCCCGCTGAATTAATCGGCTAAGGAGATCAAGTATGGCCAAGGTCCTGGTCGTTACATCCGGCAAGGGTGGCGTTGGAAAGACCACTACTACGGCCGCGCTCGGCGCGGCGCTTGCGCAGAGCGGACAAAGCGTTGTGGTGGTCGACTTCGACGTCGGACTGCGCAACCTCGATCTCGTGATGGGCGCCGAACGCCGCGTGGTGTTCGACCTCATCAATGTCGTGCAGGGCATCGCCAAGCTGCCGCAGGCCCTGATCCGCGACAAGCGCCTGGAAAGTCTATGGCTGCTGCCGGCATCGCAGACGAGGGACAAGGACGCGCTCACCGACGAGGGCGTCGGCCGCGTGATCGAAGAGCTCAGGAGCCGGTTCGACTGGATCCTGTGCGACAGCCCGGCCGGCATCGAGCGCGGCGCGACGCTGGCAATGCGCTATGCGGACGAAGCCGTCATCGTCACCAATCCCGAAGTCTCCTCGGTGCGGGACTCCGATCGCATTATCGGCATGCTCGATTCGAAAACCGTGAGGGCGGAGCGCGGCGAGCGGGTGGAGAAACACGTACTGATCACCCGATACGATCCGGCGCGCGCGGCGCGCGGCGAGATGCTCACGATCGACGACATCCTTGAAATCCTCGCGACCCCGTTGCTCGGCATCATTCCCGAAAGCCAGGACGTGCTCAAAGCGTCAAACGTCGGCACTCCCGTGACGCTCAACAATGCCGAAAGCGCGCCGGCCCGCGCCTATGTCGACGCCTCGCGCCGCTTGATGGGCGAGGAGGTCGCGATGGTGGTCCCGGCGGAGCGCAAGGGCTTCATGAACCGGCTGTTGGGACGGAGAGCTGCATGAGCATGAATTTGCTGCGGCTGTTTCGCAGCCGCAATGCATCCGCCCCCGTCGCCCGGGAACGGCTGCAGATTCTGCTGTCGCATGAGCGCGGACTGCTCGGCCAGTCCGACCTGCTGGCCACGCTGCGGGAGGAAATTCTCGCCGTGGTGGCGAAACATGTAGTGCTCGATCCCGACAAGGTCATCGTCAAGCTGGAGCGGGGCAAGACCGTCTCGACGCTGGAGGTCGACATCGAAGTCCCGAACAATTTCGACAAGTCGAAGGCGCCGGCCGAGAGGCGCATGGCCGGCTGACCATGAGCGCAGCGCGGCCCGTGCTTCCGCCCTCGATGACACATCGTGGTTGACGCCGCAGGCGCATCTCTACACCGGGAGCGCGCAGGCCTGGGTGCAGCCCGCCACGGGTGCCGAATGCCATGAGCTTCAGCCGGCGGACTTCAGTGCGCTGATGATCAAATGGCGTGCGATGTGGCCGGAATTCTTTCCTGAAAAATAGCTCCATGTTCGAGGAACCCCCTGAAGACATGCGAATTGGTCATGGTTTGGGGAGATGGATTTTGATCGAGCCGATTGAGGAAAAGGCGAAAAGCGGCATCTGGGGCCTCGACGAAATCCTGTCCGGCGGATTCTCACGGGAACATATGTTTCTGGTCGAGGGTAACCCCGGGACCGGAAAGACGACGGTCGCGCTTCAGTTCCTGTGGAGGGCGCAAAGGCCGGCGAAAAGTGCCTCTACATCACCTTGTCCGAAACCGAACGGGAGTTGCGGCAGGGTGCCGCCTCTCACGGCTGGTCGTTGGACGAGCGGATTGTCGTGTTCGAGTTGCTGCCACCGGAAAGCCTGCTCGATTCCGAACAGCAGCAGAGCCTGCTCTATTCATCCGATCTCGAATTGGGTGAGACCACGCGGCAGATCTTCGAAGCGGTCGATCGAGTGCAGCCGAGCCGGGTTGTGCTGGACAGCCTTTCCGAGATCAGGTTGCTGGCGCAAAGTTCGCTACGGTATCGGCGGCAGATTCTGGCGATCAAACACTATTTCGCAAAGTTCGGAGCTACTGTGCTGTTGCTCGACGACCTGACCGCCGAATCTCTCGACAAGACTGTCCACAGCGTCGCACACGGCGTGTTGCGGCTTGAGGAGTTGGCCCCCGACTACGGCGCGGAGCGGCGGCGTACGCGCATCATCAAATATCGCGGCGTGAAGTTCCGCGGCGGCTATCATGACGTCACCATCACAACCGGCGGGCTCAATGTGTTCCCTCGGCTGGTGGCGTCCGAACACCGTTCGAGCTACGACAGACACACATTGTCGAGCGGCGTTGCCGAGTTGGATCAGCTTCTGGGTAACGGCATCGAGACGGGATCGAGTACGCTCATCCTGGGGCCGGCAGGCACCGGCAAATCGCTCGCCTCCATCACTTTCATGGTCGCTGCGATCGCACGGGGAGAAAAGGCGGCACTTTTTGCATTCGACGAAGAACTCGGCCTGTTGTTTGACCGCATGAAAGGCCTCGGCATCGATCTCGAAGCAATGCAGCGCAAAGGGAGCCTCTTCATCGATCAGGTCGATGCCGCGGAGCTTTCGCCCGGCGAATTCGCTCACCGCGTCCGCAAGCGGATTGACGAGGATCGGGTCAAGACCGTGCTGATCGACAGCCTCAACGGCTATCAGGCCGCGATGCCCGAGGAAAATTCGCTGATCCTGCACATGCACGAATTGCTGCAATACCTTAATCGCCAGGGTACGGCGACCTTCCTGACGGTAGCCCAGCATGGTTTGGTCGGCGATATGAAAACGCCGGTGGACGTGACCTATCTCGCGGATACCGTGATCCTGCTCCGCTACTTCGAGGCACGCGGCGAAGTGCGGCGCGCGATATCGATCGTCAAGAAACGCACGGGTTGGCATGAATCGACCATCCGCGAGTATCGCATCGACCAGCGTGGCCTGACCATCGGTGCTCCGCTCATTGGATTCCAGGGCGTGCTGCGGGGAGTTCCGGTTTATGTCGGCGCGGGCAAATCTTTTCTGAAGGAACCACTCCCGTGAGGGCCGGTCCCTCGTCCGAGCGGGCCGTCATTCTCGCGCCGAGGGGTCGCGACGCATCCGTCGCCGCTGTCCTGATCCGGGAGGCGGGTTACCACGCTCAAATCTGTAGTGATCTCGCCGCGCTTACGCGAGAGATCGAGGGCGGCGCCGGTCTCGCCCTGATCGCGGACGAGGCGATGAAGACCGCGGACCTGCGCGGTCTCGTCAACTGGCTCAATGGTCAACCGCCCTGGTCGGATTTTCCGATCGTGCTGCTGACGCATCAGGGCGGCGGTCCGGAGCGCAATCCGGACGCCGCGCGGCTCGGGCAGGCGCTCGGCAACGTCACCTTCCTCGAGCGGCCGTTTCATCCGACCACGCTCGTGAGCATCGTTGGCTCCGCGGTCAGGGGCAGGCGGCGCCAGTATGAGGCGAGGACCATCCTCGCCGACCTTACTGAAAGCGAAAGCCTGCTGCAGACCGCCATGAACGCCGGCCGGCTCGGCGCGCTTGAACTGCATCTGCCGGAATATAAACTCGAGGCTTCCGACACCTGCATCGGCTTCTTCGGACGGAAGCCAGGTGAGGCGTTCTCCTACCAGGATTTGCTGGCAGCGGTTCATCCCGACGACAGGGCGCAGCGCCTTAGGGTGCTGGATCAGGCCATCGAGACAGGCGGGGACTACAGCATCGAATATCGGACGCTCTGGCCTGACGGTTCGCAACACTGGGTAGAGGTACGCGCCCGTGCGGTTCGCCGGCCAGACGGCAGCATCCGCTCGCTGGTCGGCGTCTGCTCCGACATTACCGCGCGCAAAACGGCCGAAATCGAGCGCGAGACCTTGCTCGCGCAACTGGCGGCCGAGCGCACGGCGCTGGCGGAATTGACCGCAACCCTGGAGCAGCGCGTCGAACAGCGTTCGGCCGATCTGATGAAGGCCGTCGCCGCCCGCGAGAAAGCGCAGGAACAACTGCGACAGGCCCAGAAGATGGAGACCATTGGCCAGCTCACCGGCGGCGTCGCGCACGACTTCAACAATCTCTTGATGGCTGTCATGGGCAATCTCGACTTGCTGCGCAAGCGCCTTCCGGACGATCCGCGCCTGAAGCGGCTGGTCGACGGCGCGATACAGGGCGCGGAGCGCGGTGCGTCGCTGACCCAGCGTTTGCTGGCGTTCGCGCGCCAGCAGGACTTGCGCGCGGTATCGGTCGACCTGCGGACCCTGATCGAAGGAATGGTCGACCTGCTCGAACGCTCACTCGGGCCCCGCGTGGAGTTGCGGCTCGATATCCCCGAAGGCCTGCCGCCGGCGCGCATCGACGCCAACCAGCTCGAGCTTGCGATCCTCAATCTCGCGATCAACGCGCGCGACGCGATGCCGGACGGCGGCAGGATCGACATCAACGTGACGGAGTATCAAGCCAAGCGTGATCCGGCGTTGGCCGCTGGTCACTTCCTCAAACTGTCGGTGGCGGATACGGGGACCGGCATGTCACCGGAAATACTGAAGCGGGCGATCGAACCGTTCTTCTCGTCAAAGCCGGTCGGTAAAGGCACCGGCCTCGGACTGTCCATGGTGCATGGCCTCGCGGTTCAGCTCGGGGGCACGCTGCAACTGACCAGCACCGTTGGAAAGGGAACCTGCGCGACGCTGGTGCTGCCGGTCGCAACCGCCGCTCCCGAAGCGGAAAGTGCTGCGCCTGCAGCTCAAAAGATCAAGCGCTCGGCGGTCATCCTGTTTGTCGACGACGATCCGTTGATTGCGATGTCGACCACTGAAATGCTCGAAGACCTCGGCCACCGGGTGATCGGCGCCAATTCCGGCCGGCATGCGCTCGACATTCTCAGGAGCGAACAGCCGATCGACCTGATGGTGACGGACCATATGATGCCTGGGATGACCGGGCTCGAACTGGTCGCTGCGTCGCGTGAAGTGCGCCCGTCGCTGCCGGTTCTGCTGGCCACGGGCTATGCGGAATTGCCCGAAGGCACGCAGCTCGATCTGCCGCGCTTGGCAAAACCTTATCATCAGGACCAACTGCGCGATCAACTCGATCAATTGTTGGCGTGAGGCCGCCTGGGCCGGGCAGCTACCCCACCATCCGGTCGCGGCCGGTCCAGAAGCCTGCCTTCAGCACCTTCTTGTCGATTTTGCCGACGCCGGTCATCGGCAACTCGTCGACGAACTTGATGTGCTTTGGTGCATGGGCCGAGCCCTTGCGCGCCTTGACGAGGTTGATCAGTTCGTCCGCATTCGGCTGTGCGCCCTTGCGGGCAACGATCACAGCCGTAACGGCCTCGCCCCATTTGTCGTCGGGCACGCCGACCACGGCGACCATGGCGACGTCGGCATGCCGCGACAATACATCTTCGACTTCGCGCGGAAAAATGTTGAAGCCGCCGGAGACGATCATGTCCTTCTTGCGGTCGAGGATGAACATGTAGCCACGTTCGTCCTTGCGCGCGATGTCGCCGGTGTGCAACCAGCCGCTCTTGAGCGTTTCCGCCGTAGCGTCCGGCCGCTTCCAGTATTCGGCCATCACATGCGTGGCCCGCACGCAGATTTCGCCAGCCTCGCCGGTCGCGACTTCCTGGTCGTCATTGTCCAGGATCTTGACCTGGCAGGCGGCAATCGGGAACCCGCAGGATGAAAACAACTCCGGCGTCCTGGGATCGTGGTCGGCCTTGCGCAGCACCGACACCGGATAACATTCGGTCTGCCCGTAGAGTTGCGAGAACACCGGTCCGATCCGTTCGATGCCCTCGACCAGCCGGCTCGGCGACATCGCCGAAGCGCCATACAGCAGCAGTTCGAGCGAGGAGAGATCGGTCTTGTCGAGGGAAGGATGATCGAGCATGACGTAAATCATCGTCGGCACGAACAGCGTGAAATTGATGCGCTCCCGCTCGATCGTCTTGAACACCGCCTCGGGGTCGAAACCCTTCAGCATGTGCACAGTGCCGCCGCGCATCAGCGTCGGCAGCACTTTTGTACCCGCGACATGGCTGATCGGCGCCACCGTCAGATAGCTCGGGTTATCAGGAATTTCGAAATCGGCGAGGATCGCGTTGGCGAAACCGCTTTGCTCGCGGTGATGGCGCAGCGCGCCCTTGGATTTGCCGGTCGTGCCGCCGGTGTAGTTCAGCGTTGCGATATCGTCCGGGCCGGCGAAACTGCGCGCGGTGGCGCTGCCTGCGCTTTCGATCGCCTGCAGCAGGTCGGCGCCGTAATCGGCCGGGCCGAGCGTGAAGATGGTTTTCAGGCTCGATGCCCTGGCGGCGAGTTCGCCGCCGCGGTCGCGGAACGTGACGCCATCGACCACCAGCATCTGCGCTTCGGAATCTTCCAGCTGGAACAGCTGGTCGTCGAGCGAGCCCAGCGGATGCAGCCAGGTGATCGCCAGCCGCGACAATTGCGCGGCGACGCCGGCGCACCAGGTATCAGCGCGGTTGGCGGTCAGGAAGGCGACACGGGTGCCGGGCTGAAAGCCCAGTTGCATGAACACGGCCTGCATGCGCCCGATCATGTCGGTCGTGCCCTGGTAGGTGATCGATCCGCCCGGCCAGCTGAACGCGGTGCGCGTGGGGTAGCGCGCCAGCGCCCGCAGCGTCTGTTCGCACGACGCCGGAAACGCGTAGAGCGGATTGCTCATCTCTCATCCTCCCGCAAGTTTTGTAATTGGCCTTCGCCCGTGCCAATGTTGTGAGGACGCTAACACAACAAGAAGTCTGCTCAAGTCGGGAAGAAACAATTTGCCAACAATCGACGCCCTCGCGCGCCTCCGCGACCGCCTGAGCCTGCCGCTGATCGCAGCGCCGATGTTTCTCGTCTCCGGGGTCGAGCTGGTGGTAGCTGCATGCCGCAACGGGGTGATCGGTTCATTTCCGACGGTGAATTGCCGCAGCTCCGAACAACTCGACGAATGGCTCGAAGAGATCGAAAGCCGGCTGCAGCTTCATTCCGAGGCAAGCGGAAAACCCGCGGCGCCCATCTGCGCCAACCTGATCGTGCATCGCTCCAACGCGCGGCTGGCGCAGGATCTGCAGGTGCTGTTGCGGCACCGGCCCGAGATGGTCATCACCTCGGTCGGTTCGCCGCTACCGGTACTCGGTCCGTTGCACGATGCCGGCGCGCTGGTTTTCGCCGATGTCGCCTCGATCCGCCACGCCGAACGTGCGGTGGCTGCCGGCGCCGACGGGCTGGTGCTGCTGACGGCAGGCGCGGGCGGCCAGACCGGCTGGCTCAACCCCTTCGTGTTCGTGCGTGCGGTGCGGGCATTCTTCGATGGACCCCTGGTGCTGGCGGGCGGCATCGCCGACGGCCACGCGTTGCGCGCCGCACAGGCGCTCGGCTGCGATCTCGCCTACATGGGCACCAAGTTCATCGCGACCCGCGAGAGCATGGCCGATGCGCGCTACAAGGAGATGCTCGTCACCAGCAGCGCCGACGACATCCTTCTGACCAAGGCCTTTACGGGATTGCAGACCAACATGCTGCGCCCGTCGATCGAGGCCGCCGGCCTCGATCCCGACGACCTGCCAGCGCGTGGCGCGATAGATATCGGCAAGGACATCGATATCGGCGCGCGCGAGAATCGCCCAAAACGCTGGAAGGACATCTGGAGCGCGGGGCACGCGATCTCGGGCGTGAGCGAAATTCTTTCCGTCGACGAGATGGTCGCGCGCACCTTGGCGGAGTACCGGGAGGCCGATCAGCGATTGGGCGAGCGGCTTTAACGCACAATGCGGCCGAGCACGCGCGCGGCCCGGTCGATCTCTTTCTCATTCCACGCGGCGAAGCCCAGAAACAAGCCCTGCTCGCCGGTCTTGTGATACAGCATGCTCGATAGCGGACGGCTGACGACGCCTGCCTCGAGCAGCCGGGCCGACAATTTCCGGTCGGTGGCGGCGCCGTGACACCTTGCCAGCAATTGCATTCCCCGGCCGGGGGCTCGACGGTAAGCCGGCTGCCGGCTTCGCTGGCAAGCGCCTGCAGCATGCGGTCGCGTCGTCCCTTGTAGAGACGCGTCATCCTTCTGATATGACCGAGATAGGCGCCTGCGCTGATGAATTCGGCCAGCGCATCCTGCATCGTGATCGACGTCAGCATTCCCATGTGGCGCTGCGCCAGTTCGAAGACGTCGATCAGCCCTTCGGGCACGACGACATAGCCGATGCGGATATCCGCATAGGTCGATTTCGAGAAAGTGCCGAGATAGAAGATGCGTGGCGACGGCGCCAGCCCCTGCAACGCGGCCACCGGACGCGCCTCATAGTGAAATTCGCCGTCATAGTCGTCCTCGATGATGCAGGCGCCGACCGCCTCCGCATAGCGAAGCAGTTCGAGGCGGCGGCCGATCGGCATCAGCCGCCCCGTCGGATACTGATGCGACGGGGTGACGAAGATGAGTCGCGGCGCATCCTTGCGCGAGCCGATGGCCATGCCTCGTTCGTCAAGCGGTATCGCGGAGACGATGGCGCCGGCGGCCTTGAAGGCGACGTAGGCGCCGCCGTAGCCCGGGCTTTCGATCCAGGCGTGATCGCCCGGCGCGAGCAACGCTGCCGCGACCAGCGCGATGCCGGACTGGGCCGACGGCATGATCAGGATCTGGCGCGGCTTGGCCTTGATCCCGCGATGAACCGCCAGATGCGCCAGCAGCGCTTCCTGCAGCGGCGGATGGTTGATGGACCGGTCCCGGCGCAACAATGCGTTTCGCGCCGCGCGCCGCAGGCAACGGCTCCAAAGATCGTGTGGAAACTCACGTTCATCCGCCAGTCCCGGCTGAAACGGCCGGGGCCGCTTGTCATGTATCGGCGGCCAGTTCGACCGTTGCAGGCCGCGTGCCCAGGGTGACAGGCTTACCCGGTCGCCCGCGTCGTGTCGCGATGACATCTTGCGGCGATCGAGCGCGAGACCCTCGGCCACCGCCGGACGCCGCCCGGCGGACAGGGTGACATAACCTTCCGCGGCCAGTTGCTCGATCGCAAACGTGACGGTGTTGCGCGACACATCGAGCGATTGCGCGAGATGGCGGCTTGACGGCAGGCGCTGGCCGGGCGCGAGGCGGCCGCCGGAGATGAGGGATCGCAACTGATCGGTGAGCTGGCGCGTCAGCGTCTCGCCATTGTGGCGCGCGAGATCGAGCATTCCGGGCAACAGGTCGTCCATATCTGGCACCATCAATTTGCCAAGACTGGTTCTTTCATTGGGGCCAGTTGGAAGGCTAGGCAATGCGTATCGCTTCATGACGGGACGTATTCGAGATGGCCGGTGGACTTTCGAGCCGCAGCGCGGCCGTGCTGCTCGCCGCGGTCGTGCTGGCGTGGGGAACCAACTGGCCGGCGACGAAGATGATCGTGCAGGACG
>Ga0105243_10003784_pt1 | contig 12115 bp, 11 predicted proteins | sample KBSM34metaG_FD_81525 | JGI IMG/M metagenome (GOLD analysis project Ga0105243, IMG submission 81525) | Miscanthus rhizosphere microbial communities from Kellogg Biological Station, Michigan, USA - KBS M3-4 metaG | ecosystem: Host-associated > Plants > Roots > Rhizosphere > Soil | place...
ACACGGATGGAACAAACCGATAAAACGGATCGTGACAGGCGGCGGCGCAGGCGTCCACCGCATTCACGTTTCCAAATGCGCATTAGCACCAAGCATGCGCCGCGCAAACCCGTCGACGGCAAGCCGCTGAGTTGTGCGACCGAAACGACGCTCAAACCGGAGCAGCATCTCGAACTCTATCGTTATCTGAAGCTCACTCGTCTGGTGGAAGAACGTCTCGTGAATCTCTACCGGCAGACAAAGGTTGTTGGTGGTGTGTTTCGTTCGTTGGGCCAGGAAGCTACTGCTGTGGGAACCGCATACGCGCTCCAGCAACAGGACTTCATCACGCCATTGATCCGGGATCTTGGCGCGGTGCTCGTCAAAGGAATCCGCCCGCGCGAGATCTTTGCGCAGTACATGGCCAAAGCATGGGGACCATCAGGCGGCAAAGATCTCAACATTCACTTCGGCGATATGGAGAAGGGCTTTATTGGTCCAATCTCTCATCTGGGCGACATGATTCCGGTGATGACCGGAATTCTGTTGGGCGGCCGAATGCGAAACAAGAAGTTTGTCGCCGTGGCTTACATCGGCGATGGCGGCATGAGCACAGGCGCTTTTCATGAAGGGCTCAATTTCGCCGCCGTGCAGCGACTGCCTTTGATTGTCGTCGCCGAGCACAACCGATACGCCTATTCGACGCCGACCAGTCTGCAAACCGCAGTGAAAGATCTTGCCGAGAAAGCGGCTGGTTACGGTATTCCCGCGCACATCGTCGACGGCAACGACGTCGTCGCGTGTTATGAAGTCATGAAGCATGCTGCCGATTACGCGCGACGTGGCGGCGGTGCTGTTTTAATCGAAGCGAAGACTTATCGTCGTAAGGGACACGCGGAGCACGACGATCAGCGATACGTTGCCGAGGGCGAGATCGAGTGGTGGGAGAAGAATAACGATCCGGTCGATCGTCATGAGCGTTACCTGTTGGAGTGTAATCTGGCGACGAAAGAGAAGCTCGAAGAGATCTCGGCGGATGTTATTCGCGAGATCGACGAGGATTGTGCCTGGGCTGAATCTTCACCGATGCCCGAGGCTGAGCAGGCGGCGTACGGAGTGTTCGACAACACCATCGTCCCGCCCGCGTTTAGACCAAAGGTCCTGGAGGGGTAATGACACTTAAGCCAGCCAACTACAAGTACCGACCTACCGAAGGTACCTCACTTACCGGAGGAAAGAAGATGGGATATGTACATGCGGAGATCGAACTGATAAGCGAATATGATGTTTTGCGAAATTATGAAGGTCATCTGCCGGAGGAGGAAATAAGAAAAGTCACAACAACGGCGCTCGTCGACACTGGCGCCTGGGATCTCGTTATCAACGAAGAGATTCGACAACGGCTGAATTTGCCGGTTGTTGGCAAGCAGCCTGTCAAATTGGCAGATGAGACCGTAGTGGAAGTGGACATCGTCGGTCCGGTCGCGATTCGTTTCGAAGACCGGACTGCGATCACGACCGCGATTGTATTGGCGGGGACCTCTGAGGTCTTGTTAGGTGCTTATACCCTCGAAGGCCTGGATGCCTTCGTAGATCCAAAACGGCAAAAACTTCTTCTAAACCCTAAATCACCAGATAATCCGACTTTGTACATTAGGCAAGTTTCTTTGAGTATTTAACGATGTCAACTGCCGTCAAGAAAGAACACAAATCTGCGCGCCCGGAACGTGGCGGACAGGCCACCATGGTCGAGGCCATTCGCCAGGGTATCTGGGAAGAGATGGAACGCGACCCGACAGTGTTTGTAATCGGCGAGGACGTCGGCGCGTACGGCGGCGCGTTCAAGGTCACCGATGGATTGCTCGACGAGTTTGGCAAAGAACGAGTTATCGATACGCCAATCTCGGAGGGCGCAATCGTCGGAGCAGCGTGTGGCGCGGCGTTGATGGGCATGCGGCCGGTTGCTGAGTTTCAGTTTATCGATTTCATTTCCGCCGGCTTCGATCTGTTGACGAACTACGCGGCGAAGTGTCGATACCGCTGGGGCGCGGGATTGCCGACAGTGTTTCGTGGTCCATGCGGCTCGGGTGTCCGCTCTGGCCCATTCCACTCGTTGAATGCCGAGGCGTTCTTCCTGAATACCGCGGGCTTGAAGATTGTTGAGCCATCCACGGCTTACGACGCCAAGGGACTGATCAAAGCGGCGATTCGCGATCCCGATCCGGTGCTCTACTTCGAGCACAAGAAGCTCTATCGCTTGCCGCGTCTTCGTGAAGAACTGCCGTCAGATGATTACATCGTCGAGATTGGCAAAGCACGCGTTGCACGCACGGGTCGAGACTTGTCGATCATAACTTTCGGCGCGATGGTCCTGACTGCGCTCGATGCCGCGGAAGAGCTCGAGAAGGAAGGCCTCGACGTTGAAGTCATCGATCTGCGAACGCTTGCGCCACTCGATAAGGAAACGATACTCGCGAGTGTGAAGAAGACGAGCAAAGCGATCGTTCTGCACGAGGCTTCGCGTACCGGCGGTATCGGTGGTGAGATCACGGCGATCATTGCTGAAGAAGCTTTTGAATGGCTCGACGCGCCGGTGATTCGCGTCGCGTCGATCGATACGCCGGTGCCGTATTCGCCGCCATTGGAAGATTATTACTTGCCGCAAACGAAAGACGTGGTCGACGCAGCGCGCAAGCTGGCGGCATATTGAGAACCTATCGGGAGTTTCACGCAAAGGCGCAAAGGATGCAAAGAGGTGATGCATGGCTTACTTTGCCTTCTTTGCGCCTTTGCGTGAAACTTCTTTCTAAATTGATGCAATGAAGGTTTGTGGGAGAAGAGATGAGCACTGAAGTGGTGATGCCGCAGATGGGTGAGTCCATTGCGGAGGGAACGATTACGAAGTGGTTGAAGAAGGTTGGAGAACGCGTCGAGCGCGATGAGCCGCTTTTTGAGATCTCGACCGACAAAGTTGATGCTGAGATTCCATCACCGGCGGCGGGAACGTTAACCGAAGTCAGATTCAAAGAAGGCGAGACTGTTGAAGTCAACACAGTTGTCGCCGTGCTTGATGGAGATCAGGCGGCAGCGTCGGAAGCGCCGGCGGCGAAGCCTGTCGAAGAGGCGAAAGTTGAACCACCGGCGCCTGCTCCTGCACCTCCTCCACCGCCGCAAGCGGCTCCGCCACCGCCGCCGCCTCCAGCCCCAGCCCCTCCGCCGCCGCCACCAGTTCAGGCAAAGGCTCCGGCGCCTCCTCCTCCAGCGCCCACGCCGACTGAAGCCAAAGGAGATGGCAGCGCTGCAACTGCGGAAGAGCTTCGCAGGACCAAGTCAAGTCCACTCGTGCGCAAGATCGCACAAGAGCACAATGTTGATATTTCAAAACTCGAAGGCACTGGTCTAAGTGGTCGAGTAACCAAGAACGACATACTCAGCTTTATCGAATCAGGAAGCGCGCCTGCAGCACCGGCCCAACGCACCGCTGCACCAGCGCCTGCTCCTACACCGCTACCGGAACCTGTCGCGCCACCGCCTCCGAAGCCACAAGTCGGCGATCGAGTCGAGCAGATGAGCGTGATGCGCAAGAAGATCGCCGAGCACATGGTTCTATCTCGGCGTACCTCCGCACACGTCACCACCGTCTACGAAATCGACATGACGCGCGTCGCACGCCTGCGGGACCAGCATCGCGACGAGTTCTACCAGCGAACGGGCACCAAGCTCACGTTCATGCCTTTTATCTTCGAGGCTGTGAATAAAGGTTTGCGAAAGTTTCCCATCTTCAATGCTCAGGTAAACGGCGAGCAGATCATTTACAAGCAGGACATCAATCTCGGCATGGCCGTCGCACTCGACTGGGGCTTGATTGTTCCCGTAATCAAACGTGCTGACGACCTGAGTATTTCCGGACTCGCACGCGCTGCAAATGATCTTGCTGACCGCGCCCGGACCAAACAGTTAAAGCCCGACGAAGTGACCGGCGGCACCTTCACAATCACGAACCCAGGCGTGTTTGGCGGCCTGTTCGGAACGCCCATAATTAACCAACCACAACTGGCGATTCTCGGTGTCGGCAAGATTGAAAAACGTGCAAAAGTAATGACTACGTCCGATGGCGACGACTTTATTGGCATTCGCTGGATGGCCTATTTTGCCCTCAGCTTCGACCATCGCGTCATCGATGGCGCCGATGCCGAGCGCTTCCTCGCTTTCATTAAAGAGCAGCTCGAAGCAGGCGACTTCTCGGTCTAACTTTCACCAATCTGAGCCACAGATCTTCACGGATTCCACACGGATTGCAAAGAATCCGTAATGATCCGTGATAATTTGTGGCTTCTGTTATTGCGATACAGTGGTGATTCGATGAAGAAATAACAAGCCTATTGACTTAACTCGGGCGAAGGTCTAAATGATGACATCCGCAAAATTTAACGAGCGGGAGGCGAGGAGCGAGGACTCGCCATAATCAGCTTGAGAAAGACGCGCGTTCAAGGAGCGCGTTAACCAGTTATCAGTTTAAGGAGAGATAAATCGATGGTATTCACTAAACATAAAATGTTTGCCCCGGCAGTGCTTATCACCTGCCTACTAGTCTTCTCAGCCTCCCCTATACTGGCCCAAGACACTACCCAACCAGCCGGCTCCCGCACAGTTGCGAGTGGCCAGAAAATGAAAATCAAGGGAGTGGTCACCCGGCGTGATTCTGACACATTCACTGTGCGAGACATGAACGGCATGGACACGGTGGTACGTCTTGACGACAGGACCAGTGTTAAGACCAAAGGTGGGTTCCTGCGAGGCGGCACCAACTACGCACAGACCAGCATCCTGCGTGGGTTGAACCTCGAAATCGAGGGACGCGGCAACGGCTCAGGTGAGCTACTTGCCGAGAAGATCCGCTTTAACGAAGCAGACATGCGCGTTGCGCGCGCGGTTGAGTCGCGAGCTGCGCCACTGGAAGAGAGAGCAACTGACACCGAAACCAAACTTACCCAAGTCGAAGCCAATGCACAGCGGCTGTCCGGCCAGTTGGAAGAGCTGGCTGCTGTTTCAAACGCAGCGCGAGGCGGTGCGAAAGCCGCACAGGCAACTGCTGATGCAGCCGTCGCCGGCGTGAATGCGACCAACGATCGCATCTCGTCTCTTGACGACTACCAGCCCCAACAGACTGCTGCTGTTAACTTCAAGACAGGCAGTGCGGTGCTTTCAGCCGACTCGAAGACAACGTTGGACGACATCGCCAGCAAGGCGCTGAATGCCAAGGGTTATGTGCTCGAAGTTTCTGGCTTTGCCGATTCACGAGGAAGCATCAATCTCAATCGTCAACTCAGCCAGCGTCGTGCTGATGCTGTGATTCGTTACCTGGTTGAGAATCACAACATTCCGCTTCGTCGCATCATCACTCCGTATGGCTACGGTGAGTTGAATCCGGTTGCGGAAAACGATACGAAGGATGGACGTGCTCAGAATCGTCGCGTCGAGATCAAGCTGCTTGTGAACAAGGGCTTGACTGCTCCAGCGCCGACTATGAACCCGGGCACCTCGGGCTCCGATAATTAATGGGCTGCGCGGAGTTTCACTCTGTGTGCAACTCCGCGTCTCAAACGTGGCACCAAAGAGTCATGGATCATGCCGTCAGAAAAGCGGTAGGATAGGAACCGCAAGGCCAGCATTCTGGCGGCATGGCGATATCACTTGGACGACTCGAGGGTGTCAATGATGATTTCAGGGGCTGAAAAAACTTTATGGCCGGTATTCCTGTTAGGAGTGCTGGCCATTTTTCTATCTGTGCCTACCGCGCGCGCGCAGGGTACGAAAGATTTGCCGCCGCCACCACCGCTCTGGAAACCAAAACCAACTCCGACACCCAAGCCAGTTGAGCCGGGAGTGATCGACTCTGCCGATGTCATCAGGACGAATTCGAACCTGGTGATGGTGCCTGTGTCTGTGACTGATCAGGCTGGTCAGGCAGTTCAGGGATTAAAGGAAGCTGACTTTCGTTTGGAAGAGGAAGGTAAGCAACAGCAGATTTCCGGCATCGGCGATCCGGAGCAGGTACCACTTGCCATTGCGTTGTTGTTCGACATTTCAAGCAGCACCAGTCAAAAGGGCTTTTTCGCTTCTCAACAGAATGCAGCGGCCGCTTTCCTGAGGCTGGTAATGAAGCCTGCGGACCGGGCGGCGATTTTTACCATCACAGGCAAGCCGACGATGGTCCAACCGCTTTCCTCGGCTGAGGCGTCGGCAGCAAAGATGACGTCGATTCCAGCGGCGACGACCAGTGTCCCGACGGCGTTTTACGACTCAGTCATCGCTGCCGCAAAGTATTTGACGGATAGTGCGCCCAGCAATTTCCGGCGTGTGATCGTTGTGTTATCTGATGGCGACGACAATTACAGCGAACAGATTCGAGACCAATCGCTTGCCGACTATCGCTCTACAACATCCGGACAACAAGCCGCCCTTGGGACTCGCACCGGTTTGCAAAATGCGCATCAGCGAGCTGTTGCGGTCGTGCAAAAAGCTGTTCAGCAGGCAGATGTAATTTTCTACTCGGTGAATCCCGGTGGTCCATCCATCAAGTTGAATTTGATCGCAATGCGAGCTGAGCGAGGAATGGAAGCGATAGCCGAAACGACTGGAGGCACGGCGTTCGTTCCAAATTCCGATCAGGATCTCGAGAGAGTCTTTCGAACGGTTGCTGCCGAGCTGCGCGGGCAGTATTTGCTGCAGTACTACGCGAATGCTGAAGCCCCGGCCGGTCAGTTCCGGCGCATCACGGTTGCAATACCCGCACGAAACGATCTGCGCGTTAGATCTCGCCAGGGCTACTACCCCAAGAAGCAGGATTAGCCACAAAAAGGCACAAAAAGCACAAAAAGAATTTCTTCCTGATTATGTGCTTTTTGTGCCTTTTTGTGGCTAGATCTTTCTGTGCTTTTGTGGCTAGGTGGTCGTCCTCATCAACAGCAACACATCCGTCAATCGATTAATCACATTCAGCAACTGCCGGCCGGAGGCATCGAATTGATTTTTTGCGGCCAGCTCTTCCGCGGTTGCAGCACCGGCGGCGACGCCCGCCAGCTTGATGTAGTACGGCTGCAGTTCCGGCGTGGCGCGGAAGTCGATCTCGAGTTTGTCGAGCGACTCGCGAAAGTTCTGGATACTCGTTTTGACTTGCGCCTTGCTCTGCTGGTTCTGTTGAATCAGGGTCGGCGATGCTTCGTTCCGGCGGGCGGCTTCGTCAACCGCTGCAATACCACTCGTCACGCCACCGAGCAGATAAATAAATTTGGTGAGTAACTTGATTTGATCCGCGACGCGGGTCGCGCCCTGAGTGCGAACCTGCGCTATTCGCTGCGTTTCCGACGTTGTCGAGGTTGATGGCCTTTGCCTGCTCGAGCGGTTGCGCGTTTGCGAGAACGCTGTAGAAGGAGCCAGAAGTAACAGTGTCAGTAAAGTGGTTGCGATGGGTTTCAAGGTAGTTTTTCTCCTCTGCTGCTGTTCTCAAGTCAAACCGCTTTTCCGGGGTGGAGGGGTGATTGTACCAAAGACCGACGCGGCTGATAGAATGACGCACGAAGTTTGTGATCTGGTTGCATGGTTAAAGAAATAAACCTTTTGGTCCAGCGCTTAGGGCTCGTCGACTACCAATCAGCCCTCGCAATTCAAAAAGAAACCGAATTGGCAGTCAAAAGCGGGGTCCAGCCGGACACGCTCCTGCTGCTCGAACACCCACATACTTTGACGATTGGACGCCGAGGCGACACCTCCTCGGTTCTCCTGAACGAGGAAGAACTGAGGTCGCGCAACGTAACCGTCTTTGAGACAAATCGTGGTGGGAAAGTGACGTATCACGGTTTGGGCCAGGTGGTTGGTTACCCGATCATCAATCTCAGTCCTGACCGCGAAGACGTCCATCGTTATGTACGAGATCTGGAAGAAGTCCTGATCCGGACCATGTCAGACTTCGGCATCGACGCATTTCGTATCGAAGGTCTTACCGGTGTACACACGCGACGTGGAAAGGTGGCAGCTATCGGCGTACACATTTCGCGCTGGGTCACCACGCACGGCTTCGCACTCAACGTGAACACCGACCTGAGTTATTTCAATCTGATAATCGCCTGCGAAGGTGAGCCAGTAACTTCAATGGAGGAGTTACTCGGCATAGAAACTGACCTGAGCGTCGTCGAAGACCGCATCATATCCAACTTTGCCGGCGTCTTTTCTTATTCGTGTCATCCGTGTCTATCTGTGGCCTAACATGCTGAACATCGATCAGATCCACGAAGCTCGCGAACGAATCAGCTCGCGTATTCATCGCACGCCAGTATTGACCTCGCGACAGTTCAATGAAGTCGCTGGTAAAGAGGTTTTCTTCAAGTGTGAAAACTTTCAACGCGCAGGCGCTTTCAAGATTCGTGGCGCGACTAACAAGATTCAATCGCTCACGCCGGCGGAGAAGCAGCAGGGCATCGTCGCTTTTTCATCCGGCAATCACGCGCAGGCAGTTGCGCTTGCCGGTCGCGAGGCTGGCGTGCGTGTGCTCGTCGCAATGCCTGAGGATGCACCGGCGGCGAAAGTTGCCGGCACGCGCAGCTACGGCGCCGAAGTAGTTTTTTACGATCGTCATAAGGTAGACCGCGAAGCCTTCGCAATGGATCTCGCCGAACGCGAGCGGTTAATTATGGTCCCGCCTTACGACGATTACTTTATTCTCGCGGGCCAGGCAACTTGTGGTCTGGAGCTAGTGGAAGAAGTGCCGGAACTTGATGCTGTGTTAGCGCCGTGCAGTGGTGGCGGTTTGTTTGCCGGTGTAGCGACGGCTGCGAAGGCTTTGAATTCGAAGATTCGCTGCTACCCGGTTGAGCCGGTCACTGCTGACGACACGCGACAATCGTTTTTGAAAGGCGAGCGTGTTTCGATCCCACCACCGCCAACAATCGCCGACGGTCTGCGCGTTCAAATCCCGGGTAAGCTGACCTTTCCAATCGTGCAGAAACTTGCCGACGACGTTCTGACAGTGTCTGATGAAGAGATCATCGAGACACTTCGCTTCATGCTGTTCCGCATGAAGATCCTGGTCGAAACTTCCGGCGCGACGGCCGCCGCAGCTGTGATGTTCAAGAAGCTCCCGGCAGATGTGAGGCGCGTCGGCGTGATCCTTTCCGGCGGCAACATCGATCCCGATCTTCTTCAATCCGTGATCAATCCGTAAAAATCAGTGCTCCGATTAGAAACGAAGCGAGGTTCGCCAGGACGATTACACCGAAGTCTCGCCACCGCGTTTCCTTCCCGAACGCAGCCCAGAACAGCAGACACTCCGCCACTGGCGCAAATGTTTCCGCTACCAAGAGATAAAACGCTCTCGAATAGCTCTGCAGCAACAACGGCAGGACCAGAACGACTATCGGATACGTGCATGCAGTCAGCCAGATACCTGCGAGCAAACGACTTTTTATCGAATGGTGCCGCGAGAGTCCGAGCAGAAGAATCGGTGTCTCGATCGCGATCGTGAAGAGATAGCCGATCGGCAGAAAGCGCCAAAGCTCATGCGGCGACACCTAAATCATCCTCAACAGGAACGGCGCTTCAGCCAGCACGTGCGCGATTGCAACGGTGAAGTAAACGTCACGCGTGGTGGCGTAGTCGATCGAAAAACCAAACCAGAGAGCCGCAACCGCGATCACAGCAACGACAAACACGCCTGCGACCAGTCGCGGAAAGCCTTTCGGATGTCTTGCGACGGGAACTGTCTTTACATCCCAGAATCGTCTTGACGCTGCCCGTCCAATCAACGGCAACGCAACGATCCAAACCGCATAGTGCAGCATCTCCAGAAACAAATGCACTGACACGAGCAGATGACTCGAAACCTGTGGCAACACCTCCGCGCCCGAGTGCTGGGTAATGCGCCAGAAGAGACCGTTGCTATCTGCCAGCGATGACGTTTGCGCCAACTGCCAAATCATTCCCAGTAGCACCAACGGCAACAGACAGAGACAGCGTCGATACGCACGAGACCACGCCGGTCTCGTGCGACGAAGGTGGCGGTCCAGAAACCACAGCGCAACGAGCGGATGAACGTAAACAATCGCGAGGCTGAAGAAATTTGGTCCCAGCCAGTTCAACGAACACAGCGCGAGACCTATAGGAATCAACCACGCCCAGTTAGCACGTGGCTTCTGTTTGCTACGTAACCAGATCAACGCACCAAGCCAAACGATTAGTGCCGTGTTCCATGTCGCGATGATTGTGGACCAGGCATCCTCGCTCCACGTCGCGGCGTTGTAGATAAAGGGCAGCGAAATGTAGACGAGCGTCAAAACGCCCAGGCCCACAAACGCAGTGAGAAAGAAGTTGCGAGATCGTCCGAAGCGGATCGGCAGACGCATCAGAAAGTAACGCAACTCAAACCAGTTGTGTGGACCGGCAAAGAGAAAGACTGTGACGATTGATACTTGTAGCGGTAGCAGACTGGCAAAAGCGGCCGAGGCAATAGTACACAGCACGACGATCGCGACGAACACTCTCGCGCTCGGCACAACCCTCGCGGTGGGCCACGTTCTCAGCTCAACTGCGCGTTGCACTTATTCCTCGCCGGTAGCGTTCTGTTTTTTCAACGGAATAATGAGGCGCATTCGTCCCGAGAGCTGATCGTCGGGAACAACTTCGACGTCGACACCGCCGGTGGTTGATTCGCCTTTTGCAAGCGCCTGCGGCAGGTTTCGCCAACGATACGATCCCGGCGGTCCGGCATTGCCGCGCGTCATGATTGCCTCGGCGCCGAGAACTACGACGACGATAACGATGGCCGCGATCGCTTTCCGAGTTCGACCAAATGAACGCGCAATCAAAACTCCAGCTACCGACACAGCTAGAAACATCAGCAGTCCCGCGATAATCGTCCGTGTCGAACTGAGTGCAATACCAGCCACGACCGGCGGATTCCCGGGAGCGCCGTCGAGTGCCGCACGAAAGCTTTGCAGCTGCGACTGTGAAATCTGCAGCCTCGCTTCGTAGGCTTTGGGATCGGTCGCAATTTCCAAGCCCGTGTGCAGAATGTATTTGGGCTCCGAAACCTTTTGCTCCGCACGTTTGGTAGGCGGCTTTAGGTCAGCAGGGGTTATCGGGGCATTGAAGAGTAAGACGCAACAGGCAAAGAGAAGGGTTTTCATTACAGTCTCCTTTCGAGCGCCGCTCAGCTTATCAGAAATCGCGGAACGTACTGTAGGGTAAATGGAATGCAGCGGCCTCGTGTCCGACATGCTTTAGCTTGTCGGGGGCAATTTATCGATCGAAGCCCGACAAGCTAAAGCATATCGGACACCGGGGCCGCATATTTCACTCTACGGACGAAACGCCGTAGAATCTGAACGAGGTAAACAATTGGCCCGCGAACTCCGTGTAATCAGCAACAATCAGAAGGTCCGTCAACCAAAGCCCGAGTGGCTGCGCATCCGCCTGGGCGACCCGACGAATCAGAACCAGGTGCTGCAACTGATCGAAGGTCTGAACCTGCACACCGTCTGCCAGGAAGCGCGCTGTCCCAACATCTTTGAATGCTGGTCCGATCGCACCGCCACCTTCATGCTCGGCGGCGACATCTGCACGCGCCATTGTGGCTTCTGCGCGGTCGGCAAAGGCCAACCGGGTTCTCTGGATCCGGAAGAACCGCGCCACGTTGCCGAAGCCGTCGGCCACCTGAACCTTGCTCACGCTGTGATCACCTCAGTTAACCGCGACGATCTGCCGGACGGCGGCGCCGCTCACTGGGCCGAGACGATTCGACAAGTCCGTGCCCTAAATCCTGAATGCAAAATCGAGGTTCTCATTCCGGACTTCAACGGCGACGAAGCGGCACTCAACACCGTCCTGGACGCTGAACCCGACGTACTCAACCACAATACTGAAACAATCGCGCGTCTCTACCGTCGTGTCAGGCCTGACGCTGTCTACCAGCAATCACTAACCCTGCTGCAACGAGCCGCCGCTCGGCGCGATCGCGAAGCCCGCGGCATGTTGACTAAAAGCGGCATCATGGTGGGCCTCGGCGAAACATTCGATGAAGTCGTCGAACTCATGCACGACCTGCGCGCAGTTTCCTGCGACATCATGACGATTGGCCAGTATC
>Ga0105243_10003786_pt1 | contig 12110 bp, 10 predicted proteins | sample KBSM34metaG_FD_81525 | JGI IMG/M metagenome (GOLD analysis project Ga0105243, IMG submission 81525) | Miscanthus rhizosphere microbial communities from Kellogg Biological Station, Michigan, USA - KBS M3-4 metaG | ecosystem: Host-associated > Plants > Roots > Rhizosphere > Soil | place...
CGCTTTGGCAGTAATCATGAGCGCACGCTGCAATTGCGTTTCCACACGCAAACAGCTGGCGTCTCGCTGACAGTACAACAACCACTCAACAACATCGTCCGCGTCGCAATCCAGGCACTCGCCGGTGTTCTCGGCGGCACCAACAGTTTGCACACGGATGCTTACGATGAAGCGCTGGCACTCCCGACCGATCGCGCCGCACTCATCGCGCTTCGCACGCAACAGATCATTGCCGAAGAAACTGGTGTCGCAAACACAATCGATCCACTCGGTGGCTCTTATTTTCTCGAGTCATTGACTGAAAAGATGGAGCAGGAAGCGCTCGAGTATTTCCGCAAGATCGACGCGATGGGCGGAATGGTTTCGGCAATCGAGAAAGGATTTCCGCAACGTGAGATCCAGGATTCCGCTTACCAGTATCAAAAGGCTGTCGAGCGAGGCGAGCAGATAATCGTCGGCGTCAATAAATACACAATGACCGACGAGCCTTCCCAGGTTCCCATTCTGGTCATCGATGAATCAGTTCGCACGCATCAGGTCGAGCGGCTCGAGCAAACACGCACACGCCGTGATGCCGGCGCAGTCGCAAACGCACTCGACAAACTCAGAGTTGCAGCCCGGAAGAACGAAAACACGATGCCGGCGACTATCGACGCAGTAAGGGCTTACGCCACGCTTGGCGAGATCTGCGCAGCACTGAGAGACGTCTACGGAGTTTACGAAGAGCCCGCTTTCTGACCCGCACTTATGTCCAGTCGAAAGATCAGAGTTCTTGTTGCAAAGCCCGGGCTCGACGGTCATGACCGTGGCGCCAAAGTCATCGCTCGCGCCCTGCGTGATGCAGGCATGGAAGTGATCTATACCGGCTTGAGACAAACACCGGAAATGATCGCTGCTGCGGCACTTCAGGAAGATGTCGACGCTGTCGGCGTTTCAATACTGAGTGGCGCCCACAACACACTCTGCCCGCGCATCGTTCGGTTGCTTCGCGAGAAAGGGATGGACAACGTTCTGGTCCTCGTCGGCGGCATCGTTCCCCAGGAGGATCTGCCGAAGCTTAAGCAGCAAGGAGTGGCAGAGATTTTCCTGCCGGGTACCTCAACCGAAGACATCGTCAAATTTCTTCAAGCCAACGTAAAGCCTCGCGACTAAAGGAACTAGAGACATACGCAGTGGGAACTCTGGCAGATTAGCCCGACTCTCTTGGCCATCGACCTACGAATTTATGTAGCATCTCCCTTTTTTTGGATGCTTATTAAGCAGCTTCAAATCTCAGCATAAGTTAGACAGGATTTACAGGATGTTTCAGGATTGATCTGGTTAAATCCTGAAACATCCGGTAAATCCTGTCTAATTACGGTTTTAGATTCAAGCTCGCTTAAGGAATTTCGCGATTTGCTGCTGGCAGTCGTCGGTGAGTCGTGCGATGACGTTGACGTCGGCGCCTGTTTCGAGTGCTTGGGGAAACGACAGTCCATCCATCTGGTACAGCAGAGTCTTGGTGAGGCCGATCGCCGATGCACTCATCTTCTCAAACTCGCTGACGTATGTATTCACATCTTTTTCGAAACTCTCGTCAGCAAACACCTGATTCACGAGACCAAACGCCATCGCCTGCTCGGCGCCTATCTCGGCTCCTCGTGTGATCAACTCGAAGGCGCGCTTCTCTGAGACGTTGCGTCTCAAGATGGCCATGACCATCGCGGGCACGAACCCGATCTTCACTTCCGGATATCCAAAACGCGCCGACGCAGACGCGAGAACAAGATCACAAGCAGTCGCTAACCCACACCCGCCCGCCAGCGCTCTTCCCGTCACTGCGGCCACGACCGGAACTTGAAGCTGTCGAATCAGTAGAAACAGCTCCAACAGCGAGCGCGCATCGTCGGAATTTTCAGCAACCGAAGCCCCTGCGATTTTCTGGAGTGCTGAAAGATCAGCGCCCGAGCAGAAATCCTTCCCTGCTCCCGAAATCACAACGACTCGGACGTTTTTTTCCGCCGCTGCACTCTTCAGCGACTGCTTGAGCCCGGCGATAACCGCATCATTGAGCGCATTTCTTTTTTCCGGCCGGTTAAGCGTGATACGGGCAACTGAACTCTCAACCGAATACAGGATGACGCTGGCATTTGGGAAATCCGTCTTCATCCGTTCAGATCCGCGGCCCCGGCCTCCTGCTCAGTGACTTCGATTTCCATCCGCAACAGCGCTGTTGAAAACGTCTTCCCCTGTGCATCAGTCATTAGCGATAAGGTGCCGCCGCCACCTAAACTCTCGTGCAACAAAAAATTCAGCGCGCCAAGATTCGGCAACTCAAACCGTTCGACTTCGCCGTGACAGATACCTTTGAAGTGTTGCTTCACACGTTCAGCCGTAACCTCGCGAACGAGGATCGGATACAACTCATCGCTGAGTGCAATCAATCCGACGTTCGCAGTATCGCCTTTGTCACCCGAACGCGCATGAGCCAGTTTTGCCAGTTGTACTTTCACGCTTCAAGCACCTCAACCCTGGGCGTAATTTCTTCCTTTGGAATTAGCGCCGGCCAGTAAGCAACAATCTCCTCGACTTTGGGCCGGCCGCCTGCGAAGCCCGTTACTGCCGGCGGACCAGTCAGAATCAGTGGAGCAATCTCTTTGGTGAATCTTTCCACGGCGCTCCGGTCCTGGCCGCGTACACCGACACGCAACTGTACTTCAGGAATATCCGGACTCGGTCTTCCTGCAAGCGGTCCATGCGTCGCGCTCACGCCTACAAACTCCGTCAACACTTGCTCAAACTTGAGTCCGAGGCGATCGAGCCTCGTCCGCAGAATGCGATCCGCTGCCTGCGCTTTATCGTAAGCATCGGGCCACGCGTAGACCAACGTGCCAACCGCTTTGAAGCCGGCCGAATAACTGATTGAGACTTTAAGAAACTGCGTCGCCGGTTTTCCCCCGATACCGAAGACGCGAACACGATCGCGGCCCTCGTATTCAAGCCGAATGGTCGTGAAATCAGCAATGCAGTCAGGTGTGATGTATTCGTGCGGATCACCCATCTCGTAAACGAGTTGCTCCTTAATAGAAGGAATAATGATCCAGCCGCCGGTCCGTTCGTGTTTTGTGACAACAAAACTGCCGTCGGGCGAAGCCTCAACAATTGGAAATCCGACATCGGCGAGGTTCGGAACGCTGCGCCACTCGTACTGGCAGTTTCCACCCGATGCCTGCGCACCGCACTCGATGATGTGACCAGCAATCGTTCCGGCCGCAAGACGATTCCAGTCGTCGCTTGCCCAGCCGAATTCGTGAATCAACGGCGCGAGCGTCAATCCCGTATCTGTGGCGCGACCCGTGATTACGATCTGCGCTCCTTTATTCAACGCGTCAACAATCGGAGCCGCGCCCAGGTACGCATTCGCACTTTGGATTCTGTCGCGCACGGTCGACAACGGCTCATCGGTGTCCATGTTGCGTAACTCGATGCCGCGCGCGAGCAGTTCATCGAGTCGCGACATGATGTCGTCACCGGTAACGATTCCAATGCGTACTTTGCCCGCGAGACCAAGCTCGCGCGCCACCTCGATCACCGCATCCGCGCAACCACGGACGTTGACGCCCCCGGCATTCGCAGTGACTTTGATTCCCCGCTCGACACACACCGGCAGTATCCTGCGTATCAATGGCACAAAGTCTTTTGCATAACCCGCATTTGGATCGCGCGCTTTCTGTTTCTGCATGATCGACATCGTCACTTCCGCGAGATAGTCGAGCATCAGATAGTCGATTGGTCCACCTTCAACCTGACGCACGGGTGCGTCGAGCAGATCTCCCCAAAAGCCTTGTCCGGCTGCAATGCGTATCTTTTGTTTCATCCGGATTGAAGATGCCACAAAAAGACAAAAGTCACAAAAGGTTGAACCCTCGGTTCAACCATCTGTGACTTTATTTTGTGTAACTGCCGCTAGCCCATTCGTGGACTAGGACTGGGGCTTGGACTCGAAGTCGGCGTCGGACTCGGCATTGGCTCACCAGGCGTTGGGCTTGGCGTTGGCGTCGGAACCGGAGTCGGTCTTGGGCTTCCACTCGGTGTCGGACTTGGCATTGGACTCGGCTCAGGTTCGGGACTCGGAGTCGGACTCGGCGCAGGAGTTTGCGCGGGCATCGCTGTCGGGTTTGCGACCTCCGTTCCTTTTGCCGATGGCGTCTTTGCCATGCTCTTTGCCGTAGTAAAACTGCACTTCATGTTCGACCCTGTCACGGGTGTCAGTGTCAGCTTGTTACCACTCTTCTTACCGCGCAGTGAAATAACCTTCGCACCGGCGGCCGAAGCGTTTGCATCCGCTGGGCTGACTTGAAGAGCAACGGCGGTATAGCCACTCGTCTTCGAGGCTATGATCCGTCCCTTCCTTCCGTCTGCAGTCGTGAATTCGTTTCCAGTTATCGTGAGGGTGGTGTCGCCGACGAGACCAGCCTCCTCACAATTGAAAGTACCCGCGTAGGTCCCTGAAAGATCAACCTGTTGGGTCATGTTAGCCGTTGCCTTCGGCTGTGTCTGTGTTGTTTCGGGTTTTGGTGTTGTTTCGGGTTTTGGTGTTGTGGGATCCTGGGCTCTTAGTACCCAAAAGCTGCCGATTGCTAACGAAAAGCTTAGCATTATCAACAACAATAACTTTCTGGCCATCGTTCTTTCCTCCCATGCTCGTCCGTGCGCACCAGAATGCTGGTTGCACGTATCGCGTACTCGTATCGAGGGGTTTTGGGCTGACAACAAGGAGGGAACGCTAAGTTTGTACCACTCGAAGCGCCAAATCTCAACCATATTCCGGGGAGCGTCACAAAAAGTGCAGATATAAGGGTTTAATTGTGCTTTGTGTCTCGGAGCCTTTGTGGTAAACATCTTTTGCGAACAACCCAAACTAAGTATCGAGGAACCCAATGCGACCTGAAAAATCCATTCGACTGATCTCCGCGTGTGTTTGCACGTTGTTGCTCACATTGCTGTTTGCTGCCTGCCAGCCTTCGCCATCGGGCACAAATACAGCCGGCGGCGGCTCGGGAACGAAGCACAAGCTCGCTTTCGTAACCAATAACCCATCCGAGTTCTGGACCATCGCGCGTAAAGGAACTGAAAAAGCTGCTAAAGAGATACCGGATATCGAAGTCGAGTTCCGAATTCCTGCTGGCGGTACGGCCGCGGAACAACAGAGCATCATTGATGACCTGCTGGCAAACGGCGTTAAGGGAATCGCCATCAGTCCGGTTGACCCAAAGAATCAAACCGGAATGCTTAATCGCGTCGCAAGCCAGGCAATCGTGGTAACACAGGACAGCGATGCACCAGACAGCAATCGAATGTGTTACATCGGAACCGACAACGTGGCCGCGGGACGTCAAGCTGGTCAACTTCTCAAAGAAGCGTTGCCGCAGGGCGGTAAGATCATGGTCTTCGTCGGCGTACTCGATGCCGCAAACGCACAGCAACGTTTTCAAGGTTTGAAGGAAGCAATCGCCGGATCGAACATCACGATTATCGATGTCCGCACTGACAACACCGATCGTGTGCGCGCAAAATCAAACGCTTCCGACACCATCGTGAATAATCCCGACCTTGCGGGAATGGTCGGCTTGTGGTCCTACAATGGACCGGCGATTCTCTCTGCCGTCAAAGAAGCTAACAAAGTCGACAAGATAAAGATTGTCGCCTTTGACGAAGAAGACGAAACCTTGAGTGGCGTCAAAGACGGCGCGATTTACGCGACGGTCGTGCAACAACCATTCGAGTTTGGTTATCAATCGATGGCATTGATGGCCAAAGTTCTGAATGGAGACAAATCGCAGATCCCTGCAAGCAAGCAGGTCTTCGTTCCGACGCTCGCGATTAAGAAAGCGGACGTCGAGGAGTTCACGAAGAAGATCAACGCACTACGTGGCCGCAGCTAGCATTCGCGTCGCAGAACACACAGAGAACTAGTGACTGCTAACCCGCCAATCCTCGAGATGGAGGGAATCAGTAAACGATTCCCAGGGGTTGTTGCGCTCGACAACGTTAGCCTGAGTGTCGGAACAGGTGAGAACGTGGCGCTGATTGGTGAAAACGGCGCGGGAAAATCGACGCTGATGAAAATTCTCGGCGGCGCTATTTCACGCGATAGCGGCACGATCAAAATCAACGGTCAGCCAGTCGAAATACGTTCACCGAGTGAAGCCAGTGCGCTCGGCATCGAGTTTATCCATCAGGAGCTCAGCGTCCTCGATAATCTCGACGTCGGCGCCAACATCTTTCTGCGACGCGAACCAACTTTCGGCGGGTTCTTGAAACTCATCGATCGCAAACGCATCTATCGGGAGTCTGATGAGATCCTGCGCAGACTCGGCGTTCTCGTTTCAAGTCGCACACCACTGGCCCAACTCTCACTGGCCCAACAGCAACTGGTCGAGATCGCACGAGCACTCAGCGCCGGCGCACGCATCATTATCATGGACGAGCCGACGTCGAGTCTCACGCTTACTGAAACACGACGCTTGCTCGAGATCGTCAGAGATCTAAAGACGCATAACGTCAGTATCATCTACATCTCGCATCGCATGCACGAAGTTGAAGAGACTGCGGATCGCGCGGTCGTGCTTCGCGACGGCAAGAATGCAGGCGAGCTCCAGGGGACCGAGATCACGCACGAACGAATGGTCCGGATGATGGTCGGACGCGACCTGAAAGACTTCTTCAAAGGCGCGGTGGGTAATGGATCGCCCTCGCGCGATGCCGGTTTCGAAGTGCGCCGGTTGCGCACGATCAGGTATCCGAATCACAACCTCTCTTTCAACGTTGGCAAGGGAGAAGTGCTTGGATTTGCCGGACTGGTGGGCGCCGGACGTTCGGAAGTTGCACGTGCAATCTTTGGTGTCGAAGAAGCACTCGAAACTGAAGTCAAGCTCAACGGGCAGGCCTTAAAGATTGCGGGGCCGCAGGACGCCATCACACATGGTATCTATCTCGTGCCCGAAGACCGTCGTTTGACCGGCCTGATTGTCGATTTCAACGTCCGTGAAAATATCTCTCTGCCAAATCTGGAGAGTTATTCGTCGGCAAAGATCATAAATCGGGCCAAAGAAGCGAATGCGGCGCGCGAAGCAGTCAAAGCGATCAATATCAAAACGCCGACGCCGGAGATGCGTGCTGCAAATCTAAGTGGCGGCAACCAGCAGAAAGTGGTGCTGGCAAAGTGGCTGACGTTCTCTCCGCGAGTACTGATTTTTGACGAACCGACGCGCGGGATCGACGTTGGCGCGAAGGCAGAGATTTATCAACTCATCCGCAAGCTTGCAAGCGAAGGTGTTTCAGTGATCGTCATCAGCAGTGAGATGGAAGAGGTGCTCGGCATCAGCGATCGCATTGCAGTAATGCACGAAGGACGGCTTACCGGAATTCTCGAACGCGCACAATTCAGTGAGGAAGCCGTCATGCGTCTCGCCACCGGCACCGAAGGATAGCCACTAAAGGCACAAAGAGATCTAGCCACAAAAAAGCACAAAAGGCACAAAATCATTTTTATGAACTCGCGGGGTCAAATAATTTTTGCGGTATCAAAATGAATTCTTCCAGCTCAGGAAAACTCTTTTGTGCTTTTGTGCCTTTTTGTGGCTAGATTCTGTTTGTGCTTCTTTGTGGCGGAGGGCTTATGAAAAAAGAGCTTGGCATTTTTGTCCTGCTAATTGTTCTCTGCATTATCGTCTCGGTCATCAATCCAAACTTTCTGCTCGCGATTAATCTCCAGAATCTCGCGCGGCAGATTGGTGCGTTTGGCATCTTCAGTATCGGACTGGGTCTGGTGATCATCACCGGCGGCATCGAGCTCTCAGTCGGTTCGATGATGGCACTGCTCGGCGTGCTCTTGTCGATGATGCTGACGGAGTGGCACCTCGGCGTGGTTTTGGCGGTGCTGGCGTGTATTGGAATTGCGATGGCGCTGACGTTGGGCCACGGGTTGCTCATCACGCGACTCAACATGCAACCGTTCATTGTCACGCTTTGCGGCCTACTTTTTTATCGTGGCCTTGCGCGCTTCATCACGAACGACGAGACAAAAGGATTCGGAACGGTTCAAGGTCTCGATTTCCTTCGCTTCCTCGCCAACGGAAATCTCCTGATGATACCGATGCCGTTTGTGCTGCTGCTGATCATTGCCGCGATAACGTGGGTGGTGCTCCATCGCTCCGTCTACGGTCGATATCTGTTCGCAACCGGCCGCAACGCCGAAGCAGCACGCTATGCCGGTATCAACACCAAGTGGATCATCACGTTAACCTACGTGATAGCGGGCGCGCTGACAGCAATCTCAGGCGTGATCTTCGCCTTTTACACAAACTCGGTCTCACCCGCCAATCACGGCAACGCGTACGAACTTTATGGAATCGCCGCGGCGGTGCTGGGTGGCTGTTCGTTGCGCGGCGGTGAGGGCTCGGTTGTCGGCGTACTGATCGGCACTGCCCTGCTTCAGGTCCTGCGCAATCTGGTTAACCTGCTCGGCATTCCGAGCTCGCTGGATTTTGCGGTGATGGGAGCCGTGATCTTGATCGGCGTGATGGCGGATCAAATCTTCACCGAACGCCGGAATCGACGACAAATCGCGCTGATGCGTGAAAGCCAGGCACGTTAACGGAAATTGGAGAAACGAATGAGACAACACGGAAGAATCTCGAGAGTTCTTGTTGCCGTATTGTGGTTGTTGGCGCTCGCGTTGGTCGCCCACGCCCAGGCCACAATTACCAAAACCAGTTTTGGTAAAACGGACCTCGGCGAAAACATTGATCTCTACACGCTTCGCAACACCCACGGAGTCGAAGCGAAGATCACGAATTACGGCGGCATCGTCGTCTCATTAAAGGTTCCCGATCGGAGGGGAAAATTCGATGATGTGGTGCTTGGCTTCAACAACCTCGCGGATTATCTAAAACCTGGCCCGTATTTCGGCGCCCTCATCGGTCGTTACGGCAATCGCATCGCCAAGGGACGTTTCACATTAAATGGTGTCGAGTACAAGCTCGCTGTCAATAACGGCGAGAACCATCTCCACGGCGGCATCAAGGGCTTTGACAAAGTTATCTGGGCCGGCAACAAGCTGAAGGGGAAAGCCGAGGGGCCAGCGCTTGTCCTCGATTACCTGAGCAACGACGGCGAAGAGGGTTACCCTGGAAATCTCCATGTGAGAGTGATCTATACACTCACGAACAACAACGAACTGAAGATCGACTATTCGGCGACAACCGATAAAGACACGGTTACAAACCTGACGCATCACTCTTACTTCAATCTCGCGGGCGAAGGTAACGGCGACATTCTCAATACCCAGGTCACGATCAATGCTAATCGATTTGTGCCGACTGATGCCGGTTCGATTCCCCTCGGTGAATTGAGAAATGTTTCAGGTACGCCGTTTGACTTTCTCACCCCGCACGCGATTGGCGAGCGGATCAATCAGGATGAGGAACAAATAAAATTTGGTAGTGGCTACGATCACACGTGGGTGATCAATGGCCGCCCCGGTGTGATGCGATTCGCGGCAACGGCGTACGAACCAACGAGTGGTCGCGTCATGCAGGTGTGGACCACCGAACCGGGCGTGCAGTTTTATACGGGAAACTTTCTTGACGGTACGCTGACGGGCAAGGCCGGAAAACTCTATCAGAGACGATCGGGTTTCTGTTTCGAGACGCAACACTATCCTGACTCACCAAACCAACCCTCGTTTCCGACGACAACGTTGAAGAAGGGCGCGACTTACAGATCAACAACGATCTATAGGTTCAGCAGCAAACGTTAGACAGGATTTACAAGATTTGCATGATTTTACAAGATTCATCTTGTTCATCCTGAAAATCTTGTTCATCCTGTCTAAACCTATCTCGGGAATCACAACGGCAATCGCAGCCGCGCTTCACACCCACGAAGCTGTTGCCTGTTCTCGAGCGTCAGCGTCCCACCATGCGCCTCAGCGATCTGCCGCGACAACACTAACCCGATCCCCGATCCCTGCGCTTTCGTCGTAAAAAACGGCACGAACAGGTTCGCGGTGCTCGCAAGGCCCGGGCCTTCGTCACGCACCCACACCTCGACCTGGCCATTCTTCTGTTGCCATCCAACATCCACACCACCGCGCGTTTCCATCGACGCGTCAACCGCATTGCGTACAAGATTGATTAGCAACTGCTCGAGCTGCACGTCGTCTCCCCTGACCATCACATCCGGGCCGCCAACAACATTCACGTGCAATCTTGTCTCCAGGCTCGCCACACGCGATACGAGGGCGCCAATCTTCAAGGGCTCGAGTCGCGGTGGTGGCAGGCGTGCGAGTTTTGAATACGACTCGACAAAGCGCGCCAGCGAATCAGCGCGTGAAGAGATCACCGCGAGGCCACGCTGCATGTCGTCGCGCCAATCCGCTGGCTCCGGTTCCCTTCCCATCAGATCCGCGAGGCTTCCGGCCACTGACTTGATCGGCGCGAGCGAGTTGTTGAGCTCATGTCCCAACACACGCAACAGTCGCTGCCATGCAGTACGCTCTTCTTCACGAAGCGTCTGGCTGAGGTCAGTCAGCACCAGCAATTGATGTTGTTGTCCGCCTTCACGAAAAGTGCTGCGACGAATGTCCCAGCGTCCGACGCCACCCGGAAAAACCATCTGCATCGTTTGCGGCGCAGCACCCGCGGATGAGTTGAGACAAGCGGAAAGGCTTAGCTCGTCGGCAGTGCGACCTAACAAACGTGCCGAAGGTTGGGCCAACAACTTTTCTCCTGAGCGGTTCACGAGCTGGAGACGCTGTTCACCGTCGAAGGCAAAAACGGCAACGTCAATCTCCGCCATCACCGTGCGTAACAACGCCGTCGCTTCCATCGCCCCGAGTCGCTGCTCGCGCAACGTTTGGCCCAGGTCGTTCACCTCCAACATCACTTCGCCCAGCGCGTCGCCAGTCAGCGCGCGACGCCCGCGAATGGAGTAGTCACCTTCGCGAATAGCGGCAAGAATGTTGGAGAGTGTTTGCAGTGGCCGGACAATGCGTGATTTGAGGTTGAAAGCGATGCCGAGCCACAGAAGTACGAGCAGCAAGTCGATGGTCCATTGGACCTGGGCCGAGTAGCCGTCGTACCAGAGCAAGAGGGCAGACAGCGCAACGGCGGGGAAACCAGCGAACAGCGCGAGGATCGTGATGCGTCTCTCGAATTTCAGACGGCCGCGTTTGAGTTCCGGATCGAGCGGCGAGAACGATGGCGTCTTAACAGGCGTGCTCACAGCCACATAATAACAGCCACAAAAAGGCCACAAAAGGCACAAAAGAGAAGTGCGAAGACGGGGTTAGAAGAGCTTTACTGTTTTTGTGCCTTTTGTGCTTTTTGTGCCTTTTGTGGCTAAGAACCGAGACCATATTTCTGCAGTCTGCGGTACAGCGCGCTGCGACTGAGGCCGAGGGCCTCCGCGGCGCGGTTGGCGTTGCCTTCAAAGCGCGCGAGGGCTTTTTTGATCAGCAGGCGCTCGGCGTCTTCGAGGCTCATCTCTTCGAGTCGCGCTGACATACGGGCGTCGGGTGTTGCTTCGAGGGCGAGGTCGAAGGCCGTGACGATGTTTCCAGGGCTCATCAACACCGCTCGTTCGATGACGTGGTCCAGTTCGCGGACGTTGCCGGGCCACAGATGATGGCGCAGCGCATCGAGCGCTTCCGGCGTGAAGCCCATGATCGGACGCCGGTAGCGCTCGCGATGCAGTTTCAGAAAATGTTCAGCGAGAACGGGAATGTCTTCGAGCCGATCGCGGAGTGGCGGTAAACGGATCTCGACCGTGTTGAGCCGGAAGAGCAGATCCTGACGAAAGCGGCCCTGTGCGACTTCAGCATGAAGATCGGCATTCGTCGCCGATAACAGACGTACGTTCACTTTCTGCGTCTTCGAAGATCCGACGCGTTCAAATTCGCCCGTCTCCAGCACGCGCAATAATTTCGCCTGTAGATTCAGGGGCACGTTTCCAATCTCGTCGAGAAAGAGCGTGCCGCCGTCTGCAAGTTCGAAACGACCCACGCGATCGCTTTTGGCGTCGGTGAATGCACCACGCACGTGTCCAAACAACTCGCTTTCGAAAAC
>Ga0105243_10003788_pt1 | contig 12102 bp, 9 predicted proteins | sample KBSM34metaG_FD_81525 | JGI IMG/M metagenome (GOLD analysis project Ga0105243, IMG submission 81525) | Miscanthus rhizosphere microbial communities from Kellogg Biological Station, Michigan, USA - KBS M3-4 metaG | ecosystem: Host-associated > Plants > Roots > Rhizosphere > Soil | place: Michigan...
CCGGCGACCAGCAACGGCACGTGGATCACCGGCTCGTGCGGCTTGATCTTGCCGAGCCGCTGCCGGTGCTCGCCGGTGTAGTAGCCGTTGTCGGAGGTGAACACGATCAGCGTGTCGTGGAACTGCCCGGTGTCCTTGAGCCGTCGCACGATCCGGCCGAACTCGAGGTCCCAGGCGTAGAGGGACTCCGCACGCTGCCGCTCCACGTCGCGGAGCCGGGTGTTCTCCTGGGGCGTGGTCTCGGGGAGCTTCGCGATGTTCTCCGGCTTGTCCCTCACGTCGGCCTCGCTCGGCCCGTGCGCGCGGGTGCCGGGCGCCTTGCTGATCGCGGTGTCGAAGCGGCCCCTGAGCCAGAGGGGCCTGGCCGGCGTCATGAAGCGCTGCTGACGTCCGTCGACCTCGGTGTACGGCGCCGGGTCGTCGGACTCCCCCGGCCCGCCGTGGTGCGGGGCGACGGGGGTCACCCAGAGGAACCACGGCCTACCGGTGGCATTGCGCTCAGCGCCATGGGCGCCGACCAGGCCGATCACCTCGTCGGCGATCACCGTCGAGGAGTACTGCCCGTGGTGAGCGACGGTGCCGCCGTTGATGTTCTGCGTGAAGGAGTAGTAGTTGTAGGTGTTGCCCCGGTACGGCGAGCCGTCCGGCCAGATCGTGTCCAGGCTCGCCATCCAGTCGGTCCACCCGGCGGGCACGTAGTCGATCGAGGACCTCCCGGTGACGCGTGAGGGCATCACGCCGTATCCGTTGAGGTACTTGCCGACCATGGCCGTCCGGTAGCCGACCCGCTCCAGCGAGGTGGCGATGGTGCGGCTGTCGTCGATCGAGCCGAAGCCGTACGGCGCGTCGTGGTAGAGCACGTGGTGGTTGTGGGCGTACTTCCCCAGCAGGAACGACGTGCGCGCCGGGCAGCACAGCGGGTACGGCGAGAACGAGTTCGTGAACCGCAGCCCGCGGTCGCGGACGTAGCGCTGGACGTTGGGCAGGTACTGCACCTCGTCCCAGCGCATGTCGTCCATCATCACGACCATCACGTTGGGCCGCGGGGTGGCCGCCGACCTGTGGGCGCCGTACTGCGGTCTCGCCCGCGGCGCCGCCGAGCGGACCGCTTCGCCGGCGAGGGTCGACGCCCGCACGGTGACCGGACGACCGTTCGCGGGCCCTACCGGGACCGGGTCGCCCCGGCTGACGCCGGGCAGTGACAACCCCACCAGCAGGACCGCCGCGACGCCGGCTCCCGCGCGCCACAGGCGTGCACCCCCGCCCCCCGAGACCATGCGAGCAGGAAGCGGTGGGGAAGCGTCGTGCGCGGGTCGCCGCGTCGGTTTCCGAGAGAAATGTCTATAAGGTTAGTATAGATACTGGATTTTGACACGGTTCCCGTCAGTCCAGATGGCTCATCGCCCCGGCTCCGACGATCCCGGCGTTGTTCTTGAGGGTCGCCGCGACGATCTCCGTCTCGATCTCGATCAGCGGCAGGAACTTCTCGGCCTTCTTGCTCACGCCGCCGCCGACCACGAACAGCTCGGGGCAGAAGAGCTTCTCCAGGGTCCGGTAGTAGATCGTGAGCCGCTTCGCCCACTCCTCCCACGAGAGCCCTTCGCGCTCCCGGGCACTTGTCGCGGCCTGCTTCTCGGCGTCGTGGCCGTCGATCTCGAGGTGGCCGAGCTCGGAGTTGGGGACCAGCACGCCGTTCCACAGGAGCGCCGAGCCGATACCGGTGCCGAGCGTGGTCACGATGACCAGGCCGTCGCGGCCCTGTGCCGCGCCGTACTGCATCTCCGCGTGGCCCGCAGCGTCGGCGTCGTTGAGCACGTGCACCGGCCGGTCGAGGCGGTCGGTGAGCAGCGCGTCCGCGTCGACGCCGATCCACGACTTGTCGATGTTGGCGGCGGAGAGCACGACGCCGCGGCGTACGACGGCCGGGACCGCGACCCCGACCGGGCCCGTCGACTCGGGGAACGAGTCGCAGAGCTGGGCCATGATCTCGCCGACGGCCTCCGGGGTGGACTTCTTCGGGGTGTCGATCCGATGCCGCTCCTCGAGGAGCTCACCCGTGTCGAGAGACACGGGCGCCGCCTTGATCCCGGTGCCGCCGAAGTCGATGCCGATCGCGTGAGCAGTCATGACACGACGCTAAGGCATGCGAAGGGATTGATGTTGCTGCGCAATCCGGCAACTGTTCATCGGCCGTGCCCCCTTCCGTCAGCCCCCTGCGGCGTAGTAGACCCGTCCGGTCACTTCATTCTCGGGAGGAAGTCCATGCTCAACCCTGCCCGCACACTGGCGATCGCCGGTCTGCTGCTCGCCCCGCTCGCGGTCCCGGCCATCACGCCTGGCGCGGCGTCGGCCTCCACCGACGGCACCCGGGTCGTCATCTCGGAGGTGTACGGCGCCGGCGGCAACAGCGGCGCCCTGTACAACCGCGACTTCGTCGAGCTCTACAACCCGGCCGACGCGGCGGTGGACCTCGACGGCCTCTCGGTGCAGTACCGGTCGGCGACCGGGATCTCGAACCCGAGCGGCGTCGTCCCGCTCAGCGGCACGATCCCCGGAAAGGGGCACTTCCTGCTCGGCCTGGCGAGTGGTGCGAACGGGGTGGCCCTCCCGGCGACCGTCGACCAGGACAACGCCTCGGTCAACCTGAGCGGGTCGACCGGCACCGTGTTCCTCGCGAACCAGAAGACCGTGCTGTCGGCCCCCGCGACCGGTTCGGTGACCGGCGACGGCCGGATCTCCGACCTCGTCGGCTTCGGCACCTCGAACACGTTCGAGACGGTGGTCGCCCCCGCGCCGGGCACCACGACCAGCATCTCGCGCACCGCGGCCGGCGAGGACACAGACGACAACGGCGCCGACCTGAAGGCCGGCCCGCCGTCGCCGCAGAACACCATCTCCGGCGACGGCGGTGGCTGCGGTGGCCCGGCGACCGAGCAGACGATCGCGCAGGTCCAGGGCACGACCGGCACCAGCCCGTTCGTCTGCAGGAACGTCACCACGTCCGGCGTGGTCACGGCGTCCTACCCGACCGGCGGCCTCAATGGCTTCTACGTGCAGACGCCGGGGTCCGGCGGCGACCTGCCGACCGGGCACGACGCGTCCGACGCGGTCTTCGTCCACCTCGGCGCGCAGACGAGCTACCCGGCGATCGGCGACCACGTGCAGGTGACCGCGCCGGTGAGCGAGTTCCACGGGCTCACCGAGCTCAGCCCCGCGGTCGGCGGGGTCACCACCCTGGCCGACGCGGCCGCGGCACCGGTGCCGGTCACCGACCCCTACCCGGCGACCGACGCGGGCCGCGAGGCGGAGGAGGGAATGCTGCAGGCGCCGTCCGGTGACTTCACGGTCAGCGACGTGTTCACGCTGAACAACTTCGGCGAGATCGACCTGGCCAGCGGCACGACGCCGTTGCGGCAGCCGACCGACGTCGCCGCGCCCACGTCGGCCGCGGCCGAGGCGGTGGCCGACGACAACGCCGCCCGGGCGGTCACGCTCGACGACGGCTCGTCGTCGAACTACCTGTCCGCCGCGAACTCGAGCCAGCCGCTGCCGTGGATCACCCGGGACACCCCGGTCCGTGTCGGCGCGGTCGCGCACTTCACCAGGCCGGTGGTCCTCGACTACCGCAACGACCTCTGGAAGCTTCAGCCGACCAGCCAGCTCACCCCGGCGAACGCGGCGACGGTGCAGCCGGTCACGTTCCCGAACACCCGCACCGCGGCGCCCGAGCACGTCGACGGCGACCTCAGGATCGCCAGCTTCAACGTGCTCAACTTCTTCAACGAGACCGGCCGGGCCTACGCGGACGAGGGCCACACCTGCACCAGCTTCAATGACCGCGCCGGCGAGCCGGTCACGGTGGACGACTGCGGGCCCGAAGGCCCTCGCGGCGCCTGGGACGACGCGGACCGGCAGCGCCAGCTGGACAAGGAGGTACGGGCGATCAACTCCCTCGGTGCCGACGTGCTGTCCCTGGAGGAGATCGAGAACTCCGCCAAGTACGACGGGCCCGAGAACCGCGACGTCGCCCTGGCGACGCTGGTCACCGCGCTCAACGCCGATGCCCGCGACGCCGGGGCAGGGTCCGACGTGTGGTCGTTCGTGCCTTCGCCGGCCGTGGCCGACCAGCCGGCGCTCGCCGACCAGGACGTGATCCGCACGGCGTTCATCTACAAGAACGCGGTGGCGGAGCCGGTCGGCCCGTCGTACATCCTCACCGGATCGGACCCGTTCGCCAGCGCGCGTGAGCCGCTGGGTCAGGTGTTCCGGCCCAAGGGGGGTGTGGAGTCCCAGGAGTTCCTCGCGGTCGTGAACCACTTCAAGTCCAAGGGCTCCGGCTCGGGGCCGGACGCCGACCAGGGCGACGGCCAGGGCGCGTCCAACGCGACGCGGGTCGCCGAGGCGCAGGCGCTGGTCGGGTTCGTCGACGACCTCAAGGCCGGCACCGGCGTGAGCAAGGTGTTCCTCACGGGTGACTTCAACTCGTACACGAAGGAGGACCCGCTACAGGAGCTCTACGACGCGGGCTACACCGACGTCGGGTCCGCGAAGTCGCCGAGCGAGTACACCTACGTCTTCGACGGGCTGGTCGGCTCGCTCGACCACGTGCTGGTCAACGACGAGGCGCTGGCGACCGTGAAGGACGCGCACGTGTGGAACATCAATTCGGTCGAGTCGGTGGCCTACGAGTACAGCCGTCACAACTACAACGCCACCGACTTCTACGCGCCGAACGCGTACCGCTCGAGCGACCACGACCCGACGCTGGTCGGCTTCACGCTCCCGAGCCCGCCGAAGTCGACCGCGACCACCGCGACCACCGCGCCGCGGGAGCCAGGAGTCCGCTCTCGGGCAACGGTGACCGCGACCGTCCGGGCCGACGGCGGCACGCCCGTGACGGGCGGTGCCGTCGAGGTCTGGGACGGCGCCACCTTGCTGGGGACCGGTAGGGTCGCGGACGCCACCGCGGACGTGGCGGTGCAGTTCACGAGCATGGGCCAGCACACGCTGACCGTGCGCTACCTCGGCACGCCGGCGTTCCTGCCCTCCGAGACGACGTTCACGGTGCGGGTGAAGCAGAAGCCGAAGGGGTAGCCACCAGGGTTTCGAGACGGTTGCTGCGCAACCCTTCGAGACGGGCCCGGCGGCACTCCTCAGGGACCGCCTCCTCAACGACCGTTGTACTGCCGCAGGGTCGCGATCTCCTCGTCCACGTAGGGGTCGGTCGCGCCCTCGGCCTCCAGCTCGGCTTTCAGCGCCGTCTGGATCCTGAGCGCCTCGTCGTCCCGGCCCAGCAGGCGGAGCACCCAGGCGACCATCCAGGTCGCGATCTGGGTCTCCCGGTGCTCGCCCCGCTCCCGGCGTACGGCGAGCGCCTCCTCGAACGCCGCGAGCGCACCTGCGAGGTCGCCGGCGTCGTGGCGTGCCATGCCGAGGTTGTTGAGCAGCGACGGCACCCAGCGCCGGGCGGCCGGGTCGTCGTCTGCGCGGGCCTCGGCGAGGACGGCCTCGGTCAGTGCGGCCTGCTCCGCGGGGGAGCCGGCGAGCAGCGCGGTCATGTGCAGCGCGTCGATCCGCAGGCCGGTCAGGAGCCGGCCGGCGAGCGCGGCCGCCTCGGCGAAGAGTGGTCTGGCCCGGTCCGGGTCTCCGCCCGAGCGCAGCACGCGGCCGCGCTCGAGCCGCTCGCGGACCCGCGCCTCGGTGCCGGGGCTGGCGGCCGCGGCGACCTCGTCGAGCACTGCCTGCGCCTCGTCGTAGCGCTGCTGGAGCCCGAGCGCCCGCGCCACCTGGGTGCGGAGCACGAGCGCGTCCTGACCGTCGGCGTCGGTGAGCAGCGCCCGAAGCCGGGCCTCGGAACCGGCGGGGTCCTCGAAGTCCCACGCCCGCTCGATCGCGGCCCCCAGGTCCTCCATGTCGGCACTCTGCCACTTTACAAATCTTGCGACCTTGTCAAGAGAGTTTACATCTCATACGGTCATGTAAAGCGACAGACGGAGGCCGACATGACCGTGAACCATTCCGTGCCCGCCGCGTCCACCGCTCGGTGGAAGGACGGCAAGCGCTACCTCTGGCTGATCGGTCTGGTCGTGCCGTCGCTGGCGTTCATCGGCTACGGCATGCACGCACTGACCGGCTGGGGTGTCTGGTTCTGGATCGGCCCGATCGTGATCCTGGTCGTGGTGCCCGTGATCGACCTGGTCGCCGGCCTCGACCGCAGCAACCCCCCGGACGACGTGATCGAGGCGCTGGAGAAGGACCGCTACTACCGCTGGATCACCTACCTCTTCCTGCCGATCCAGTACACCGGCTTCGTCGGCGCCTTCTGGCTGATCGCGACCGGAGACCTGGGTGCCGCGGACAGGGTCGGGCTCGCAATCTCTATCGGCTGCATCGGCGGCATCGGCATCAACACCGCGCACGAGCTCGGACACAAGCGCGAGAGCCACGAGCGGTGGTTGTCGAAGATCGCGCTGGCCCAGAGCTTCTACGGGCACTTCTACATCGAGCACAACCGCGGGCACCACGTGCGGGTGGCGACGCCTGAGGACCCGGCGAGCAGCCGGGTCGGTGAGAGCTTCTACCAGTTCTGGCCGCGCACGGTGCTCGGCTCGCTGCGCAGCGCCTGGAACCTCGAGAGGCGACGGATCGCGCGCCGCCGGCGGCACCCCTTCCGGATCGGCAACGACGTGCTCAACGCGTGGCTGATGTCGGCCGTGCTGTGGGGCGCGATGGTGCTCGCCTTCGGGGCCGGGATCCTGCCTTACCTGGTGATCCAGGCGGTCGTGGGCTTCTCCCTGCTCGAGGTCGTGAACTACATGGAGCACTACGGCATGTGCCGGCAGCGCACCAGGGGTGGCACCGGTCGCTACGAGCGCGTGGATCCCAGCCACAGCTGGAACTCCAACAACATCGCGACGAACGTGCTGCTCTACCACCTCCAGCGGCACAGCGACCACCACGCGAACCCCACCCGGCGCTACCAGACCCTGCGGGACTTCCAGCAGTCGCCGGCGCTGCCGACCGGCTACGCCGGGATGATCGTGCTTGCCCTCGTGCCGCCGGTCTGGCGCCGGGTGATGGACCCCCGGGTGCTCGCGCACTTCGACGGCGACCTCAGCCGGGCCAACCTCAGCCCGCGCGGGCGCGACCGCCTCCTCGCCGCGTACCCACCCCCGGCGGTCGAGACCCGGGTGGTCTCGACAGGCTCGACCAGCGGTGTGGTCTCGACAGGCTCGACCAGCGGTGTGGTCTCGTCAGGCTCGACCAGCGGTGACGTCGTGTCGGCCCGCTGCCCCGGCTGTGGCTACAACTACGAGGTCGACGCGGGCGAGGAGCGGGAGGGCTTCGCGGCCGGCACCGCGTGGGCCGACATCCCCGACTCCTGGTGCTGCCCCGACTGCGGCGTGCGGGAGAAGGTCGACTTCGTGATGCTGGTCGAGGCGACCCTAGACTGAGCGGCATGGCAGGCAGGGAGCCCCCGGGTTCGGGTGCCGCGCCCCTGAGGATCCGGCTGATCACGAGTGCGTCGCAGCTGACCTCCAGCGAGGGCTGGTCAGCGGTCACGATGGCGCGCCTGGCCGACGCCGTAGGCGTCAGCCGGCAGACGGTCTACAACGAGATCGGCGGCAAGCCCGCCCTCGCCGAGGCGATGGTGCTCCACGAGCTGTCCTTGTTCCTCGCCGGCGTCGACGAGCAGTTCGAGCAGAACGACGACCTGGTCGAGGCGATCCGAGGAGCCGCACGCGACGTCCTCGAGATGGCGCGCACCAACCCGCTCCTGCGGTCGATCCTGTCGGCCTCGCACGGCGCCGGCTCCGACCTGCTGCCGCTGCTGACCACCCAGTCGGAGATGCTGCTGGAGACCGCCACCGGCGTGATCCGTGCCCACCTCGAGCGCCACGACCTGCCGCTGGAGCCGAAGCAGCTCGACGTCGGCATCGAGATGGTGGTCCGCCTCGTGCTCAGCCACGTCATGCAGCCCTCGCAGGCACCTGCCCGCACCGCCGATGACATCGCCTGGCTGGCCGGGCGGGTGCTTCAGGTGGGGGACTAGGTCTCGAGGCTCAGGCCCTCGTCCTCGTCACCCTCGTCGGCAGCCTGGGCCAGCGGGTTGTCGTCCGTGGGCTGCAGGTCCTCGGGCAGCTGCTCGTCGCTGATCCCTTCCCGCTCGGCGGCGTCGTCGGGGGTGCTGGCGTCGTCGTTCCCGTTCTTGCTCATACCCCGAACCTAACCCTTGCCCCGCGGTTAGCATGGCGGCCACGGGAGGAGAGTCCATGCGCATGTGCACGTCGCGGTTTCGGGCCGCCCTCTCCTCCGCGGTCGTCGTCGCCGCCCTCGCCGTGGTCGCCGGCTGTGGCCAGGCGCAGGTCGAGACCGCCGACCGCACCAGCGCTGCCGCTGCCAGCACCACTCCGTCGGCGGTGTCATCGGCGGTGCCCTCGGCGACGGCCTCCGCGACAGCGACAGCGACGGCGACGGCGACACCCACCATGTCCGAGGTCGCGATGGTCGCGCCGGCCGCGCTTCGCAAGCCGACCCTCACGCCCGACCTGCTCGTCTACTCCCGTGGCCGGCTTCCCGCGAGCACGGTCCGGGCGGTGAGCAGGGTTCCCGGCGTGAAGACGGTGGAGACGTTCTCGCTCGCGCAGTTCTTCGCCGAGGAACGGAGCATCACCTACGCAGCAGTCGACCCGCGCACCTTCCGGCGCTACACGCCTTCGACCTCGGCGCAGACACTCGCGGTCTGGAAACGGGTTGCGGGCGGCGAGATGGCGATCGCACCCGCGCTCGGCCGCAAGATCCAGGACGCCAAGGGCTACGTGCGGATGGGCAACGACACCGGCTCGCCGAAGGTGCACATCGGAGCGTACGCCGACATGGTGCCCCGGCTCCCCGGCACGCCGCCGTACATCGACGCCGTCGTCAACGAACGCTGGGCGAAGCGGCTGAAGATGAAGCAGGGCAACGCGATGCTGGTCTCCATCGGTGACAACGCACCGCGGCCGGTGCAGAAGAAGCTGCAGAAGCTCCTCGGCTCGTCCACCAGCGTGCGCATCCTCGGCGTCGACCTCGACATCCACACCACCCAGACCGCGGTGCTCACCGGTGGCTCGGTGTCCGACGCCCTCGGCACGCTGAGCTATACGGCCAACCGCAACGGGACGGTCAACCCGGACCCGGCGTGGGTCGCCCGCTACATCCGCAGCGAGAGCGTGCCGATCCTCGGTCGGGTCACCTGCAACAAGGTGATGCTGCCCGAGCTACGAGCCGCGCTGACCGAGATCGTCGACCGTGGCCTGGCGAACAAGATCCACGTCGGGGAGTATGGCGGCTGCTTCGTGCCACGGTTCATCGCGGGCACCTCGTCGCTGTCCTTCCACACGTTCGGCACAGCCATCGACATCAACGTGCCCGGCAACCAGCGGGGCACGAGCGGCCAGATCGACCGGACCGTGGTGTCGATCTTCGAGCACTGGGGATTCCAGTGGGGCGGCGCCTGGCACTACACCGACCCCATGCACTTCGAGCTGCACCGGATCGTCGCCGCCCGCTGAGCTCCACGGCGGGGGTCAGGGGCAGGATGGGCGCATGCGCGCCGCCCTGGTCACCCGGCTCGACGGACCCTCCGCCGTCGAGGTCACGGACATCCCTGCCACTGCTGCCGCCGACGGGCAGGTGCTGGTCGACGTCCGCGCGGTCGGGATCTCGTTCCCCGACCTGCTGCTGAGCAAGGGCGAGTACCAGGTCAGGCCCGACCTCCCGTTCCCGCTCGGCGTCGACTTCGCCGGCGTCGTCCGGGAGGCGCCGGAGGGCTCCGGGTTCGGCTCCGGCGACCGGGTCGCCTGCGTCCTGCCGTACGGCGGCGCGATGGAGACCGTGGCCGTCCACCCGGAAGGGGTCTTCCCGCTGCCCGACGCACTGACGTTCGATCAGGGCGCCGCGATCCCGATGAACTACCTCACCGCGCACTTCGCGCTCGCCGAGCGGGCCGGGCTCCGCGAGGGCGAGACGGTGCTCGTGCACGGCGGTGCCGGTGGGGTCGGCACCGCGACCATCCAGGTCGCCAAGGGGTACGGCGCGCGCACCATCGCGGTGGTCTCGACCGCGGAGAAGGCGGCGGTGGCCACTCGCGCCGGCGCCGACGAGACGGTGCTGGTCGACGGCTTCCGAGACGCGGTCCGGGAGCTGACCGGCGGCGCCGGTGTCGACGTGGTGGTGGACGTGGTCGGCGGCGACCTGATGACCGACTCCCTGCGGTCGCTCGGCGCGCTCGGCCGGCTGCTCGTGGTCGGCTTCACCGGCGGCACGATCCCGGAGGTCAGGGTCAACCGGCTGCTCCTCAACAACGTCGACGTGCGCGGCGTCGGGTGGGGCGCCTACGCGATGGCGCGACCGGGCTACATGCGCAGCCAGTGGGACGCGCTGCTCCCGATGATGACCTCGGGCGTGATCGCTCCGCCGATCGGCGACCTGCGGCCGGTCGAGGAGATCGCCGACGCGCTCACGGAGATGGACGAGCGGCGGACGCTCGGGAAGACGGTGCTGAGGTTCTAGAGGAGGTCGGCGTACTCCGGGTGCTCCTCGAGGAACGACTTGTAGAAGGGGCACACCGGGCGCACCGTGAGCTCCTTGCTGCGCACGTCGTCCAGGGACTGCTGCACGATCTGGCTGCCGATGCCGAGGCCGGAGTAGGCGTCGTCGACCTCGGTGTGAAGGAAGGCGATCAGGCCGTCGATCCGCTCGTAGACCGCGAACCCGGCCACCTTCTCGTCCACGACCGCCTCGTAGCGGCTCTGGTCGGGGTTGTCGCGTACCTCGATGTCACCCGGAGTCTCGCTCATGCGCCCACTCTGGCATGCGGAAGGCCCGTATACATTTCCCCCCGTGACGATCCTCGACGACGCCAGGTCCGGCATGAACCCGGACATCCGCCCCCAGGACGACCTGTTCGGCCATGTCAACGGCACCTGGCTGGAGACCACGGAGATCCCGCAGGACCGCTCCTCGTGGGGACCGTTCGTGGAGCTCGCCGAGGGCGTCGAGGCGAACGTCCGGGAGATCATCGAGGCCTGCGCGCGCGGCGAGGGTGACTCCGACGAGGAGCGCAAGATCGGCGAGGCCTACACCAGCTTCATGGACGAGGAGCGGATCGAGAGCCTCGGTGCCGAGCCGTTGACGCCGCTCTTCGACGAGATCGCCGCTATCACCGGCAAGGACCAGCTCGCCGCGTTCATCGGCGGCTACGAGCGGCGCGCCGGCGGTGGCCTGTTCGGCGTCTACGTCGACATCGACTCCCGCAACTCCGAGCGCTACCTGATGAACCTCACCCAGGGCGGCCTCGGGCTGCCTGACGAGTCCTACTACCGCGACGACAAGTTCGCGGAGATCCGCGAGAAGTACGTCGGCTACGTGCAGCGGCTCCTCGAGCTCGCCGGCCGTGCGGACGCGCAACGGGTGGCCCGCGGCGTGCTCGAGCTGGAGACCAGGATCGCGAAGGGCCACTGGGAGCGACACGAGACGCGCGACGTCCAGCGCACCTACAACCTGACCACCCACGCCGAGCTGCGCACCCTGCTGCCGGCATTCGACTGGTCGGCGTACGCCGAGGCGGTCAGCGGCAGCGACCGGGCGTTCGGTGACTCGCTGGTCGCAGAGGTCGTGGTGCGTCAGCCGTCGTTCTTCACACACCTGCAGGACGTGCTCACCGAGACACCGCTCGCGGCGTTCAAGGAGCTGCTGGTGGTCAAGGTGCTCCGCAACTCGGCCGGCTACCTCTCCAGCGACTTCGTCGAGACCAACTTCGACTTCTACGGCCGCACCCTCAACGGCACCCCGGAGCTGCGGGCCCGCTGGAAGCGCGGCATCTCCTTCGTGGAGGGCACGCTCGGCGAGGCCGTGAGCAAGCGGTACGTCGAGCGGCACTTCCCGCCGGAGTCGAAGGCGATGATGGACGAGCTCGTCGCCAACCTCCTCGAGGCCTACCGGCGCAGCATCACCGGCCTGGACTGGATGAGCGAGCAGACCAAGCAGCGCGCGTTCGACAAGCTCGACACGTTCAAGCCCAAGATCGGCTACCCCGACACCTGGCGTGACTACTCGACG
>Ga0105243_10003790_pt1 | contig 12094 bp, 13 predicted proteins | sample KBSM34metaG_FD_81525 | JGI IMG/M metagenome (GOLD analysis project Ga0105243, IMG submission 81525) | Miscanthus rhizosphere microbial communities from Kellogg Biological Station, Michigan, USA - KBS M3-4 metaG | ecosystem: Host-associated > Plants > Roots > Rhizosphere > Soil | place...
CAGGAGTTCATCTACGCGGACTTGCGGACCGGCGTGCTGTTCACCCTCGGCGCGACCTTCGCGCTCGCCGCGATCTCCTCGGCGCTCACGCAGGTGTCCACCATCCTGGACAACCGGCAGCTCTACCGCAGCCTGGCCCTGGCGGGCACCCCGCCCGAGGTGATGGACCGGGCCCGCATGCGGCAGGTCCGCACCCCGGTGGTGGTGATGGCGCTGGCAGGCGCGGCCTGCGCGTTGCTGTTCCTGTTCCCTCTCGTCGGCGCCGTCATCGTGACCACCCCGATGTCCCTGGTGCAGCTCGGCGTCACGCTGGCGGCGGGCATCGCCCTGGTGCTGGCCAGCGCGCTCGTGGCGCGACCGGTGATGCGCCGGGTGCTCGCCGATTAGGCTCTGACCGATGAACGCCCCTGCGCCCCGGCGAAAGTGGATCCTCGCCCTGGGCGCGGGGGCCGTCCTCGCGGTGGGGGTGGCGCTGGCGGCGGCGGACCGCTGGACGGCCACCGAGCCCGTCGCTCGGGCCGACCCGCGCGCGATGACGATCGAGTACGTCTACGACGGCGACACGGTCCGGGTGCGCGACGTCGACGGGGAGCTGACCGTCCGGGTGCTGGGCATCGACACCCCCGAGACGGTGAAGGCGGGATACACCGTCGGATGCTGGGGACCCGAGTCCACCGCTTACGCCCGCTCCACGCTCGACGGCGCCGCGGTGCAGGTCACGATCGATCCCCGTGCGGACGCCGTCGACGACTACGGCCGTACCCTCGCCCACCTGACACTGCCCGACGGCTCCGACTACGGGACCGCCGCCGTCCGGGCCGGGATGGCCAAGGCGTATGCCTACGGCCGCAGCACCGGTCGGCTGACCGAGGAGATCGCGCGGGCCGAGAGCGAGGCACGTGCCTCGGGCGCGGGACTGTGGGGGCCGCCCTGCGAAGGGCGCACGGATTCGGTCCAGCTGGAAGGTAATTGACCGGTCAGCCGCTGCGACGGATCCGGGCGAGGGCGCCCGCGGCGATGACGAGCCACAGCAGTCCGAGCGCGATGGTCCAGCCCACGCTCTCCAGCCGGGCAGCCGCCAGCCCGAGGCCGAAGGCCAGCACCGCGAGCCCGACCAGCGTCAGCACTGCACCCGTCTTCATCGGTCAAGCGTACGTCGGCGAACGGTCACGGGCCGGGGGAATGTCGATGCCGCCCACCCCGTCTGATACTCATTGCGGGCACACATCCCAAAAGGAGTATCACCACCCATGACGAACCCCGGCGGACCCCCTCCCGGCTGGTACCCCGATCCCGAGCCGAGCGGAGCCGCGGAATTCCAGCGGTACTGGAACGGCGACGAGTGGACGTTGACAACGCGCCCCGTGCCGCCGGATTCGACCGCCACCACCCTCATCCCGGTCATCCCGGCCGAGCCGGAGCCCGAACCGGAGCCGGAGCCCGCGGCGAAAAAGAAGTCGAAGACCGTCCCGCTCCTTGCGGCCGGCGCCGTCGCGGTGGCGGTGCTCGCCGTCACCGCCGGCGTCATGGGCTCGGCGACGAGCGAACCCGCCTCCTCCCCCACCATCTCGAGGACCGTGCCCACGACGACGGCACGCCCGTCCACGCCCGCACCCACGCCCGCCCGCTCTTCGGCGGTGCCCGCGCCCGTGAAGCCGGCGCCGCTGGTCGAGATGCCGAAGCCGACGACCTACGTCGCGCCCGCCCCCGTCACCACCCGTCCGCCCGGCGCCGCACCCGCGCCCGCCTACGTTCCGGATACGTCGGAACGGAGGCCCACTCCGCCGCCGGTGATCACGAAGCCGCAGCCGCTCGTCGAGGCGCCTTCTCCGTCGGGCAAGTTCGACTCGTGCGATGACGCGATCGCGGCCGGGGCGGCCCCGATGTACAAGGGCGACCCCGGCTACAGCACCAAACTGGATCGGGACAAGGACGGCATCGCCTGCGACAAGTAGCGCCCGACCGTGGGGCGGCGTGAGTGCGCGCCGCCCCGCTCTCGCAGCGTTGCGACTCGCGCGAAACGCACAGCCGCGCGCGGAAATCCGCGTTCAGGCGGGCAGGTCCCGCACCCGCCGCGCCGGATTCCCCGCGTACAGTCCGTTCGGCTCGCAGTCCTTGGTCACCACCGCGCCCGCGCCGATCATGCAGCCGGGCCCGACGTTGACGCCGGGCAGGATCGTCGCCCGCGCACCGATCCAGCAGCCGTCGCCGATGACAATCGGCAGGTCGTAGACGCGACCACCACGCCCATCCTCAGGGCCCATCTCGTGGGTACTGGTGATGAACGCGACCTGGTGCCCCACCGCGACCTGCCTGCCGAGCGTGATCGGCGCGGTGCCGTCGAAGAACACCCCCCGATTCACGAAAGTGCCAACCCCCATCCGGATGTCCTTGCCGCCGAAGTGGCATCCCGCGTAGATCCCGGCGCCCCACACCTTGGCGCCACCGGCAAGCAGCAGCAGGATGCGCAGCCACACGGGGACGAGCCGCCAGGACTGGATGATGTTGATCAGACGCACACCGTGACCCTAGTCCGCGCGATAAACGCGGCATTTCGAACGTCGGATCCAGAATTTTGGGAGTGTCCGGGGCATAGAAATGCGTTCAACCCCACCACGTGGTGGCAGGATTCACGAGTCAGATCCGTCGGGAATGGAGATGCGCTGTGGCCGCAATGAAGGTGAAGACCGCGAGGAAGCGACTGAAGAAGTTGATCCGGAGGGCAAACGATGAGTCCGCCGCGATCGAGATCGGCGGCAAGCACGGCAGCGCCGTCCTGATCTCACGGTCCCACTACGAAGCCCTCCGTGAGACCTCGTACCTGCTGCGGTCGCCGGATCTGCTCGAGAGCCTGCGCCGCGCGGGTGCCCGCGAGCGGCTCCTCGACGACCTCTACGGCGCGCCCGCCGAACGCACCGATCAGATCGCCTGAATGGCCGGCGACGACGTCACACCTCGGATGCACCCACGGCAAGCCGCATCGCCGCATAGGCACCGTCCGCCTCGGTGTCCGGCGGGACGACCAGCAACGCCAGCCGTGACCCATCGGTCCCGAACAGGTACATGACGTTCTGTGGCTGACCGTCCACTGGGCCGCAGACGAGCACTCCATCGTGTCGATCGAGGCCGCGTTGCGTGACACTGCGCGGATTCCAAGCGAAGGCAACCCGGGCTGTGCGACCGAGATGTGTTGCGACAGTGCTGATCACGTCATGCAATTCCAACGTCAGGTTCGTGGTCCGCGGCCACCACGCGCCGTCGACCAGGCCGGCAGGCGCGCCTCGAGCCCGAAGGAGGATGCGCGATGTGCGGGTTGCCGGCTCAAAGGGCTGGAGGCCATCGGTCTCGTGCAGTCGCGAACCCATGTCGAAGTGATTCCCGACGCTTCGGACCCCGTCGCGCATCATGGTCGACGCACCTTCCCAGCCCCACCTTCCGAATCCCAGCGATTCTGGGCGGCAAGCTGGGACGCCTCGCGTACCCCGACCATCAACAGGTCGTCCGCCGTGGTCGCACTGTTCGGCTTGGCGGCGGTCATCATGGTCGCGTGCGCGTAGTCGGGCTCTGTGTAGGGCGGGACCACCAGCAGCGCCATCCTCTTCCTGTTCGCGCCGACGACGTACAGGGTGTTGACCGGCTGAAATGGGTAGCCGTCCAATCGAACTTCGTGTCCCCCACTGCGGATCCATGCGGGCGCCTTCGCCCACCCGTTTATGTTGTAGACCACTCGGTCGATCCGGCCGAGGCGAATGGCGAGCACCGCCAGTAGCCCGGGGACTTCGGTGGCCAAGTCGGGTGACCTGGGCCACCACGCTCCATCGACGAACCCCCGGGCTGCACGCCGTGGCTTCAACCGCAGCCGCAGCGTTGGTATCCGCCGCGCATGGGGTTGACGGGCATCGCGATGACCCAGGGACGGGCTCGTGTGATTCAGCGTCACGACTGACGCTCCTGCCTTGGCCGCGAACCGGCCAGGTTCATTCCAATCGGAGACGACGCGATCGAAAATGCCGCGTTCGAGGTGCATCCGATACACCCGATGCTACGCCCGCGCTCGCCTCGGCCCCTCAGCACGGAACCAGCAGAAGCTCACAATTGACAACCTGATTGTTTCGGTAACCTTTAGGTGTGTTCACGAGATACGCGCGGTGCGCCGCTGAGGGCCATGTCGAAGGCGAGCAGCGTGCGGCCCTCAGGGTGCCTGCGGACCGAAGCTTCGTCCAGCACGGGTTGACCGTCACGGACGGGAACTGAGGCGCGTTCACGCCCTCCACGCACCATGAACAAACGACTCGGCGACAGCCGGAACCGTCCGATTCCCCGACCCCAGCCTCGGTACAGTGCCGAGACATCGCGGCGGCCGTGGCCGGCACTCCCGCGTGATACCCCGCGGCCGGACAACCTTGCGCCGTACGGGCCACCTCCCCAGTCGAGTTGGAAGTACCAACGAGCGAAGCCGCAGGCTCCGATCTGGCCGCCGCCTCCGCTGCCTCCGACTCCGACGCCTCCGCTCCCGCCTACGCCGGAACTCCCCGACGGCACGGCACCCCCGTCCAGGAAGCCCGCCTGGCGCCGGTGGACGAAGTGGATGGTGATCGGATTCGTCGTATGGCTCGTGGTGACGCCCGTGATCTACCGCGTGTGGACGCCGCCGCGCACGATGTTCATGCTGACCGACAGCGCGCCGGGCGACACGGTCTTCCAGGAAGTCTCGCTCGACCACATCAGCAGGCACTACATCGCGTCCGTGCTCGCCCACGAGGACGCCGAGCTCGGCACGCGCATGGGCCCGTTCCACATGAGCGACTTCATCGATCGGACCGAGACTTATCTCGAGTCCGGTGAGGATCTCTCCGGCTCGACCATCCCCCAGCAGCTGGTGAAGAACATGTTCCTCATCCGAGGCGAGTGGGTCGGAACCAGGGTCTTCCGCAAGGGCGTGGAGGCCGTGCTGTCCTGGCCCTTCAACCTGATGGGCGATCAGCGGCAGCTCGAGCTGTACCTGAACTACGCCCAGTTCGGGCCGAACCTGTACGGCGTCTGCTCCGCCAGCTGGTACTACTTCAACCGCCCGCCATGGGACAGCAACTCTTGGGACGCAGCAACATTGGCCGGCCTCCTGCCGCTCGGCGAGGACGCCCGACGGGCGCCGGGTGGTGGCGTCGACGTCGAGAGCGACGGGACGTGGCTGGTGGCCAGCACCGTCGCCAATGCCAGGAACAAGGTGCCGCAGCGGATCAGCGAGATGGGCGGCTGGGAGGGCGCGGTCGCGACGGTGGGCATCACCGACTCGGCTGGCGACCATCCGCCGCTCGGCGCCCCGAAGAGCTGCTCCGTGATGCCCCAGAGCGTCGCCGATCGACTCGCGGCCGAGGACGCCTGGTGGAGTCCGCAGTACGGCGGCTGACCGCTATCCGAAAGCAGGAGAACTGCCGGCTTTCACGACCGGATCATCACGAAGCCTTTAACGTGTCCTGGTTCACTCCAAAAACCCACGAGGAGAACCACAGTGCGTAGATCCGCAGGAATCATCGGCGCCACCATCGCAGCCGTCGGCCTCACCATCGGCACCGCAGGCATCGCCAGCGCGCTCCCGGTGAGCATTCCCGGCACCACCAGCCACCCCTATGTGGCGGGCGTCGACGTGGAGCCGGGGTCGTACTACTCCCGCTTCACCGGTGCCGCCTGCCAATTCGCCCTCACCCAGTCCGGCGAAACCGAGCCGAGCCTCGAAGGCATCAGTGCCAGCACCGAGTACCGGATCGTCGACCTGGACGCCGGCGACCGGCTCGACTCTGTCGGCTGCACAACCTGGCACCGACAGGGGAACCCCCTCGGCTCGGCCGGGTCGACGGACTTCGGTCTCCTCAGTGTGCTCGGCGTGGACGACTTCATCTTCGACAACCTCCCGCTGGGATCCTGACCGACCGGATCCGGTCCACGCTCCACCAGACGGAACAAGCCCCCCGCCTCGTCGAGGCGGGGGGCTTCTTCGGTGTCCGACAGCGAGATTGACGACTCGCCTGTCAGCACTGCGGTGGGCGCGGAGGGTTTCGAACCCCCGACCGCTGGTGTGTAAAACCAGAGCTCTACCACTGAGCTACACGCCCGGAATCCGACGGTTTCCCGCCGAATTGCACTCAGGAATCTAGCGCGGCGAGCGCGTTCTCCCAAGCTGCCTGGTCACGGGCCTCTCCGGGGCCGTTCATCTCGGCGAACCGGATGTAGCCCTCCTTGTCCACGACGAAGGTTCCGCGGTTCGCGAACCCGGCCTTGTCGTTGAACACGTCGTAGGCCTGAGCCACCGCACCGTGCGGCCAGAAGTCCGACAGCAACGGGAAGGTGTACCCCTGCTCCGCCGCCCAGATCTTGTGCGTGGGCGGCGGACCGACGGAGACCGCGAGCACCGCGGCGTCGTCGTTCTCGAACTTCGGCAGACCGTCCCGGACCTTGCAGAGTTCACCCTGACAGGTACCGGTGAAGGCGAGCGGATAGAACACGATCAGGACGTTCTTCTTGCCCCGGTAGTCCGAGAGCGAGACTTCCTGGTTGTTCTGGTCCTTGAGGGTGAAATCGGGAGCGATCGCACCGACGTCGAGAGGCATGGGGGTTCCTTCTGCAGTAGTGCGATCAGCGCTTGGCCGGGCGGGCCTTCGGCTGCACCAGCCGACTGCCGCTCCACAGGCCGAGGTTCGCCGCCGAGGTCTGGGTCAGACCCGCCGTCGGTGCCGATTCGGCGATCTCGCTTGGCTCGACATGGCCAGGTTGTCCGGTCTTGGGGCTGAGGACCCACACGAAACCCTCGTCGGCCAGGGGGCCGATCGCGTCCATGAGTGCGTCGACGAGGTCTCCGTCGCCGTCCCGCCACCACAGCAGGACCACGTCGATCACCTCATCCGAATCCTCGTCGAGGAGCTCCCCACCGATGGTCTCCTCCACGGATGCGCGCAGCGCATCGTCGGTGTCCTCGTCCCAACCCAGTTCCTGAACAACCATGTCATTGGTGATGCCGAGTTTCTGGGCATAGTTCTGGGCGTCCGCCGCGGCGACCACGGTGGTGTCCTCCTTTTGTTGTCGGGGCTGAACCTCCAGCACCCGGTCCGTGTGGATCAGTAGTGAAAGCGAACAGGTTGAACGGCTCTTGCGCAAGCCGACGCCACCGAAAAACCGAACAAAGATTTTGTGACGTAGCAGATTGTGACTCGCCGTCGACCCTCGCCGGGCGATACGGCAGGATTGAGCCAGATCACCATCACGCGTAAAGCGGACCGCCGTCACACAGGCGATTCGCATGGATTGGGCGCCGCACCGAGCGTCCTCCCCGATGAAGGAGAGTCATACGTTGTCCGAGCCCACCCAGGACCAATTCTCGCCAGCGCAGCAGCCCGCACCCAGCGGCGACGGCCGCGTCCGCGTGATTCGTGAGGGGGTGGCCTCATATCTCCCCGACATCGATCCCGACGAGACAACCGAGTGGTTGGACAGCTTCGACGGCCTGTTGCAGAACTCGGGACCGGCGCGCGCCCGCTATCTGATGCTGCGCCTGCTCGAGCGTGCGGGCGAGAATCGGGTGTCCATCCCCGCGCTGACCTCCACCGATTACGTGAACACCATTCCGACCGAGAACGAGCCGTGGTTCCCCGGCGACGAGGAGGTCGAGCGTCGCTACCGCGCCTGGATCCGCTGGAACGCCGCGGTCATGGTGCACCGCGCGCAGCGCCCCGGCGTCGGCGTGGGCGGCCACATCTCCACCTACGCGTCCTCCGCTGCCCTCTACGAGGTCGGGTTCAACCACTTCTTCCGCGGCAAGGACCACCCCGGCGGCGGCGACCAGATCTTCATCCAGGGTCACGCCTCCCCCGGCATCTACGCCCGCGCCTTCCTCGAGGGCCGGATCCCGGCCGAGCAGATGGATGGCTTCCGCCAGGAGCACAGCCACGCGGACGCAGGCGGCGGGCTGCCGTCGTACCCGCACCCGCGGCTGCTGCCCGACTTCTGGGAGTTCCCCACGGTGTCGATGGGCCTCGGCCCGATGAACGCCATCTATCAGGCCCGGTTCAACCACTACCTGCACGATCGCGGCATCAAGGACACCGCCGACCAGCACGTCTGGGCCTTCCTCGGCGACGGCGAGATGGACGAACCGGAGTCGCGTGGCCTGGCGCACGTGGCCGCCACCGAGGGCCTCGACAACCTCACGTTCGTGGTCAACTGCAACCTGCAGCGCCTCGACGGCCCGGTCCGCGGCAACGGCAAGATCATCCAGGAGCTGGAGTCGTTCTTCCGCGGCGCCGGCTGGAACGTCATCAAGGTCGTCTGGGGCCGCGAGTGGGACGCGCTGCTGCACGCCGACAAGGACGGCGCGCTGGTCAACCTGATGAACACCACCCCCGACGGCGACTACCAGACCTACAAGGCCAACGACGGCGGATACGTCCGCGAGCACTTCTTCGGTCGCGACCCCCGCACCAAGGAACTGGTCAAGGACCTGTCCGACCAGGACATCTGGAACCTCAAGCGCGGCGGGCACGACTACCGCAAGATCCACGCGGCCTACGCGGCCGCGCTGCAGCACAAGGGCCAGCCGACGGTCATCCTGGCGCACACCATCAAGGGCTACACCCTCGGCAAGCACTTCGAGGGCCGCAACGCGACCCACCAGATGAAGAAGCTGACCCTCGACGACCTCAAGGCGTTCCGCGACCTGCAGCGGATCCCGATCTCCGACGCCGAGCTGGAGAAGGACCCGTACCTGCCGCCGTACTACCACCCCGGCGCGGACGCCCCCGAGATCCAGTACATGCTCGACCGTCGCAAGCAGCTGGGCGGGTTCCTGCCCTCGCGCCGCACGGACGTCGCGCCGCTGGCACTGCCCGAGGACAAGACATACGACTCGCTGCGGAAGGGCTCCGGCAAGCAGGAGATCGCCACCACCATGGCGCTCGTGCGGGTCCTCAAGGAGCTGCTCCGCGACAAGGAGATCGGCAAGCGGATCGTGCCGATCATCCCCGACGAGGCCCGCACGTTCGGCATGGACTCGTGGTTCCCGTCGCTGAAGATCTACAACCGCAACGGCCAGCTGTACACCTCGGTCGACGCCGACCTGATGCTCGCCTACAAGGAGAGCTCGATCGGCCAGATCCTGCACGAGGGCATCAACGAGGCCGGCTCCACCGCCTCGTTCACCGCGGTCGGCACCTCCTACGCCACCCACGGCGAGCCGATGATCCCGCTCTACATCTTCTACTCGATGTTCGGCTTCCAGCGGACCGGTGACGGACTCTGGGCGGCCGCCGACCAGATGGCCCGCGGTTTCGTGCTCGGCGCCACGGCGGGCCGGACCACGCTCACGGGCGAGGGCCTCCAGCACGCCGACGGGCACTCGCTGCTGCTGGCGTCGACGAACCCCGCCGCGGTGACCTACGACCCGGCGTTCTCGTACGAGATCGCGCACATCGTCAAGGACGGCCTGCGCCGGATGTACGGCGGCACGCCCGGCGAGGACGGGTTCGGCGGCGAGAACATCTTCTACTACCTGACCATCTACAACGAGCCGTACGTGCAGCCCGCCGAGCCGGAGGACCTCGACGTCGAGGGCCTGCTCAAGGGCATCTACCTGTACAGCAAGAGCACGGGCACCGGACCCCGCGCGCAGATCCTGGTCTCCGGCGTCGCGATGCCGGAGGGCATGCGCGCCCAGCAGCTGCTCGCCGAGGACTGGGGCGTCGCGGCGGACGTGTGGTCGGTGACGTCGTGGGGCGAGCTGCGCCGCGACGGCGTCGAGTGCGAGCGACAGGCGCTGCGGAACCCGCAGGCCACCGCCGCCGTGCCGTACGTGTCCACCGCGCTGGCAGGCGCCGAGGGCCCGTTCGTGGCGGCCTCGGACTGGATGCGGGCGGTCCCGGACCAGATCCGGCAGTGGGTGCCCGGCGCGTACACCACGCTCGGCACCGACGGGTTCGGCTTCTCCGACACCCGGACCGCGGCAAGGCGCTACTTCAACGTCGACGCCGAGTCGATCGTGGTCGCGGCGCTGGCCGGCCTCGCCAAGGAGGGCAAGCTCGAACACAACACCCCGGCGGCGGCCGCCCGGCACTACCGGATCGACGACGTCCTGGCGGCGCCGAAGTCGCTGAAGGACCCCGGCAGCGCCTGACGACTATCTGTGCACGAGCGTTTATAGACACCTGACAAATCAGGCGCCCGGGAAGCGCGCAATTCGCGCCCCCGGGCGCCTGAGGTCACGGTGGGCGTAAGTTTCGAGACTATGGGCGAGCAGAAACCCCCACTGGACGGCTCCGCCGACGACGGGGCACAGGCGGCGGCCGTGCCGGTTTTCGGCAGGCAGCGTCAGCCCCGCGACCCCCTGCCCGACGCACTGCTGCGGCGGGTCAAGCAGTTCTCCGGCCGGCTCTCCACCGAGGCGATCACCTCGATGCAGGACCAGCTCCCGTTCGTCGGCGACCTCGACGCCGACCAGCGCGCGAGCGTGCAGCTGCTCGTGCAGACCGCGGTGGTCAACTTCCTCGAGTGGCTCAAGGACCCCGAGGGCGACATCCGTTTCAGCATGGAGGCCTTCCAGGTCATCCCCCAGGACCTGGCCCGCAGGCTGACCCTCCGTCAGACCGTCGACATGGTGCGCGTGGCGATGGAGTTCTTCGAGCAGTGGCTGCCCGCACTGGCCAGGAACGAGCAACAGCTCATCGCCCTGACCGAGGCAGTGCTGCGCTACGGCCGCGAGCTCGGGTTCGCCGCCGCCTCCGTCTATGCCAGCGCCGCCGAGTCCCGCGGCGCGTGGGACACCCGCCTGGAGGCCCTCGTGGTGGACGCGGTGGTCCGCGGCGACACCGGCTCCGACATGCTTTCCCGCGCAGCGACACTCAACTGGGACGCGACCGCGCCCGCGACCGTCCTCGTCGGCACCCCGCCGCCCGAACAGGGCGTGTCGGTGGTCAGCACCGTTCACTCGATCGCGCAGAAGCACGGGCGGGCCGCGCTCGCCGTCGTGCAGGGCTCCCGGCTGGTGATGGTGGTCAGCGGCGACATGCAGGACCCGTACGACGATCAGTTCATGACGGACCTCCTCACCAACTTCTCCGACGGCCCGGTGGTGATCGGGCCGACCACCCGCACCCTCAGCGCCGCGCACTTCAGCGCGGTGGAGGCCCTGGCCGGCATGGAGGCGGTGGCCGGCTGGCGGGGCGCCCCGCGGCCGGTCCACGCCGGTGAACTGCTGCCCGAGCGGGCCCTGCTCGGTGACCGGGCGGCCCTCGATTCGCTCATCGATCTGCTCGTGCGACCGCTGGCCGCCGCGGGGTCGGCGCTGACCGACACCCTCGAGACCTATCTCGACTGTGGCGCCGCCGTTGAGACCTGTGCCCGCAAACTGTTCGTGCACCCCAACACTGTCCGGTATCGACTTAAAAGGATCAGCGAGATCACCGGCCGAGACCCCATGAACCCGCGCGACGCGTACGTGCTCAGGGTCGCGTCAACGGTGGGTCGTTTGGCTCAGGCCAGTCACGAAACAACGCATCCAGTCACACCAATCACATTCTTCACAAACCGTGCGATCGACTTGTAACGTTCCGCCGTCCACTTCCGATGCGAGTTCCCCACATGCGATTTTGTGGGAACCCTACAAAACACTTGTCCAAGGTTGATGGCCAAAAACATCACCCACATGCCGCTGGACAGTGTTCCCTTATCTTGTGATTTCGTTGCTTGCCCCGGGTCAGGGCTCCCAAACCCCCGGCATGCTCAGCCCTTGGCTGGAGCTGCCGGGCACTGCAGACCGCATTTCCATCTGGTCGAAGGCCTCCGGCCTCGACCTCGAACGCCTGGGCACCACCGCCACGGCCGACGAGATCACCGACACCTCGGTCACCCAGCCGCTCGTGGTCGCCGCCGCGCTGCTCGCCTTCGAGGAGCTCGAGCGCCGCGGACTCGTCCCCGCGGACCTGATCGCCGCGGGACACTCGGTCGGTGAGCTGGCCGCGGCCGCCATCGCAGGCGTGATCTCCTCGGACGACGCCGTCGCGCTCGCCGCGCTCCGCGGCTCCGAGATGGCCAAGGCCTGCGCGCTGGAGCCGAC
>Ga0105243_10003792_pt1 | contig 12090 bp, 8 predicted proteins | sample KBSM34metaG_FD_81525 | JGI IMG/M metagenome (GOLD analysis project Ga0105243, IMG submission 81525) | Miscanthus rhizosphere microbial communities from Kellogg Biological Station, Michigan, USA - KBS M3-4 metaG | ecosystem: Host-associated > Plants > Roots > Rhizosphere > Soil | place: Michigan...
CAGCGAAGCATCGAGTCGCAGAAAGTCCAGGAAGAAGCGGCCAACGGGGTAGATAATCAAATAACTGAGAAAGATGTCGCCATCCTTCAGACGACCCGCGAATCGACGAGAAATCCAAAGAAGGAGGAACAGATTGGCAAGGTTCCAGATGGATTCATAAAGGAACAAAGGGTGATAATATTCCACGTCCAAATAACCAGGCAGACGATGATCAGGGTCAATGTATATCTTCCACGGGAGGTTCGTTGGCGCGCCATAGAGTTCCTGGTTAAAGAAATTTCCCCAGCGGCCAATGGCTTGCCCCAATGCAAGGCTTGGCGCGGCAATGTCGGTCCACTCCAGATAATTGAGGTTGTGTCTCCGGGTATAAAAATACAGGGCGATCAGTCCACCGATCACGGCGCCCGGAATTCCAAGCCCGCCCTTCCATATTGCGAGTGCATCAAGAGGATGTGTGAGATACCAGCCTGCAGTAATCCCGGAGGAGGGAGGTGGGGTGAGAATGTGCCAGAGCCGCGCACCGATGATTCCACCGATCAACAAATACGTCAGCAGATCCCAAACAATTTCAGGATCATAACCGCGCCGTTTGGCCTCACGCGTTGCCAGCCAGGCGCCTGCCAACGCGCCAAGCATGAGGATAATTCCATAAAATCGAACAAATAATGGGCCGAGAGAAAATCCTTCAGGCATACACCTCTCCTATTGTTTCATCTTTTCATGTGCCTGCCTGCGGACATACCAGATGCGTTGCAGGGCAGTGATATTTGCGAACAATGCAATAATCCCCAGTCCAATAAATAATTGATTGAAGACCAGCGCTGGCGCGAGGACAAGATAGCGCTCGACGCGAGTGAGTAAACCAACCTTCGCTTCATACCCCAAGCCTTCCGCCCGCGCTTTCACGTAAGAAACCATCACTGACCCCGCCGCCGCGCTAAAGACGAGCAATCCACCCAAAGGTTCGCCCAGGCTCAGAAAATGATACAGGAGACCACCGTAAATGATCAACTCAGAATAGCGATCGGTGACTGAATCAACGAAGGCGCCGAAATCACCTGACTCGCCGCGCAGACGCGCCATGGTCCCATCCAAGGCATCAATTGGCGTCATCAGCAGGACAAGGATACCGCCGGTCAACATATCCCCTCTTGCCAGATAATACGCGCCGACTGAATTGCCCACCAGCCCCAACATAGTCATTGTGTTGGGAGTCAATCCGAGACTGTTAAAAAATCCACCCAATGGATCCAATACCCATTTGAACCACAGACGCAGATAGTCACTGAACGTCTTCTTAGATGACGTGCTGTTTGCGCTCTTCTCCATGAAGGATCTCTTGGTTACTCACTTTCAGCAGTTGCCGATTTTGACGTGCAGAAAATTTTCTAACAGCTAGTGACGGGAAGCATCAGATGGAAAATCAATAGTTTGACGAATTTGACAATGATAACAGCAAAACGATTGAATATAGTTGCTTCTATTTATCACCGTTTGATTCTTCGTCATCCGTCGGACCCAATAGTACGTCGCGTTCCTTTCCCCCGCCCAGTGAGGGTCCAACCACGCCCATCTCCTCAAGTTGATCGAGAAGGCGAGCAGCACGCGGGTAACCTATGCGTAAGCGCCTCTGCAAGAGTGAAGCGGAGGCGCGCTGACTCTGACGAACGATGGAAACCGACTGTTCGATAAGTCCCTGATCCTCATTTTCATCTGGTTCGGTGAGCAATTTCTCCCAGGGGGGCGCTTCGCTGGTGACACCCACAGATTTTTGCCAATGCGATACCAGCCGTTCGATTTCCATGTCGGTGATCATCACACCCTGGGCGCGGATTGGGTTACCAACTTCAGGATTCAAAAACAGCATATCACCACGTCCCAGCAAGTTCTCTGCGCCGCCGGTATCCAGAATGACGCGGCTATCCACGCCGGAGGCAACCGCGAACGCCAAACGCGCAGGGAAATTTGCCTTGATCAAACCTGTTACCACATCCGTTGAAGGGCGCTGCGTTGCAACGATCAAATGAATTCCGGTCGCGCGTGCCATCTGCGCGAGGCGCACGAGGTTGTGTTCTGTCTGGTCTGGAGTCGACATCATGAGGTCTGCCAATTCATCAATCAAGACAACGATACGTGGCAGGGGAGTGCTTTCCTTCTTGCGCGCCAAAAGGCGATTATAGGCTTCAAGATCGCGCGTGTGCGCGGCTTCAAGCAGGCGATAGCGATGCTCCATCTCCACAACCACCCAGCGCAGCACGCCGAGAATGCGCTCGACATTCGTTTCCACCTTGCCATAAAGGTGTGGCAAACCGTTAAAGCGCAACAACTCCACCATCTTTGAGTCGATCATAACCATGCGCAAGTCTTCCGGAGAATTATTCATAGCCAGACAAGTCGCCAGCGCCGTAATGCAAACGGATTTACCTGACCCTGTTGCACCTGCGATCAGCAAGTGAGGCATGCGTGAAAGATCAGCAACGACAGGCTGACCCGAAACATCGCGTCCCAAAGCCATTGCCAGCGGCGCGCTGATTTTGTGAAATGCGTCAGTTTCCAAAATGGAGCGCATGCGGACTACAGAAGAATGTGTGTTCGGTACTTCAATCCCAACATAGGGCTTTCCAGGCACAGGTGCTTCAATGCGTAATCGTTCTGCTGAAAGCACAAGAGCCAGGTCTTTCTGTAAGGAAGCGATCTGTGCGACGCGCACTTTAATCTGTTGTGCCTCTTCTTCAGTAGTTCCGGGTCTTTTCATGAAACCGGGTTGCACTGCAAATTGAGTTACGGTGGGCCCCACACGAAAACCGATCACTGTAGCAGAAATGCCAAACTCGGCAAGTGTTTTTTCAATCATTCCAGCTGTCTGATTGATGGTTCGTTCATCTGGACGCGTATTTTGATCTGCCAGCAAAATATTAAGTGAGGGCAATCTTCCATCGCGTTCACGCGGTGCCGCTGGTTTTTTGTCCTGCTGCTCTGAAACACGCAGGGATTTGCGGAATTCAGGCGGCAACGGTGTGGGTTTCTTGCGCGGTTGTTTTATAGGTTTTTCGGCAGGCGACTCCTTCTCCACCTCAGGCTGAATCGTCACTTCAGCGGTCGGATTATCGCTAGCGAGTTTCAACAGCCATCGTTCAAGCATGGACCATATATTAAATCCGCTCATCAATGCCAGAAGCCAGGCGGTAAATAAGAGAAGAGTTCCCCATTGCCTGCCCAGTCTCCAAAACAGTGTGACAAGTCCCCATCCAATGCGGCCACCGTCCGCGCCTGTCTCCGCGCGCAATAGGGAGTTGCCTCCCATCGCGGCAAGCAATGCTAGGGTCAGAAAGGCAGCAAGCTCAAGAGCAAAAACACGACCCCAACCTAAGGGCGCCTTATCCCGGAATAAAAGAGAAAGTCCAGCGTAAGTGATTGCGATAACAATGAGATATGAACCCCACCCAAACCACAGTGAAAGCAGACTGGCCCATGGGGTCAGGAGTATGCCTTTGGTATAGCCGCGCAGCGCAAGGAAAGACATGAGGGCGGCTGCGATCAACAACACACCCAGCGAGTCGCGAACGAAACGACCAAAGTGTTGATTAAAGCGCGCGATGCGATCGAGCCAATCGTCGCGCAATTCTGGTTCGTATGTAGGCTGCGGATTGGAGCGTTTCGCCATTATAAGCTGGTCTGCAGGCTCAATCCCATTCGTTGGTGCGCCGGGTCGACATGCAGGATGCGTACTTGAATTTTCTGACCCTCGGTAAAGCTATCACGCGGAGTCTGCCCTGATTCGAGGGGCATTTCGGTGGCATGGATCAAACCTTCAATGCCAACTTCCAGACGAGCGAATGCACCGTAGGAGAGAACACTTGTAATCTCGGCAGTCAAAACGTGACCCTCTGCAAAATCTGTTGAAGCGCGTTCCCACGGATTGTGAGTCATCCGCTTCAGGCTCAGAGCAACCCGGCAGCGCTCCGCAGAGATATCCAGCACCTGGACAACGATCTGCTGGCAAAGCTTTACAATATCATGTGGATGAGATACACGCCCCCATGAAAGCTCGGAGATGTGAATTAACCCCTCCACCCCCCCAAGATCTACGAACACACCGAAATCTGTGATGTTTGTAACAGTGCCTTTTACACACGAGCCGGCCTGGAGACTATGAAATAATTCGGAGCGCCTGCCAGGTTCAGAGAGAGCAGCACGCTCGGAAAATACAACCCGTCCATCTTCTGGAGCACATTCTATAATCTTAACATTCAACAACTTTCCTTCATGGCTATCCAGACTGATATCGCGATCTACGAGATCACTCTTACGCGCAAGTTCCACAAGATGGGAGAGTGGGATAAAACCTGATAATCCGGCATCCCCTTCCACAAGTAGCCCGCCGCGATTATGACCAATGACTTTCATGGAAAGGATAAGATCATCGTGATACAAGCCCTTTATACGCTCCCAGTCTACATGCACCGCAACCTCAGGCTGAGTTGATTCTTGTTTTTTCGGTGCTGGCGAGATTGTCTTTTGTGTTACTTGCTGTGGACGAGAAACATGTGATGAATACCGCCTCTCTTCCGCCAGAACCGATTCCCACCAACCCTCATCGGTGACAGGCATTGTATTTTCATACCTGCGTTTTGGGCCACCGTTGGTATCCATAAAATTCTCCTTGTTAATTAATTGCTTCGTTCTGTTCCATATCGAGTATGGCGCGGGCTACCGCCTCAACAGCCACGCGCTGTTTACGATATAAATCCGCCTCTGACATGGCCAATCTTCCGGCCACTTCGCGCACTTTACGCCCCTCGATAAATTTCATCTCTAAAATATTATAAAGAATCCATTCGCTTGTGAATCGTCGTTCCCCATCTGGTTTTACCTGGTCGACCGCTTTGCGAAGGAGTGCACGCAATGCATTCGATGCATTACCGTCATTTTCTTCCGCGAGCAACTGCACAACTCGCAATTTCATTAGAGGATTGTTCGTCAACTTCGGCCCACCCCAATAATGAGTGAGTGCATCTTTCACCCAATCTGCCAAATCTGTCTCTCGCGGTAATGGCTCCGCCAAAAGGGTGGCGCGCGTATCATACCTACCAGCCGCGCGCATGAGCTGGAGCATATCAATTTGAGGCTGAATATCTTCCAGCGAACGGAACACCCGTTGCTGCAACTGACGATCTTCCAGCGCAAGAGCAGCGCGATCTGCCAATAACCAGAGAGAATCGCGCTGATCTTTATCTAGGGGTTGATTGGCCTTCCGAGCAATCCCAAGCAGGCCCAGCAATGGAGGGATTTCGTCACGATCGCCATTGATTTTTCGCTGATGAAGAGGTAGTACCCAGAAATCACCCCATGTGAATTCATGTCTTCCATTTTCCCCATTGTGATTGACCATGTGCAGGGCTTCTTCTAGATCTTCATTTTCAAGTAATGCACGATTTCCGGCGACCACACTGAGGGATAGCTCTTCACCGTCCAGCGCGGCAACAAATGCACAGGGAGATTGTAGGTGGTCACGTACAGCGGCAAGTACCGTTTCAAGGAATTGCTTTAAGTCACCGCGTGTCAACAGTCTTTCCTCGACGTTTTGCAATAACTGAAGTTCCCCACGATCACGGCCAAAAAAAAGCGATCTTTCCCACAGTGGCGCGAACAATGTGACCGCATGCTCAAACAGCAAGACGGTTGCCACCATGACAAGTGGAACAAACGCAGAGTACGGCTCTCCTCCAAGCAATTCTCCCGCTCTCCGGACAATCGTCATCACAGCCAGTGCGAGCGAAGCGGTCACCGGTCCGCGCAAGAGCCATTTAAACAAACGGCTCTTCACTACGCGATCGGGCCACGAGACACCAAAGAAGGCGACCGCGTATGCCATCGTAACAACCAGCCCGGCCACAAGCAGGTTTATGAGGAATGCTGCGCCCCAAAACAAAAGCGGATAGTGTGCCGCGATGTCGGAACCAAACAAAAGGTATGGATACGAACCGAGCGCAGGCGCGGTCGCGCCGGCCATCAGATAGATCATCCTTCGCTGGCCAGAACGCGTGAGCATTCGTGAGAAGGCGCGGATGAAATTGTATCCGGCCCAGATCATGATTCCAATGTAATAAACGGTAAAAAAGTCAGTCCACCCGGTTCGCTGCAAATGCGGCGCAGGTTTTCCATTAGGCACAAGCACACCGACAAGTAATCCTAATCCCAGCAACACCAAAAAGATGACTGAGACAACATAAATGAGGCGCACAGCCAGACGCCTGCGCCCGCGCGAAGGACGTCCCGCAGTCACAAGCAATGCATCGGAAAGATGAAGATAAGCTGGAGGTAAAAATATGATTCCTACCCATTGGATCCGCAGAAGCAATTCAATCCCCCAATTGGGCACAGACTTGTTCTGCAAGGCTTCCGTGGTAAAGACTACCACAACGCACAACAAAATAATCGCGAAAGAGCGCGCGACACGATCACGCAGATTGAACGACAAGGCATACAGGAACAGCGAAAAGGCGGTGATCGCGATGCCCGCCGTTAAAATATCGTTGATCGTTTTCAGCCCCGCCAATAAAGCTTCCATCCAACCGTTAAACATGCTGCCCTTCCAAAGCTATTTTAGCAATCTCCCAAAGAACAAAGCCACATCCTGAGTAGGATAATACTGGTCATTATACCCGCAGAATTCATACCCGAATTTTTGTGCAAGGTGAATGCAAGCTTGATTTTTTGACTGCATTTCGAGGATTAAACGCCGCACGCGTCTTTCAGAAGCCCACGCTTGCGCGGCCGTCAATAGAGCGGACGCGGCACCTTTGCGTCTGTGGTCAGGTGCAACGACAATATCTGTCACCCATGCAATCGCAGAGGTCCGTTCCTCTGCGACACAAACGTAACCAATCGGAGCATTCTCATGAACCGCGACCATGACCGCACCTCGACGTGTCCATTCATCGGCAAGTGAGGATGGGTTGCGTGGATAAGCCACGCTGATCGAGCGCGGCAGACGGACCTGGCGGAAATTCGCGGTTACCTGAGCCGCATCGCGGCGCAATTCCAATTGCCAGACGTAATCACTCATACAGGAATGGTCGATTGCCATCAAATGGGAGATGTCAGTCGCATTGGCAGGACGAATTTCAAATAAAGCCACATATCCTCCAGAAATTTCTACGGGTTAAGAATACGTATGGCGATCACACAGGGCTCGAGCGATGTTCCGATATTATCCGTTACTACAAGCCGTAAAAAATAATCGCCATTAGCCAGTGTAGTCGTATCCCAATCGCCTAATCTTTCATTTTTCACAGGATCGCGCCCAGCTGAAACAGTCGCCCAAGTCTCAGTGCCCAGAGGCGTAACTTCATACTTGTAAAAACCAAAATTGGGAATGTCGGCAGTTCCAATCAACTCGACCTTTCCCTTCACCTCGCCACCCGGCTCGGGAGCAGTAATCATGACCTGGTCGGGTACACAGCCGCTGGATCCACTTGGGACAGGTGATAGAACAGGTGAAAGCGCGTTTTGCGTCGCCATCTCAGGGGAGATCGTCCCAGCGGGCGCGGCAAGCAGATCGAGCGTTGGAGTAGCCAGTATATCCGATGCGGGCAGCGCTGGCGCGACGAACGTAGCAATAAAAAACTCGGCAAACACGAGGCCGAGAATAAGTAACGCAAGTGCAGTGGCGCGAACCAACCTTGTCAGGGCAAACTCACGTTCAAGGCTATAGACAGAGTCCTGCCATTCCCGCCATGATCGGTACATGCTCCTGAACGCAAACAAGCTCCAGATGGCTAACGCTATATAGATCAGCGGCTCGTAGGCAGCGAGAGAACGATATATTGGGCCCATACCGCCAATGTTTACAGCGAACGCAACACGCCACGTATGATTTTTTCCATCTTGGGAGCGATAACCTTGCCCGCTTCGATAACTTCCTCATGGGTTGTTACCGTTGAGCCATCCAGATTGGCTTTATTGCTGATACCTGAAAACCCAAGCACGCGCAGGCCTCCATGACGCGCAACAATTACTTCCGGCACCGTGGACATACCTACAGCATCCGCACCGATCATATGCAGGAAACGAAGGTCAGCCGGGCCTTCAAAAGAAGGTCCACTCAAAGCACAGTAAACACCTTCAAGCAATACGACACTATTTTGTGAGGCAGCTGTTCGGGCAATTTCCATTAATTGACGATCATAGGCCTGGCTCATGTCAGGAAAACGTGGGCCGAGTTCGTCAATGTTAGGACCTATTAATGGATTCAAACCAGTCATACCGATAAGATTCAAGTTATCGGTGATCAGCATCACATCACCGGGTGTAAAAGCGGGATTTATTCCACCTGCCGCGTTAGTCACGATCATGATCTCCAGGCCGAGCCGTTGCATTACACGCACTGGCAGAGTAATCTGCGACATGCTATAACCTTCATAAAAATGAATACGTCCCTGCATGATGAAGACTGTCTGTCCCTCCAGTTCGCCAATCACGAGGCGACCCGCGTGCCCCTGGACCGTTGAGATGGGCCAGTTGGGCAATTCGCCATACGGAATAATATCCGCTTTATGAACGGAATCAGCCAAATCATTCAGCCCCGAACCGAGAATGATACCTACGCGCGGCTGGTGAGAGGTGCGTCTTCGGACCGTATCTGCCGCCTGATCAATTTGTTCGAGTGTAATATATGGGGTATATAGGGTCATAATGGGTTTCTTCTTCAAATAAAATAATTGCACAACCCCTCGATGATTTCCCTTGTGCAGCGAAAATTATATCAGATTACAGGGTACCGCATATAGATCTAAACAGGAGATTTGAATATTTCCCTGCAAATTACTTCAAAAAGCCTGACAGTTAATGAGACCAGCGGTAATACTTTCAAGGTTGTAATGTAACACCGCAAAGCTCGGATTGTCATGCATTACAATTGTGGAAAACTCGCCTTTTCATACCATTCTCATGAATAATATGCCTTTGTCGTTATCCAGGAAGATCTATCTCAGCACAGCCGGAATCTTATCGGTACTGGCGCAGGGCATATTGCTTATCCCATCGAGATTGGATATTATTCTACAATACCTTCCTGCCTGGGGAAGCGTCGCGATTGGCGCGGCGCTTTTCGCGGTTTCCATGCTTTCATTTTTCAATGTGATCCGTTCCATCACCACGAGAGATACGTTTGGATGGCGTGCGAACGAAATATTGCTTGCAATTCAGACTCTTACAGTGATTGGGTTGATCTTCATTCTGCAACACGCTGTCTCGCCCAGGCGAGAGGCCGGATTCCTTTTGAGCAGCGTCATCACTGCCCTGGCGACCTATGGGATTTTCCATAACGCCTCCTCTGCAGAGGGCCAGCCAAACCAGCTCATTGAGAAAGAGTGGGCTCGCTCAGTTCTCATCCCAAATCCTTCCACAGATATAAATGCTCTGAACGAGCAAATTACATCTCTCACACATCAGGTGAGTGCTGAAAAGCGGCGAACGATTCAACTGACCTTCCTCAACGAACTGAGTCAACAACTCGAAGCTGAACTCGATCCACCAGTCGCTGCGCAACTTGCAGTAAATACACTTGAACGAGCCATGGATTGTTCGATTGTCGCCTTAATGATGTATGAACCTGAAAATCGAGGATACGTCGTTCTTGCGGCAGCAGGAAACATGACAAGCATCATTCCACCCGGGTATCAACAGGATGAAGGGAAAGGGGTGATTGGTCGCACTGCACGATTGAAAAAAACCCAGATCGTGAATGATGTGCGCGTCGATCCTGATTTCATTCCCATCCAGAACGAGCCTACACTTTCACTTATCAGTGTTCCAGTTATCCAGCATGGACATGTCAAAGGAGTTCTGGTGCTATCTTCGGATAAACCATACATATTTACAGGGTCGGATGCTGCAATTGTAGAGGGCGTGGCATCCGAATTGATGCGGGCGTGGGATCGTTCAAGTTATCATCAGCGGCTGACAGAACTTATTCAGGCTGGTATTTCATTAACGACACTGCTGGATCCGCAGGCCGCCGTTCTTGAAGTGGCTGTCATTGCACGCAAAACTCTGGAAGCGCGCTTTGTATTTGTCACGCTGCTCGACCAGCAAGGTAACTTCTCACGTACCGCATTCGCTGGCGATGCTCCTCAATTACTTGCTTCCCTGAATACAAACCCATCAGAGGAACCCCTGATGCAGGCGGCTTTAAATGCCACAAAGCCTTTCCGTGTGCGCGATCTGCGGAAGTACGTCAATTCAAAGAAACTGGAAATTGATGATGCCGGTTTGAGAGGCGTGCTCGCCATTCCCATTCGCCTTCACCGTTTGAGCATTGGCACCATTCTTGCTTTTGGCAAACAGGATGAAATCTTTTTCTCGGAGAACGATGAATCCCTTGCAGATTTGCTTTCCTCTCAGGCAGCGGCTTCGATTGAAAGTTCGTGGCTTTATCAGGAGCTGCGTAACACGCTCAGTATCACTTCGCTTCTCTACCAATTGAGCGTGGACGTTATACAAACAGAGGAATTAAGCAACGCAGCTGAGTTGATTGCCCAGGCGGCCCATAAAGTGACTAACGCAAAAGAGACAGGCATTGTCCTTTTGACGCGCGAAGGCCGGGTTCAGGCTGAAGTGGAAATTGATGCAAGTGGTTTGCACAAACGCCGCGAGCATCCCACGGAGACGATTGATCAGGCAATTGAGACTGGACAAAGTATTATTGTTTCGGTGGAAAATGGATCTCTTGTCTGCTATCCCCTTCTCACACGCGGCCGCACGTACGGTGCTTTGTGGATGAAGATCCCTGAAAGCCGAGGACAAAATTTTGCAAATTTACAAACGCTGGCAAACCAGGCGGCTATTGCCCTAGAGCGTTCAATTCTTCTTGTAGAATCGCGCCAGCAGGCAAAGCAAATCGAGGCCGCGTATGCTGAGTTAGAAATCACCTACGACCGAACACTGACCGCGCTCATGTCGGCTCTGGATGCGCGGGACCGTGAAACGGAAGGTCATAGCGTCCGGGTTAGCCGGCTTGCCTGCCTGCTGGGGGAAGAACTTGGAGTAGGCCGCCAGCAACTCAAGGCTTTGGAAAGAGGCGCCCTACTCCATGATATTGGAAAGATCGGCATTAGCGATACGATCCTGCACAAATCCGGTAGTTTGACGACGGATGAGTGGAAGATCATGCGTGTCCATCCCGATATCGGGGCGCGCATCGTTGAAGGGATTCCGTTCCTGCAGGAAACGCTTCCAATAATTCGCTATCATCATGAACGCTGGAATGGGAGTGGATACCCGGTTGGACTGATAGAAAAGGATATCCCGACTCAGGCTCGCATTTTTGCTGTTGTTGATGTATTCGACGCGCTGACTAGCAGTCGCAGTTATCGCAAAAAATCCTCTGCCGACGAGGCGCTCCAATATTTGCAGGAACAGGCTAATATTCTCTTTGATCCGGAAATTGTTGAGGCCCTGACAAAGCTTCCCTATAAGGAATTCATAGAAGGGGAAAAGACCGTTGTATGAAATTAAAGAAACCTATTTCCTCATTTGCGCCGCATGAAATTCGGCGCTTTATTCTGCCCATCACACTTGCATCCGTATGTATTGTTACATATATTCTCCTGGAGAATATCTTAAACAGCACTTTGACAAATATTCCGTTGATCATATATGCAAGTATAGTTATTATTTATATATTGGTTAACAATGTTCTGGTCGCCAGGGCGTTCAATTTTCGGGAAACATATGGGTGGTTCAATTCGATCTTGACTGGGATTGGCCTGGGATTGCTCTCCTACTTCCTACCTGACTATTTGGACGAAACCTCACATGTTCTAATTGTATTTGGGATAGTCGCCGTGGCAACGGTTTCTGGACGACTCTACGCATACCTGTCTCTCCTTGTAGCACTGGTAGTAAGCCTGCCTCTCAATCTCGTACAGTTAGCAGAATTGGCAGGCATCCTTAAATACACCACTCCGTTTATCATCTCAATCATTGTAGTGGAAGCCATTTTGCGAATAATGGATACTACTCAGCAACACATTCATCGGCTGGAAACGATCAACAAAGTCAGTCGCCAGATCATGTTATCGCTGG
>Ga0105243_10003794_pt1 | contig 12087 bp, 9 predicted proteins | sample KBSM34metaG_FD_81525 | JGI IMG/M metagenome (GOLD analysis project Ga0105243, IMG submission 81525) | Miscanthus rhizosphere microbial communities from Kellogg Biological Station, Michigan, USA - KBS M3-4 metaG | ecosystem: Host-associated > Plants > Roots > Rhizosphere > Soil | place: Michigan...
CGGCGGGGCCACCACGATGGATGTCTGGCGGAAGGCGCGGCGCGCGAAATCGCCGCGGAACGAGCCGACGGCGCTCTCGCCGTTCTTCACGCCGTTTTCGATCTGCTTCTGCCGGGCGGCAAACTGCTCGTCGCTCTGATAGAGCTGGTTGCCGAGCGCCTGCGGCCGCGACAGCGGGATGCCGCCGGTGTCGTCGCTCGACCACACGCCCTGCAGATCCGGATCGCCCCACGGCGTCTTCGGCATCGTGTAGGGAATCGGCGCCCCGCCGTTGTAGGCCGTGATGACGAGCGCCGGCGCTCCGGTCTGCCCCGTCACCGACATCGTCGCCGCCGCCGCGAACATCGCTGCCGTGATGCCCCCGAGAACCCATCGCCTCATGTTCGTCTCCCTGTCATCCGCAGTCGTCCTAATTCTCTTCCGCTGCCGCAGTGGCGGCGCGAGGCAGTCCGCCGCCAGGCGCCGCGCCTTCCTGCGCCGGCCGCCGCGGCCGCACGATGCCTTTGGCCAGATCGGCGGCTATCGCCCGGTCCTCGGCGCGTTCGGCGCTGAGCGCGTTCTTCACGGCGCCGTTCCCCTCGTGACACTCGTAAGGCAGGATCACGCCGCCCGAGAGCGGCGTCAGCGGCATCGACATCGTGAACGGCGCCTTGTAGGTGACCGGATCGTTCACGGTGAACTGGTACTGCACGATGTCGTTCGCCACGCGCTTGAAGCGCTCGGTGATCACCATCGTGTCGCTGTGGCGCAGCCCGTTGCCGTTGCCGCCGATGCTGGTCTTGTCGGTGAGGTTCGTCGTTTCGACCACCAGCTCGTCGCCTTCCCAGCGCGCGCGCGAGTCGCCAAGGTACTGGCGGATGTTCTGCGACAGGTGCGGCCGTCCGTCGGTGTAGAGGATGCGCGTGTCGTGAATCATCTCGTAGCTGAACGCCACCATGCCCGGCGCCTGTACGATGCGGTTGCCGTTCCCGTAGACGACTCGCAGCACCGAGCCGACGATGCCGCGCGTGATGCAGCGGTCGTACAGTGTGAAGTCCTCGAAGGTGTTGAAGGGGCCATTGCCGAAGGTGCCGCGGTCGCGCGTGGCGCGCCGCTTCTCAGCCTCGGGTGTGACGCCGGGCTGCCGCCCGTCCGGCGGGTCGACGATGATCGACGTCTGACGGAAGGCGCGTTGCGCGTAGTCGTTGCGGAAGGAGCCCGTCGCGCTCTCGCCGCGCCGGATGCCGTCGGAGACCTGCTTCTGCCGCGCCGACCACTCCTCGTCGGTCTGATAGAGGCGCGTGCCGAGCTTGGCGTCGCGCTCGCGTGGGATGCCCGCCGTGTCGTCGCTCGACCAGACACCCTGCAGATCCGGCTCCCCCCACGGTGTCTTCGGTGGCGCGTAGGGGATTGGGGCCCCGCCGTTGTAGGCGGTGATGACGAGCGGCGGTGCCGCGGCGCGCTGGGTGGAGACGGTCAACGGCGCGAGCATTGCGCCAAGTGCAAGAGCGGACGCGAACATCCGTCGGCGGAGCGTGGCCATGAGCTGCCTCCCTTGGTCGCGGTCGCTGCGTATTATACGGTGGCCGTATAGGTTCCTCCCTCCGAAGGGCTAGATTAGAATCGCGCTCGCAGTCTTCCAAAGGATGTGCATGCAGAGATTTCGTGGTTCGTTCGCGGTGATGGCCCTGCTCCTGGCGGCGGGCATGGTGTCGGTCGTCGCGCAGTCCGGGAAAGGGGGTTCGAAGGCGAAGCCCTACACCACGTGGACGGCGTACGGCGGCGGGCCGCACTCGTCGCAGTTCACCGCGCTCGACCAGATCAACAAGGCCACGGTCTCGCAGCTTCAGGTGGCCTGGACCTATCCGGTGAACGGCAACATCACGTTCAACCCCCTCGTGGTGGACAACGTGATGTACGTGCAGGGCACGGGCAACGCCATCGTCGCGATCGACGCGGCCACCGGCAAGGAGATCTGGACCCATCCCAACCAGGGCGCCATCGGCGCGCGCGGCATGAACTACTGGGAGAGCGCCGATCGCTCGGACCGTCGTCTCATCTATCTCAACGCCGGAAACATCACGGCGATTGATGCGCGCACCGGTCAGGCGATCACGTCGTTCGGCGTCAACGGCAAGGTGGATCTCCGGACCGCGCTGTGGCGCGACGTGCGCAATCCACTCCAGACGAGCAACCCCGGTCGCATCTACAAGGACACGATCATCATGTCGCTGCCCGCGCAGGGCGCCGGCTACGAGGCCAATCCGGCCGACGTGCAGGCGTACGACGTCCGCACCGGCAAGGTGAAGTGGGTGTTCCACACGATTCCGCTGCCTGGCGAACCGGGCTACGACACGTGGCCCGACGGGGCGTTCAAGACCGCGGGCGGCGTGCACAACTGGTCGGAGCTGACCGTCGACGAAGAGAACGGGACGGCCTTCATTCCCACGGGGACGGGGCGCTTCGACTTCTACGGCGGCAACCGCAAAGGCACCAACCTCTACGCCAACAGTCTCGTGGCGCTCGATGCCGAGAGCGGCAAGGTGAAGTGGTTCAAGCAGCTGGTTCACCACGACCTGTGGGACTTCGACCTGCCGCAGTCGCCCAAGCTGCTGACGCTGCGGCGCAACGGCCGGACGATTCAGGCGGTGGCGCAGGCCACGAAGATGGGATTCGTGTTCGTCTTCGATCGCAAGACCGGTGAACCGGTGTTCCCGATCGAGGAGCGTCCCGTCCCGCAGTCCGACGTGCCGGGCGAAGCGAGCTGGCCGACGCAGCCGTTCCCCACGAAGCCGGCGCCGTTCGCGCGGCAGTCGTTCACCGAGAAGGACGTCAACCCGTTCCTGCCGCCCGCCGAGCTCGAGGCGATGAAGGCCCGGCTCCGCAACGCGCGCAACGAAGGGCTCTACACGCCGCCGAGTATCCGCGGCAGCATCTCGATGCCGGGTCACAACGGCGGCGCCAACTGGGGCAGCGGCGCCGTCGATCCGATCCGTGGCGAGATGTACATCGTGGCCAAGAACATGCCGGTGATGAACCGGCTCATTCGAAGCAACGAGGAGCCGACCGCGGGCGGCGCGCTCGGCGGCGGTCCGCCGAGCCCGATCATCACGCCCGAAGAGGAGACGAAGCTGATCGCCGAGGCGAAAGACGCGCTGGCGAAAGGGCCGGTGCGCTACACCTCGCCGTACGACTTCCTGCAGAGCCCGACCAACGGGATGGTCGCCATCGGGCCGCCGTGGTCGCTGCTCACGGCGTACGACCTCAACACGGGCGAGATCAAGTGGCAGGTGCCGGACGGTGGTGTGACGCCGCCGCCCGGATCGAACTCCGGCATTCCCGCCGATTCGGGCGCGCACATGCCGCGCGGAGGCCCGCTCGTGACCGCCGGTGGCCTCGTGTTCGTCGCGACGGCGTCCGACCGCACGGTGCGCGCCTACGACCGCGACAACGGCAAGGTGGTGTGGAAGACCGATCTGCCGACCGGCTCGGAAGGCGTGCCGGCGTCCTACGAGGTCAACGGCCGCCAGTTCATCGTCTTCCCCGTCGCGGCTGGGCAGGGGCTCTTCCCGATCCGCTTCGGCGGCGCCGGTCCGGGCGCCGCCCCGTCGGGCGCTCCCGAAGCGGCGGCGGCGGCAGGGCAGGGGCGTGGTGGTCGCGGAGGCCGTGGCGGCGGCGCGCCTCAGCCCGCTGGCGCGTACATCGCCTACGCCCTCCCGCCAAAGTAGAGCGGTCACCCGTTCAGGGGGGTGCGTCGAGCTCGGCGGACCCCTTACACTCTGCGCCGGAGGACGGCCTGTGAAGACCTTCTATCTGGGACTGTGTGGAGTGGCGCTCGGCGTGGCGAGCCTCGCGGCTCAGTCCACGTTCACGCAAGCGGATCGCGACGAGATCCAGAGCCTGAGCGCGAAGTACGCCGCGGCGCTGGGCAATTGCCAGGCCGAGGCGTACGCCGGGCTCTTCACTGGGGACGGCATCTTCTACAGCGGCTTCCGGGGCAACATCCAAGGGCGCGACCAGCTCGTGGCGCTGGTGAAGTCCGAGCGCCAGTGCCAGACCGGCGCCGACAGGCCGGTGCGGCCCGGCGGCGGCGCGGGAGCACCGGCGCTGCAGTTTTCACCGCTCGAGGCGCGACCCGGCGGCGCGAAAATGAACGTGACGCTGCCGAACAACGGCGGGGTCTACGAGGACGTCTACGCGAAGACCGCGGGCGGATGGCGGTTCCTCAACCGCTCGTACTACACGCCGGGTGAGCTGAAGGTCCGCGCATCGGGGAAGCCCACACTGCCGCCGCAGGACGTGCTCGACATCCAGCAGCTCGTGGCGCGCTATCCCTACACGCTCGACAACGGCGCCGAGGGCGGCAAGGCGCTCGCCGATCTGTTCACCGACGACGGCGTCTTCGTCACGCCGCAGGCCACCACGTCGGGGCGCGAGGCGCTGCTGAAGATGGCGTCGGGCCACCGGCCGGGGCAGGGGCCGGCCTACGTCCGCAATTTCGCGACGAACGCCTTGCTCGAGTGGACACCCGAGGGCGCGCGCGGCCGCGTCTACGCCGTGGTGATCGCCATCGGCGAGAACAACCAGCCTAGCTCGGTGTTTGCCGGCGGCCACTTCGAAGACACGTATGTGAAGACGCAGCAGGGGTGGCGGTTCAAGCGGCGTCAGTTCATCCCGAATGAGGGCGGGCCGACGACCAACGTCGGCAAGCCCACGCCGGTGGAAACGCGCTGAGCGGGGAGAGAGAACATGCGAACCATCTCGAAGCTCACGCTTGCCATCGCGCTGCTCACGTCCGGCATCGGCCTCACCGCGCAGTCGAAGGAGTTCCTGCCGCTGACGCCGATGGATCGCATTCAGATCCAGCAGCTCATCGCCCGCTACGCCTACGCGCTCGATACCGGCGGCCGCAACGGCTACGACTACGCCGACTTGTTCGCTGCCGACGGCGTGTTCGTCGGCATGAACCAGGGCGACAAGGGGCGGCTCTATCGCGGGCGCGACAGCCTGGCGGCGCTGGCGCGCGGCGGCCCGCGCAACCAGAACTACGTGAGCCACTACATCACCAACGTCATTCTCGAGGCGACGCCGGACGGGGCCAAGGGGACGCAGTACGCCATCATCGGCGACGTCAGCCAGCCGAGCGGCAAGAGCGCGTGGACGCACGGCGGGCACTACGAGGACACCTACGTGAAGACGCCGGACGGCTGGCGCTTCAAGTCGCGCGTCTTCTACGCCTCCGAAGGCGGGCCCGATCCGAAGCAGCTGAAGAACGATCCGCTGAAGGCGCCGGTGGCGCCCGCCGCGGCGGCCGGCGATCCCGTGCCGGCGCCCGTGCCGAAGGCGACGGGGCTTCGCAACCTCACCGCCGAGGACTACATCGAGATTCAGCAGCTGGTGTACAGCTACCCTTACTCGCTCGACACCGCGGCGAACAACGGCTTCAAGTATGCCGACAACTTCTCGGCGGACGGCGAGTTCATCCGGCCGCCGACGAAGGGCCGCGACAACCTGGCCAAGCTGGCGATCGATCAACCGCACGGGCCAAACTTCGTGCGTCACTACCTGACCAACATCGTGATCGAGCCGACGGCCGACGGCGCCATCGGCAAGCAGTACCTGGTGGTGCTCGACATCGGTGCGGCGGGGCAGCCGAGCAGCATCTTCCTCGGCGGGCACTACGAAGACGTCTACGCGAAGACCGACGCCGGGTGGAAGTTCAAGCGGCGCGAATTCATCCCGTCACGAGCGAACGCGCCGGCGTCGAAGTGATGCGACCGCTCGCCGGCCTCGCCCTCGTGCTCGTGGCATCGAGCGCGTACGCGCAGACGCCGTGCGAGCGGTTGACGACGGTCCGAGTGACCGGCGCGGCGATCGCCCGCGCCGAAACGGTCGCGGCGGGCGCGTTCACCGCCACGCCGCCCGATCCCTCGTTCAAGACGCTGCCGGCGTTCTGCCGCGTCGAAGCCGTGGTCCACCGCGACAACGACACCGGCGTGAAGTTCGAGCTGTGGATGCCGCTCCAGAACTGGAACGGCGAGTTCCGTCCGGCGGCGAGCGGCTTTGCCGGCGGCGCCATCACCTACGCCGGCATGGCGGCCAACCTGCGGCAGGGATGGGCCACGGCCAACACCAACCGCGGCCACGACGCGGGAGGACCGTGGAAGCTCGCCGACATGACGAGCGCGGCTTACAACGCCATGATGGCGCCGGCCAAGCGGCTGCTCGACGCGTTCTACGGCAAGGCGCCGGCGCTCACGCTGATGAACGAGTGCGGCGGCGGCGGATCGCGCGACGCCCTGCAGCTCGTGCAGGACTATCCGGCGGCGCTCGACGCCGCCGCGGCCGTCGGCTTCGTGTACGACCCGCTGCACCACGGCATCGGCCAGATGTGGGTGTTCCAGGCCACGCACAAGAGCCAGGCCAGCTACATTCCGCCCAGCAAGTATCCGGTGATCCACCAGGCGGCGCTCGATTCGTGCGACGCCAAGGACGGGCTGAAGGACGGCATCATCGAGGACCCACCGCGCTGCCAGGTCGATCTCGCCCGCGTGGCGTGCAAGGCCGGCGATGCGGCCGATTGTCTCACCGCGCCGCAGATCGCGGCGGCACAACAGATCTACAGACCCGCCATCCACGCGAAGACGGGGAAGTACCTCTTCGCGGGCATGGCCCCGGGAGGCGAGCTGCAGTGGGAGGCGATGGCCGGTCCCGCTCCGTACAACTACGCGCCGGGCTTCTATCGCAATGCCGTCTTCAACGATCAGGCGTGGGACTGGAAAGCGGGGCTGCCGAACTTCGACACCGACGTCGATCGCGCCGAGGCGAAGCCGAACCAGATCATTCAGGCGACGGCGGCCGACATCCGCCCGTTCATCGATCGCGGCGGCAAGCTGCTGCTCATCGGCGGCTGGGCCGATCACACGCTGGCTCCGGGCAGCTTCGTGGACTACTACGAGGCCGTGGTGAAAGCGGTCGGACGCGACAAGGCGAAGTCCTCAGTGCGTCTGTTCATGGTGCCGGGGATGGATCACTGCCTCGACAACCCGATCTACGGCGCGATCCACGATCTCGACGTCGCCGCGATCCTGCGCCGGTGGAAGGCCGGCGGCGCGGCGCCCGACACGCTGCAGCTGACGGTGCGCACGCCTGCCGGCGCCATGGAGCGCACCCGCTTCGTGTGCGCCTACCCGCAGGTGGCGCAGTACAAAGGCCGCGGGAACGTGAACGATCCCGCGAGCTTCTCCTGCCGCACACCCTGAACCTGTAGTATCAAGATCGTGTTCCATGACTGAACACGAGACGCCGGTTCTCGTCGTCGGCGGCAGCCTGGTCGGGATGTTCGCGGCCGCGCTGCTGGCGCGCCACGGCATCGGGCCGCTCGTCGTCGAGCGGCACCCCGGCGCGGCCATCCACCCGCGCGCCGCGATGATCTACCAGCGCACGATGGAGATCATCCGGGCGCTGGGCATCGAAGATCCGGTTCGCGAGGAGTCGTACCGGCGCTTCGAGCCCGACGGCGCCATCATGTCGGTGGAGTCGATCGCCGGCAACGAGCTCAATTGGGACATCCCGACGCTCAACGAGTTCGTCAAGGATCTGAGCCCGGCCGAGCGCCTGTTCATCACGCAGAATGCGCTCGAGCCGATGCTCGGCCCGCGCGCGAAGGCGCTCGGCGCGGACATCCGCTTCAACACGGAGCTCGTCTCCTTCGCGCCCGATGCCAGCGGGGTGAGCGCGGTCATCCGCGACCGCGCGACGAAAGAAGAAACGCCGGTGCGGGCGCAGTATCTGATCGGCGCCGACGGCAACCGCAGCGTCGTCCGCCAGCAGCTCGGCATCGCGATGCGCGGCCGCGGCGTGCTGTCGAAGAGCATCACCATCTACTTTCGCGCCGAGATCGGTCCGCTCATGCGCGGCCGCAACTTGAGCGTCATCATGGTGCGGAACGAGCGGTTCCGCGGCTTCTTCCGGCTCGAGAAGCCGTTCGAGTCGGCCTTCCTCGTCGTCAATTCGATCGGAGATCCGGCGGCGCCGGTGTCGGACGCCTGGAACCTCGGCGAAGACGAGTGCCGCGCGCTCGTCAAGTCCGGGCTGGGCGTCGACACGCCGGTGACCATCGACAGCATTCAGAAGTGGGAGTGCATGGCCGACGTGGCCGATCGCTTCCGAGACGGGCGTGTGTTCCTGGCGGGCGACTCGGCCCACCTGATGCCGCCGTACGGCGGGTTCGGCGGGAACACCGGCATTCAAGACGCGCAGAACCTGGCGTGGAAGCTCGCCCTGGTGTTGCAGGGGATCGCCGATCCGGCGCTCCTCGACACCTACGAGCCGGAGCGACGGCCGGTGGCGGCGATGACCGCGGAGCAGGCGCACACGCGCTACGTGCTGCGCGGCGCGCCGCACCTCGCGCCGGGCGGCATGTCGGCCTTCATCAACGACGCGCACATCGACCTGGGATACCGCTATCGCTCCGCCGCCATCTTCACCGAGCCTGGCGATGACGGCGCCATCACGGAGGACCCGCGCCAGATGCGCGGCCGGCCCGGCACCCGGCTGCCGCACGTCGTCCTCGAACGTGACGGCGCGCCGGTGTCGTCGATCGATCTGGTCGACTCCGGCTTCGCGCTGTTCGCGGGCCCTGACGGCGGCGCGTGGTCGGACACGGCTGGGCGCGCCGCCCGCGAGTCCGGCGTGGCGTGCCCGGTGTTTCCGCTGGGCGGTTCGTATGACGCGTTCGGGATCTCTCCGTCCGGCGCCGTGCTGGTCAGGCCCGACAACGTCATTGCGTGGCGGAGCCTCGAGGGCGGAGCGTCGCCGGCAGAGACGATGTCGCGCGTCTTCCGCGCCATGCTGGGACGCAGGTAGAGTCTTCGTACGTAGAGGCGGGTCTTCAGACCCGCCTGCGTGATCGCTTATGCAGAAAGCTCTCGTCGCGGCGGTGCTCGTTGCAGGCAGTGGGGCAGCCCTCGGAGCTCATCACTCCTTCGCGGCCGAATACGATGCCAACCAGCCGATCACGCTGCAAGGGCAGATCGCGCGCATCGACTTCGTCAATCCGCATTCGTGGCTCTATCTCGACGTGAAGGGGACCGACGGCAAGGTGGTTCGGTGGACCGTCGAGATGGCGCCGCCGAACAATCTCATGCGACGCGGTGTGACCGGGACGACGCTGCTCGTTGGCGAGGTCGTCGGCGTGGACGGCTACCGCGCCAGGAACGGAAGCACGGTCGTGAGCGGGCGTCAGATCCGGATGGCCGACGGCCGCACGCTCTTCACGAGCCCCTCGGCGACGGCGCCGCCCGATCAATAGCGCCCCACGCCGCCGGATGATAATGCGGCGATGGACCAGTTTCGTGCCCTGCGGATCTTCAACGACGACGGCCGCATTCACAGTGCGATCGTCGATGCCGCGCTCGACGAGCTGAGCGGAGGCGACGTCGTCATCAAAGCCGCCTACTCGAGCGTCAACTACAAGGACGCGTTGGCGGCCACCGGCGCGGGCAAGATCCTCAAGCGGTTTCCGCTCATCGGCGGCATCGACGTGTCGGGCACGGTGGTGTCGAGCGCCGACGGCCGTTTCGCGCCGGGGGATCAGGTGCTCGTCACCGGCTATGACCTCGGCGTCGGACACGACGGCGGCTTTGCCGGCATGGTGCGAGTGCCCGGCGACTGGGTCGTGCGGCTGCCGGCGGGCCTGTCCTTGCGCGATGCGATGGTGTACGGCACGGCAGGCTTCACCGCGGGGCTTGCCTTGGTGCGGCTCGAACGGAACGGGCTGCAGCCGGGCACCGGGCCGATTGCCGTGACGGGGGCCACCGGCGGCGTGGGCAGCATCGCCGTGGGCGCGCTGGCGCGCCTCGGGTACGACGTCACCGCCATCTCGGGCAAGGACGACGCGCACGACTATCTGCGCGGACTCGGCGCGGCCCGAGTGCAGTCGCGCACCAGTCTCGAGCTCGGCACGCGCCCGCTCGAAAAGGCGATGTGGGCGGGCGCCGTGGACGCCGTGGGCGGCGACCTGCTCGCCTGGCTCACGCGGACCGCCATGCCCTGGGCGGGCATCGCCAGCACCGGCCTCACCGGGGGCACCGCGCTGCCGCTTACGGTCATGCCGTTCATCCTGCGCGGCGTGAGCCTGATCGGCGTGGACTCGGTGATGTGCCCGGCCGACGTGCGCGCCGAAACCTGGCGTCGTCTCGCCACCGACATGCGTCCCACCGCCCTCGACACCGTCGGCCACGACATCACGCTCGACGATCTGCCGCGCGCGTTCGACACGCTGATGAAAGGGCAGGCCAGAGGCCGCTTCGTCGTACACCTCGCCGAGTGATTGACAGGCGCGCGCGGCTCCCATAACGTCGCAGGTTGCCGGCGGGGCTGAAAGCCCCGCCTTACGAACTCTGTGCTGGAAGCCTCCATCGTCGGCAGCCTGCCGAAACCCTCCTGGCTGGCGCAGCCCAACATGCTGCGCGCCCCGTGGCGTCTTGGGGGCGACGAGCTGCGCGAAGCGCAGAACGACGCCGTGCGTCTCGCGCTGCTCGATCAGGAGGAGGCCGGGCTCGCCGTCGTCTGCGATGGCGAGCTGCGTCGCCGTCACTACATCTGGGGATTCCTCGACGGGCTCACCAACACCGACACGGAGCGCCTGACGAAACGGCGGGCGCGCGGCGGACGCTACTCGGAACTGACCGAAGTGGCCCGGCTCACCGGCGCGGTGGAGCGCCGGGCGCCCATCTTCGTAGACGGGTGCCGCTTCGCCCGCGCCCACACGACGCGGCGGCTGAAGGTGACGCTCCCCGGCCCGATGACGGTCGCCGACTCGGTGGCCGACGAGTCTGGCAACGCCGATTTCAAGACGCTGGCGATGCGGTTCGCCGAGATTCTGAACCGCGAGGCGCGCGATCTGGTGGAGGCCGGCGCCGACGTCATCCAGTTCGACGAACCGTGCTTCAACATCTACCTCGACGAGGTAGTGTCCTGGGGAATCGAGACCCTGGAGCAGGCGATGGACGGCGTGCGCGCGCAGACGGCCGTCCACATCTGCTACGGCTACGGCACGCCGGCCGTGCTGGCCTGGAAAACGAGGAACACGGACTGGGGGCACTACGGCGTCACGCTGCCGCTGCTCGCCCGGAGCCGCGTCGACCAGGTGTCGGTGGAATGCGCCGCATCGGGCGTCGACGTGGCCGTCCTGGGGGAACTCCGGGGAAAGGACGTCCTGCTCGGCGTCGTAGATGTCGGTAGCGAGGAGATCGAATCGGCAGAGGTCGTGGCCTCTCGCATCCGCAAGGCACTGCCATATGTGGCTCCGGAACATCTCAAGCCGTGCACGGATTGCGGGCTGGTGCCGCGCAGCCGCGAAGCCGCATTGGGGAAGATGCGGGCCCTCGCGAAGGGGGCCGCGTTGGTGGCGCGCGAGGTTGCGGCGCCGGGAACTTCGATATAAGCTGCGCACGCAGCAAGTCACGTTTTTACAGGAGATCGAGCAGATGCGAATCCGGTTCACAGGCGCAATCGTGGGATTGGCAGGCGCGGCGGTACTGACGCTGGCCGTCATGCCGATCGCCGGGCAGGCCCCTCAGGGCGGCCGGGCGGGAGGACGGGGAGCGGGAGCGCCCGCGGCGCCGGCAGCACCAGCGGCGGCCAGGCCGGCTGCGGTGGCTCGTCCCGCGCGCATCGCCGGTCATCCGAACATGAATGGCATCTGGCAGGCGATGGGCAGCGCCTACTGGAACCTCGAAGATCACTCCGCGTCGGCCACGCAGTTCTGGCAGCTCGGCGCGATCGGCGCCATTCCCGCGGGGCAGAGCGTCATCGTGGACCCGGCCAACGGCATGATTCCGTACACGCCGGCGGCGCTGAAGAAGCGCGACGAGCTGCGCGCGGGATGGCCGAAGAGCGATCCGGAAGCCAAGTGCTACATGGCCGGCATCCCGCGCTCGAACTACATGCCCTATCCGTTCCAGATCGTCCAGGGCCAGAAGGACATCCTGTTCGTATACGAGTACGCGAGCTCGAACCGCATCGTGCACATGGCGAATCACACCGAGGCGCCGGTGGACAGCTGGATGGGCTGGTCGAACGGCAAGTGGGACGGGGATACGC
>Ga0105243_10003799_pt1 | contig 12082 bp, 7 predicted proteins | sample KBSM34metaG_FD_81525 | JGI IMG/M metagenome (GOLD analysis project Ga0105243, IMG submission 81525) | Miscanthus rhizosphere microbial communities from Kellogg Biological Station, Michigan, USA - KBS M3-4 metaG | ecosystem: Host-associated > Plants > Roots > Rhizosphere > Soil | place: Michigan...
TGTTCGACAAATTGGACCAGCGAGCAAGTGCGCGGCGAGCGGCGCCGACAACGTCGCTATCGGGTTTGATGTTCGCGCCGGGAGATTGCAACGACGTCGAAAAGGCGACTGCGATCGTTTTCCTGGGCCACTTGATTTTGCGAACTGTTTGGGCTGTGGGCTCGAACTCGAAGGAGTCGCGGATCTCGAGTCGCTCTCTCAAACCGAGAGAAAAAAACATTGCCACACTCGCAATGATAGCGACCAGATACTGCATTTTAAGAACTTCCCTGGCGAGGTCGAGTTAACTACGTAAAGCGCGGACGCTGGGACAAGGGGAGTGGCCAGCCGAGGCATGGTACCACGGTTTAGCGACAAAAAGGCACAAAAAACGCGCAAATGAGTTGGTGTCATTTGCGCGTTTTGTGCCTTCTGTGGCGAAAATTAATTGATCGTTATGTGTGGTGCGGTGGCGGCCGGACGACTGACGGTCGTACCGGTCGTTTTCGTGACCGTTACCTGTACGGGCACATCTCCAGCCCCTGCCAGCGAAGCCGGTAACGAAAATTCAATGATGTCGAAGCCCGGCATATTCGTGTTCGGTCTCACCGAGATAATGTTACTGGCTGGAACGGTCGTGGTTCCGATTGTAAGGCTGACTTCACCCGCCGCTGCAAAGCGAACGCCAGTCACACTCAACAGGATAACTGTCGGATTCGCCCCAGTCGTGACATTAAACGGCTCTTTCAACAAATCACTTGTCATCGCAGCAGCTCTGTTGTCGTCCATCGTGAAAATGTCAGGTTGTGAAGCAGTGATCTGCACGTTGCCACGCAGCAACGTGTCAGTGTTTGCACCCGCATCCAGGATGTTGATGGCAACCGTGCCTAAGCCTGGACCGAGACCGATTGGGACCACAAAATTGATCTGCTTGTCGGCATTAAACACGCGGTAGAGACCCGCAGCAGCGCCATTAACGGAAAGCGAAACTCCATTCAGTTCCACAGGTAACGCCGGACTCCTGGTAGTTTCGCTGACATCTCCCGTTGTCGCTGCGTCGGACGGTGCCAGCGCAACCGACGAGCGGACGATCGTCAACTCACCCGGCGCAACGGCAAATGGTTGACCCGGAACCGGACTGGGTGTCGGCGTTGGCGAAGGAGTCGGACTCGGAAGCGGTGTCGCAGCCGCGACCGGCATTTCGCTCGCGCCTGTAAAGAACGAGAGAGTCGCAGCCGACTGGGTCGTGATTGTCGGCGTCAGCAGATAGAAGAGTTCAGTCGATCCATCATTATTGCCGCCACCCAACTCGGCGCCACCGAGTGAAAAAGCGATGCGCTTGTGACTGGCGCTGGCTATTGCTCTGGTGCCGCCGGTAAGTCCGACTATGTTAGTAATACGAACAAAAGTGTTTGATGATGAAACCGGAACTGACGTCAGGAACAGGTCTGCTGAGTTATCGGTGTTCAAACCTTCATTAGCCGTCGCGGACGAATCGGGGAATGTCCCGTTAGGTCTGAAATTCAGGAACGACGTAAACACGAGAGCCGATGGAGCAAGCGAAGAGTTGTAGTCTGTGAAGGTCGGGAAACGAATGATGTCGCCGACTGGAGACCTGGTTCCGACTTCGTTAAATGTATCGCTCGCGATCGTGTAGACGAAGGTTCCGAAGACCTGTGTAGTCGGCGCGGCATTCGACTTCGGATCAGTCGCCCTCGATTCGAAGGTGATCAGTTTTCCATCGCGACTTAACCGGCGACCGGGACTGAGCAGGTTTGCAGTCGTGATGTTGTTGAGCGTACGAGTAACCTGATGAAATGTGCCGCCCGCGTCGAGATAAAAGACCTCAGCGTTGTTGTCGCTGTTGTTGAAATTGGACGATGAGCCCGGTGTGCTCATAGTGAAGTTGTTCGCACTCGACACAAAAGACACTACGGATCCATCTGCAGACAGAGATGGATTAGTTTGAAAAATGAACCCAAGGCCTGGAACGGCATCCTTCGTATCCGTCAACTGCTTGAGAGTGCCGCCTAGTATTGTGAGATTGACGGCGGTCGCGTCGTTGATGGTGAAGAGGAACAAGTCCGGATTCGCATCCGCGTTCCCAGTATTTCCCCGAGGGTTCCGGGTCGAAATAAAAGCGATGACTTTCCCATCGTCGGATATCGTCGCTTCGCGATTATCGTCAGCGAAGAAAGGCGACACGTTGGTTGCTCCAGCCGTCGGTGCTCGACTAGCGCCAGTCTGCGTAACGAAGTGAAAGGTTCCCGTATCCAGCGGAGTAAGAGACAAATCTGTTCCGAGTGTTAAATCCACATCGGTAACAGCCGGAACTCTGTAAATCCAAATCTCAGAATTCGCATCTGCACGCCACGTCGCATCATCAGTTCCCGTGGGACTACTCGGATTCGGCGCATTTGAACTGAACACGATAATGTAATGACGAACGCCACCCTCGAGAACCGGCGACAGCGAAATCATCGGCGCTCGATTATCAACCTCAATCATCACCGTCGAACGATCTTCCGGTGTTGGAACCGGCGTTGGCGTCGGACTCGCTGTTGGACTTGGTGACGGACTCGGCGACGGCGTCGGACTCGGCGTCGGTGTCGCGTTCGGAACGCTCCTGGTATCCGTGATCTGGAAGATACGACGTTGCGCGTAGTCGGCTAAAAAGATCTCGCGATTGCCGTCAGCGTTTCTCTTATTTTGCGTAGCGACGTTGCCGTTAGAAGTGAAAACGACGAAGCGGCCATCCGCACTTATATCGCTCGACAAACTATTGAACGATGACGCCGGACTGGATGTAAGTTGAACGGTAAACGGGTCCGGAGTTGGACTCGTCACTTGGGCTGATACGGAGGCAAGCGAGCCACCGATAAGCGCAGCCACGATGATGGCGCACAAAAACCAGAAACCTTGCTTCACGAATTCCTCCGCAACAAAGACGCAGATACGAACAGATTAGATGCCTCGGGGAGCTGAGCAGCGTCGCGCAGGTGAATGTATAATGCCGGCACCGACGATTAAAGAACGGCCATTTTAAGCAGAACCCCTCCGCTTCGCAAGCACGAATGGATTTGGTAATGTCGTCTTCCGCAATAGGTCTTGTACGCCTATAGGACCTATGACACGAATCAGGAGGATTGGATGGCAAAAAAAGCGCTGATTACTGGGATTACCGGGCAGGATGGCAGTTATCTTGCCGATTACCTCCTGAGTTTGGGCTACGAGGTGCATGGCCTGGTCCGGCGGGTGGCCCTCGAAGCCCCGGAAACCAGATTCAAACGCATTGCCCACATCCTCGACCGCGTCACGCTGCACCCGGCCAGTCTCGAGAGCTATGCCAGTATCTTCCACGTCTTCAGCGCCCATGATTTTGACGAGTGCTATCACCTTGCGGCCCAGAGCTTCGTGGCGGAAAGCTTTGCTGACGGCTTTTCCACCATGAACATGAATATCAACGGCACGCACTATGTTTTGGCAGCGGTGCGTGAGCTGCGGCCCAATTGTCGATTCTACTTCGCGGGTTCGAGCGAGATGTTTGGTAACGTCAACGAAGTCCCGCAAAAAGAGACCACCGCGTTTCAACCACGCAGCCCGTACGGCATCAGTAAGGTGGCCGGATTTCATTTGACCAGAAATTATCGTGAAGCGTATGGGCTCCACTGCGTCAGTGGGATTTTGTTCAACCACGAGAGCCCGCGACGTGGATTTGAATTTGTGAGCCGCAAGACGACCAGCACCGTGGCACGAATAAAACTCGGTCTCGCATCAGAACTCAGGATCGGAAATCTTGAAGCGAAGCGTGATTGGGGCCACGCGAAAGATTACGTACGAGCGATGCACTTAATGCTTCAGCAACCGAAAGCTGACGACTTTGTGATCGCGACTGGAGAAACTCACAGCGTGCGTGAGCTGTGTGAAATCGCGTTTGCTGAAGTGGATCTCGATTATCGTGAGTATGTGAAAGTCGACGAGAGATATTACCGGCCGGCGGAAGTTGATCTGCTGATCGGCGATGCCTCGAAAGCGCGCCAGGCATTCGGCTGGAAACCGACCTACAGCTTCCGCGATTTGGTCAAAGAGATGGTCGCCTCCGACCTCACCACCCTCGCCGCCGAGCACCGGTAAGTTTCACAGGATTTACCAGATTTTCAGGATTGACATGTAAATCCTGTTTCAATCTTGTAAATCCTGTGAAACTAATCGCAGCCATTGCGGGACGACTTTTTCGAGTGCAAACACGCTCTGCACGTAGTTGGCTGCATTCTCGGACATCGCGGCTCTCACGTTCTTATTCGAGAGAAGCACGGTCAAATAATCACAGAGTAACTGCGCTTCGTTCTCATCATGAGTCAGTTTCCAGCAAACTTTATCCGGAAACTCTTTGTACTGATTGTTATCGCTGACGATTGCCGGCTTAGCTGCCGCCAATGCATGCATCAACGTGCCTGACGCTTCGCCCATCGACGGATTTCTCAAGTTGATCAAAACATCCGACGCAAAGAGGGCGCTGAAATAGTCTGCTTCATCGAGGTAACCGGTGAACGTGATGTACTCGCGGTGTTCACTCGCCTCCACTTCAGCCTGCAACGCACGCACCTCGGGCGAAGTCTCACCCGCAAACAACAGATGCACCGGATACCCCTGGGCCAACAGTTTTTTGACAACCTGTACCTGTAACTCCGGCAGCTTGTTGCGATTGATAAACCCGAGGCACGAGATCAGAAAACGAGTGTCCTTGATGGAAAACTTTTCTTTGAACTTCTCAATCTGATCCAACGTGGGCGAAACATTGATTCTCGCAAAATGAGGAATCACCTCGACGTGATCGTTGTTACTGAACTGGTTCTTCACCCAGCGATGATGCACGACCACTTTTCGGCTCCTGTTAACTATCGCATACGACATCGGCAGGCCATTCACATTTCGCCTAAGCTGCGGCACCAAACCCGTCAGACCTTTATGTTCCGCTTCACCATTGTTGTTAACCAAAGCCTGATCATAGAGCTGCCAATCAGCTTGTAGATAAAACGAGTCGTGCATGAACGCGCTGAGGTTGTAATCGTGTAATACAACCGTGGCGGGAAATTTCCAGGCAAGCTGATAAATCTTTTTGTGGAAGCCACTGTGATTTCCGAGGTGATAGATAACGTCATGGTAAGTTTCGCGACGCTCCGGCAACTCTGACATCGGATAAACGTCAAACTCATCCTGCAACTCGGGCAGCGGCAACTCGGTGTCGTAATAAAGGTCGATATCGAGGTGTGGTTGGAGAGCTTTTATCAGCCAGTAACTGTAGTTAGCGATGCCGCTTTTCTGTGGCGGTAAGGGAGACAGCCAGGCGATTCTACTCATCGGATTGTGCGGCTAGAGCGTTGGGTAAGAAGACCAGATCCAAATATGTTTTGGCTACATCTCCGACGAGCTCGCGTTCTTTTTCCCATTCAGCGATCACTTCGCTGGTCGATGATGTTGTGACCATCTCTTGATCGCGGCGTAGCACTCCTGCACTGTAGCCGCAGGCAAAGATGCTATCGAGGAGATCGTCGGCTTTCGTAGCTGAAACTCGCTCGAGTAACGCAGGAAAAAACTCCATCAGCAACACTGGATGATGTTTCGCGATCGTTTCCTGCATCCCGTCCCACGCTTTTGGCTCGGAGCCCTCGATATCCATCTTTATCACATCTACTCGTGGCTCGTTCTTGAGTAACGAATCCAACGTTACGGCCTGGACGATGAAAGCATCCTCCTCGTCTTCCGACAGTTCAGTAACGAACCCGTTGCTAAATCCCCACGAGAAGCTCATCAGTTTCCGAGTATCACCAACTGCGAATGGATAAACCGTAACCTGATCGAATCCATTTCGATGAAGACTCATGTAGATCAACTCGCAATTTCGAGGATTACATTCTACGGCAATAACCTTGCCCGACTTTCCGACTTTCCCCGCGCCGGTGAGGGTGAAGAACCCGATGTTCGCGCCAACGTCGACGAATGTCATTCCTTCCTGAAGGTATTCTTTTAGAAAAGCCGTGACGTGAGGCTCGTAAAGTTTTGTTTCGATGAGGTTCTCGCCGATGTCCCAGTCATGCTCCTGGACATACAATTCAAAATCGTCGAGTGTAAGCAACTCCAGGCCACGAACCTTTCGGCCAGTGACAAACTCGCGAGACTGACGGAAGTATGCAGCCAACCGCGAATACGTTAACTGCTCTGTAGCAACCCTGTCGCTCCAGTAATCGAGATCTTCCTGAGACGGCTCGCGCATGAGCAGGATGCGATAACAGTAGTAAATATCCTCTACCGTCGCCTCATCTGACCATGCTGGTTTATCCATCACCGTCGCTCGCCAATAAACGATAATATTTAGCCGCGGATTAACGCGGATGACGCAGATCAAAAATATCCGCGTTCAAGTTCGACTCCTGACTTCACGGCTGGCCAAAGCGTGAACGATATTCACCCGAAGAGATGAAGCCGTTGATTACCGCCGACAGATCATTTGAATTCGCTTTCAGCGCTTGTAACCAATAATCGTGGCCTTGCGGGTCGGGATCTCGTTTCAGGTAATTAAAGTAACATAGTGTCACAAATGCTGAATTGTATTGCTCTTCTTTACTCATTAACATCTCGGCCCGTTTAGACAAAATCTCAGGAGGTGAGTCGAAAACATGTCGCGTCCACTCGTCGTACATCGGACGGCGCCCGATCGTCGCGTAATGTAAGCCATACAACAGAAGCTGTGTCTTATTGAATTCGTCAGAGCGAAAGATTTGCAACGCAGCCTGAGCGCGACGTTGAGTCAAACACTTCGAATCGCCGCTACACTCATTGATTAATCGCACTAGTGCATCAGACTCGTCCTGCTTTGGCTCTCGACCGAGCAGGTCAAGATATTGTTGACGCACAAAGTAATGAGCGTCGTCCATCGGATTCGGATCCGCTTGTGCCGACGGTTCCGTCTTTGTCAGCGCGTAGAGATCGTCATCCCCTTCCCGATGAATCAACTTGAGCCGGCGCTCGGTTAATCCCGTCTTGATGATCGATTCGATCGCACTACGGCTGTCAGGAGTTAAGAGCGCCTTGTGTACTACGAGATACGAAGTGGGAATGCCTTCCAGCACGTCAAGAAGCCGCGCCGGGATCGGACGTTCTTTTGTTAACGCTTCGATTTCCTGAACCAGCGGCGGTGCAAAGCTCGAGCTCGCGGTGACGATTGGCTTGCCGTGGTCGGCAGCGCGAAGCATGTATGTCAGGTACGCGTAGCTGTCGCGTTCCGCTGGTAACTCGACAATCCCACCCGTCATCGGTATTGCTTTCAGACGAAGTGTCATTGGATCCGGATCTGCCTCACCACGCACAAACACGAGTGGAACGACGCGCTGCTCGAACAGCACCAACACCGCAAGCGTGCCATAGATCAAGCCGCAACGTAGTTTGGGACGCCAACGACGCAGCAGCTGCGCAATTTGAGCAGAGCCAAGGCCCGCCAGAATCGCGAGGCCGACGTAAGCGATCATGGCCCAACGTGCCGGCGACCGCATACTCCTGAAAAGAGGAATCGTCTCGTAGAGCATGCGGTGAAAGAAAAGATTCATTCCGAACGATCCGAGCACGCCGATCACAGTCCAGATCAGCGCCACAACATACGCTACTGTCCGTGGATCAGACCTGAAAAGCGCAGGCCAGTCCTTCTCCAGTACTCGATTAACAACCTCTGGAGACGCAAGCACCAGCCGAAGTCCAACTATGACGATAAAAAAGTAGAGCGGACGAGTTGCATGAGTGGACTGAAGTATCTCGATGCCGAACAACTTAGGATGAATTTCGCCGTAACCAATCGTTAAGAGACAAATCAGTAGCAGCACAACCGCAAGACAATCCAAAACAACGAGCAGTGCTCGGAAATAAGCAGACGACCGTATGCTGGTCAGGATGCTGAGTTGTCGTGAAGCTGGTCTAACGAGTAACAGCGCAGCCACGGCAAGTAGAGGCGGTAGGAACCCAGGGAAAAGCATTAGCTCGTCTCGCGCTGCCGCTCCTCCAAGACCAAACCAAAGTTTGTTGCGTTCACTGGCAGCAAGCCAGTGAATGGGCCACGCGGAGAGTCCGATCACCTGATCGGGACTGCGAGCAAAACCATAAAGTTGGTGAACGCGATAAAACGGATACAGGAAACCGAGTACGACTAAAGCAGCCAGGCCCAGCAACGCGATGCCACGAATCCAGTAATTACGATCGCGCCATAATTGCCACCAGGCGATCAGAAAAATTCCTGTGAGAGTGAGAGGGACCAGAGTCAAGATAAAATACGTGATGGAAGTCAGCGCATTCATTACGAAAGTAATGCCCAGCCAACTTGCGCTTCGCCAACTACGTTGACGTGAATAAAGAACGAGCGCCTCGAGCAGCAACGGAATCCAACCAGTGAAGATCAAGTGCAGATGCGGAAGACGCTGGAAGTGATAGGGGACGAAAGCGAATACGATCCCGGCGATCCATGCCGCACCCAACGAGTTCGTTAATGTCCGCACCAGACGAAACATGCCGTAACCGGAGAACGCAAAAGCTACGAGCGTCGCCACGCTATGCACGGTCAAAGGCCGGAATCCGAGCGCGAACAAGGGAAAGAACAACAGCGACACACCGTAGTTATTCTCGGTGAATGCCATCGTGTATTTGTACGGATAAAAAGCTGTCGCTTGAAAGAGATTGCGGGGATCGTGAAAAGTCTGATGATAATCCCACCAGAGCCAGTAAGTGATTGAGTATGAATCTCCTCGATCGGACGTCGCGTCACGAAGGTGAAGAGCCCAAGGCCACGTCATGAGCACGGTCAGAGTGAGGAAGCCCAGGAAGATCAGAGTGTCGCGGGCAACAGTTCGACGATTCATAGGCACAGTTCACTCACGGACGCTTCAAAAGCAGCGAGAGTAGCCCGAGCTGTTTTCTGCCAGGAAAAGTTTTTCGAGTATTCGTAGCGCGCGCGCTTAGCGCCGGCATCCATCGGGGCTTGCAACGCCTGGTATAAAGCCTGGGCCATGCCATCAATATCGTAAGGATCAAAATAAAAAGCAAAGTCGGCGGCGACTTCCGGCAGCGACGAGGTATTTGCCGAGGCCACTGGAAGACCGCACGCTAAGCCCTCCAGTATAGGCAGTCCAAATCCTTCGTAAAGTGACGGGAAGAAAAGACACCGCGCCTTTTGGTAGAGCTTCACGAGCGTGGTGTCGTCAACAAAACCAGGCAGTCGAACTCTATCCGCGATGCCGAGATCTTTGGCGCTGTTCATCATTATGCGTTTTGCCGCGTCATCCAGAGTGCAGACGATCAGAAAATCGGTGGCTCGGACCGTTGGATCGTCGCCGTACGTAGACTGTAACTTCGCAAACGCTTTGAGCGCTCGATTCATGTTCTTGCGCGGATCGAAGCCGCCTGGATAAAAGACGTAATCAGTTCCGGAAGGCTGATGTGGAAACGGATAAGGTTTGAAAGCACTGCCGGCGGCAAGTGGCGTAACGACGTGCTGCTTGTCTTTAACTGCAAGGGCACTCACGAAATCGGCGCGGGTATGTTCTGAAATGTGCAAAAACAGATCGAAGTCGGTTTCCATCTGCTGGAGTTTACGGCGATAGACCTCGCGGGCCGAGGATGATAGATGCTTTGCGTAGTCCTTTTGCATTATTAAGGGAATGAGATCGTAGATCGTGACCGCGAACGTGCAGCTACTTGATTGTCGCGACGGGATGAAGACGTTGTGCATTAGGGCGTTGGGTGACCAGTAGAGATCGATGCCCAGCTTGGCGATGGAATTGTTGACGGCGTCTGAGTAGAGCCTGCTTTTTGAAGTGTTGGTGTCGATCAGCGTGAGTTTATTTCGCGTCCAGGTTGGTAGGTTTTCGAGATGTGGTCCAGCGACAGTATTGAGATAGAACTCATTCGTAAAGTCGTTCTCAAGCATCTGCGCTATCGTGCTCTTGAAATACGTCCCGATTCCGCGGTTGATTTCGGGCGTCAGCAGCGTCTGTCCATCGATCAGGATCTTCATGATCAAAATTAGATCTCGGTACGTACTGTAGGGGCGGCCCTCCGTGGCCGCCCGGGGTGGAACTCGATCTCTCGGATATTAGCCCGATATAGGATCTGCGGGCCCGACCTGGCTGCCCGCCGTGATGCCAAGATCGAGTTCGACGCCGGGCGGCCACGGAGGGCCGCCCCTACAGTACGTGCCTCAGCGCCCGAGTTCTCCCAGGTATTTCGCCAGCACGGCGTCGTAGGAGAATTCGCGTGTGAGATATTGGTGGCCGTTTGCGGCCAGGGCGCGACGGATCTCCTCGTTATCTTCGAGATACTTCAACGCCAGCCCAAACTCCTCACTGTTACCAACAAACAACCCCCCATTACAACGACGAACATGATTCCTCGTAACCGCACAATCCGCCGATACTACACTCGGCACACCACACAACCACCCCTCCATAATTACGATCGAAAAACTCTCATTCTCAGACAAGTTAATGATCGCCTTCGAGTGCTTGATGAGCTCCAACTTTCTCGCCTCTGAGACAAAACCATAATCAACAAAACAATCATCGCGCGGCACCAGCGACTCATCCCCACCGCCGATAAAAACCAGCTTCGTGCCTCGATTAAAATTTCTCACATACTCTCGAAACCATTCACACAGCACATGCACGTTCTTGCCCCGCTCCTTACGTCCCGCATAAATGAAATAACTATTCGGCACATCCGCTGGTCTTTTCCCAGACTGCTCTCCATTCGTTGGGAGTTCGACGCCAACACCGGTTACGGGACTCTCAACAATTCGACGTCCAACTCGCAGCCCGTATTGCTTGATCGTCAACTGCTTTTCTTCATGCGCGTTGAAGAAGATGTGCTTCGAGTTTCGCAACAAACGTTCAGTCGCGGTCCAATAAAACTGTGGCTCATCGTGAAAGCACGGAACGACAGAAATCTTCCCTGGATACCTGTTGATGACCGAATGCGTTACGCCGTGAAAATACGGCAGGGCAATGAGCTCGTAGTCATCGCTGAAGTAGTCTCCCACTGCCTCAACCAGATCCGGACTGTTGATACCGTAATCAAAAAAGTCGTTCTCATCCCGGTCCGATAACTGCTTTCCGAGACCTATTTTTTTGATGACCGCGTCGTATGGCCCACGGGTTTTCCCAGTCGCAAAACGAAGCGTCTTTATCCCGTCGACGTCGTAAGTGCCCGGTTGATAATGATCCTGCCACCAACTGTCATAGGGTGAACGCGAACAGGTCGTAAACACGATCGTTTCAACGCCACGCTTGTTAAGCTCGCGGCTCATACCTCTCGCCAACAGTTCAGCACCGCCGGCAAACGAACCAAACCATGGCGTAATGACTACGATTTTTTTATTGAACATCAAATCCTGGTTGCAATGATTCCATAGTCGGGAGCGCTATAAAACATGTCGTTGAAGCGCTTGATTATCTCGCTGTCACCTTCAATCCTGGCTTCGTCCCAGGGACGCAACTTCAAAATTTTGATGTCGTGAAAGCCGCGCGACTCAAGCAGAAACTGTAGCGTTTGACTTGGAATCGGATGGCGATGAGTGGGATCAGCGTAAAAGTTGCAACCGCCAACGAGAAGATTTTCCGGATTTGGAGTCTCAAGAATCAACAAGCCGCCGCGCTTTAACGTGCGCGCCATTTCATCGAGCATGTTAATCAACATTTCAAACGGCAAGTGCTCGACAAGATGAAAGCTCGTTACAGCACTCAGAGTTTCCGAAGGCAGACTTCGCAGATGCGTCAAACCATCGGCTTCAATGACAGTTAGACCAGCGCGACGGCATTCTTCGATAAAAACCCGGTTGCGATCCACGCCCTGGACTTTAATGCCTTCGCTTTCCAGCAACTGCAACCATTCGCCCCGCCCGCAGCCGATGTCGAGAACGTCGCCTTCGATCCGTGCTTCCTTCAGAATCGGGATGTAGACCTGGAGTCTCCGTCGTACTTCCTCACGTTCGCCGCGAAACTGATCTTCGAATGATGCATAGAGGCCGTCGAGCAGATGGTCGGATTCTTCCGCTGCGACTTGAACAAAA
>Ga0105243_10003801_pt1 | contig 12077 bp, 7 predicted proteins | sample KBSM34metaG_FD_81525 | JGI IMG/M metagenome (GOLD analysis project Ga0105243, IMG submission 81525) | Miscanthus rhizosphere microbial communities from Kellogg Biological Station, Michigan, USA - KBS M3-4 metaG | ecosystem: Host-associated > Plants > Roots > Rhizosphere > Soil | place: Michigan...
CCTCGCGGTAGCGGGTGGGTGCAAGCGCAGCGCGCCAGTTGTTACCCGAGCCCCTTTCCGATCCGCATCTCGGCGAACTAAGCACCACGGTTGGATACAGTCAGTACCACCTCGCGGTAGCGGGTGGGTGCAAGCGCAGCGCGCCAGTTGCTACCCGAGCCCGTTGGCTTCGCACCCACCCGCTACCGCGAGGTGGTTCTGACTGTATCCAACTTCGGTGAGATGCGGATCGGGATCGGCACAACGTGTTCTGTGCCGTCGATCGCGTGAACGATCATTTGCCAATTGCCGCTACCGATGCCGGCCGGTAGCTTCATACGGACCTCGCTGAACCATTGTGCTTTTTCATTCGTCTCAGTGACATCCAATTCCACAACCACTCCTAACCGCACCAATAACACCTTCAGGCTATGCGCGCCTGCCACCGGAAACTGACCGTTCATTACAATCAAATCGCCCGGGGAGGCATTGAACCTTTTGGCTCGATCAGGTCCCGGAAACATGTCCACCCAAGTAGTCTTCTCGAGTCTGAGAGCCTGCACGTACGGCGGCAAAAGTTTCTCTGACAATTGAAGAGTAACCGGCTCGGACCAACTCGATGAACGTCCGTGGCGCCACGTCCGCACCTGTACCTGCACGTCGCCGGGCGATAGTACAGCTGGAACCTCGACGTGCGGACGCTGTGGGAGCGGAGCATTCACGATGATTTCCCGTCCCGCTTGTTTGAAAGAGACTTCGGTTTGTTCGGAATATTTCAGTGGCGCGAGAGTGGAGGCCTGAATGTCGATCCACTGTCCGGGAGCGACGGCTTTGATCCATTCCGGCATTAGCTTGGGCGGCACCGGCTCATTAGTAATTACAAACTCCACCGGGGGCGTGAACTGTCCTTTTCCAAACTTTGGATTGCCGAGGCGGATCGTCAACACACCTTCCGGAAAGTCCTTCGGCACTCCGAACGCGGTCCCATTGGAGGCGCCGCCTCCGCCATAATTAGTCACCGGGCGTCCTTCACTATCCGTTAACTCGATCTTGTCGCTGGTATGATAGTTCTCACATACGATATGGACAGTTGTTCCGGGCGGACCACTCGTAGGGATCACCTGCTTGATGATCGGCGGCGTCCATTCCGTGATTGTGATGGTCACAGGAACGCTACGAAAACCCTTTCGTTCTACAACTATCTGTGCCGGACCAACCACAACTTCCTCCGGTAGGATCACGGTCAGAGTCTGCGGCCCGTTCAGGCTATTGTTTGTGATGCCGACGCCGCCACCAGTGCGCGCCGGTATTTCGATTCCGTTTTGAATGACGAATGGTTTGGCTGACTCGATCAGGTCAGATCCGAGCCGGAAACCCTTGAGCTCGATCAGTGAGTTAACCGAACCCGAATGTGGCCAGTAGTCATTGACGACAGGGGCTTCACGGGTCTGCGCCGCCGCCGTACTCGCCGTCAATAAAGTGCAAGTGAGAAGCAAACGTTTGAGAATCATTGCTGTTCTGGGAACGAACTTAACTGCGGCGCCTAATCAACAGCTTTGACTCCCAACGAGAACGTTGAGTTGCTCAGTACTAATCCTGCATAGCGATTTGGAACTGCTCCAATTTGCCGTTCGACAATTCGTAAGTCCACGCGCGCAATGTCTTGTTCTCGAATCGCACCAGGTAAACTCGCAATGTCATTCCACCACGCAATCCCTGTCGAACCTGGGTGAATTGTTTTGGTGTTCCCAGCGGCGACAAGCCACTCGCGAAGTCCTGCAACGCTTGCTCACTGAAATAGGCGTTCGCGTTATCGCTGAACAGCGAACGATCGATCGTGCCGTGCTGTAGTCCATCAAAGATCTTCTTCGCCTGTTCCAGTTTCGCAGGTGTCGCCGGATCATTCTGGTCAAACAGCAAGGGGACAATGCCATGAGCGATATCACCGGCTGCGGAAGAGGCATCCTGATTCGTTAGCGCCACCACCGAGACTTTGTCATCCGGAAACACAACGCTCTCTGACACAAACCCCGACACTTCACCACCATGTGAGACCGAGCGATGTCCGGCTTCTGTCCCGAGGCTAACGCCGAGTCCGTAACGAGTACCTAAACCGTTGTTGAGTTGAGCTTCACGTTCCAACTCTCGATATGAAGCAGGTCGCAGGAGTTTCCGATCCATGATGGAGATATTCCACTTCGCAAGGTCCTCCGCCGTCATCGCCAGCTCGCCGGCAGCGAAGAGCCAGCCCGGTCCCTCCTTGGGCGCCACTCGTAATGGTCCAAGTGCATAACGCATGTACCCGACTGGATCCGTATCGCCGAGTTTCTTTTCATCGATATTAGCGACGCTTGCCATACCAAGCGGAGCGAATACCTTTTCCTTTAGAAATTGGAGGAGCGGTTTGCCACTGACCTTTTCAATTATCACGCCGGCAATGACGTAGTTTGTGTTGCTGTACTGCCACTTTGTTCCCGGATCGAAATCCAACGGCTTTCGCGCCCACATGTCGAGAATCTTCGCGGAAGTCACGGGCTGCAACATCATCGGCATGACGTAGTCCTGTGGCCAGTAATCCTGATAGCCGGACGTGTGCGACAACAATTGCCTGATCGTCACTTCATTTGCTCGCGTTAGGTCGGGAATAAACTTACCTACCTTGTCATCGAGCGACAGTTTTCCCTGCTCCTGCAAGAGCAACATAGCGACAGCGGTGAACTGTTTGCTGATCGAACCGATGCTGTATCGCATTTCGGAAGTCGCAGGTGACTTTGGTTCGAGTCGCGCCGAACCATAAGCCTTCAAGTAGACGATCTTTCCGTCTTTCACCACCGCGACCGAAGCGCTTGGCACACCCGAGCGCGACAATGCGTCGTCAGCCAGTTTATCGATCTTCGTTCGCAGCTCAGGCGACAGTTCTGCCTGAGCGTTGGCGAGCGAAATTGAGGACAACAGGATTAAGGCGATGAATAAGCAACGGAACAAACCCCGAGCTTCAGGCATGGTGTTCTCCTTGAAATCAAATGGAATTGGAGCAGCAGTTTGACGGCATAGTAACCCAAGATTTGAAACCGCGCAGCAGTGCCTCCAAGTTGGACACGGTCAGAACCACCTCGCGGTAGCGGGTGGGTACGCCGTAGGCACGTTCGATCCAAAGGCTGCGCACCCACCCGCTACCGCGAGGTGGTACTGACCGTGCCCAAGTGCGACGCTCTTGCATTGGGTTTCGAGTCAAACGCATTATGTGGCCGAGAGGAGACGCACGTGATCAGGAAGAGCGTATTTGGCCTGTTGTTACTTATCATCGGAACACAACCAACCGTGCTGCAATCGCAGGTTCAGGACGAAACGGCTAATCTCACAACCGCCGCCCGCGCTTTCGTCGATCTACTCGTCAAAAAAGACTTCACCGCAGCCGTAGCAACATTTGACGACACCATGAAAACTGCGATGCCCGAAGCCAAGTTGGAGGAGACGTGGAATTCCGTCCTCGCCCAGGTCGGCGCATTCAAGCAGGCAACTAAAACCAGAACTGAAAAGCGTGGCGCCTATACCATCGTCTTCGTAACCTCCGACTTTCAAAACAGCACGCTCGACATCAGAGTCGTTTTCGATCAATCGAAACATATTGCCGGTCTGTTCTTCGCTCCAGCCACAAATGCCGAATATGCACCTCCCACTTACGTGAAGACAGACTCGTTTCGCGAAAAAGAAGTCACGATTGGAACGAACGAGTGGGCATTGCCAGGCACCCTGACCACTCCTGTGGGTAATGGTCCTTTCCCGGCAGTGGTCCTAATTCATGGCTCTGGTCCAAACGATCGTGATGAAACCCTCGGTCCTAACAAGCCCTTCAAAGACCTCGCGTGGGGGCTCGCATCAAAAGGCGTCGCTGTCTTGCGCTATGAGAAACGCACAAAACAACACCCGTCCAAGCTTGCTTCAATTCCTAAATTCACTGTCAAAGACGAAGTGATCGACGATGCACTCGCAGCGGTCGAACTGTTACGCAAGACGGAAGGGATCGACGCGAAACGTGTCTTCGTTCTCGGTCACAGCCTCGGCGGAATGCTGGTCCCACGCATCGGGCGACTCGATCCAAACATCGCCGGTCTGATCGTCCTGGCCGGCCCAACACGACCGTTGGAAGACGTCCTACCCGAACAGCTCGCCTACATCTTTTCAATTGACGGAAGTGTTTCACCTGAAGAGCAAAAGCAATTGGACCAGACGAAGGCACAAGCTGCGACGGTAAAAGCGCTCAAGCCCGACGATGCGAACTCCCGCACGATCGTCTTTGGCGCGCCCTTCTCATACTGGCTCGACTTGCGTGGATATAATCCTCGGGAAGCGGCTAAAGAAATCAAGCAGTCACTACTTATTCTTCAAGGTGAACGCGATTATCAAGTGACTATGGACGACTTCAAACGATGGAACGAATCATTGGCAACCAAAAGCAATGTAACGTTCAAATCGTATCCATCTCTCAATCACCTTTTTATCGCCGGCACTGGTCGAAGCATGCCTTCAGAATACGAACGGGCCGGTCACGTCGATGAGCGCGTAATCGAAGACATTGCAGCGTGGATTAAGAAGCATTAGTTCGGCAACCGTACGCTGCTGTACAAGCGATCGGCATTTGTAACGCAATCGTGTCCGCCGTGACTAAATCGCGACTACCTGTTCACGGTTTCGCAATCGCCCTCCAGTAGAAAACGTATCTCTCCCGACGTTTTCGGCCAAAGAACGATCAGGGGAAGGGTGATAATGCCTACCGACAGGTTTGCGGTTCCTTTTCAAATCCTCGAGCTGCTTTCAGTTCCACTACTGACACCCTCGTTCGGCCATTGCTGTCAACCCCAGCAAGTAAGAACAGTTTTGACCTCGGTTTCAATTGCCCGGATCTGAGGTTCATTTGGGCAGCTGCTCTCGAGTAGCGAGGAGTGCCGTTTGTTTATACGGAGCTGGTTGCAGCTCCCTTAGGAGGACAAGGACAATATATGGACATTAACGTTAGAAAAGTCTTGATGCCACTGTTGTGCGCCGTATTTATGGCGTTTTCAGCAGCGGCAGCTCAAGCCGACCCGGTGACGTTTAGTACGACTGGTGTTTTCAGTGTCAGTGGTACAAACGTTGTTAACTTTACAAACGCTAACGGTACGACGACGATCACTTTCAACGGCACCACGAATCCGGTGAACACACCGGCTGGTACCAGCTTTGGTGATATCGTCGTGACCACAACTGTACCTGCCAACCTGCAGGGTCCGGCCGTAGGCGGAAATTTCACGTTGAATTTCTTTCAGGTCTCGCCTGCGGGAAGCGCTAGCCTCGTAGGTACGCTTGCAGGCAATCTTGGCTTCAACACTGGCGTGGCGACGCTGACGTTTTCAAATACATCAGTAAACATCGCCGGCTTTACGTACACCGTTAACCCGGTGTACACGATCGCGTTGCCGGTGACTGGTGTCGGTGGAGGAGCAGGAACAGGAACAACTACCCTTCAAGGTACTGTCACAGGTAGTGCCGCGGTTCCGGAACCTGCCAGCATGTTCCTACTGGGCACTGGTCTAGTCGGTGCAGCGGGCGCTTTCAGGCGTCGCTGGAGAAGTAAATAATCGTTATCGCAGTTAGCTGCGATCGCGAATTAATGTACGTGGGGCCCCCGACGCCCCGCACGTACAGATCACCACGCCGTCATTCTCGTCTTCATCGAACCAATGTTGGACACAGTCAGTACCACCTCGCGGTAGCGGGTGGGTGCAAGCACAGCGCGCTAGTTGCTCTGAACCCATTGGCTTCGCACCCACCCGCTACCGCGAGGTGGTACTGACTGTGTCCAAGTAGGATCCGCTAGCGCCGGCGGAACTGACTGTGTCCAAGTAGGATCCGCTAGCGCCGGCGGAACTGACTGTGTCTAAGTAGGATCCGCTACCGCCGGCGGAACTGACTGTGTCCAAGGAGGGAGAGCTACTCGTAGCGCAACGCAATCAGCGGATCGACTTTGGTTGCGCGTCTTGCCGGGATGTAACACGCGAGCAGTGCGGCAAGGATTACGCAAAGCGCGACGGCGCCAAATGTGATCGGATCCGTCGGAGAAACTTCAAACAGTAGAGTCGACATCAGGCGTGTCAACGCCAACGCACCTGCAAGTCCGATTGCCAGACCGACAACAACGAGCAACATCCCACTCCTGATGATCAGCGTCAACACATCACGCCACTGCGCACCGAGCGCTATCCGCACGCCAATCTCGCGAGTCCGTTGAGTGACGAAATACGCCATCACCCCATAGATACCCGCGGCCGCCATCACCAACGCAACGCCCGAGAAGATCGCGAACAACAGTCCCCAAACACGTGATTGCCAAACCGTGTTCGCCGACAACAAACTCACCGGCATAACATTGAAGACACCCGTGTCAGGAGCAACCTGCCAGATAGCTCGCTGGATTTCCTTCGCGCGCATCATCGGATCACCTTGCGTGCGCGCCACGAAGTGAGTTTGCTTGCTGTAACTCTGATAACAGGCGTTGTAAAGATCGTAACCGACCTCGTCGACCAGACTGTTGTGCTTAACATCACCGACGATGCCGATGATTTCTGCACATCCAGTACCGTCGTCGTTGCAATTGATGCGTTTGCCAATCGGGTCAGCCTTGGGCCACATTCGCTCCGCCAGCTGCCGGCTGATAACTGCAACATCGCGGTTGCCGTCAGCGCGGACAGTGTCGGCATCATTGAACACCCGGCCACGCAGCACGGGAATCTGCATCACTCGAAAATAGTCGGGCGAGACGGCCTGGTAGTTGACCATCGGGTTTTGTTTTTGTTCGTCCGTCGACTGGCCCTGGATCGAGAACTCGCCGCGGTACCACGGCTTTTGACCGACAAAAGGCAAATCACTGTTAGCCGCGACAGCAATCACACCCGGCACTTCCGCGACCCGCTGCAGCAACTGCTGGTAACGTCGCGACATAAACTCGACGCGATAGTCTTCACGACGTTGATACGTCGGATTGATTTCCAGATGAAGTACGCCTTCTGCCGTGAAACCGGGTGATGTACTCTGCAGACGCATAAACGAACGAAGCATGAGTCCGGCGCCGGCGAGCAACACGACTGCCAACGCGATCTCTGTTACCACTAACAAACCTCGAATACGTTGCATGCCTGCTCCCGTGTTGGATCTGCCACCTTCTCTCAGCGATTGGTCTAGATCAATCGACCTGGTTCGCAATGCCGGTATCAGACCGACCAGGAGCGCGGTCACAACCGAGATCACCAACGTGAATAACAGCGCGCGGCGATCGAGTTCGATCTTCACAAAGAATGGCAGGAGTTCCGCAGGCAAGAGTGCAACGAGCATGCGTAGACTCAAAGCGCCAAGAAGTAAACCGCTGACACCGCCAATTGAGACGAACAGAAAAGCTTCTGAGATCGACTGCCGAATCAAACGTCCATGACTGGCGCCGAGCGCCGCACGCACGGCCAACTCGCGTTCGCGTACCGTCGCCTGCGTCATCAGTAAGTTCGCGACGTTCGCGCATGCGATCAACAACACGAATCCACAGGCGCCGAGGAGCAGCCAGAACGAGCGCCGCAATTTTCCAAACCAGAAGTCGCGCAATGAGATGACACTTGCTGTGACTTCGTGATTGGTGTCGGGATACGTCTGGGCCAGCCGCGCTGCGATCTCGCGCATCTCTGCCTGCGCCTGTTCGTGTGAGACGCCAGATTTCAAACGGCCGATTGTCTGGTCGATACGCATACCGCGACTCTCACGATTGAAGTAACGATCATTCAGCCACCAGAGATCACTCTGAAAAGGAAAGCGAAAGTCCGGCGGCATCACTCCGATCACGGTCAGACTCGTGCCGTTAAGGCGCAACTGCCGGCCCACAATCGAAGGATCGCTGCCGAACCGTCTTTGCCAGAGACCATGACTCAAGAGAACCGTGTCGTCATTGCCCGCAGTTGGCCCGTGACCCAGCAGAGGCGCTACTTGCAGAGTAGAAAACAGATTGGCGGTGCCGAAGGTTAGATTTAGCGTCTCCGTTTCGTTGCCGAAATCCAGATTTGCATTCCAACGCAAATTGAAAAACGCCAGTTCGTCAAAGACTTTATTTTGACGCAGCCAATCCTGGTAGTCGACGAACGACACTCCCATCGATTCACCGCGCTGTTGTGAATCCACCATCACGAGCCGATCCGGATCGCCGTAAGGCAACGGGCGCAGGAGAAAAGCATTCACGACGCTGAAGATCGCTGTATTGGCGCCGATGCCGAGAGCGAGCGTAACAATCGCTATTACAGTGACGCCGGGATTCTTCGCCAGCAGTCGTGCGCCATAACGCAGATCCTGCAGAACCTCGTGTAGTAGCTGTTCGAACATGCTGGCGCAATATATTGACCTTCCTATCGATTTTCAATAGGAAAGATTTTTAGCCACAAAAAGGCAACTAATTTGAGGCGGGTGCGGTTTCCGAATTGACGCGTTCCCATTCGTCGTAGAGGTTGCGCAGTTCGGCTTCGGTCTGTTGGTACTCGTCGTTGAGCGCGATGAGTTTTTCCGCGTCGCGGGCGACTTCTGGCGTGCCCATCTGTTGTGAGATTTCGTTGAGGCGTTGTTCTGCACGAGCGATGTCGCTCTCTACAAGTTCGGGTGTGCGGGCGTCTGCTTTCTTTTTCTTTATTACTTTGACGCCCGGTTTCTTCGGAGCGGATGGTGCTTTCTTAGGCAGTGGCGGTGGTTCTTCGTGAACAACAGGTTGAGTGGCTACGTCAACAAGATTGTCGGAAGCAGAAACGACCGGCACCGGAGCGGAACCGCGCCGACCCAATTTCCAATCGTGGTATTCAGTGTAATCACCATCGTAATGCTCAGCGCCGCCAACGCCATCGAGCGCAAGGATCTGCGTCGCCACTCGATCCAGAAAGTAACGGTCGTGACTAATCGTAACAATCGTTCCTTCATATGCGGATAACGCTTCTTCCAGCGCTTCGCGCGATGGAATGTCGAGGTGATTGGTCGGTTCGTCGAGCACCAGAACGTTCACTCGTGAATAGATCAACTTCGCAAGTGCCAGTCTTCCCTTCTCACCACCCGAAAGCTCTTGCACATGCTTGTAAACGTCGTCGCCAAAAAAGAGAAACTTCGCCAGAAACGATCGTAGTTCGCCCGAAGTCGCGGTCGACGGCGCGACGCGTCGCAACTCCATGATGATCTCGTTACGATCGTCAAGGTCGTCGAGCTGCTGCGCGTAGTAACCAATCTGAACTTTTGAACCCCAGCGGACTTCGCCGCTTAAGGGATCGAGCTTGTTGAGAATCGTTTTCAGAAAGGTCGTCTTACCCGAACCGTTTGGACCGATAATCCCAAGACACTCGCCACGCCTTAACAGAAACGAAATGTCGTTCGCCAACTCCTTGTCCGGATAACCAATCGAAAGCTGGTTGACCGTGAGCACATGGTTGCCGGCGCGCTCGATCGCCTGTAATCGAAAGTCGCCCGCCGACTGGTCCTGCGGCACAGCCTCGATGCGTTCCAACTTCTCCAGCATCTTGCGACGCGATTTGGCTTGCTTGGTTTTCTGCCCGGCGAGGTTGCGACGAATGAACTCCTGCGTCTTCGCAATCAGGTGTTGCTGATTATCGTAAGCACGTTGCTGTGCTTCGCGACGCTCGTCGCGCTCAACCAGATAATCGGAATAGTTACCGGTGTAACTCGAAGCGCGGCCGTTCTCGAGGTCGATGATGCGATGACAAGCGCGATCGAGAAAATAACGATCGTGGCTGATAATCACATAAGCCGCCTCGTACTCTCGCAAAAACTCTTCCAACCACTCGACTGCATTCACGTCGAGATGATTCGTCGGCTCATCAAGCAACAAAATATCCGGCGCGGCGAGCAGTAAGCAGGCGAGTCCAAGCCGATTCTGTTGGCCACCCGAAAGCTTTTCTGTTTCGAGCGACCACATGTCGCGGTCGAATCCGAGTCCCTGAAGAATCGACTCTGCTTTGGCCGTGTACTCGAATCCACCTTCGTGTTCGAATTCGTGCTGTAGATCGCTGTAGCGTTCGAGAATCTTCTCGAGATCGTCGCCCGCGTCGGCCATGCGATGCTCCAGCTCGTGCATCGCGTGTTCGATCTGTTGCAGACGTCCAAACGCGGCGAGGGCTGACTCATGAACCGTCGAACCCGGTTTGAAGTGAACGTGCTGGTCCAACAAACCGAGCTTCACTCCACGCGCCCGCACGACGTCGCCACGATCTGCCGATTCATCACCCCTGACAAGTCGAAAGATCGTGCTCTTACCGGCGCCATTGCGGCCTACAAGGCCGACGTGCTCACCAGGATTGACCTGCAGAGATGCGCCTCGCAGGACGTCCTGAACGCCGTAAGACTTATAAACATCAGAAAGCCGAAACAACATGACGAGATATTTTCACGCAAAGGCGCAAAGACTTGAAGCCTTTGCGCCCTTCTTAGTTCTTTGCGTGAAACTTTATTTGGGTGAGCCTGCGGGCTTCACCGAAACGGGTGAACTGGTCGACGCCGGACTGGTAGTCGTGGTGGCCGCCGGGCTTGCTGCAGGTGACTGTGTTGGTGACTGCGTCGTCTGCGAGCCCGTCTCATTCGGAGAAGCAGGACGTAAACCGAGGTTGCCCGGATTGCTGAGCATCTCAGCGGCAAGATGATTCACGATCTTGGCTTCGTTGATAGCAGTTTCAAGCAACGCAGTATTGAGGACCGCTTTATGTTGTTCAGTAAGTGCCTGCGCGATCTGCTGTCGTACGCTCTCCAACGTCAGGTTCTCAGCAGTGAGACGTTTTTCGGCAAGTTTGAAGATATACCACTTGCCATTGAAATTCACTGGCTGCGTGTAATCTCCTACCTGCATTGGGCCAAACAGATTTGCGATCAACTCGGCGGGAAAATTGTTGGTCTTTAGATCTTGTTCTGTGGCAAACCCCGCATCGCCACCTCTGGTGATGCTATTGTAATCTTCACTCCTGGCACGTGCCACGGTTGCGAAATCAGTCTTACCCTGCAGTTGCTGGTAAATGCTGTCGATCTTCGCCTTCGCTGCGACTTCGTCCTTAGCGTCGTCCTTGATTCCGGTGCCACTATTGTCTGCGGGATCCACCATGATCATGGCCAGCCCGACACCACGCCCTCGCACGAACTGTTGCTTGTTGCTGGAATAGTACTCTTCGACTTCCCGATCGCTGACATTGATCTTGCCGTTGTACTTATCCTGTAGATTGGAGATCGCCAGGGTTTTGCGAGCCTCTTCACGCAAGGTATCCATCGACATACTCTGTTCTTTGAGACTCTTTTCGAAGTCTTCATTCGTCATGCCAGTATTTTGTTTTTGCGTTGCGATAGCACCATCGATCTGAGCGTCAGTTGGAAGAAGCTTTTCGCGTTCAGCGCGCTGGTACATCACTTCGCGCTGAATCAGACTGTCAAGCACCTGCAATCGAGCCTGGGCCATCTGAAGTTGATTATAAGTCGACGTGTTACCACCAACCTGTTGGCTCACGGCCCGCTCGACCTCTTTGAGCATGATGTTGCGGCCATTGACGGTCGCGGCCACCATATTGTCTTTGGCTGCCGACCCACCTGAGTCGCAGCCACTCAAGACGAGACCCGCCGCGACCAAACAAGTAACGGTAAGAACTTTTGCGATGTTGCGCACTTTAACTCTGCTCCTTTAACAAACTACAACTAAGTAAACACGCCTCACAGCACTAGCCCCGAGTCGCGCTCCTTGACGACTTGGAAATGCCTTTGCTATAAAACTTGGTTTCTGATTACGGCAAGATTACGTTCCGTATGATGCCGAAAACGCCGGTAAAGAAACCTGAGAATTCTGGAGGTTGAATAAAAAATGGCCAAACGTTGCGAAGTCTGCGGTAAAGGACCACAATTCGGCAACAATGTCTCGCACGCGAATAACCGCACTCCCCGAAGATTCGATCCGAATCTTCAGTCGATTCGCGTTCAGATCCCGCAGGGTGGCGCGCGCCGAATGAAAGTTTGCACAACTTGCATCAAGGCGGGCAAAGTTTCCAAGGCTGCTTGAGCCTTCC
>Ga0105243_10003807_pt1 | contig 12070 bp, 9 predicted proteins | sample KBSM34metaG_FD_81525 | JGI IMG/M metagenome (GOLD analysis project Ga0105243, IMG submission 81525) | Miscanthus rhizosphere microbial communities from Kellogg Biological Station, Michigan, USA - KBS M3-4 metaG | ecosystem: Host-associated > Plants > Roots > Rhizosphere > Soil | place: Michigan...
CGAGCTGCCGTGACGCACGATGTGCAGGTCGACGGTCTGGCCGGCGCGGTGGCCCGCGATCGCGCGATCGAGGTCGCGGAAGCCGGCGACCGGCGTGCCTCCGACGGCGACGATCACATCGCCGTCGCGCGGATAGGCCTGTCCGGCGACCTCGACCTGACTCGTGCCGGCCTGCAAGCCGGCACGCTCGGCGGCACCGCCCGGGGTCAGGCTCTGGACGAGCGCACCGTGCTCCACCTTGAGGCCGAGCGCGTCCGCGAGGGGCGGCGTCAGCGTCGCCGCCGAGACGCCCAGCCAGGCGTAGTCGACGTGCTGCCCTCGGGCGAGCGCCTCGTAGGCCTCGCGCACGGCCTCCATGGGCACCGCGTAGGCAACGCCGCCGCGGGCTCCGAGATTGATCGCGGTCACCATTCCGACAACCGCGCCACCGGCATCGAGCAGCGGCCCGCCCGAGTTGCCGGGATTGACCGCGGCGTCGGTCTGGACGACGCCGGTGGTCGGGAAGCAGACTCCAGGCGCATCGATCTGGCGGTCGAGCTGGGAGACCACGCCCGTCGAGAGCGATGCGCGGTTCTCGAACGGGCTCCCGATCACGGCGACCGGGTCGCCCACGTGCAGCGAGCGGGCACGACCCAGCGGCAGTGCCTGCAGCCCGAGGTGCTCGGGATCGACCTGCAGCAACGCCGTGTCCTCGAAGAGGTCGTAGCCCAGGACGTGCGCGTCGACGCGCGTGCCGTCGCCGAGCACGATGTAGACGGCGCTCGCCTGCACCGTCGGACTGCCCTTCTGGGCTTTCGTGACGACGTGCGAGGCGGTGGCGATCAGCCCGCGCCGGGCGTTGACGACGAAGCCGCTGCCCGCCGTCTGGTCGTCCACGCCGAAGGTCGACTCGATCGTCACGACGCCGTTGCGGGACCCGGCGTAGAGCGCGACGGGATCGAAGCCTCCGCCGTTGCGGCCACCGCCACCGCCACCGCTGCGCACGACCGTCGTGACCGTCGTGCTGCCGCCGCCGCCGTCGTCCAGCGCCAGAGCCAGAGCGCCACCGGCGATGCCCGCGGCGAGCGCGACGACGATTGCGCCCGCCAGGGCGGCCCGCGTGTTCACAGATTCCCAGTGTAGGCGGGCGCGTCCTGCACCGAGCAGCCGGGCAGCTCGAGCGTGAAGCGAGTGCCGCCGGGGCCGCTCGTCGCGAGCAGCCGGCCGCCCATGCGCTCGGCCAGCTCCCGTGCGATGGCGAGGCCGAGGCCGGTGCCGCGCGAGGCTGCCCCGGGCCCGCGGTAGAAGCGCTCGAAGATCCGCTCGAGCAGCTCGGGCGGGATTCCAGGCCCGTTGTCGGAGACGACGACGCTTGCGCCCCAGGGCGTCGTCTCGGTGCGCAGAGTCACGGTGGATCCCGGCGGCGTGTGCCGCACGGCGTTGTCCAGGAGCACGCGCAGCACCTGGAGCACTCTGCCCTCGTCCCCTTGCGCCAGTGCCGGTGCTCCCAGCTCGGCGACGACGGCCGAGCCGCGGCGGGTCGCGAGCACCTGCATCTCCCGCGCCGCGTCGGCTGCGAGCTCGCCGAGCTCGATCTCCTCGTGGGCGACCGTGAAGCCGCCCGCGTCGAGTCGCGAGAGATCGAGCAGGTCGGTCGCCAGCTTGGTCAACCGCTGCACCTGCTCGCCCATCGTCTCGAGGAACTCGCTGCGCTCCGCCTCGGTCAGGCCCCCCTCGGTGAGCAGCTCGAGGTACCCGCCCAATGCGGTCAGCGGCGTGCGCAGCTCGTGCGAGGCATTCGCGATGAACTCGCCGCGCGCGCGGTCCAGCGCGTCGAGTCGCACGCGCATCTCGTCCAGCGAGCGGGCGAGCTCGCCGATCTCGTCCCGCTTGTTGTCGACGATCGGCTCCTCGAACGAGCCGTGGGCGATGCGATCGGCGGCGGCCTGCAGCCGCGCGAGGCGCCGCGCGAGCGGCTCGGCGGCGAGCGCGCCGGCCAGCAGCGCGACGCCGAACGCGAGTGCACCGCCGAACACGAGCCGCCGCTCGACGGCCGAGACCTGTCTCTGGATGTCCCGCAGCGGCGCCTGTACGAGCACGACCCCGTCCACGCCCTGGCTCGAGACGTTGAACGTCAGCACGGCCGTGCGCCCGACGCCCGGCAGCGTCAGGACGCTCCCGGCGTCGCGGTGCAGGTTGGCGCTCTCCTCTACGAGCGCGAGCGCCTTGCGGGCGAGCCCGGCGTTCGGGGAGGAGTCTCCGACCCGGCGCAGCGTGATGCCGCTCTCCGTGAAGACCGTGATCCGCGCCACGCCGAGCGTCGCCAGGAGGCGCTGGAGGTCGAGCGTGGTGAGCTGACCCTGACCGAACGGCCGCAGGAAGAGCTCGGGCTTCCCGGCACGCACGCTGGTCTGCAACGAGGCGACGCGCGACTGCTCCAGGTTGTGCTGGAGCGACGGCAGCACGAGGGCCGCGAGCACCACGAGCGCGAACAGCGCCGAGGCCGCGGCGACCACGGTGAGCCGCATGCGCAGACGGCCGGGGCGCTGCAGCGCCTCGCGGATCATGCGCCGAAGCGGTACCCGACGCCGCGCACCGTCCGAATCAGCTCCGGTGCGGACGGATCGCTCTCGAGCTTCTCGCGCAGATGCCGGATGTGGACGTCGATCGTGCGCTGCTCGCGATAGTCGGCCGAGTCCCACACGCTCTCGAGCAGGGAGCGCCGCGAGAGCACGCGGCCGGGCGAGCGCATGAGGCTGCGCAGGATCTCGAACTCGACGTAGGTCAGCTGCACGGGCTCGCCGTCGCGCTCCGCGGTGCGGCGGGTCGCGTCCAGGCGCACACCCTCGGCCTCCAGCACGTCGTCGACGCCCGCGCCGCCGGCCGGCCGCTGAGCGCGGCGCAGCACGGCGCGCACGCGCGAGCGCAACTCGGCCAGCGAGAACGGCTTGGTGACGTAGTCGTCGGCGCCGATCTCGAGCCCGAGCACCTTGTCGACCTCGTCGTCGCGCGCGGTCAGCATGATGATCGGCAGGGTCGCCGAGAGCACGCGGAGGCGCCGGCAGACCTCGATGCCGTCCATCCCGGGCAGCATCAGATCCAGCAGCACGAGATCCGGCCGCTCCGCCTCGACTGCCCGCAGCCCGTCCTCGCCGCTCGTCGCCCCGAGGACGCGGTAGCCCTCGCGCTCGAGCGGGAACCGCACGAGGCGCTGAACCGCGTCCTCGTCGTCGATCACGAGGATGGTCCCACGGCTCGAGCTCACGGCCGCAGTCTAGTCGCGCGGTCGCGTGCGGCGGCGGCGGGATCTCGTGGCGTCATGCATACTCGATCCCGATGCTCCCGGAGGGTGCCCCTCGCGAGCGCCGATCGCGCATCGCGAGCGTGCGCCGCAGTGCGGCGCGCGCACCGCGAGCCGCGGCGCTGCTCCGGCCCGGCCCCTACCGGGCCGGCTGGCTGGTCGTGCTCGTGCCCGCGTTCGTGCTGCTCGTCGGCGCGCGCACGGCGCCGGCCCTGCCCCGCAGCTCCCTGCCCCCCACGTTCGACGGCGCGCAGGCGCTGGCGGCCACGAACGAGGTCGCAGATCGCTTCTCCGATCGATCCCCCGGGAGCAGGGGCGACCGCGCGGCGGCCAACTGGGTCGCGGAGCGCCTGCGCGCCTCGGGAGCCGAGGTCAGCATCCAGCACTTCCGGGCGGCCGACGCCAACGGGCGCCGCGTGCCGATGCTCAACGTGCTCGGCGTCGTCTCCGGCAACGGCCGCTCACGGGACGCGCTCGTCTTCATCGCAGGTCGCGACAACCTGCCTCCCGGCCCGGGGGCCAACGACAACGGCTCGGGCACGGGAGCGCTCGTCGAGCTGGCGCGCACGCTCGTCGGCAGCGTCACGCAGACCTCGCTGGTGTTCGCCTCGGTCGACGGCACGACGGCCGAGTCCGCAGGCGCGCGGGAGCTCGCTCGCCATCCGCCTGCCGGGCTCCGCCTGCGCGCAGGCATCGCCTTGCGTGCCGTTGGCCGCCCGGGCGTCCCGCTCGTCCTCCGGCTGTCGGGGGAGGGGCACCGCCTGCCCGCCGCCGGCTGGCTGCGCACCGTCGAGCAGGCACTGCACGACGAGGGTGTGCAGGAGGTGCGCCTGCCCTCCCTCGGCCAGCAGGTCGCGGCGCTCGTGGCCCCCGTCGTGCACGGCGACCAGGCCGCGCTCGTCGGCGGCGGGGCCGCAGTGGTCGGAATCGACGGATCCCAGCCGGGGCTGAGCTCGGCGGCCGACACCTCGAAGCCCATCTTCGGCGACCTCAGACCGCTCTCCGCCGACCTTCTGGGCCGCGTGGGCACGGCTTCGCAGCTGGCCGCGCTCGCCTTCGACACCGGGCCGCAGCCGGCGAGCCTCGGCTCGACCTACCTCGTCTCGAGCGACCGCGTACTGCGCGGCTGGACGCTCGAGCTCTTCCTCGTCGCCCTCCTGATTCCGCCGATCTTCGCGCTGATCGACGCCGGGGCCCGCGCGCGTGCCCGCGGCGCCCGTCCGTCGATCACCGCGCGGCGCGTGCTCTGGCGCGCGGGCGGGCTCGCGATCGGTGTCCTCACCATCCGGCTGCTGGGTGCGACAGGCGTGATTCCCGATTCCCATTCGCCGCCGTTCGCGGGCGACGGAGGCGGGGTGTCGCTCTGGCAGATCGTGTTCCCCCTGGCCCTGGGCGGCGCCCTCGGTGCGCTGGCGGCACGCCGGCTGCCCGTGGACGCCGACACCGTGGGAGCAGGCCGCTATCTCGGTGCCCATGCCACGCTGCTCGTGGGCGCGGCGCTCGCCTTCGCCGGCAACCCCTACCTGCTCGTGCTCGTGATCCCGGCGCTGCACGTCTGGCTGCTGCTGCCGGCGACCGCCCGCCTCGGCTCCGCGGCGCGCGCGGCAGTGGTGCTGGCCGGCTGGCTGGGACCGGCGGCGGTCATCGCCCTGCTGGCCGGCGCGGGCGGATTCGGCGTGGACGCGCCCGCCTGGTTCGTCCGCCTCATCGCGGACGGAGGCATCCCGCTGGCCGCGAGCGCCGCGCTGGCGATCCTGGCCTCGGCGACGATCGAGTTGCTGTGGCTCGTGGTGGCGGCCGGAGGCGGCACCCGGACGGGGGATGGCGCATCCCCGCAACGGTCGTAGGTTGGTCGCAGATGCGAACTCTTGCCCGCCGACTCGGAACCAGCCTCGCCGTCGCCGGCGTGCTGCTCGTCGTCTATGCCGCCATGGTCGTCTTCTGGCGTGATCCCGTGACGAGCATCTACACCGCCTACGAGCAGCACGAGATGAGCTCGCAGCTGAGCGACACGTTCGTCACCTGGCAGGCCGACGCCCGCCGCGAGCTCGGTGTGCCCCAACCCACGGCCGGAACGCACGGCGGCGCGACCGTCCGTCCCGAGGTCAGCAGCGCCACCGTGCTGAGCTCCGCCCGGCGCCTCGCCGTGAAGTTCGCCAGGGCCGAACGAGGCCACACCGGCCGGCCCCTCGGGCGCATCCGCATCTCGCGCATCGGGCTCTCCACGATCGTCGTCGAGAACACCGACTACTGGGGCAGCCTGAGCAAGGGGCCCGGCCGCTACGAGGAGGGCTCGTTCCCCGGCCTCGGCCAGACCACCGGCATCGCGGGCCACCGCACCACGTTCGCCGCGCCCTTCCGCCACATCAACAGCATCCGTGACGGCGACCCGATCGTCCTGCAGATGCCGTACGGCACGTTCACCTACCGCGTCTTGCGCCACAGGATCGTCGACAACGGCGACTGGTCGATCATGCGGAAGGTCGGCTTCGACGAGCTCGTGCTCTCGGCCTGTCACCCGCTCTACAGCGCCAGCCACCGCTATGTGATCTTCGCGCGGCTCGAGAGCGTCAAGCTCCCGGGCGCACGGGATGCCGTTCGAGTCGTGCCGGGCTCGGCCGCCGCGAACGCGGCCTAGCGCCGAGCGCGCTCAGAGGCCGATCAGGTCGACCGGCGCGCCCGCGCCGAGCTCACCATCGCCAAGGGGCACGAGCGCGAGTGCATCGGCGACGGCGGCACGCCCGAGCTGATGCGAGAGATCGGCGCCGAGGGGCTCGGCGCCTGCGGACGTGATGCGCACGGGGCGCACGCGCAGCCGTTGCGGATCCATTCGCAGGGCGCTCGTCAGCGGCAGCCGGAACGTCGAGGGCCCGGGGTCGGCCGCGCCCGCCAGGCGCCGCAGCGCGGGCACCAGCAGGAGCTCGAGGCCGACCATGACCGAGAGCGGATTGCCGGGCAGCCCGACGACGACGCGCCCGTCGCGCAGCCCGCACCAGGTGGGCCTGCCCGGCTGCACCGCGAGGCGCCAGAAGAGCTGCTCGACCCCGAGCGCCGCCAGCGCCGGCTTGACGTGATCTCGCGTTCCGACCGACACGCCGCCGGAGGTCACCACGACGTCTGCGCCCTCGAGGGCGTGGGCGAGTGCAGTGCGCGTCGCAGAAGCGTCGTCGCGGACGCGCTCGACGGACACGACGGTTGCTCCCGCCTGCTCGCAGCGCGCAGCGATCAGGACGCTGTTGGATTCGTGGATCTGGCCGTTGAGCAGGGGTTTTCCGGGCGCGACGAGCTCGTCTCCCGTGACGACGACGCACACGCGCGGCACGCGGTGGCACTGCAGCTCGGCCACTCCCGAGGTGGCGATCGCCGCCAGGGCGAGCGGTCGCAGCGTCTCGCCCGCCGAGATCACGACGGCACCGGCCGGCACGTCCGTGCCACGCCTGCGCACGTGGTCGCCCTGCTTGACCGGGCCGTCGAAGGAGACGCGGTCCCCATTGGGGTGCGCGAGCTCCACCGGCACGATGCTGTCGGCGCCGGCGGGCAGCGGCGCGCCGGTCGCGATCGTCATGGCCGTGTGAGGCTCGAGACGGGCCGGGTCGTCGCCCGCGAACGACCCGCCCGCCACGAGCAGCTCGCCGGCCGCATCGACAGCGCGCACGGCGTAGCCGTCCATCGCGGAGTTGTCGAACGGCGGCAGGTCGTGAGCGGCGTGCACGTCGTCCGCCACGACGCGGCCGGTCAGCGCGCTCGTGAGCTCGAGCGTCTCGGACGGCAGCGGCACGAGGCGCGCGAGCAGGAGCGCGCAGGCCTCGTGCGGGAGCAGCGGACGGGGATCGGGGGCGGCCACGGGGCTATGCTATAAACGGCCGCGTGGACGGCGGCCCCGACGCGCCGGCGACGGCTCACAGCCTGTCGGGCCCGGCGCTCGACGCGGCCTGCCGCGGTGTGGCGGGGATCGCGCCTCACGCTGCGATCGCCGGGCCGGCGTGGTGGGATGCGAATGCTCCCGCGCGCCGCGTGACATACGTACGGCGGGTCTCGGCGCCGCTTCCCCCCGTGCCGTGGCCTGCCCGCCGCGCGCTGGACTTCTGCGCGGAGCTGGCGCTGGCGCTCGCCCCCCTGCACGAGGCGGGCGTCGCGCAAGGAGCGTTGCGACCCGCCGGCGTCGGCATCCGGCCGGACGGCGGACCGCTCGTGCACGCGCCGGCCGGAGCTGCAGGTGCAAGCGACGACCTCCACGGGCTCGGCATCCTCCTGCTCTCACTCCTGACGGGGCGCAGCGCGCAGCCTGGCCTCGTCGTGGCGGGAGAGATCGGGCCGGCGGCGGATGCCGCGGATCTGCTCCAGCGCCTGCTGGCGACCGATCCGGCCGCCCGGCCCGACTCCGCGCGGGACGTGGCGGCGCAACTCGGCGAGATCGCCCACGCCGTCCCGGACACCGCGACGGCACCGGTCAAGCAGCGCCCGCCGCGTCGCCGTGCCCGCATGGCAACCGCCATCGTCCTGCTCGTGATCGCCGGCGGGGCCGGCGCCTATCTCGTCGGGCATCGCGTCGGGCCGGCAGGCCCGGGGCTCTCGCCGACGACGGTGACGGTGCCGACGGGGCCCGTCGTCACCCCCTGAGCCGCTACCGGTTCTGCGGGGCGATCACGACCGGCACCGGCGGCGCGGGCGCCACCGTCGGCTTCGGCTTTGGCTTCGGCTTGTCCGCAGGCGTGGCCGGCGGCGCGGGCGGCCTCGGGTTGTAGCCGAACGTCGTCGTCGCCTTGAAGTCCCGGAACACCATCGGCTGCTTGGGCTCCGGCCAGTCGTGCGGCGGCAGGCGGCGCGTGGCGGTCGTCATGAAGTCCTTCCAGATCGCCGCCGGGAGCGTGCCGCCGAAGACAGCCCCGACGCCCTCGATGCCCACGAGCGGCTTGTTCGAGCCGCGGTACCCGACCCACACGCACGACGCGATGTCCGGCGTGTAGCCGCAGAACCAGGCGTTGCCATAGTTCTCGGCCGTGCCCGTCTTGCCGGCCTCGGGGCGGTCGTCGTCGAGGCGCGCGTGCGTACCGGTGCCCTCGGTCATGACCTGCTTGAGGATCGAGGTCGTCTCCGCCGCGATGCCGGCGCTCACGACGCGCTTGGAGTGCACCTTGAACGCGTTGTCGGCCACGATCTTGCCTCGGGCGGTCTGCACGCGCCGGATCACGCGCGGCGGATGGTAGACCCCGCCGGCCGCGATCGTCGCGTACGCGCTCGTGAGCTCGAGCGGCGTCACGTCGTCGGCGCCGAGCACCATCGAGCAGTGGAGCGGAAGCTTGGAGCGGATGCCCAGGAGGTGCGCCGTCGCGGCCACCTGCGCCGGCCCGAGATCGTGCATGAGCTGGGCGTAGACGACGTTGACGGAGTGGATCGTGGCCGTCTCGAGGCTCATGTAGCCCCCGAAGCCGCTCTCGGCGTTGTCGGGCGACCATCCGCCGGCCTGCGGGCAGACCGGATCGTTCTCGGGGAACGAGACGTAGCCCGAGGGGTAGCAGACCTTGGTCGGGTCGGCACCGCGGCGGAGCGCGTCGACCAGCGCGAACAACTTGAACGTCGAGCCGGGCGAGCGATGGCCGACCGTGGCCAGGTTGAACTGGTTGGTGGCCGAGAAGTAGTCCGAGGTGCCCAGCGCGAGCACGTTGCCGTTGTGGACGTTGATCGCGACGAGCGCGGCCTGCGGATCGCCCGGTGTCTTGAGCACGTCCTTGATTGCGCGGCGCGCGGCGAACTGCAGCCGCTGGTCGACGGTCGAGTAGACCTGGAAGCCCCCGCGCGCCGCGAGCCTGGGCGGCAGCTTCGCGTTGAGCTCCTGGCGCACCTGCTCGAACACGAACGGCGAGGAGACGGCGGTGCCGTAGCTGCCGCGCCGGAGGCCGAGTGGCGCGTTGAGCGCCCGCGCATAGGCGTCGGCACTGATCCAGCGCAGCGAGCGCATCGCCTGGAGCACCTCGTTGCGCCGCCTGCGTGCGGCATCCGGGTGCAGGATCGGGTTGTAGTCGGTGGGCGCCTGCGGCAGACCGGCCAGCAGTGCCGACTGCGGCAGCGTGAGACGCTTCGCCGTGCGGTCGAAGAACGTGTGCGCCGCGGCTTCCACGCCGTACGCGTTCTGTCCGTAGAACACCGTGTTGAGATAGGCCGTGAGGATCTCGGCCTTCGTGTACTTGTCCTCCAGCTGGACTGCGATCCAGGCCTCGTCGATCTTGCGGCTGACCGAGCGGCTGCTCGCCTCGCGCTGCAGGTAGAGGTTCTTCGCCAGCTGCTGGGTGAGCGTCGAGCCACCCTGCGTGATGCTCCCCGCGCGCACGTTCTTGAGCGCTGCGCGGGCGATGCCGTGCCAGTCCAGGGCGCCGTGCTGCCAGTACCGGCGGTCCTCGATCGCGACGGTGGCGCTGCGCATGGTCGGCGCGATGTCCTTCCAGCGCACGCTCACGCGGTTCTCGGCGCGCGCGATGATGCCCAGCGGCACGTCCGAGCAGGGCTTCTTCGTGCAATTCCGCACGTACACGCTCGAGTTCTCGCCCAACTCGATCGGTCCGAGCTTCGAGAGCTTCGGCAGGTTGTCGATGAACGCCGCGGTGGCCCCCAGTCCGAGCAGGAGGCCGAACACGAGGATGCCGACCAGGACGAACACGGCAATGCCGAAGCGCGCCCGGCGCGCGTCGCGGCGCTGCCGCTCGCGCCGGCGCTTGCGCGCGTCACCCGGCAGCGCGGCGCCCGGGTCGACCCTCGCACGACGGCGCCGACCGTCAGGCACGTTCGGATTCCTCGGACGCGCGCACGACTTCAGTCTAGGGCGCCTCGCAGCCTACGACCCCGATCGTTCGCGGGGGCGCCTGCAGGGCGGCGCCTATGCTCCGGCCGTGCGCAGCCGCTCCGCTCTCGCCGCTCGTCTCCTCGTGCTCGCGCTCTGCGTGCTCGTCGCGACGGCCTGCGGGGCCAAGCCCGAGCCGACCTCGGGCAAGCTCGACACGACGTATCCCGCGAGCGCCCGGGACGGCTCCAACCGCATCATCACCGTCGAGGCACCGCCCCGCCTCGTGCTCGTCGTGGCCGGCGGCCCGCAGCGCCTCCTGGCTCGCCTGGGCGTGCGCGCCGCCGTCGCTCCGGCCGATGTGACCGTGGCGCGGATCCGGGCGGCCCACCCCGACCTCGTGGTCGTCGGTCCCGGCAACACGTCGCAGGACGACAAGCGCAATGCGGCGTTCATCCGCAAGCTCGGTGTCCCGGTGTTCGTTATGCCCGGCGCGCGGCTCGAGGACATCGAGCGCGGGGCCGTCGCCCTGGGCGTGCTGACGAATCACGCCGAGGCCGGGCGGGCGCTCGCGCTCAGCCTCCGGCGGCAGCGCCAGGACATCGCCGGCCGCCTCGAGGGCGTCGCACCGCTCAACGTCTACGTCGATGCGGGCTTCGGCACCAGCATCCAGCGCAGCACGCTGCTCGCACGGCTGCTGCAACTCGCGGGCGCCCACCTGATCGGGCCCAGCAACGGCATCGCGACTGCCAACGCCACGCTGCTCCACCGGCTCGATCCCGATGCCTACATCGCCACGAGCACGAGCGGCGTCACGCTCGCGCGGCTGCGGGCGCAGCGGAGGCTGCGCACGTTGCGTGCCATCACCGCCGGCCGGTTCTTCATCGTCGACGCCGCCGCAGCGCGAGCCGACACGACCGCCTACGCCCTGCTGCGGTCGCTCGCCCACTCGCTGCATCCGACCGTCATCAAGCAGTGATGCGCTTCGGCGCGGTCACCTTCGACGCGATGGGCACGTTGGTCGCCATCGAGCCGCCCGCGCCGCGCCTGCAGCACTCGCTCGAGCGGCGGCTCGGTCGTTCGGTCGATCTCGCGCGCTGCGAGGCCGCGATGCGGGTCGAGATGCGCCACTACCGCGCCCACTGCATCAGCGCCCACGACGCTCCGTCCCTGGCGGCACTCCGCCTCGAATGCGCATCCCTGCTGGCGGATGCTCTCGCCCTCGATCTCTCCGGGGCCGACGTGCTGCCGTCGCTGACCGACGCGATCTCCTTCTATGCCTTTCCCGACGCGCAACCGGCGCTCCAGCATCTCGCCGAGGCAGGCGTCAAGCTCGCCGTGGTCGCGAACTGGGACGTCTCGCTGCACGACGTGCTCGAGCGCGTGGGCCTCGCCCGCGGCTTCGAGGCCGTCGTCGCCGCTGCCGCCGTCGGCGCGGCGAAGCCCGATCCCAGACCGTTCCAGGTCGCGCTCGAGCGTCTGGGAGTCGAGGCCTCGCAGTGCCTGCACGTCGGCGACGACGCCTCCACGGACGTCGCAGGGGCCGAGGCCGCGGGCATGTCCGCTCTTCTCGTCGACCGCAGTGGCCGCGCGGCCGGCGCGCTCGCAGACCTGACGGAGCTGGCTGCCAGGCTCGGGGCTGCTGCGTGACCCCGCCCGTCGCGCGCGATCCCAGCCTGCGCGTGCCCGGCAGCCACCTGCTGACGCTGAATGACTACAAGCGGGCCCGGCAGGCGGTCGACTGGTATCGGCGGGCGAACAACGTGTACTGGGCCATTTCCGCCGTGTTCAGCCCGCTGCAAACCGCGGCCCGCTTTCTCGCTTCGCGCGTCGCAACCGGGGGGACCTGGGACCTGTTGCAACAGAATGTCCTGGTCTGGTTCTACACTGCGTTCGTGCATCGCCTCGGAACCTACTTGATCGAGCTGCACAGCGGCCGGCTGCGCGTCGGGGTGAAGCGCTACCGCGAGTTGATGACCGAGCATGGAGTCGACGGCAAGCCCGCGGAACCGGCG
>Ga0105243_10003810_pt1 | contig 12067 bp, 8 predicted proteins | sample KBSM34metaG_FD_81525 | JGI IMG/M metagenome (GOLD analysis project Ga0105243, IMG submission 81525) | Miscanthus rhizosphere microbial communities from Kellogg Biological Station, Michigan, USA - KBS M3-4 metaG | ecosystem: Host-associated > Plants > Roots > Rhizosphere > Soil | place: Michigan...
CCTCGCGGTAGCGGGTGGGTGCATGCGCAGCGCGCCAGTGCTATCGAACGCATCGACTTCGTACCCACCCGCTACCGCGAGGTGGTTCTGACCTTATCCAAGCACGGGGCTAATTTTGCGAAGAACGAATTCGAGCGATTACATCAAGCGCCTGGCGTCCGTGTGTGACGATGTTTGTGAGTGGTCCACGAAAGTTCGCAATTTCCGGTTTGTCCTCGTCAAGCATTTCGAGACAGCTTTTCGCAGCCATTACTATCGCCTCGAGTTGCTGATTGATTTCGTCGGCGCTCGAGAGTGCTGCCTTACCTTTGTCGGCAGCGTACGAAGCCTGTGCAAGTTGTGCTTGAGTTCGCGCCAGGATTTCTTTGGCAGCGTGATGCTCAATTGCGAGACCTGCTATCCGCGTGCCGACTTCAGTAAGATCGGCCTCGTCGCCCGTTGGCGTGCGTGGCTCCTGATAATACATCGCAAACGAACCCAGGACTTTGCCGCGGCCGGAAAGAATCGGCGTAGACCAACAGGCGCGAAGCCCGTTTGCCAGAGCCAGTTCCCGATAATCGTCCCAAAGCGGATCAACAGTAATATCTGTCACAACAATGGGTTCGCCGCGATACATCGCAGTGCCGCACGAGCCGTGCTTTGGTCCAATCGCGCTGCCGTCGATTGCTGCGACATATTCCTTTGGCAAACTCGGCGCAGCACCGTGGCGGACGTGATCGCCGTCATCGCTGAGAAGCAATATTGAACAAAGCATGCCTGGAGACTGCGCTTCGATCAGCAGCACGAGACGCTCGAGAATCTCGGTGAGCGGCGCGTTTGCGGCGAGGCGCTGCAGGATCTTGCTCTGTCCGCGGCGGAAGTCGTCCTGCTTCTTCTTTTCAGCATCGGTTTTGAAAAGGTTGGTCTCGAGGCGCGGGAGCTTTTGCGTTTTGTCCGCCGTGTCTTCCAAAATTAGTGTTTTCTCTGGGTCGTCCATAGACTTGCTCCGTGGACCGGTATGATTAATGCGGATATTCTACGCCGCCACATGCGCTGGAGGCCACTAACTTCGAACGCCAATTTCACAGGATGAACAAGATTTTCAGGATTTACAGAAATTGGTTTACGATGCCACGACCATGACACGCACGATTTTCCTTTTCTGCCTCTTACTGTCTGCACCCCTCTTGATCCACGCCGCGCCTGTCGTCGCGTTCGTCGACGTCAATGTGATCCCGATGGATAAGGAGCGAATCCTGTCACATCAAACGGTCATCGTCCGCAACGGCACGATCGCTGAGATCGGCGACTCGAAACGAATCAAGATCCCGAAAGACGCGCAAAAGATCGACGGCGCTGGAAAGTATCTCATTCCGGGACTGACTGACATGCACGTCCATCTCTTCACTGACGATGAGTTTCCCGCGAAGCTGGCCGAAGACGAATTCAAGATCATGGTGGCGCATGGTGTGACGACGATTCGTCTGATGACTGGCACGCCCTATCAACTGACCTTGCGCAGCAAAAGCGTGAACCAGGAAATACTCGCGCCCACGATCTACGCCGCGAGCCCGCAGTTCACCGGAAGAAAGTCGAGCAACGCTCACGTTGTAACAACTGAAGCCGAAGCACGAGCCGCGGTCATCAAGTCGAAAAAGGACGGCTACGACTTCATCAAAGTCACGACATTTCTCAAGCCCGAAGTCTACGAAGCAATCGTCGACGAAGCTGCCAAACAGAATATTCGAGTCGTGGGCCATGCGGACAGTCGATCTGTCGGCCTTGCACGGGCATTAAAAGCAAAGCAGCAGATCGAACATCTCGATTCTTATCTCGAAGCGCTCCTACCCGAAACTGCGCCGGTTAAAGGCTCCGTATCCGACATCTATCTTTACAACCCAAAGAACTGGGAGAGTATCGACTACATTGACGAGAGCAAGATTCCGGAAATAGCGCGAGCCACAGTCGAAGCAAATCCGTTTACAACGCCGACGTTACATCTATTCAAGTTCACATTCGGCAAAGGCCGGACTGAAGAGTCGTTCAGGGCTCAACCTGATATCCGTTTTTATCCGCAAAAGGTCGTCGATCAGTGGATGAAGGTAAGTAAGAGATATCTCGCGACGGCCGCCCCGATCGAAAAGCGCGAAAAGTACATCGCCATTCGGAACAAGATCGTGAAAGCGATCTACGATGCGGGTGGACGAGTGATGGCGGGGTCCGACACGCCTGAATGGCTGTTGTTATACGGCTACACGTTGCACCTGGAAATGGTGGATTTGCGTGACGCGGGGCTTTCGAATTATGCGGCGCTCGAAGCCGCCACACGTAATCCTGCGCTCTTCTTTGGAACGCTCAACAGCACCGGAACGATCGAGAAAAAGAAGCGCGCCGATCTGGTGCTGCTCGAAGCGAATCCGCTTGAGGACATTGCGAACACACAGAAACGCGCCGGCGTCATGCTTAAAGGGAAATATTATTCGCAAGACGAGATGAATAAATGGCTCGACGAGATCGCGCCACGATTTCAGCACGCGCTTGATGACAAGTAGAGAGCACCATACTTGGACCGGGTCAGTACCACCTCGCGGTAGCGGGTGGGTACGTCGTAGACATGCTCGGATCCAAAAAGCTGCGCATGCACCCACCCGCTACCGCGAGGTGGTACTGACCCGGTCCAAGAATAGTTCCTGAGTTCAATGTTAAAGGAGAGCACAGTGGAGGCGTTTCGAAATTATATCAATGGGGAGTTTGTCGAGAGCCGATCGGGAAAGACGTTCCCAAATATCAATCCGGCGAATATCGACGAGGTTGTCGGGACGTTTCAGTCTTCCAATGAAGCAGATGTTGCTGAGGCGTGTGCGGCTGCAGTGGCGGCGCAGGAGCAGTGGGCCGCGACACCTGCGACCAAACGAGGTGAGTATCTTTTTAAGGCTGCCGATCTGCTGTCTGAGAAGTTGCCGCAACTCGGCGAAGATATGACGCGCGAAGAAGGAAAGACGCTGCCGGAAGCGATCGGTGAAGTTACGCGGGCGATCAATATCTTTCGATACTTCGGCGGTGAGGGCGCACGGCAATTCAGTTACAACGTACCATCTGAACGTCCACAAGTTCTCTGCTACACGATCCGGAAACCGCTCGGCACTGTTGCTTTGATCACGCCGTGGAACTTCCCCTCGGCGATTCCGGCATGGAAACTCGCTCCTGCGTTGATAGCGGGTAATACAGTCGTACTCAAACCCGCCTCGCTCGCGCCGCTCAGTTCTTTTCGACTCATCGAAGCGCTGCACGAAGCGAGTATTCCGAAAGGAGTCATCAACTACATCACAGGCAGCGGTGGCTCGGTAGGCGATGCGTTAACGAGTAATCCGTCGATTAACGGAATCTCATTCACCGGTTCCACCTCAGTTGGCGACGCCTTGTATCGCAAAGTTTCGGACAGGAAACTGCGCATACAACTCGAAATGGGCGGCAAAAACCCAACCATCGTTTTGAAAGATTCGGATCTGAATTACGCCGCTGACATTCTGATCAATGGTGCATTCTTTTCAACCGGACAGAAGTGTACGGCATGCAGCAGAGCAATTATCGAACGTCCGATTTATAAGCAACTGGTCCAACTACTCCTCGAGAAGACACGAGCATTGAAGGTCGGTAATGGTTTGCAGCCCGGCATCCAGATCGGTCCCGCAGTTGATTCACACCAGCTCGAAACGGATCTCCAGTACATAAAGATTGCGAAAGATGAAGGAGCGGAGTTGTTGTGTGGTGGAAACCGCCTGTCCGGCGGTGACTTCGACAAAGGCTACTTTATCGAGCCGACCATTTTTGCAGGCGTGACCCCAAACATGCGCGTTGCACAGGAGGAAGTGTTTGGTCCAGTACTCGGTCTGATGATTGCGGAAGACTTTGAGAACGCGATGGAGATCGCGAATGGCGTCCGCTTTGGTCTCTCGGCGTCGATCGTCTCAAGAGATCTGACGCGAGTTCATCAGTTTATTGAAAGGATAGAAGCCGGATTGATCACGGTGAACCTGCCGACAGCGGGCGTCGAATATCAACTTCCATTTGGCGGGACGAAAGAATCGAGCTACGGCATGCGCGAACAGGGACCAGGGGCGATTGAGTTTTATTCGGAGACGCGCACCGTGTATTTACGGTACGTCCAGTGAGGCGGCGGGAGGTTGATTGTCGACGATGTTAATCTGGACACCGAAACTTACTTCGTTACGATCGGGCACACTCACGTAGCTTCTCTTTTTGGGTACCAACCAGGTTCCATTAAAGACAAACTGCACTCGCGTGACGTAAAGGGTCTTGCCTTTTACAAATTCCGGGGAAGCCTCGAGCGACTGCGGACACATGCCAAACAAATCCAACGTTAGCTGCCTGTTCTTCACGTTGATCAACTTTAAGCTGCAGCCATCCGTCCCGCTGCCTGACTCGTATTTTAGAATCTCCTCCATTGGGTAGTTCTGCGAGTAGACGTAGAGAAGACTCTTGCCTGCATCGCATCGCATACCGCATTCAAGATGCGTGAGCAGCACGATAGCTTCGGGGCTCCCATCGCCGGTCAAATCCGTGTAAAGGACATCGTTGAGATCAAACAACTGCTGCGCCGACCCTTCAACAGCTCGAGCTTTACCGTCGATTAAAACCAGATCGCGACTCGCGCCATTTGAGAACTCGTAAGGCCCGTACGAACGGGTCCTGAAATTTATCCCGCGGAAGTTCTCCGGCACGACGCGAAATCTCGCATTCAGGTCTGGAACAGGTGGCGGTGGCGGTTCTGTTATCGTGACGGGCGGAATCGGCATGGCGGACGGTGGTGCTGCTTCATAAGACCTAACGACAGTAGTCCGGTTGTGTCGTTGTTCAGATCGATGAAAAGCTGTGAGGAAACCGATAAACAGGACACACACCCCAGCTGCAAACAGCACGGCCTTCACCTCGGCCGGCTCAGCCGATTTGCCGCTGTTACAACTATTCAGAAAACTCTTCATGATCGACCTGACAAGGGTTCCTCATTATACAGAACTCCCCGCCCCGCGCTAACTTCTTTTCGTTCTTGGGCACAGTCAGAACCACCTCGCGGTAGCGGGTGGGTACGCAGTCAAAGCTCCTGAGGCAACTCGGACGCTGCGCTTGCACCCACCCGCTACCGAGGTGGTTCTGACTGTGTCCAACTACCGGACGTATTCCCAGTGCCAGGGTTCGTAGAAGTAGGGACGGAAGCCGAAGCGGTCGGCGTTGCGCACGAGCCAACGATAAACGGGTGTGTTGACCTGGATGGCGCGGTTTGAATCTTTGGTATCAACCGGGCTGCCGCCGACGTAGAGATCTAGCGCGCGGCCGGTGAAGTGCGGACTATTTACAGCCAAACCCGCGCTGCCGGAATTCGGTGACTGGAGTCGCAGATTTTCCTGATATTCGCGCGAACGGAAAGACGAGACAATCTTCAAGTACTGTTCTACGGGCGCCAGTTCACCCGGCCCAGTGTGTGCGAGTTTTAATGATGGATCAGCGATCGCAGCCGCAATCATTTTCTTGTACGCGGCGTAAGTGCTTTTCTCAACCTGACGGAGCTTGTCCGCTCGCGATGGATCGTAGAAATCACCAGGCGGGGCTGTCAGTAACTGATCGGGCGTAGCGTAGGCTTTATTCTTCAGGCGGTTGCTTTGCCAGAATGACACCATCGCCATCAGTGCGTCTTCGTCGAGTACGCCGTCTGCGCTCAAACCACGTTTCTTCTGCCATTTTGCAAGCGACTCGGCGAAGTCTGTGGTAGCGGAGTCATCGTGCTGATTTAATGTTTCGCCGATCAGGAGATCGTAGAGGTACCAGCCTCGCTGCTGTTTACCACCGAATGTCCAGGTCAGTTCGTTCCTGAGACTGGCATTCTCCGCGGCTGCTGGTGCAAACGCAGATGATTTTGGAGTACGGGTCTCGCTAATACGAACAGCTGGTTTTACAGGCGCAGCCGGCTTCGATCGTGATTGGCGACTACCGTGCGCGGCGAACGCCACAACTCCGGCGACGAGAACAAGCAGGATGATTATTACAGAATTCTTCATATGTCTGGGGTGGCGACGGGAACCAGTTTAGAGATGCCTCAACCTGCGCGTGAGGTTCGTTGCAAAAATCAATAGAGACGGATTTTCACGCCGGGCGGCCACGGAGGGCCGCCCCTACAGTACGTTCCAAAATATTCGGCGCCATCGAACGTGCTGTAGGGGCGGCCCTCCGTGGCCGCCCGGCGTGGGTTTCTGTCTCTAGCATCAACGACGTCGTTTGCGTCTGACTCGAGCCTTCGTGCGAGGCCTCTGCACCTTCTTCTTCACTGCTCTGTTTTTAGGCTTTTCCGGCTTCGCTTCGGTGTGGTTCGCTTCGGGCGGCGGTGCACCGGCTTTCTCGAGCGAGGCTGACACGAGGTCGTCGCTGGGTCGATTTCCGTTCACAAACGCAAATACGTGATAGTTCGCGTTGCGCTCGCGTATGACCTCGATACGCCCTTCATTCTTCACCCGCGCAAGCTCAGTCATGAGGAAGTTTTGTTCCGCGACGCTCATGTAGCGATAGTCGATGTCGAATGCGAGACCGGTCGAATGTGGTGGTGTATCAATCGTCACAGCATTCCGGTTCACGCGCCGCAACGAATGCTGGTACTGCTCAGGTCTAACAAGCGAACTAACCGGCAGTGGACGATCAAACTTTTGGTGATACGCCGCTGCAACCTCTTCGATGATCTTCAACGCCTGCGGTCTGATCGTGCTAAGCATGTTGATCTTGAGCACATGACGATCGTAAGGATTCTCGAGATTGAATGAGCGCCCATTAAAGTTTTGCGCGAGCTTTTGCAGTGCCTGGTAGTCGCCACGATCAGTGACAGTACCGTCTTCTTCTTCCTCAAACTTTGTGAAAGGTTCTTCGTCTGCACGTTGGCCGACGCCGAGCAGGATATAGGTTTCCGTAACGGCTGGAACTGGAACTAATTCGCCGCGTTCGATCATCGCGGCCAGATCGAGATAATCCTGAACCGTGTGGACGTTGTACTTCTCGATCTCCGCGACCTGAGTCGCTAAAAACCAATATCGTTCTTCGTAATGTTTGAGCTCCTGCGGAACATCGAGAACTCCACCCAGGTCGTCGCTGCGTGGCTCCTTAACCTTTTCGACCGCAGCATCCCACGAATAGCTCGCGGAATTGGTGGCAAGGTTCGACAACTCATTTGCCGATTGAAAAAGACGATTGCGCCTTTCCGAAGTGAAACGAATGATCCGCCACGCCGCTACACCTGCAACCACCAGAATGAGAACCAACAATACCCGTCTGCGCATTAGTGAGAAATATAACACGCAGATCGGATCGATCGGCGATTAGGCACGCGCGCAAATCTGCGGCTAACACATTTTTGTTAGGTATTTAGAAATCCGATGGCAAGAAAATAGAGCCCGAAATCGTAAAGCCCGAGCGTGTCGAGACTGTTGACCGGATCGTCAGAAACATTAGTTCCCAACCCGATCGACAGGTCAGACATAAACCACAACGAACTGCCCAGGAAAACTGCAACCAATGATTTCGAGGCGAAGATGTTGGCGACGATCAGCATTCCGAAATATGTGACTTCCAGAATTCGCTCGACGCCTCGGAGTTTGGGCAGCACCCATCGCAACACGAAAAGCGCGATCACGATGTTTGTTATGGAGAGAGGCAGCAACGGGTGTCCGGGCAATTGTCTTTGCAGGCTCAGAATACAAACGAACACCAATCCCGCGGCGAACGAGATCGCTCCAAGTTGAAACCCATGTGGCACCTTGTCTTCAGGCAAGTCCAGCAGAATGTCGCCAAGACTGCAAAATAGAAACAGCAACGCTACCAGATTTTCTCCGAGCGACCACGAAAGTCCAACCAGAAACAATGCGGGCGCTGCTTTGAGTAATGCACGCAAGACAAATGGAATTGACTTCGAGGTTGTTGTCTTCGTGAGCTGAGTGAAAACAGCAATGGCAACCAGAACGAAGAAAATCAACGTCGTTTGGATAGAGTCTCTGAGCAGCCAGTCAAAGTTCATAGTTAGTCGCCTTATTCTTTTCTCTGTGCAGAGAAAAACTATAACGTCTTTAAGAACTCGATGAGCGCACGTTTGTCGTCGTCGCTGAGTGCGGGCTCTTCCGGGAATTTGTCGGTGCCGAAGTAGTGGCCGCGATTCACGATCAGATCAGGGCATTTGCTGAACTGCAGCATTGGTCCAACAAGCGGACGCAACGCCTCAGTTGCCTGTTCGTCGCTGGCTCCCTGCGGCAGATTCTTGAGCGCCCTCTTCATGTCCGATAGAAGTTTCAGAATCTCAGCATCTCGCTGCGCGCGATCGCCGAGTCCTGAAGTCTCACGGAACAAGTCGAGATTGGAAAGTAAACCGACCGGAGTTCCCTTCGGTAATGGTCCAATCTCGATTCCCTCGTCGGCAAAGATCGACGGAAAATATTTCGACAAGAATCCGCTGGTACCTTTTAGAAAATCAGGCAGGAACCCGGAACTTACTCGCAGATAACTCTGTTGCGTGGTGCGATCGATCCGGCCAGGGATCTTATCGCCCAGGATGAGATCCTTGTCGCGCTTCTCGGGCCAAAGCATCTGCTCGATCGAGTTCTGAAACGACTTCATGCGCTCGTCGACAGAAGGACTCACATGAAACTCACCAACACTGTTGTTCAGCAGATACGGAGCCGTGGACCAGAGACTGATCAGCGATGGCGGACGCGTGTAACCACGGCCACCGCCAGGCATTTGATACTGGCGTGGCTCGCCGGTCAGTGGATCGTACCAGGTGATCGTGCCAACCGACGGCAGATCCTTGTACGACTGCGATGAAAAGTTGTCCCAAATATTTCCGCCAAGCGCGTTGGTCGCAAGCGGACTGCACGCATTTGTTTGCAGCAACGTGACCGGCACGCGCAACTCTGTCGACAGGTAGTTGTCTTTCAGAAAATCGTCAGCGAGCACGATGTCGCGCATCTTTGCTTTGAAGTCGTCTGTCTTGGTCCACTCCCAGTATTTGTTCCAACAGTTCAGATAGTCTTTACCATTACAGCCGTGCGCATCGTCGATAGCCGGCGCGCCCGGCGGTATCTTGCTGGAGTGACAACGCGCACAACGCTCAGCGAAGACTGTCTTGCCGCGCGTGAGCTGAGCCTGATTGGTACTGAGATAAGCCTGCCCGCCCGGCGCGTCTTTCAAGTAATGCGGATCGGTTGTTTTGAGGAAGAACAGCGCCATATTGAATGTCTGGTTCTCAGTTGCTTCGAAGTAACTCGAGTTCTTGCGCGAGTCTGCAATCGTGATCGGCGTGATCGGTTTGCCGCCAACCAAAGCGTTGAAGTGCAGGAGCCACTCTTCACTGAACGCACCGATGTTTATGTAGACGCGATTCAGCGCGCCCATACCGCCGACCGAGTCTGAACCATCTTTGAGCACGCGCGGCGTAAAGACCGTGTCGGGCTTCACGTACAACTGCGTCAGTGGCCCCTGTTGCAGGTAGTCGTTGAATTGGCGGTTGTCCCGGCCACCGCCGGCGAGCGTCTCCTTGCCCCAGCGCTGCGCATTCAACAGACGCGGTCCGAGCATGTACATCGCATTCATCGTGCGCGGATTGTTGATGTTGTCAGTTGAGACCAGAGACGTGTCGAGCGTTCCCGGACGCGACGTGTGGAAGAGTTGATAGACGAAGTTGCTCTCGTCTGCCTCCCAGTAAAAGATCCGATCGATCCAGAAATACTGTGCGCCGACATTGGAGCTTAGGTTTTCCCACTTCGGATTTTCCGGATCAGCCGGTGGCTTCAAAGGATTTGGGCCAACGTGACAGAAGCCGCACGACATGCCGACGCGATAGGGACGAATGAGGTCCTTCTGGTAGTAATAATTCTTATCGGTGTAGTACTTCTCTGCGTCCCAGCGTTGTGCTGCGGCTTCATCAAAGTCGGGGTTGGGAAAGAGTCGCATTCCGACGATGCCGGTCTCGTAACCATAAAAAGAACCGGCTTCCAAATTCTTTCCGCGCGCGCCGATTTTGACTCCCGGATACTTCTGTTGATTCTCAAAAGGTTCAGGCGGGCAATCAGCGCGACGCTTATCGAGCCAGAGACCAAAACGCTTCGGATCCGGTCCGATAGCTTTTTCAAAGCACGGATCGTTGACGAGTCCGAGATATTCCCAACGCTTGTCGCGAGTGAGGTGCGGTGTGCTCGGATGTGATGAGAGGATCTTCAAAAAGTCGAGCGCACCGGCGCTGGCGTTAACCAACTTGTCCCATAAGCGATCGTTGCCGGCGGTCCAAACAATCCACGTGTTGCGGCCTTTGATCTCTTCGGGAGTTAACTGAACGCCGCCGTCCATGTCGTGGAAGTAGTCTTCGTCCGCCGCAGGAAAACTTGACGCCGCGCGTTGAGCGACGCGCGCTTCATCGAGAACCTCGCCGGGTTTTGGACCATTCGGTTTGAGCTTGTTGTAAACCACGACGCCGATAGCGACGAGGGCCAGCACGACGACCAGAATGATCAGTAAAGGGCGAGACCTTAATGCCATTATCTACCTCCAACAAAAAGCCATGGACAGGATTACAGGATGTCTCAGGATTTGCAGGATGAATTTGTTAATCCTGAAACATCCTGTAAATCCTGTCTAACTGGGTCTTATGCACCCACGCTTGCAAAGTATCGCAATGCCCTCAAGCTCGGCAGGAAGAAGTACGCACCGCCGCGGACCGTAACAAACTGTGGCAACCCGCTGCAGCGTTCTCTCAATCCACTCTCACGCGGTATCGAAAAACTGTCCGGCTGAGGGCACCCTGCAACCGGCATCCGATCACCCATCATCGGATCGCTCTCTTCACTCATCCCATCAAACTTCGTACTCACCACCCACGCGCCCTGCACAAACTCAAACTGTCGCGCGATGTTGGCGTTGATACAAATGAAGTGTAGTCCGTTCTCGCCTTCGTCAGGCTCGGGCGGTTGAAGAGCCTTCGCTTCTGATAAACCCGGGCCATACTCTCGCCCGCGACGCAACAGGCGATGAAAACGAGTGGGCGACATCAGATCGTCACGGAGGCCTTTGCGGCCAAAACCGAGTGTCTGGAGGAGATGAGAAATCGCTCCCGTCACCTTATTCGGAAAATCTGCATTGCGAGGATTGGCGCGACGAACATGCGCCCCCAGAGGACAGCGGACGCCGACTGGATCGGTCTCAAAAGTAAACTGATTGTAAGCAATGTCCTTATGCTCCGGGCCGACACCATCGATGGGCTGGTTTTGTAATGGCAAGAGCGGTTTACCATCCAGTGCGCGTCCGACCATCTTCTCGGCAAGTCGTCTGCGCTCTGCGCCGTTGGAATCGGCAGTCTTATCGGCAAATTGCCAGAAGCCGCGCACGTCTTGAATTAGCTGTCGCATGACCAGATACGTTCCGTTGCGACCGAGATCTTTTTTCTGCGGCTGGTCCAATGCCGGTAGGAGACCTGTTGCGCCTTTACTGTCCCAATCCAGCAGGGGCCGGTCCGTGTATTCGTTGTACTCGTTCGAGTAACCAAGCAGAAACTCGCCAAGCGAAACGACATTGCTGTACACGAGCTGATCGCCTTTGATCGTTCGCTTCCCTTCCCAATCGATCGTCGGCTGGCTGATCCCGTCGACAAAACCAAAAGGCTCGACTTCACCGAGGTCATCAGTCCGCAAACGTTCCAGCACTTCGAACGCAGCATCCCACGTTGGCCCTTTGAACTCTGCTTCGCACTGTGGCAAAGCGTCCTTTTTCCCATACATCATGATCGATAGGTGCGGCGTATGATCATCCCGGCCCCAACGCCATTTGGTTGGCGCGTTTTCTCCAACATCGCCGAGTCGTCGCGATCGACTCTCTTCGTCCATACCGGCAACAAACTCCGGTGCAAATCCGGCAATAACGTCGGCGGGAACATGGAGCGCTTGTAGACCATCGACAGTAAAAGCGACCTGCAAAGCAGTCTCAGGCGGAGGTGTCAACGTGCGCGCAGTAGTGACGTGCGCATTCGCGAGCCATGAGCGAGCCGCACTAA
>Ga0105243_10003812_pt1 | contig 12062 bp, 10 predicted proteins | sample KBSM34metaG_FD_81525 | JGI IMG/M metagenome (GOLD analysis project Ga0105243, IMG submission 81525) | Miscanthus rhizosphere microbial communities from Kellogg Biological Station, Michigan, USA - KBS M3-4 metaG | ecosystem: Host-associated > Plants > Roots > Rhizosphere > Soil | place...
AGCCGCGGAACCAACTGCGCCCGATAGAACATGGAGCAGAGAATCAAACCGGCCACTCCAACGGTGATCATGGCGAATTCGTAGGCGTAAAGATTTGCCTCTGTGAGCACAGCGCTCAGGGCCTGAAGGTAGGAGGGATCGGATGATCCAGCCTTCAGGTACTCGATGCCTACCGGTATCTGAACGAGTATCAGCAGAGCCATGACGGCGATGAATGTCGCGTCAATGATCCTGGCAGCGAGATAGCCCACTGCTGCGCGTTCGCTGTGTGGCTTGAGGACCGGAAACATCAAGATCCCATGCGCAGCATCGCCGGCGACAGTGCTCAACCAGAGCACCGTGCCCAAGGCAAGCAGCATGCTGTTCGCGGCGATCGTCGAAAGGTGATCCGGTCCACCAAGGATGGATTGGATGAGTAGGTTCCCCGCGATGCCGACAACCATTCCCGCGAGGTAGAGCACGCCGACGATCCGTGCCGTCATTCGAAAAGGCTTCGGGCTGGATCGGTCCGGCAAAGTCGCTTCGCTCTGGTTCTGCATGGTCTGTCTCCTGAGGGTGGGCAAGTAAAGGTGGGCAAGGCGGATTCTGTACGTCGCGATGAGCTGTGATCTTGTGTGTTAGTCCGCGCCTGACACGGTGATGATGATCTTTCCTCGGGCATGTCCCGCTGTGAGATAGCGGATGGCTTCAGGAGCCTCGCTCAGCGGAAAGGTCTTATCGATGACTGGCCTGATCTTGCCGGCCTCGAGGAGTTCGGTCACGAATTGCAGATCTGCTTGGTTGGGCTGCGTTGTGAGCGGCCGCAGGTGGCGCTTTAGCCGTGACAACAGCATTGCCTGGATCCAAGCCTTGCCTCCGACCCACCGATTACCCCCTTCGGAGCCAACCGGCACGAGGGTTCCGCCAGGGCGAAGGACCTGCTTGAGCTGGGACAGCGACTGGTTCCCGCCCATCACGAGAATCAGGTCGTACTGCTGACCGCTTTGGGTGAAGTCCTCCTCGCTGTAGTCGATGACATGATCAGCACCGAGGGAGCGGACCATGTCGACCTTCGTGGTGCTGCATACACCGGTCACCTCGGCGCCGAACGACTTGGCGATCTGCACCGCATACAGTCCGACGCCTCCGGACGCCCCGACGAGCAAGACCTGCTGGCCTGCCTTGATGCCGCCTGCGTCGCGAAGTGCCTGGAGCGCGGCGAGCGCAGACGTGGGGACGGCCGCTGCCTGCTCGTAGGTGAGGTCGGCCGGCTTACGCGCGAGGTTGTCTTCGGGCGTGGCGGCGTAGTCGGCGAACGCGCCCTCACAGGTCCCGAACACGTCGTTGCCCACTTGGAAGCGGGTCACGTTCTGGCCCACGGCCTCGACCGTGCCCGCGAGATCAATACCTCGTACCCGGACCTTGGGCGCGCGGAATCCGAAGCCCACCACCCGGAGCAGGTACGGCAGCCCGGCCATGACGTGCCAGTCACCGATGTGGACACCGGCCGCTCGAATGCGGACAAGGACCTCGTTGTGGCCGATTTGCGGTTTATCGATCTCCTCGAGCCGTAGAACATCGGTCTCGCCGTACTGATCCTGAACGATCGCGCGCATTTTGCCTCCTGCCGGCCTGATCTTGTTGCCGTCTGTTGCGATCTGCCGCTCGACGAAACTCATGAACTACTCCTCATCCATGCAGTGAGGCTGATCGCTCACCGTACTTAGTACAGTGACTTTATCGTACAAAGTACAGAAGTGCTAGTGTCCGGGGTGAGATGCTGAAACCAGGAAGCAACGACCACAAGAAACGGATCCCGCTCAACCGAGAACGAGTGCTGCAGGGCGCGATCGCGATCGCCGACACTGCCGGCATTGGAGCGCTCACGATCCGTTCGCTTGCGCAAGAGCTGGGCGTCAAGCCGATGGCGATCTACTATCACGTCGCCAACAAGGAAGAGATTCTGGACGGCATCGTCGACCTCGTCTTCGCAGAAATCGAGCTACCCGAGGCCAACGGTGACTGGCGGTCAGAGCTAGTGCGGCGAGCGAGCTCAGCCCGCCGGGCGCTGAGCCGCCACCACTGGGCGATCGGATTGATGGAATCACGAAAATCTCCCGGCCCAGCAACCCTGCAACACCACGACGCGGTCCTCGGCACCCTGCGCGAGGCGGGCTTCACCGTCGAGATGACCGCTCATGCGTACGCACTGCTCGACAGCTACGTATACGGATTCGCACTGCAGGAAGCTGCGCTGCCCTTTCAGGGCTCCGACACTGCCGCCGACGTGACCGAATCGATCATGGAGCGGTTCTCCACCGACAAGTACCCGCACCTCGTCGAGATGGCAACCGAGTTCATCCTGCAACCCGGCTACAACTTCGGCGACGAGTTCGAGTTCGGACTCGGCCTGATCCTTGACGCCCTCACCAGATCGATACCAGCCCACACCACCTGACCTCGCCCAATCCGAAGCGTTGCGTCGAGGAAATCGTTGTGATCAGCCGTTTGTGGCCTGCGACAAATACCACGATGCCCGCGATCACCGCGTGGGGCCCGACGATGAACCACCACACGACCGCTCCTCAGGCTGGCGTACGAACCAACGCTGCTGTAGTGGCAGACCGGTCAGTTTCCAGGTCGCCGGGCTCGTGCGCGCCCTGATCGAGACGGAACGGCGGGTATTCGTCGCGCATCAAGGCGACGTAGCTGAGGACGCGGTACAGCCAGCGGTTGATGCCTAGCAGTAGGTCGAAGAGGGAGCGAGGGTACTGCCGAGTGATCAACAGAAAGAAGCCGGCGACGACGACGAGCAGGTTGAGGACCGAGTAGCCACCGATGGGCTGCAAGCCGGAGCTCCAGTCGTTGCTGGTCCACGGATACGGGAGAAGATCCGCGACGATGAGGCTGATGATGAGCAGATGCGGGATGGCCAGCAGCCACTTGATCAGGACCAAGCCGCGGGAGAGGCGTTCGGGGTAGGCGACATCGATGTCGGCCGGGTAGTCGGTCCGGGCCAGAGTGAACGGTGGATAGCGGTCCGTGCCCAAGGCGGCGTACACGTAAAACCCGACCCGCCAGCTCCAGCGCAACACGCCAACGTTGAAGTCGAATAGTGAGCGCGGATAGCGGCCGGTGAACAAGATCGCGAAGCCGGCGATCACAGTAGTAACCAGGCACGCGACCCAGAGGAACGCCAGGACGATGTAGTGCGGGATGGCGAGAAACATCTTCACCAGCCACAGCCAGCGGGAGAGGTTCGGGTCCAGCTCGCCGGTCAGACGTGCCGGATAGCTGCCTTGCGAAGTTGTCGATGTCATGTCATGGATCCTTGTCAAGACGGGTGGTATGTGATGGCCACGAAGTAGGTTGCGCTCTGAGCTTGTCGAAAGGGGCTTCGACAAGCTCAGGCCGCATTACTGGTTAGGCGACCCGGGTGCTGCTAGCGGTCATGCCCGCCGTAATCGGGGAGGGCTTGAAACCCTTGACGATCAGGTAGACGCCGAGCGAGAACTCCCAGAGTGCGATCGGGATGGCAAGGAGTCCTGACGGAGCGGATATGCGGTCCCACAGGCCGAACAGCACCGCGACATCGGAGACGAGGAGCAGGGTCGCTCCGATGAATGCCACCACCGGAAGGACCCGGGGCACCAGACGGGACCGGTACAACAGCGAGCCGAGCAGCAGGGCGTTGAGAACCGGCATGAGGCTTTGTCCGAGGAGGAAGAACCAGTTGTACTGCGCGACCAGCGCCTGGCCGGTGGCCGCCGCATTCGCTCCGGCTCCAGCCTGACGGAGAGTCACCAGTGAGAGCAGGCTGACGACGCCAGCGACGATGGCCGCGCCTTCCAGAGTCCGCGAGCCGACGAAGCCGAGCGCGACTCCTTCGTTCTGCCGCTTGACCACCGGGTACAACGCGACGGCGGTGCCGACGCCGGCCAAGGCCACGATCACCTCGAGGATGGCGCCGATGATGACTGCGGTATCCGGGCCGGGACCGACGATGTAGTTCGGATCGCCCAGCACCGGCCCGTAGAGGACCAGGGTCGGGATCGAGACGAAGGTGATCACGTAGAGCACGCCCGCGACAAGCGCGGTCTTCCTCAGTGAGTCCATCGGGACTCCTTTCGTTGCGTTGGTTTTCGCTCGTGTGGGTTGAATGGTGGTGGTCATGTCGTTCTCCTTGTATGGATGGTGAGCAGCTATCAAGGTGCGGTGGGTACGTCGGGCTGGTGGGCTTCGATGCGAGTGACCGAAATCAGTGGCAGGCCGATGTCGCGCACTCTCTGGAGCAGGCCATGGAGTGCGGCCTGGTCGGCGACAAGGCCGGAGATGATCGTGGTGCCGTCGTTCTCGCTGGACAGGCTCAGTCCGTCGAACCAAGCGGCCCATCGAGAGTCGAGGTGCCCCTTGAGGCGGATTTCGTACCGTCCGGCCTCGCGATAACTGCCGGTCGCTGTCTCGCTCATGATCGAAACGTAGGACCGCATGTGGTGAGTGAGCATCACCACATGTGGTGATTTAGGTGGTGATATGGCGCAGGGCCCGGGCTAACGGTCGCGGGTACGCGACATCAGGTCGAGTTCCTGGGCCCGGCGTACCGCGGCCCGACGATTGTTCACGCCGAGCTTGGCATAGATGTTCTTGGTGTGAGTCCGCACAGTGTTAAGCGAGACGACGAGCTGGCGAGCGATGTCGGGCCCGTCTAGGTCAGTTCCGAGCAGCCGAATCACCTCCAGCTCGCGTTCGCTTAGTGGTTCGATCAAGCCCTGACTGGCAGGCGCACCGTCCGCGGTCGTGTTGAGAGCTGTCAAGAGTCGATGGACATAGCTCGGAGCGATCCCGTGCTTCGCGCCTGCTTTCAACAGTGAGGCCATGTGTGGGCCCTCATCCACGAAGATCCGGACGTAGCCCTCAGGCTCGGCCAGCGTCAACGCCCGTTGCAGCGATGCAAGCGCAGCGGGGCTATCGCCTTGCGTCTGGCTCGCAAGCGCCCGCAGCACCAGGATTTCGATCACGCTTCCCGTTCGTGCTCCCTCTTCCGCTGCTTGCAAGAGGCGTTCCAGGAGTCCGGTCGCCTCGTCGAGGACACGGGCTTCCTGCTCTGCCGCGTACTGAGCCAGGAGCACCCTGACGAGGGTGATGTGCTCGAACTCGCGTAGGTAGCTGAGGTCGTCCGCGATGGATAGGCCTCGCTCGTGGACCCAGTCGAGCGCGTCACCCAACTTGCCCTGCGCAATCCACATCCGCGCTGTTATTGCCGGGATGGGTCGGACATTGGGGAAGAAGTCACTGATGTAGCGGCGCTCTGCTTCATCGAGCAGGTCGAGGGCGCTGTCCAGATCTCCCTCAGCCTCCCGGACCCTGGCCATAGCGATCCGCCAGCGATGTGGATTTTGCGGCAACCCCACGTGCTCGCCCAGCTCCTGGCTGCGCAGCAGATACCGGGTAGCGGCCGTCAAGTCATCGCGCTCGCGGTAGATCTCGCTCATACCGACGTACATGTCTGCTGTGCCACGCAGCACAGGCCCGCCTTGCTTAGAGGCACGCTGGCCCACTGAAAGCTTGAGGGCCTGGTCATACGTACGCAGCGCGTCGCCGAGACGACCTTGCGCGATCCGGATATCCGCCAGGGCGATCGCACACCCGAACGTGTCGCTGACGTGGCCGGCCCGCCGCAGTCCCGCCATGCATTCGGCGTACGCGCTATGCCCTGCCTCGAGGTCACCGCCGCCCCAGAACGCGAGCCCCATGAGGCCTGCTGCTCCAGCACGGGGTAGCTGGTCCTCTTCGGGCGAAAGATCTATCGCTCGCTTGGCGTGCATCACTGTGCCTGGCCTATCGCCCGCCACCAGAGCCAGTGCGGCGCGATACATCTCGATGGTGCCCGGTAGGCGTGGAAGTTCCTCAAGGTCGCGCACGACCATGTCGCCTGATGGGGGCTTCGATCTGGCACCGTCAGCTGTTCCTGCGTCCAGCCACTGTTCGGCGTCACGCAGGCGTTCCTTGATGCCTTCCAGCTGACCGCCAGACACCAGCGCCCCGACAAATCCGATGTTGAGCACAGGTCTCACGCGGAGCAGCTCGTCGGGTATCACCTTGAGCCAGCGACGCAGTGTGGCCTCCCGTCGATCCCGGCGCAGCTCTGGAATGGCCAATTCGATCAGATCGGCCGCCCGCTCGAAATCCTCGGCGGCCAGCGCATGATCGATCGCTTCGGCCGGCTGGCCGTTCTGCTCGTACCAGATGCTCGCCCGCCGATGCAGCTCCGGAACGGCGGCTGGCTGCTCGTCCAGCAAGTGCGCCTGCAGAACGTCGGCAAAGAGCCGGTGATAGCGATACCAATGGCGATGATCATCAAGCGGTGCCAGGAACAAGTTGCCTCGTTCGAGCGCCGCGAGCCTGTTTTGTCCGCCGTCCTGTCCGGTGACGGCATCGCAGAGGGGGCCGCTCAACCGGTCCAGAATCGATGTCTGCAGCAGGAAGTGCTTGACAGGTTCGGGCTGGCGGTCCAAGACCTCCTCGGCTAAGTAATCGACGATGTACCGGTCATCCCCAGCGAAGCCGGCGATAAACCCGGCGACATCGGTTCGCCCCTGCATCGAGAGAGCCGCGAGCTGTAGCGCGGCGATCCATCCCTCGGTACGCCCCTCCAGCGCTGCGACGTCCTGCGCGGTCAATGCCAGACCCATCACTCCGTTGAGGTACGTCGCAGCCTCGTCGGGTGTGAAGCGCAGGTCGGCGGCGCGGATCTCGACGAGCTCGCCACGCCCTCGCAATCGCGCGAGCGGCAGCACCGGGTCGGCGCGGCCGGTGATCACCAGGTGTAGCTGCGGAGGTAGATGCTCCAGAAGGAACGCCATCCCATCCTGTACTTCGCGCGCCTCTATGACGTGGTAGTCGTCGAGTACCAGTACGACATCGTTCGAGATGGCGCTGAGGTCGTTCAGCAGAGTGGTAACGACCGCTTCGATCGGCGGCTGGGGCGACTGCAGGATCGAGAGCGCACCTGCACCAACTCCGGGCGCCGCCGTCTGCAGCGCGGCGACCAGGTATGTCCAGAAGAGCGCGGGATCGTTATCGCGCTGGTCGAGCGAAAGCCAGGCGGCGGATCGCTCATTGGCTGCAGGGGCTGCCAGCCAGTCCGCCAACAGCGTGGTCTTACCGAAGCCGGCCGGAGCTGAAACGAGGGTCAGCGATGACTCGACCCCACGGCTCAGGTGCTCGCTCAGTCTCGGACGGCTAACCAGATCGCGTCGTTGCCTGGGTACTTTGAGCTTGGTCTCGAGCAGTGGGCCTGCCATGTTCACCTCCCCTCAGGACCTCGCTAGAGACAATCGGCACCCAGATCCGCATCGCGCCGGGCTCCCTGTTTCCCCAGGTGTAGTACGGCACTGCGGTTAGCGAGACCGACTCCCCGGGCTCTTCGCCGGATGGGCGACCCGCAAGACGGTACGGCCACCACGAGGCGCCGGAACGGGCCCGGACTCGACCCCCAGTCCGGATCATCGCGACACCGCCCAGTGGTCCGTCTACGAGCACAACCTCCGGCGGGACAGCCGTGTCGATGATGAGGTCGTCCAGCCGGTGTCCGGGGTTGTCAACGGCCTCCAAGCAGTACACCAGCGGCCCGTACTCGACCGCGACGGCGCCCCGAGCGGCGTCCAGCCGCGGATCGGCGACGGTGAACCGCGGCTCCAGCGGCAGCACCAGCACCACCTCGTCGTGCTCGCTCCACTCGCGGCCCACCACCCACCATCCGTCAGTGGGTGCGGTGTCGACGGCTGTGCCGTTGACGGTCAACCTCGGCTGCTCGGCCCAGTGCGGCACCCGCATGGCCAGCTCCCACCGGCCGGCCGGCGCGCTCGCTATCCGGATCCTGACGGTGCCGTCCCAGGGGTAGTCGGTGGTCACCTCCATCCTGACCTCGCCTTCGGCCACGCCGACGGCGTACCGGCCGGTCATGTATTGGTGCAGCACGGCGCGGCCCTCACTGCCGAGCAGCACGTAGTGCTCGAGCGAGGCCAGAGTCCGCATCACATTCGGGGGGCAGCAGGCGCAGGAGAACCACTCCACGCGCTCGTAATCGCGATCATCGCCGCGGGCCACGTGACCCTCGCGGACCTGCAGCGGGTTGGCGTAGATGTAGCGCTGACCATCCAGCGAGAGGCCGGCCAGGAACCCGTTATAGAGGGTGCGCTCCACCAGGTCGGCGTACTTTGCTTCGCCGGTGATCATCAGCATCCGCCAGGAGAACATGATCGAGGAGATGGCTGCGCAGGTTTCGCAGTAGCTTCGCTCGTTGGGCAGCTCGTACGGATCGCCGAACGCCTCGTCGCTGTGGTGCGCCCCGATGCCCCCGGTCAAGTAGGTCTTGCTGGCCACCATCTCGGCCCAAAGCCGCTCCAAGGCCTCGAGCAAGCTGGCATCGCCGGTCTCGACGTAAACGTCGGCCACCCCGGCGAGTAGGTAGAGCTGACGGACCGCGTGTCCATCGACCGACGCCGCGTCGCGGACGGGTACGTGGTCCTGCCAGTACTGCCGGCCAAACCGGCCGTCGCCGAGCAGTCCGTACCCACGCCGGTCGACGAAATAGCGGGCTCGTTCCAGGTATGACTCGGCGCCGGTATCCCGGTAGAGCTCAACGAGTGCGGTCTCGATCTCCGGGTGTCCGCAAACGCCGTCAACCTTGCCCGCCTCGGTGCCGAACGTGTCGACGACGAGGTCTGCCACGCGCTGAGCCACCACGAGCAGGCCTGGGTCGCCGGTCGTACGGTGCAGAGCCACGGCGGCCTGGATCAGGTGGCCGGCGCAGTAGAGCTCATGTCCCCACTGCAGCTGGACGAACCGTTCGCCGGGGAATCGCACCTGGAAGTGCGAGTCGAGGTAGCCGTCTGGCTGCTGAGCGTCGCGGAGCAGCCGCTCGGTCTCGGCCAGCTGATGACGCAGTCGCTCAGCCAGCGAAGAATCCAGCATCGGATCGCCGAACGTCCAGGCGACTGCCTCCAGCCACTTGAAAACGTCGCTGTCCAGGAACGGCAGATCATTGACATAGTCGCCGGTGCTGCGACCCGCAGCCAGCTCCAAGTTGTGGAAGTTGCCGGCCTGGTGCAGCCGGTGCCAACCAGCTGGGATGCTTACGTCCCGGTTGACTCGCCGTCGATCTGCCCACAACCCACCAGTGATCTCAGCCGCGGTGGCGGGCCGGAGAGCCGTGGCACTGCTGGCTGTAAGTCGGATCGGGCCGGAGCCGGGATGGCTGGTCTGGGTCATGCGCGAATCGGACCGGTCGACTCGCCGACGGCCAGCACACCGGCGCGCAGCACCGGCGTCAGCGGCGGGCCGCCGTCCAGCTGGCGAAGCAGCGACTCCACGCCGAGCTGACCCAGCTCGGTGCCGGGCGCGGTCACCGTTGTCAGCGGGGGATTGCACATCGCCGCCATGTCGAGTGAGCTCATGATCGACATCACCGAGATGTCGCCGGGCACCGGCCGTCCGATCCTTGCCAGCTCGGCTACTAGGCCGGCGGCAGCCGCCTCATCGGCGATGATCACGGCAGTGGTCTCCGGTGCCGTGGCCACCAGCTCCATCGCCGCATCACGTCCCGAACGCACCGTCTGCCGGCAGCGCAGCACCATCGGCTCGATCCCGCGCTGTGCACACAGCTGGCGGTAGGCGATCTCCGAGCGGACGTACGGCCCGTAGCTGGCGAAGCTCTCGTCGTCCTCGCTGCCGTTCACCAGCACGATCCGATGGTGGCCCAGCTCGTCCAGGTGGTCCATGGCCATTTGCAGCGTCGCATCGAAGTCGATGTCGACGTAGTGCAATCCGGTCACGTCGCGGGTGCGGCCGATCAGGGCGAACGGGATGTCGAGCTCCCGCAGCGCCGCCACCCGGGCATCGTCGAGCTGCACCACCATCAGCAGCACGCCGTCGACCAGCTTCTGGCCGACTAGCGCGGCCAGCTCGCTGCCGTCGTTGCTGACCGGCCAGACCACCAGGTGGTGGTCGGCGGCGCTCGTCGCCCGCGCCGCGCTGGTTATGAACTCGGTCACCGAGCCGGCCAGTCGGTGCTCGAGCACCGGATAGACGAGGGCGATGATCTGGGTACGCCGGCTCGCCAGAGCTCGCGCGACGATGTTCCGGCGGAACCCCAGCTCGGCCATAGCGCGCTCGATCCGCTCGCGGGTCTTTGGCGCCACCGGCTTGGAGTTGTTGACCACGAAGGACACGGTGGCGATCGACACGCCGGCCGCCTCAGCCACCTCTCGCATGGTGGTAGCCATCCCGCGTCCTCCGATCACCGAAGTCAGGCACAGCATTGGGAGCAACCTATTGACAAAACGCCGCCAGGCAAGCCAAACTCTAGCGCAAGTTAGTTAAACGCTTAACCAGCAAATCCAGAACTTTTCGGTGGCGTCCTTTGCGCAGTGGTTAAGCGCTTTGAATTTCACATCCGTCAAGTCGAAGGAGCTGCACTGATGATCAAGAAGCGAGTGTTGGCTGCGGCAGCGATGGCTTCGCTGATTCCCCTGACCCTGGCCGCATGTGGCGGAGGCGGGTCGAACGCTGGCGGCAGCGCCAGCTCCTCCTCTGAGGCCGTCGACAGCCTGACGGTGCTGGACTATTACACCGATGAGCCGGGCAAATCCAACATCGACGCCCAGCTGCAAAAGTGCGGGACCTCGATCGGGGTCGCCAAGGTGGACCACCAGTCGGTGCCCGGCCCGACCCTGATTCAGAAGGTGCTACAGCAGGCCTCGTCGAAGACACTGCCCGACGTGCTGATGCTGGACAATCCCGACATCCAGCAGATCGCCGAGGCGGGTGCGCTCGTGCCGCTGGGGGACTTCGGGCTCAACGCCGATGGTTACGCACCCGGTCCGGTGTCGGCCGCGACGTACGACGGCCAGCTGTACGGCCTGCAGCCCGGCGCCAACACTCTGGCGATCTTCTACAACAAGGACGTCCTCGCCAAGGCCGGCGTACAGCCGCCCAAGACCTGGGCCGAGCTGAAGACCACGGCCAAGAAGCTGACCAGCGGTAAGCAGTACGGCTTCGCCTTCAACGCCACCGCTGACTACGAAGGCGCCTGGCAATTCCTGCCGCCGATGTGGACCAACGGTGGCGACGAGACCGACCTCAAGAGCCCGCAGGTGGCCGGTGCCCTCCAGCTGTGGAAAGACCTGGTGGCCGACGGCTCGGTGTCCAAGAGCGCGGTCAACTGGAAGCAGTCCGACGTCAACGACCAGTTCATCGCCGGCAAGGCGGCCATGATGGAGAACGGACCATGGCAAATCCCCGCGCTGACGAAAGCGAAGATCAACTACGGGGTTGTCCCGTTCCCGGTCAACACTCCCGATCAGAAGTCGGTCGCCCCGCTCGGTGGCGAGGCGTGGACCGTGCCGGAAACCGGCAACGACGCGAAGAAGGCCAAGGCCGCCGAGCTGGTCAAGTGCATGAACACCGATGAGAACCAGATGCTGCGGGCGAAGCAGGGCGGCCTGGTGCCGACCAAGCTCGCGCTGGCCGCGGAGTTCAAGAAGGAAGTTCCCTCGATGGCTGGCTTTACCGACGCGGTCGCCAGTGCCCGCGCCCGGACCGGCAAGCTCGGCTCGAAGTGGCCCGACACCGCCAAGGTGATCTATACCGGCATGCAACTCGTGCTGACCGGCCAAGCGGCTCCCGCGGACGCGATGGCCAAAGCCGGCGCCAGCTGACCGACTGCGACGGAACGCGAAAGGAGTCGGCGCATGTCGGATGCGAAAACGCTGACCACCGCGACCGAGCCCGCCGCACCGTCCTACGACACCGCGCCGGCCCGCAGAGGGGGCCGGCGCGGGGAGGAGATCGCGAAGGTTCTCTTCGTGGTCCCGGCCGCCCTGGCGATCATCGCTTTGTTCGGCTACCCGGTGGTCAAGAACCTGGTGATGAGCTTCCAGAACTACACGCTGCGGACGTTCATCAACGGCAAGGCCCCGTGGGTGGGCCTGCAGAACTACGTAGCCGTGGTGACCGACGACCTGTTCACCAAGGCGCTGACCAACACCGCGCTGTTCACCATCGGGTCGATCGCCGGCCAG
>Ga0105243_10003818_pt1 | contig 12057 bp, 10 predicted proteins | sample KBSM34metaG_FD_81525 | JGI IMG/M metagenome (GOLD analysis project Ga0105243, IMG submission 81525) | Miscanthus rhizosphere microbial communities from Kellogg Biological Station, Michigan, USA - KBS M3-4 metaG | ecosystem: Host-associated > Plants > Roots > Rhizosphere > Soil | place...
GCGATCGCGACCAGGACCGGTCCGGTCACGAGGCGAACGGGTCAGCCATCGACCGGGCCGCCTCGATCGCCTCGTCGAGCAGGACCTCGGCAGCGACGATGTTCGACTCCGCGCCCGAGTTGTCCGAGACGCGGGTGCCGTCGATGCCGTCCGCGACGCGCCCCCGCTCACGGTCGTAGACCGCCGAGCCGGCCGTGTTCCGGCCGTCGAACCACGCGCGCCCTTCCGCCGCAAGTTGTGCCCACCGGTCGTCTTTGCTTGCTGCTCCCAGTCGATCCAGCGACCAGACGGCGGCGGCCACGTCGTACGGCGAGGTCGACTCACGCCCGCCGAACGCCGACGCGACCTCCGGCACGATGACGATCTCGGCGCTCGCGGTGGCGGCATCGAGGTAGTCGGGCCGATCCAGCGTCCGCGCCGCCTCTGCGAGCGCGCCCTCCTGCACGTGGCCCCACAGGTGCGGCAGGCCGACCTCCAGTTCGGCGTTCTTCAGCACGTCTCCGTCCCGGCATGCAAGCAACTCGTCGGCCCACTTCTCGGCGAGGGACGGGTCGACGTCATCGCCGAAGAGCGCGGCGAACAGATGCAGCGCTCGGATGTCAGGTGGTGCTTCATCCGCGGTCGCCGCCGCAAGCCCGTTCCGGTACGCCGCGTGCGCTGCCTCATCGCCGAACACGGAGGCTGCCCACTGCGTCCCGAGGATCCCGCGTGCGAGCCAGAAGTTCTGACCGGGCCTGGACGTGATGCCATCGCGGTTCTTGTCACCGTGCCAGTCGTGGATGAAGTTGAGCCAGGTGCCGTCGGGCTCCTGCATCCACAGGACGAAATCGAGGACACCACGAGCCCATCGCCCAACCCAGTCGAGCTCCGTGCTCGACCAGACCTGCGACAGCACCGTGAGCAACCGGGCGGCGTCGTCGACGCACGCGACGCCCTCGAAGCCGGATTCTTCGGCGTGGACGACGCCGTCGGGGTGTTCGTAGATCGTCACGGCGAGGGCGTTCGGTCCGGCGGCGGGGACCGGCCTCGTGAGGCGCCAGAGCTGTCGCAGCACCGGTCAGACGGGGGTGAGGGTCGAGAGCACGTCGTCGATCGTCAGGTCCGCTGCGCACACGAACTCGTCGGCCGCCCCGTAGAACACGCGGATCTTGCCGCGGCCGAGGTCGACGTGCCCGCTGGGGAAGACGACGTCCTGCATGAACCCGTCGTGCTCGTACTCCGCCTCGGCGGTCAGGATCGGACGCGACGTGCGAGCCAGCACCTTCGTCGGGTCGTCGCCATCGAGCAGCATCGCGCCCATCCCGTAGCGATTCATGCGGTCGGCGCCGTGGTAGATCTCGAGCCAGCCGCCGTCGACCCGGATCGGGACGAGCGACGCGCCGATCCGCATCTCGTCCCACATCGCGTGGCGCGGCTCCGCGACCGGGCGGTGACCGCCCCAATGCGTCAGGTCGTCGCTCTCAGCGAGCCACAAGCCGAGCACCCGCCCGAACGATCCCGGCATCGGGCGCGTGAAGGCGAGGTACCGCCCGTTCACTTTCTCGGGGAAGAGCACGACGTCCTTCTGGTCGGGCTGCAGCATCGTGCCGTGCCGCTCGAAGGTGCGGAAGTCGGTGGTCGACATCCGTGCGGTCGTGATCCCGAGCCGGCTGACCGCGACGTAGGTGATGTGGAACATCCCGTCGATCTCGGTGATCCGCGGGTCCTCGACGCCGTATGCCTCGATGGGGTCGGCGGCTTCGATCAGCGTGTCGTCCAACGAGAAGTGCTCGCCGTCGGTGCTCCGCGCGACCCGCAGATGCGAGATGTGTGACAGGTAGTCGGTGAACTCGACCTGCCCGGGCGCGAACCCGCCCTGCGTGTTGCGATACCGGATCGTACGCGGGTCGGACAGGTCCAACCCGGGGAGGTCGCGTGGGACGTAGCCGATCACCACGCCCGGAGGATCGGCCTCATAGTCGAAGTACGCCATCCCGATCAGGTGTTCGCCGGTCAATCCGTGCGGCAGCGGCGTGAGGCGCGGTCGTGGCCCGGACAGGTCGAGCATCTGGGCGTCGCCGTCGAGCTTCACGTCCCGGCGCGGCCGCTCCACCACCCGGATCATCAGGATGGTCTCGTCGCCGAGTTTCGCCACTCCGGGGTTGATCGTGCCGATCACCTCGAACCCGGGCTGCGACGGCTCGAGGTCCTTCGGCTCGATCAGCGGGTTCGAGGCCAGCCGTTTCGCGATGTGCAGGGGCTTCTCAGCGCGCTTGCGCGTCGGCGCGACCGGGTGCTCGTCGACCAACTCCTGCATCGCAGCGAGGAATCGGTCGCCGGTCTTCGGCCACGTGGCTTCGTTCGCGTAGGCGTACGCCTTCTTCTCCAGGCGAGCCTTCAGCTTCGGGTCGTCGAGGATCGCGTTCACCGCGTCGGCGATGCCCTCGGCCGAGCGGAAGTCGACCAGGATGCCGCGCTCCTTCGCGAGCGCCTCGGCCGCGTGCAGGTAGGGCGTGGAAACCACGGCCTTGCCCGCGCCGAGGGCATACGACAACGTGCCGCTGGTGATCTGGTTGGGGTCGAGGTACGGCGTGACGTAGACGTCGGTGGCCAGGAGGTAGTCGATGATGTCCTTCTGGTCGAGGTACTGGTTGACGAACAGCACGTGATCGCCGAGCTCGAGGCCGTCGACCAGCTCCTGTAGACGGTTGCGGTACTCCTCACCGCGTTGTTTCAGCAACTCGGGATGGGTCTGGCCGGCGATCAGGTAGAGGGCCTCCGGGTGGCGTGCCGCGATCGCCGGCATCGCCTCGATCGCGTATTCGAGGCCCTTGCCGGGGCCGACGAGCCCGAAGGTCGAGATGATCGTGTGATGGTCGAGCCCGAGCTTGGCCTTCAGGCGGCGGCGCCCCTTCGGCTCGATATGGGGCATCCCGTGGGGGATCACGAGCGGGGCCTCGGTCACGCCGTAGTCGCGCTCGAGGATGTCGACGGCCGTTTCGGCCATGACGGTCAGGCGGTGCGCCGACTCGGCGATCGACCGAACCGCATCGCGGATCGCCGGCGACGGGTCGGGCAGGACGGTGTGCATGTTGACCAGCGCGGGCTTCTTCAGCTCTTCGAGGAACGGCGTCAGGTGGTCCTCGTAGGTGCCCTCGATCCACTGGTCGCCGACGAAGCCGCCGCCCTTCCAGAGGCCGTAGAGCCCGAACTCGTGCTGGACGCACACGATGTCGGCGGTCGAACGGTCGATCGCGTGCGCCGCGGCGCGATAGGGCATCGCGCTGCCCTGACGGATCCGCCACCGCACGGCGCTGCCGTAGGCACGCACGGAGTTCCGTTCGTCGATCGCCGCGACGCGTGATTGCGTGCGCGGGTCGGCCTCCCGGATGGCCCCGATCAGATCGTCGGTGAAGGTGGCGATGCCGCAGCGCCGGGGGGGATAGGTGGAAACGAACGCGATCCGCATGAAGCACCTAGCGTACCCCGGGCGTCATCTCCACCTCGGGCTAGGCTCGCGTGCATGACCACGCCCGGACCGTTGGCGCTGGTGGGCGGTGACGAGCTGCACCCCGGCAACGAGGAACAGGACCGCGTGCTGGCCGAGGCCGCGGGCGACGGGCCCGCGTATGTCGTCGCCACGGCCGCGGGTCGGCAGCGGCCGGATCTCGCGGTGCGGCACGCGGTGCAGTGGTTCGGAACGCTCGGGCTGACGGTCGAAGAGCTTCCTGCGACCAAGCGGTCGCACGCGACCTCGGCCGAGATCGTGGAGCGGGCTCGCCGGGGGCGCTTCTTCTATCTCGTCGGCGGCGACCCCGGCCTCGTGCCGAAGACGCTGGCCGGTTCACCCGTTTGGGATGCGATCGTTGCTGCTTGGCGGGACGGCGCCGCGCTCGCGGGCTCGTCGGCCGGGGCGATGGCGATGGGCGAGTGGACGCTGATCCGCGATCGGATGCCCGGCGACGATCGTCGCCAGTATCGGCCGGCGCTGGGCCTCGTACCGAGCGTCGCCGTGCTTCCGCATTTCGAGACGTTCGGTCACCGGTGGGTCGAGAGCGCGCAGGCAGCTGCCCCGCGCGACGACGTCGTCCTGCTCGGCGTCGACGAGCGCAGCGCCGCCGTCTGGCAAGACGGCCGGTGGCGGGCATACGGCCCGGGCGCCGTCACCGTCATCAGCAGGGGCACCGCGCGCTTCGGGTCTGGCTCCGAGATCGAAGGCCTTCCCACCCCGAGGTGATGGCCGACGAGCTCCCCCTCATGGCGTCCGCCGTCGCCCTGATCCGCCGCCACGACGACGTGCTGATGGTCGAGTCGCGGTATCCGGGTGAGGAGGCCACGTTCTGGGCGCTTCCCGGCGGGATGCTCGAGCGAGGAGAGGATGTCGCCGACGCCCTCGTCCGCGAGGTGGGCGAGGAAACCGGGCTCTCGCTGGTGGGTCCGTACACGGTTGCAGCGATGATCTGGCTCAGGACGGACGATGGGGCGCCCGACTGGCTCACCTTCATCTGTGAGCCGGCGGCATGGGACGGAACCATCGACGTCGTCGACCCCGACGGCGTGACCCTCCAGGCGGCATTCGTCGCGAACGGCGATGCCGAGGAGCGGTTGCTCGCGCTCCGCTGGGGTTTGGGCGCGCCCATCGTGGAGCGCCTTCGAGGAGCACCGCTCGGGAGCCTGTGGACCTACCGATGGAACGGCCGTGGGCCGTGGGACGGTCCGGGGCCGGCCGTGCTGCTCTCCGGGCCCTCGAGCGCGTCCCGCTGAAGGAGGCGACGGTCCCTTTACGCTGCGTTGGTGGCGACCGCCTACGACCTGACCCGGGAGCAACTCGCAGAGCGCCTTGCCGCATGGGGCGAGCCCGCCTTCCGCGCGAAGCAGGTCTGGTCGCAGCTGTGGAAGCGCGGTGCGACGTACGAGGCGATGTCCGAGATCTCGCCTGCGCTCCGCGAGCGCCTCGCGAGAGAGTTGCCGCTCGGGGTCGAGGTCTTGACCGAACGGACCGCCGACCGTGGTGCCACGCGGAAGGCGCTGCTGAAACTCGGCGGCCAACACGTCATCGAGGCCGTGCTGATGGGCTATCGAGACCGGGTCACGGTCTGTATCTCGTCGCAAGCGGGCTGCGCGATGGGCTGCACGTTCTGTGCGACCGGCCAGATGGGTCTGCAGAACAACCTCACCCCCGGCGAGATCAGCGCACAGGCCGTCTGGGCGCGCCGCGAAGCGGCGCGCCTCCCCGCGTCGACGCCGCAGCGACTGACCAACGTCGTGTTCATGGGGATGGGCGAGCCGTTCGCGAACCAACGCCACGTGTTCACGTCGCTCGCGCAGCTGACCGACCCGGCCGCCTTCGGGCTCGGAGCCCGGCACATCACCGTGTCGACGGTCGGGATCGTCCCGGGCATCGAGCGGCTCGCCGAGCGCGCGCCGCAGGTCGGGCTGGCGGTCAGCTTCCACGCCGCGAGCGACGAGCTCCGTGATCAGCTCGTCCCCCCGAACACCCGGTACCCGCTGCACAAGCTGGAGCGGGCGATCGCGGACTGGCGCCTGCGCACACGGCGCCGGCCGTCGATCGAGTGGGCGCTGATCGATCGCGTGAACGACACGACCGAACAGGCGGAGCTGCTCGCGCCGATCGCACGCCGGCTCGGCGCGCACGTCAACCTGATCCCGTTGAACCCGACGCCCGGCTACCCGGTGCTCGGGTCGCCGCCTGCACGGATCCGGCGCTTCGTCGACACGCTCGAGCGGCTCCACGTGAACGTCACGGTGCGGGATACGCGAGGCCGCTCCATCGACGCCGCGTGTGGTCAGCTGGCACTGGCCACGACCGGCTAGCGCGTCTTCTGCTTCGCCTTGAGCTCGGTCACGCGCGTCTTGACGATCTTCTTCACGAGCCCGACCGGCAGCCGTTCGTCGTAGCGGAACTGGATCGTTCCCTTGCCGGTCACGCGGTCGCCGAGCGCTGATGCGTGCTGCTCGACGACTGCGCCGCTCATCGGGAACAGGCTGTAGTGGTCCTTGAATGCCGCGTAGCAAACGAGGCCTTTGCCGTCGATCAGGAACGCCGGCATCGAATAGCTGATCCCTTCGGTCGCGTCGGGTGCCGCCGACGCGATGACGTCGCGGAGCCGGTCCAGCGCCGCACGCTGGTCGGCGTTCTGCCACGAGAGATATTGCTTCACGCTCGTGGGCTTCTGCATCAGTCTTCCTCGGGGGGCGGCTCCGCCTTCCGCCGGTCCATGTACGCGATCAGCTCGGCATCGGTGTCCGCGTCGATGCCCGGGTCCTCGTAGGTCTCCAGCAGCTGCTTCCACCGGCGGTTCGCACGCGCCGCGGTCTCCTCGCCGCCGGCGGCCGACCACGTCGTGAAGTCCTGGGTGATGAACAGCGGCGAGATGTATTGCCACTCCCGGAAGTGATCCATCGTGTGCTGCGCCGCGAGCCACAGTCCGCCCGGGCCGAGCTCCTTCAGCGCGTCGAAGGCGAACTCCTCCTCGCTGAAGCCGACCCCTCGCTGCTGCACCTGGAGCTGCTCGAGGAGCTCGACGTCGAGGGCGAACTTCTCGAGGGAGGCAGTCAGGCCGCCCTCGAGCCATCCGGCCGCGTGCAGCACCACGTCGGTGCCGGCGAGCATCGTCGCCCACAGCATGAACGACGACTCGGCGGCCGCTTGCGCGTCGACCGCGTTTGATGAACAGAGGCCGCCGCCGCCGCGGAAGGGCAGCCCGTAGCGCCGCGCGAGCTGTGCGCCGGCGAACACGCCGAAGATCGACTCCGGCGTGCCGAGCGCCGGCGCTCCGGACCGCATGTCGGTCGCCTGGAAGAACGAGCCGTACAGGCACGGGGCGCCCGGCCGGATCGTCTGGGCGATCGCGACGCCGCTCAGCGCCTCGGCGACCTGTTGCGCCAACCCGCCCGCGACGCTGACCGCCGCCGTCGCCCCACCCAGCAGGAACGGCGTCACGACGGTCGCCTGGTTCGACTCGGCCCACGCGATCAGCGCGTCGACCATCCGGAAGTCCCAGATCAGCGGGCTGACCGAGTTCACGACGCCCATCAGCGCCGTGCGATCGCCGAGGTCGCCGCCGTGCACGATCCGCGCCATCTCGATGCCGTCGCGCGCCTTCGGCCCGCTCGTCCCATAGGTGGTGTAGGGCAGGTCCGACCAGCGAAGCGTGGAGTACTCCATGTCGAGGTGCCGGGTGTTGACGTCCATCTTGGTGGGCTCGCAGGCGCCGGTCTGGGCGCAGTTGAGCGGCGACGCGGCCTGCGTCAGCTTGATGAACGTGTCGTGCCCCTCGAGCGTGCCCGCGCGCCGGCCCTCGTCGAGGTCGCTCAGGAACGGCGGACCGCCGACGCCCATCCACAACGTGGTGCCGCCGCCGACCTCGACGGTGTTCTCGGGGTTGCGGGCGTGCAGCGTGAACGTGTGCGGCGCCTTCGCGAGCTGCTCCATCACGAAGCCGCGATCGAAGTACACGCGGTCGCCCTCGACCTTCTGCCCGGCTTCTTCCAAGAGCTTGCGCGCGTCTTGATGCAGGACGTCGAGGCCGATCTCCTCGCAGATCCGCATCGCGTACTCGTGAACCTGTTCCTCCTGTTCCTGGGTCAGGAGACGCGGTGCATGCTCAGGCGTGTACAGCATCGGCATCCTCTTCCTTGGTCTCCTCGATCAGCGGCGTCAGCAAGGCGTCGAGCGGCTCGATCCCGAGGTCGTGGATCTCGAGCGGCTTCTCCATGTACGCGGCGATCTCGCGCGCCTTCGCCTCGCGTACGGGGTCGGGATGCTGCCGCACGAACAGCACCCTCGTGAGGTTGCCGAAGTAGGTCTCTCTCAACCACGGGAACCGGTCGAGCCCGAGGCCCTTGATCACGGCGCGATCCCAGTTCGTCACGAGCCAGTCGGTCAAGAAGTAGATCCCGTAGTCCTCGTCGAACCGCTTGAACAGGTCGCCCGCGTACCACTGGAAGCAGTGCACGCCGGCGGGGCGGACCGCGGGGTAGCGCTCGAGCACCTTGTCCAGGCGGCCGCCGGTGCCGCAATCGCCGTAGACGACGATCACCCGGTCGTAGTCGGGCAGGAGCTTCTGGATCTTTTCCTCGACCGCCGGGCCGATCTCGACCGGCGTCATGTGGAGGTCGCTCGTGATGCCGTGGACATCGGCCTCCCAGCCGTGCCGGTCCACCAGCGTCGCCGTGTCCTTGGCGACGGCGCCGCACGCGATCAAGGCGATGCGCGCGCCCGTGCGGGTCACCCCGCGGCCTCCTGCATCGGCCGTTCGTCGACGTCGAGGTCGGGCAGCGAGTCCAGCGGTGGCAGCCCGAGGTTCCCGATGAACCGATCGTTGAAGTCCTCGACCCCCGACAGCTCGATGTACTCGACGAAGTTCGGGATCTCCCAGGCGACCTCGCGCTCACGGAACGACATCAGGGCCATCTTCGCGCCTTCGCTCGCGGTGTTGCCGACCGCCTTGATCTTGTCGACCGTCACGGCGGGCACGAGCCCGATCACCTGGGCGCTCCGCGGGTTGATGTAGGAACCGAACGATCCCGCGAGCATGACCTCGTCGAGATCCTCGGCGCCGAGCTGCAGCGCCCGCATCGCCGTCTCGATGCCCGTCGAGATCGCCCCTTTCGCGAACTGCAGCGCGCGGACGTCGGACTGGGTGAGGATGATCTCGCCGGCGAGCTGGAACGCGCGCACCTCGTCGCGCATCACGATGCGGTCGGCGAGCGGGTGGCGGGCGGCCTCGGCATCTTCTCGCGTCGTCATCTTGCCGCCGTCGTCGATGAGACCGGCGAGCCGGAGCTGCGCGACGATGTCGATCAGTCCCGAGCCGCAGATGCCCTTGGGCTCGACGTCGCCCCCGATCACCTGGAGCTCGACCTCGCCGTTGGTGAGGACGACACCTTCGATGGCGCCTTCGGTGGCGCGCATCCCGTAGAGGATCTCGCCGCCTTCGAACGCCGGGCCGGCCGGCGCCGCGGTCGCGACCGATCGGTCGGCGTTGCCGCACGCGATCTCGCCGTTCGTGCCGACGTCGACGAGCAGCCGCGTCTGCGGGTCGCGCACCAGGCCGGTCGCGACGATGTCCGCAACGATGTCGGCGCCGACGTACGCCCCGATCGACGGGTAGATGGCGACCCACCCGAGCGGGTGGATCTGCATCCCGAGCTGGTCGGCGCGGACGTCCTGTGCCTCCGTGAAGGTCGCCACGTACGGCGCCAGGGCGATCGACTCCGGGTTCACCCCCAACAGCAGCGACATCATCGTCGCGTTGCCGGCGACGACCGCCTCGTAGATCTCATCGGGCTCGACGTCGGCTTCGGCCTGGACGCGCTCGAGCAGCTCGTTCACTGTCTCGGTCGCCGCGGCCCGCAGCTGATCGATGTTCTCCTGGCCGTGCATCGCCTTCGCCATCCGCGCGATCACGTCGGCTCCGTAGGAGGCCTGGTGGTTGATCGTGCTCGCGACGGCGACGGTCGAGCCGTTCCGAAGATCGACCAGCGTGCAGACACAGGTCGTGGTGCCGATGTCGAAGCTCGCGCCGAACATCCGTTCGCGGGTGTCGCCCTCCTCGCAATCGACCAGGTATTCGCCGACGAGCGTCGCGGTGACGTTCGAGCCGTTGCGGAACGCCTCCGCGACCTTGGGCAGGACCTCCCAGTCGTGGTTGCGTGTGTAGCCGGCCTCTTCCACGGCATCCATGACTCGGCGCAGGTGCGAGCGATGGTCCTCGAGCGAGGGCGGGGGCAGCTCCAGGTAAAGCTTGACCACGTTGGGCTCGAGAAGCACAAAACGGCCGACGCCCATCGTGGCGGCCTTCGGCATCTTCATCAGCCGCGGCACGTCGACGGTCATCGGTCCGTTGATCGGACACTGACACGACAGACGCCAGCCGTCGTCGAGCTTGTCGGCAAGGTGGCGGTAGTCGGCGAGCGAGAGCTCGGCTTCACCCTCGAGGACCTGGACGCTGCACTTGCCGCACGTACCGCGGCCGCCGCAGGTCGACTCGATCGGCAGACCGGCCCAGTGCGCGGCGTTGAACAGCGTGGTGCCGGCGGGGACGCGCGCGGTCTTGCCGCTCGGGAGGTACGTGACCTCGATCTTGCCGCCGAACCCGGGGGAGCTCATCAGACGTTCGCCGCCTCCAGCTTCGCCGCCTCGAGCTCGGCCCGGTGGTCCTTGATCCACTCCGAGCCGAAGTCGTCGTGACCGAGCAGCAGGTCCGCCGCGAGGATCGCCTTCTTCACTGGGCGGTGCAGCGGGTTCGTGATCGCGGTGTTCATCCCGTTCGCGATCATCACCGTCAGGAACGCGGCGTCGATCTCATGGCGGCCGGGCATCCCGAACGAGATGTTCGACGCGCCGCACGACAGGTTGACGCCGAGCTCGCCGCGGATCCGCGCGATCGTGTGGACCATCGCGGTGCCGGCGTCGGGCGCGGCGCCGATCGGCATCGCGAGCGGATCGATGATCACGTTCTCGCGCGCGATCCCGTGCTTCTCCGCGTTCTCGACGACCTTGGCCGCGGCGGCGAAGCGCACGTCGGGATCCATCGAGATGCCGTCCTCGTCGTTGGCCATCCCGATCACGGCCGCGCCGTACTCGGCGACGAGCGGCAGCAGCCGGTCCATCGAGTGCTGTTCGGCGGTCACAGAGTTGATCAGGACCTTGCCACCGGCGAGCGGCACCGCCGCCTCGAGCGCCTCGGGGGTCGAGGAGTCGATGCAGATCGGCGCGTCGACGAGGTCGTTCACGATCTTCACCATCTCGGAGAGCATCGCGACCTCATCGAAGCCGGGGATGCCGGCGTTGAGGTCGAGGACGCCGGCGCCGGCCTCGACCTGGGCGATCGCGTCGGCTCGCACGGTGTCGTAGTTGCCTTGTTTCAGCTCCTCGGCGAGCTTCTTGCGGCCGGTCGGGTTGATCCGTTCGCCGATGATCACGAACGGATGCGCGTCGCCGATCACGACGTCGTGACCGGCGTGAGAGCGCAGAACGGTTTCGGCTACTGCGTCGGTGGGCACGGGCTTGCTCCTGCTGTCGGTGGTCGCTTCACCTTGCCAGAGTCCTCGGCACGAACGGTAGCCAGACTGACTCTCGGTCAATCGCCGGGTCAGCGATGGGTCCCGCCTGAGGATAAGACCGCAGGAAGCCGCGGGGAACGGCGCACGGCCCGCGGGATGTGACTTCTGGTCAGCCCGGGTGTCAGCGCGGGTGCACGAGGCTCATCGGGCCCAACGCGCCGCGCGGGCGCTCGGCGTCTTCCTCGGACCCGGCCACGATGGCCGGCGTCACCGGGAGCTCGATGTGCTTGGGCATCGCGGGGCCGGCCTCGAACCGGTCGCCGAACCGGGGCTCGGGCGTTTCCTGCTCGAGCGGGGTGCCGCGGTATAGGCGCCGGATCAGGTCGGCGGCGATCCACACGCAGACCGCGATCGCAACCGGATGCCCGAAGGGGAGCCGCACCGACCGGATCAGCTCGGGCAGGTGGGAGTTCTCGGTGACGAGCTCGGTCACGGTGAAGGCGAGGCAGAGGATCACCAGCGTGCGGCGCGCGACCCGCGGCAGCGCCCACGCGACCGGAAGCACCCACACGAGGTACCAGGCGCCGAGCATCGGCGCGAGCAAGATCGTTGCGATCAGCCCCCACCCCCAGGCGGCGGCGAGCGCCGTGGGTTGTCGGGCTGCAGGGTCGGTCCAGATCCGACGCGCGATCAAGAACACGACCGTGATCGACGCGCCGAACAAGAGCACATGGGCGGCGACCATCGACGGCGTTTCGGCCGCCGGTCCGCCGATCGTCGTGCCGGCCCACGTGAGGGCGGACACGATCAGCTGGCCCGGTGCCTTCCCCGAGTCGTGCCCCGACAGCTCGAACATGCCGAGCGTCGGGTTCGACGACTGGAGGAACGGCGCGGCGAGGAACAACCAGACGCCGCCGACGACCACGGCGTACTTCGCGAGGACGCGCGCCCGGCGCTCGGGATCGGCGTTGGCCGCAATCGCGACGATCAACAGGATCAACGGGACGACCGCGCTCGCCTTCACGGACATGCCCAGCCCGAGACAGA
>Ga0105243_10003821_pt1 | contig 12050 bp, 14 predicted proteins | sample KBSM34metaG_FD_81525 | JGI IMG/M metagenome (GOLD analysis project Ga0105243, IMG submission 81525) | Miscanthus rhizosphere microbial communities from Kellogg Biological Station, Michigan, USA - KBS M3-4 metaG | ecosystem: Host-associated > Plants > Roots > Rhizosphere > Soil | place...
AGGGTGCGGGCCCAGTTCGCCTTGAAGCCATAGCCCTTGCTGGCGGTGCCGATATAATGCGGGCTGTCCAGCATGCTGCGGCCGGTGGCCTTAGGAACGCCAGGCGGATAGCCGCCCTCGGGGTTCCGCGTTGGCTGGGCCACGGCATCGGCGGCGGCCGCTGCCGCCAAGCCCGCGCCGAACAGAAAATCCCGCTTCTTGATATCCATGAACGTCCCCTCTGATTGTTGTTGATTTTGGCCGCAGCCTGTCACTTCTGTGATGAACTGTCAGCCGGATTTTATGCGCTGCGGTGCAGCACCCAGGCCGCGCAACAATTCCTCCAGCGCCCGGCCGGTATCTTCTAATGCGTCTGCGTCGCGACTGCGCAGCACCAACTGTGCCCCAAAGGGTTGCGCAGACCCTTCGCGATAGAAAGGGTAGGACCCAATCGATATCTCGGGATGCCTTTTCTGCAGCTCGGCCAGGCCGGGGGCGATGGTGCCTTCGGGAATATTGGCTTCCACGGTGATGCTTTTCACGGTCGGGCCTTTGGGCAATTCCGACGCGATTTGTTCCAACATGGCCCGCATCACCATCGGCACCCCGGCCAGCACATAAACATTGCCGATGTGAAATCCCGGCGCGGCGGAAACCGGGTTGGCCACCAGGGCGGCGCCGTCGGGAATGCGCGCCATGCGCTTGCGCATGTCGTTGAACTCGCCGGGCGGATAGCGCGCCTCCAGCATGGCATACACGCCGGGGTGGTAGCCGATGCCGACACCGAATGCCTTGGCCACCGCATCAGCGGTGATGTCGTCATGGGTGGGACCGATGCCGCCGGTGGTGAAGACGAAATCGTAAACGCCGCGCAGGGCATTGAGGGCGGCGACAATCTCGGCCTCGACATCGCCTACCACCCGGACTTCCCGCAGGTCGATCCCCAGCGCGCCCAAAAAGCGGGCAATATGATTGCTGTTGGCATCCTGGGTGCGGCCCGACAGGATTTCATCGCCGATCACCAGGACGGCTGCCCCTTTGTTCCGATCCAAAACGCCGCTCATAGGTTCCTGTTTGGTTTTGGCGCCGCCGCCGGTATATTCCCTGGGATGACCATCCTAGCCCAGTCCGAGATTTTTGACGCCGCCCGAAAAGCGCACTTCGCCGTGACTTTGCACGATCCGGCTGAATTCGAGGGCATGCGCAGGGCCGGCCGCCTGGCCGCCGAAGTGTTGGACCTTTTGGTGCCCCTGGTGAAACCGGGCGTCACCACCGCCGCCTTGGACAAGGTGGCGTATGACTATGTCATTGCCCATGGCGCCCTTCCCGCCTGCCTGAATTATCGCGGCTATCGCCACACCGTCTGCACCTCGATCAATCATGTCGTGTGTCACGGCATTCCCAACGACAAGCCTTTGCGCGACGGCGATATCGTCAATATCGACGTCACCGTGATCCTGGACGGCTGGCATGGCGACACCAGCCGCATGTATCCGGTGGGCGAGGTCAAGCGGAAGGCCGAGCGGCTCGTCGAGATCACCTATGACGCCATGATGCGCGGTGTCGCCGCGGTGAAGCCCGGCAGCACCACCGGCGATATCGGCCACGCCATCCAATCCTTTGCCGAGGGCCAGGAGAAATGTTCGGTGGTGCGCGATTTTTGCGGCCATGGCCTGGGAAAGGTGTTCCATGCCCTGCCCAATATCGTCCATTACGGCAAGCCGGGCGGCGGCATCGCCCTGAAACCCGGCATGTTCTTCACCATCGAGCCCATGATCAATCTGGGCGGTTATGGCGTGAAAGTATTGAGCGACGGCTGGACGGCGGTGACGCGGGACCGCTCGTTGTCGGCGCAGTTCGAGCATTCGATTGGCGTGACGGAAACAGGGGTTGAGATCTTCACGCTGTCTCCTAAGGGCTGGCACAAACCGCCTTATCTGTAAGGCGGTATTCGGAGCGCGCCCGGTTCGATGAATCCCGAAGACGGCGAAACAGGCGGCACAGCCGGCCATCGTGAGCGCTTGCGCACCCGTTTTCTGGATGGCGGCGCGGACGCCATGCCCGATTATGAGCTGTTGGAAATGACCCTGTTCGCGGCTCTGCCCCGCCGCGACACCAAGCCTCTGGCCCGCGCCTTGCTGAACCGCTTCGGCACTTTCGCGGAGGTGATTGCCGCGCCGCGCGCCCGGCTGATGGAAATCCGGGGCGTGGGTGCAAGCGTGGCCAATCATCTCAAGATCGTGGAAGCGGCCGCCCACCGCCTGGCCAAGAGCAGGGTGATGGGCCGGGCGGCGCTGTCGTCCTGGTCGGCCTTGCTGGACTATTGCACGGCGGCGATGGCGCGGGCCGAGAAGGAGGAATTCCGTGTCCTGTTCCTGGACCGCAAGAACCACCTGATCGCCGACGAAGTGCAGAATCGCGGCACCGTCGATCACACGCCGGTCTATCCCCGCGAGATCGTCAAGCGGGCGCTGGAGCTCAGCGCCAGCGCGCTCATCCTGGTGCACAATCACCCTTCCGGCGATCCCACCCCGTCCAAAAGCGATATCCTGATGACACGCGAGATCGTGGCCGCGGCCAAAACCCTGTCCATCGCGGTGCACGACCATCTGGTGATCGGCCGGGGCGGCCATGCCAGTTTCAAATCCCTGGGATTGCTCTAAGCCGGCGGCGCGCTAGAGTCCCTCCCGCCGCAAAGGCGGGAGGTCAGCCATGTTCACACGCCGGGGATTGTCAGGATGGGCGGCCGGCATCGCGGCCTTGGCGGCGGGTCCTGCCGCCGCCGCCGCAAATGGCGCGAGCACGCCCGCGGAATTGCAGGCGCGACTGGCCAGGCTGCCCGCCAAGCGCGACTTCAAGACCGTGCCGCTGGTCCTGGATTCGCCGGAGACCTGGGACGATGCCGCCATCCGCGAAGTCGCTGCCTATGCCGGCACACCGCGCCAGGTCTGGGACAATAAGGACCTCGGCAGCGGATGGACCGGTTTCATGCGCAATGCCTTGAACGGCCAGAGCCTGTCGTTCAAGAACCGCAACTTCCTTACCGTCTCGATGACCCGGGGCGACGCGCAGTTGGCGCTGTTCGATCAGGGCACATGGGACAAATATGGCTTGGCGAAACTCACCGGCGGGAAGTTCACCACCAACAGCCTGATCATGGCTGCTGCCGGCGATGTGCAGGATCCTGCCATTCCCGTGCTGATGAGGCGCGGCGTGATTTTCATGGCCTGCCACAATGCCATCTGGGCGGCGGCGGGCCGCGCCATCGCCGCAGGCGCCAAGGGACCACAGGACGAGGTGGCGGCGGACATGACCAATCACCTGCTGCCGGGCGTAATCCTGACACCGGGCGCGCTGGCCACGCTGCCGATTTTGCAGCAAGCGGGCTTTCAGTACGTGACTTAGAGACGCCGACGGATGTCGCGATAGGCGAGCAGGATCAAGGCGTCCAAAGCCGTAAGATTCACATCCTTGCCAGGGCGCAGCTTGACATGACGCATGCGCTTTCCGGCGCCCTCCAGCAAAGCGGCAGAATCGGGAAGCATCGCGCCGTAAAAGAATCCGACGCTCGCATAGGCCTTGAAGGCGTTGACATAGCCGAAGGGCGCATCTCCCACACAGGCGACCGGGCATCCGTCATGAAAGATTTCGCGGACGTCTGGTCCCAAGCCGCGCATGCGTTCGAACCAGCCGCGCACCATCAGGCGGTGGGGATCGGCGGGGCCCGAAAACCATTCCTCGATTTTGGGATCGCGCGGGACCGTGTTGTTCAGGCGGAAAATCTCATCCATCGGGCTTAGCGGTCCGTGATGCCTTTGGTGCCGCGCCGCTCAAAGCCGGCGACCCGGAATTTATCCAGCGCCCTTTCATCCACATTCAGACCCAAGCCGGGATATTGCGGCACCACGGCGTCGCCATTCTCAAACGGGAAGGGCTGTTCGCCATGGAGAATGGGAAGATAGGGTGCATTCACATCGGACGGCAGCGTGTCGGGCTGGAAAGTGCCCACTTCCTGATAGACCGAGCCCATGGCCGCGGACACTTGCAGCCGCCCCGCCAGCGCCAGGCCGGTCGCGGCATGCGGCGCGATGGGCACGCCGAAGGCCTCGCACAGCGCGCCGATCTTGCGCATGGTCAAAGGACCGGCGCAGACCCGCAACTCCGGCTGCATGATGTCGTAGGTCTTGGTCTGGAGGCCTTTCAGGAAGGGTCCAAGCCCCTGCCAGGCCTCACCGCCGGTGATCAGCATGTCCACCTCGCGGCACAGGCGCGCCGGGCCGTCATAATCATCGCGCGCCAGCGGTTCTTCCAGCCAATAACAGCCGGCGGTCTGTAACGCCCGCGCGATCTCCAGCGACTGTTCGTAAGTCCACAGCCCCCTGGCCCCGGCGGTGCGATCCACCATGGCGCGGAAGCCCGGTCCGCCTTGCGCCTGCATTTCGCGCACTGCCTCGACATCGCGGCGATAGTCGGTGCTCATGATCTGGATCTTCATCGCCTTGAAGCCCAAGGCGCGCAGCCTGCCCGCCTGCAGGCCCTGGTCGCGCGGCGGCACCTGGTCTTCCGGCACCGGCCAGACATAGGTGAAATAGACCGGCACGCGCGCGATCCTGGCGCCGCCCATCAGCCGGCAGAGCGGTTGGCCGGCAAGGCGGCCGATCGCGTCCCATAGTGCTTCCTCGACCGCCGGACCCAGCCCGCCCTTTACATAGGTGTCCACCGCGAAAAGATCGCCGTCCGCGAGCAGCTTGCGCGCCGCTTCCGTCTCGCCCGGCACTGCGCCCAAAAAGGAATAACCGCTGACGCCGGCATTGGTGGTCACCTTCACCACATTGTTTCGGCCCGGGGTCAGGCCGAGATAGGTGGGCACGAACTTGGTCCCGCGCGGCGCGGGCATCTGAACGTCGAAGCTTTCCACGCCGGTGACCGTCACACGGCCGGCGGCTTTGCCCAGTGCTCTGACAGTGCTGGGTGCGGCTTGGGCCGCCCCCGCAAGGGCGGTCAGGCAGGCACCGCTCAAAAGGGCGCGACGGTCGGGCATGGCGGGCATGTGTTTTCCTCCTGCCCCACTTTCCGGGCCTGGCCGAGTGCTTGTCAAACCCTGGGGTTTGCCAAGCGCTTGGCCGGGGCTTCTGTGACTGCTAGAAGCCGGGGAGTTTCTCAGGTGCCTCCATGATCCCCCGCTATGCCCGCGACAAGATGGTTGCCATCTGGTCGCCCGAAACCAAATTCCGCATCTGGTTCGAGATCGAGGCGCACGCCACCGACGCCCTGGCCGAGCTGGGCGTGGTGCCGAAAGATGCCGCCGCCAAAGTCTGGGAGAAAGGCAAAAACGCCCGGTTCGACGTGGCGCGGATCGATGAGATCGAGCGCGAGGTCAAGCATGACGTGATCGCCTTCCTGACTCATTTGGCGGAGATCGTCGGGCCGGAAGCACGCTTTGTGCATCAGGGCATGACCTCGTCCGACGTGCTGGACACTTGCCTGAACGTGCAGTTGGCCCGCGCTGCGGATATTTTGATTGCGGACACCGACGCGCTGCTGGCGGCGCTCAAGAAGCGCGCCTTCGAATATAAGATGACGCCCACCATCGGTCGCAGCCATGGCATCCATGCCGAACCCACCACCTTCGGCGTCAAGCTGGCGACTTATTATGCCGAATTCACCCGCGCCCGGGCCCGGCTGGTGACGGCGCGGGAAGAGATCGCCACCTGCGCCATTTCCGGCGCGGTCGGCACCTTCGCCAATATCGATCCGCGCGTCGAAGAGCATGTCGCCAAGGCCATGGGGCTGACAGTCGAACCGGTTTCGACTCAAGTGATCCCGCGCGACCGCCATGCCGCCTATTTCGCGGCGCTGGGTGTTGTGGCTTCGTCACTTGAACGGCTGGCGATCGAGATCCGCCATCTGCAGCGCACCGAAGTGTTGGAAGCCGAGGAATATTTCTCGCCGGGGCAAAAAGGCTCATCCGCCATGCCGCATAAGCGCAATCCGGTGCTGACGGAGAATGTCACCGGCCTGGCCCGTATGGTGCGCAGCTATGTCCTCCCCGCGATGGAGAATGTGGCGCTGTGGCATGAGCGGGACATTTCGCATTCCTCGGTCGAGCGCTATATCGGTCCCGACGCCACCATCACCTTGGACTTCGCGCTGGCGCGCATGACCGGCGTGATCGAAAAGCTGGTGGTCTATCCCGACCGCATGCAGCAGAATCTGGATGCCACCCACGGGTTGGTGCACAGCCAGCGCGTGTTGTTGGCGTTGACCCAAGCGGGGCTGGCGCGCGAGGACAGCTACCGGCTGGTGCAGAAGAACGCCATGCGCGCCTGGAATGGCGAGGGCAATCTCTTGGACCTGCTGAAAGCCGATCCCGATGTCTCGAAGGCGCTACCGGCCGCCAAGCTCCAAGCCATGTTCGACCTGGGATACCACCTGAAGCAGGTGGACACGATATTCAATCGTGTTTTCCGCAGCTAAACGCTTTTGCTGACCTGATCCACGGCGGCGGCCAGGCACTCCCGCATCTTGGCGCGGATGTCGGCATCGGACACCGACGCGTCCAGCTCGCTGCGCAGCTTGCGGAACACGTCTTCGTCGCCGGCTTCCTGAAAATCCGCCATGATCACGCTGCCGACAAAATCCTCGACCGCCTGGCCCGTGAGGCCCTTTTTCGCCGCCGCCCATTCGCCCAAGGCACGGTTGCGCCGCGCTTCCACTTTGAAACGCAGGTCGGCGTCATGCGCCCATTTGGATTCAAACCCTTTGCGGCGGTCGTCCATGCCGATGGCCATGCCTCAACTCCTTGGTGATCGGGCTGATAACTTGCCCCGAGATCATGTCAGGATTGCGCCGGCTGCTCAATCTGGCATCGCAAAAGCAACCAATTGATCGCCGCGATTGGTCCCGGCCTTTTCATGGCCGCCGGCGGCGATGACGACATACTGCTTGCCCTTCCACATATAGGTCATGGGCGTCGCCTGCCCGCCCGCCGGCAAGCGGCCTTTCCACAATTCCGCGCCGGTCTTGGCATCGAAGGCGCGCAAATAATTGTCCATCGCCGCGCCGATGAAGACCAACCCGCTGTCGGTGGAAATTGGACCACCCATATTGGGCGTGCCGGTTTTTCCAAGCAGATATTGGCTGAGCGGCGCCATATCTTCCGTGCTGCCCAGCGGCATCGACCACAGTATCTTGCCTTCGCGCATATCAATGGCGTGCAACTGACCCCAGGGCGGCGGATTGCAGGGCATGCCGATCGGCGACAGCAGGGTTTGGCGCCACATGCCGAAGGGCGCGCCGCGATTGCGTGAGATTTCCTGATGGGGATGGGCCTTTCGCATGGCGTCGATATCCTTCGCCGGGATCAACGTCACCAGGTGCATCGCGCTCGAAGTATTGACGAAGACGAGATTGCGCCCCTCGTCAAAAGACAGGCCGCCCCAATTGGTGCCTCCGCCGGTGAAGGGATAAAGCAAACTGCCTTGCGTGCTGGGCGGCGTATACATGCCGTCGTTGCGCGCGCGCCGGATCGCATCGCGGCATTTGCCGCGATCCCAGAAGGTCAGACCGAAGGCGTCCTCCGCAGAAATTTTGTTGGGGGCCAATGGCGGCGGCGCAACCGGAAAAGGTTGGGTCGGCGAAAGCCGGTCACCCGGCGCGGCCCCTTGCGGCACCTTGCGCTCCTCCACCGGTATTAGAGGTTTGCCCGTTTCGCGGTCGAGGGTGAACAACAAACCCTGCTTGGTGGCCTGCAATAGGGCATCGACAGTTTTGCCCTTGTAGCTCACGCGCCCCAGGGTCGGCTGTGAGGCCACATCATAGTCCCAGACGTTGTGATGCACGGTCTGGAACGACCAGGCCACCTCGCCTGTCTCGATCTTCACCGCCACGACAGCGCTGGTGTATTTGTCGTCGCCGGTGCGATAGCCGCCCCAGAAATCGGGGCTGGGACTGGAGGTGGGCAGATAGACCAGTCCACGCGCCTCGTCGGCGGAGATCGGCGCCCAAACATTGGCGGCGCCGGCGCGCAGGTTCCGGCCTTGGACCGGATCGAAGCTCCACTGGAGCGCTCCCGTCAGGGCATCGAAGGCGTGCACGGTACCGCGCAACTCGTCGACGCGCTGATTGTCGTCGACCGAAGAGCCCACCACCACCACGCCATGGCTGACGATGGGCGCCGAGGAGAATTGCATCTGTCCCGGCCGCTCTAGCTTGCCGTCATAGATCGTCGCTGCGCCATGGTCGCCGAAGCTTTCGACCGGCTTGCCGGTGGCGGCATCCAATGCATAGAGGCGGCGGTTGTTGGCGGCGAGATAGATGCGGCCCCTGCCATCCCTACCCCTCCAATAGGCGACGCCCCGGCAATTGAAGGAATTCGGGAAATTCAGCTTGGCCGCGTCCGAAAGCTGCGGATCGAAGCGCCAAATTTCCTTTCCCGTGCCCGGATCGATGGCGCTCACTTCCTGGAAGGCGGAACAGACGTACAGCTTGCCTTCGTTCAGGATGGGCGTGTTCTCAAAGGCCGACTTGGAAATGGATCCGGCATGCCGTGTCATGGCTCCCGTCGAATAGCTCCAGACCTGACGCAGTTTCGTCACATTGGCGGGGGTGATTTGGGTGGCAGCCGAGTGTCGCTGCCCGCCTTGGTCGCCGCCATACTGGGGCCAGCCAGCTTGCGCCTGAGCATTTGTCACCGCCATCGCCATCCAGCCTGCCGCCAGCAAAGCCCGTTTCATCGCCCTCTCCCAATCCGCTATCGTCTGCCGCATGCCGCACTCTGACCTCCCCGCTTTGCCGGCAAAAGCGCCAAGGGATCGCTCGCGCCGGATTGGTGATGTCTGGCAATGGCTTGGGATAAGCGGCGACGGGCCAGGGACAGGCGGCATCAGCCGGCGGACCTTCTGGTACGCCTATGTCATCACAGCCGTTGTGGCCGGTGTGGTGAATCTCCTGAATGTCCTCACCATCCGCCATGACCGGCCCGGCTTGGACCTGCTGGAACCGGCGATCTGGGAGGGATCAAGCTGGCTGTCGCTGCTGGTCTTTTTCTGGATCGCCTGGGTGTTCTGGCGGCTGGCGCCCTTGCGGTCGCGCTGGCGGGCGTTGCTGCACATCCCCGGCGCCCTAATCTATTCCCTGGCCCATGTCGGCGGCTTCGTCGCCCTGCGCAAATTCGCTTATTGGGCCTTGGGCGGCCATTACCTCTTTCGCGAGAATTTTTTCTACGAACTGCCCAAGGACGCATTGGCCTATGGCTTGTTCGTGGCAGGCATGGCCTTGGTCGAGCACCTGCTCAGACAGCAACAGCTGATCCAGATTCCCGGCCAAAGCCTCACCTTCGATATTCGCGACGGCGCCAAGCTGACGCGCGTGCGGCTGTCCGACATCCTCGCCATCACCTCCGCCGGCAATTATGTGGAATTTGCCCTTGCCGACGGCCGGCGGCTGTTGATGCGCAGCCCGCTGTCGGCAGTGGAAAACGATCTTTCCGGCCGCGGCTTTGTGCGCACTCACCGCTCCTGGCTGGTGAATGAAAAAGCTGTCACGGCACTGACCCCGGAAGGCTCCGGCGACTATGGCGTGGCGCTGGGCAGCCTGACGGCGCCACTGTCGCGGCGCTTTCCCGCCGCCCTGGCCCGGCTGCGCGGCGAAAATTCGCCGTAAGCCCTTGATTTTCTGTGGACGGGAACCTGCCATGCGGGTATGCGGCGGCGGGAATCATTGCTCCAGGGCCCCCACCTCCCTAAATTACGGTTTCACCGCCCCAAGGGGCTCAAAGGCACATCCCCCATGAAGCGCCGCCGCGTCATCTACGAAGGCAAGGCCAAGATCCTTTACGAAGGCACCGAGCCCGGCACCGTCATCCAATATTTCAAGGATGACGCCACCGCCGGCAATGGCGCCAAGAAGGATACCATCGAAGGCAAGGGCGTCCTCAACAACCGCATCAGCGAATATCTAATGACCCAGCTTCAGGGCATCGGGGTTCCCACCCATTTCGTGCGCCGCCTCAACATGCGCGAGCAGCTGATCAAGGAAGTCGAAATCATCCCGCTGGAAGTGGTGGTGAGGAATGTCGCCGCCGGCTCCATGTCCAAGCGGCTGGGGATCGAGGAAGGCACGCCGCTGCCGCGCTCGATCATCGAATATTACTACAAGAATGACGGGCTGCAGGATCCCTGGGTGAGCGAAGAGCATATCACCGCGTTCGGCTGGGCATCCCCTCAGGACCTGGACGACATCGTCAATCTCACCATCCGCGTCAATGATTTCCTGTCCGGCCTGTTCCTGGGCGCCGGCATCAAGCTGGTGGATTTCAAGCTGGAATTCGGCCGGCTGTGGGAAAACGATTATATGCGCATCGTGCTGGCGGACGAGATCAGCCCGGACAATTGCCGGCTGTGGGACACCACCACCAACGAAAAGCTGGATAAGGATCGCTTCCGCCGCGATCTGGGCGGAGTGGTCGAAGCCTATAGCGAAGTGGCAAGACGCTTGGGAATCATGCCCGAATCGGTGCAAGGCGAGAATAAAGGCCCCGTCCTGGTTCAATAATTCTGGCAGTGAGTTCTTCCGTGAAAGCCCGCGTCTTCATCACCCTGAAAAACGGCGTTCTTGATCCGCAGGGCAAGGCCATCGGCCATGCCTTGAACGGCTTGGGCTTTGCCTCGGTCGGCGAAGTGCGCCAGGGCAAGGTGATCGATCTGGAATTGTCGGACGGCAATCCCGAACAGGCCAAAAGCGATTTGAAGGCGATGTGCGAAAAGCTGCTCGCCAATACCGTGATTGAGAAATACGAGATTGAGTTGAAGGGATGAGAGTGCCGTTCCTGCTCCGTCAGCCCCCTCGCCCCCGCGCAGCGGGGGAGAGGGTTGGGGTGAGGGGGCAACACCCGGCGCTCGATATCCCCCTCACCCTGGCCCTCTCCCCCATAGGGGGAGAGGGAATGGAGCCCGCATGAAATCCGCCGTCATCGTCTTCCCCGCCTCCAATTGCGACCGCGACGCCAAGGTCGCGCTGGAGCAGATGACCGGCAAGGCGCCGCATATGGTGTGGCACCAGGACAGCGCGCTTCCCGATGTCGACCTGGTGGTGCTGCCGGGCGGTTTTTCCTACGGCGATTATCTGCGCTGCGGCGCCATGGCATCCCAGTCCGCGGTGATGAAATCGGTCAAGGCCCATGCCGACAAGGGTGGCATGGTGCTGGGCATCTGCAACGGCTTTCAGGTCTTGACCGAAAGCCACATGCTGCCTGGCGCACTCATGCGCAACGCGGCGCTGAAATTCGTCTGCCGTCCGGTGGGCCTGGAAGTGGAGGAAACCCAGTCCGGCTTCACCCGCCATTACGAAAAGGGCCAGCGCGTAACCTTCCCGGTGGCGCATGGCGAAGGCAGCTATTTCGCCGATGAGGAAACCCTCAACCGGTTGGAAGGCGAGAACCGCGTCGCTTTTCGGTACGCCGACGGCGAAAATCCCAATGGCTCGGCCCGCAATATCGCCGGAATCTTGAGCGAAAAGCGCAATGTACTGGGCCTGATGCCCCATCCCGAGCGGGTCGTCGACGATGTGTTGGGCGGCACCGACGGCCGCAAGCTGTTCCAAAGCCTGATCGAAGCGCTGTCATGACCAAAATCACCAAGGAGATCGTCCGCGAGCATGGGCTTTCGGACGCGGAGTATGACCATATCCTCAAGCTGATGGGCCGCGAGCCCAGCATGGTCGAGCTGGGCATCTTCAGCGTGATGTGGAGCGAGCATTGCTCCTACAAATCAACCCGCGTGCATTTGAAAAAGCTGCCCACCAAGGCGCCTTGGGTCATTCAAGGCCCGGGCGAGAATGCCGGGGTGATCGATATCGGCGATGGCGACGCCGCCATCTTCAAGATGGAATCCCACAATCATCCGTCCTTCATTGAGCCCTATCAGGGCGCGGCCACCGGGGTGGGCGGCATCATGCGCGACGTCTTCACCATGGGCGCGCGTCCCATTGCCATGATGAATGCGCTGCGCTTTGGCGAAGCGGACCATCCCAAGACAAGGCATCTGGTGTCGGGCGTGGTGTCGGGCATCGGC
>Ga0105243_10003822_pt1 | contig 12045 bp, 5 predicted proteins | sample KBSM34metaG_FD_81525 | JGI IMG/M metagenome (GOLD analysis project Ga0105243, IMG submission 81525) | Miscanthus rhizosphere microbial communities from Kellogg Biological Station, Michigan, USA - KBS M3-4 metaG | ecosystem: Host-associated > Plants > Roots > Rhizosphere > Soil | place: Michigan...
ATGGTCGCCAGGTTTCGGCAAGAGCAACCAGTTCAGCGTCGCTGAGCTCATGATCAATCCCATACGCACGCTGGATCGCCTCCCTCGATCGAGGTTCTCCCAGTGAAGGCGCGTCGGCATGCCCACAGGACCGAATCACGATCAACGAGCTGTAGAACGGGCCAATACCCGGCAGCTGCTGCAGCTCAGCTTGGGCGTCTTCCAGCGGCATTGATCTCAGCCGCTCGGCGTCCAACTCACCGCGCTGGGCAGCCTCGGCAATGGCCTGAAGCCGCGGGAGCCGGTCTGCAGGCAGCCCCGGCACCGGGCTCATCGCTAGCAGTGCACTGGGCGTTGGCACACAGAAAGTGCGAATGCCCGACAGATCGAAGTCGGCACCGTACATCTCTGACATACGCGCCCGCAACGTGATGCCCTGACCACGGGCCCGACGAGCGCTGATGATTGACCACAGAGCCGCTTCGTATGGTGAGTAGAACAAGGCTGGCCGGAACCCAGGTGCCCTGCCGTGCACCCGGGACAGCACCGGATCGGCCAGGCACATCTGGTGGAACGCTTCGCCGTCGTGGTCGAGAGAGATCACTCGGGCAACTTGCTTGCGCAGGACCTCAATCTCAGGGTCATTCAGTGGATCGCCGGCGGCGAGCACCCGCACGTCGAGACGACGACCGATCTGCGTAGCCTCAACACCGACTTGGCGTTCGTAGTCACCGTCCAGGCAAAACGCCATCCGCATCACACCGTCAAAGTTGCGCTCGTCGCGATGCCCGAACCCCATCATCGCGACTTCCCGCAGGTCGAACGGCCCAGTGATGTCCAGTTGTGTCGTGGTGGTCACGAGAGTCAGTCTGGGACGACGCACCGACACTTCTTTCCTCGAGAATGCCTGCGCCTCCGCCGTTACGCTGAGGATGTGCCAGCGCAGCGGGTCTGGAGAAGGTGGTGGCCCGCACCGCTTGCCGGATTGATGGGTCTGGGCATCGCCGGGCTCGCCGCCGTTGTGGGATCCGTAGCACTCGTACGCTCGAAAGCCGCCAGCCACACCTATCCAGAATCCGATGTGCCGCACGCACCCGTGGCTCTGGTGCTTGGAGCTCAGGTCAAACCTGACGGCACACCGTCGGCATTCCTGGCGGCTCGTCTTGATCTTGCCAAGCGGCTTTACGACGCGGGTCGCGTTGAGATGATCATGGTTTCGGGTGACCACCGGGCACCGGAATACGACGAGCCGGTCGCCATGCGGGACTATTTGATCAGGGCTGGCGTACCCGGGACCAAGCTGATCCTCGACCCTGGCGGTTTCGACACCTACGAGTCATGCGTACGGGCCAAGCAGATCTTCAATGTCGCCGAGTTGATCATTGTCACCCAGAGCTACCACCTCGCCCGCGCGGTTGCGACCTGTCGCGCTCTGGGCGTCGACGCGAGTGGCGTTGGCGACGATTCCGCCCGCCAGTACCCGGTCTCGTGGTGGCGCGGCGCGATTCGCGATCAGCTTGCCTGTGCGAAGACCGTGGTCGATCTCCTCACTCGGCGACATCCGATGCCACTCGCGACCGAGCCATTCCTTCATGACGCCGCGACAGCATTTTCCACTTCTGACGATTATTAACAGCCGCTTAAGCGGCTTCGTTTTTTGGATAAATCGGCTCCGATTTGCCAATAATCATTCATAGCAAAACAAAGTTTCTCTATAGCAAAACAAGCTTTATTTCATGACAAACGACGCCGGTGCGTTACCAATAAACGCCAGCGCTGAAGAAAATCAAGAGACCACAAATCGTAATCAATTTGTGTGGTTCAGCTCTTCGAATCCATGAAACCCTTATCAGAATCTCAAAATGAAGACTCCGCCTAAGCGGTGAGTATCGCTGTCGCCATGTAAAGAGTCAGTCCGAGTTGTGAGGTGAATGGGATGGCAAGGTTCTTGGCAGGGGTTATGAAGTTTCGCCTGTTGATCTTGGCGGCCGCTATCGGGCTGATGGCCTTTGGCATCGTGCAGTTGCGCGACGCGCGTCTGGACGTACTACCGGAGTTCAGCCCGCCGTACGCGGAGGTTCAGACTGAAGCGCTCGGTCTATCCGCAGAGGAGGTCGAGCAGCTGATCACCGTGCCTCTCGAAGCCGACCTGCTCAACGGGGTCGAGGGCATCGATGTGATTCGGTCAGAATCGCTGCCCGGCCTCTCCTCGGTCGTCATGGTGTTCCAGTCGGGCACTGACATATATCGAGCTCGGCAACTCATCGAAGAGCGCTTGGCCCAGGCTCACGCGCTGCCCAATGTGTCGAAGCCTCCGACACTGTTGCAGCCGTTGTCATCGGCCAATCGCGTCCTGATGATCGGTATGTCGACCAACGAGCTGACGCCGATCGAGCAGTCAGTGATCGCCCGCTGGACCGTACGTCCCCGGTTGATGGGCGTACCTGGAGTTGCCAATGTCTCCATCTGGGGCCTGCGTGATCAGCAGCTCCAGGTGCAGGTCGATCCGGCGACTCTGCGTGATCGCAAGGTGACGCTGAACCATGTGATCAACACGGCCGGCAACGCGCAGGTAGTCTCCCCGCTCACCTTCCTCGAAGCCTCAACGCCAGGCACCGGCGGATTCGTTGAGACTCCACAGCAGCGACTTCAGGTCAGGCATCTGCTGGAGAAGATCGCCAACCCCAACGAACTCGCAAAGGTCCCGATCGAGGGCACCTCCGGCGCTCTGAAGCTAGGTGACGTCGCCGATATCAAGGTTGATCATCAGCCGTTGATCGGGGACGCGGTTGTCAATGGCAAGCCCGGTCTGATCTTGGTCGTCGAGAAGTTCCCCGGAGTAAACACCACCCAGGTCACGCGCGACGTGCAACAAGCGCTCGAGACGCTTCGGCCGGGCCTGAGCGGGATCGAAACCGATACCTCGTGGTTCGCACCGGCGGATTACGTCGCAGCGGCCAAGTCCAACCTTGGAGTAGCCCTGGCCATCGGTGCCGGACTGTTGCTGCTGGCCCTTGCAGCAATGCGCTTTCACTGGCGCGCTGCGCTGGTCGGAGTGATCACCGTGCCACTGTCGGTCATCAGCGCGGCCCTGATCGTCGATCTACTCGGCTACGGATTGAACGCCCTCGTGATCGCTGGTCTCGCCGCGGCGGTCGCCATCGTGGTGGATGAGGCGATTACCCCAGGGAACGCCGTTGTCCAGCGCCTTCGGGCTAGGCGTGCGAGTCCGGACGCTGAGCCCACCTGGGTCGGAGTCCAGCAGGCCCTTGCCACCGTTCACCGACCACTGATCTATGCGGGCATCATTGCCTTGCTCGCCATTCTTCCGGTGGCGGTGTTGGAGGGGCGGCCTGGAGCGTTCTTTACGCCGATGGTCTTCGCGTACGCCATTGCTGTGATCGCCGCCTTGATCATCGGGGTCACGGTCGGCCCGGCCCTGAGCAGTCTGCTCTTTGCCCGTTGGGAGCCGAAGGAGGCCCCGGAACGAGGGCCTGTGCCATGGCTCGGCGTGCGTTACCGAAGCGCCGTGCAACGATTCTCGGGCAGCCTGCGCCCGGCGCTACTGGTGACAGCAGCGTGCGGTCTGGTAGCCGTTGCGATCTTGCCTTTCGTGAACACCGCGCTAACGCCTACCTTCCAAGATCGAAATGTGGTGGTCAGGCTGCAGGGTCGGCCAGACGTCTCGAGCGAGGCGATGAGCCAGCGCGCCGCTGATCTTGGCAACACGATTAGGGCGCTGCCGGGCATCACGGGTGTCGGCGCAACCGTCGGACGTGCCGTCACTGGGGACCGAGTCGTCAACGTGAACTCCAGCGACGTGTGGGTCTCGATCGCTCCCGACGCCAACTACAAGACGACTCTGGCGGCGATTGAGAATGCGGCATCCCAGGTCCCGGGCGCGACGGCTGATGTCGTGCCCTATTCGACCCAGGAGATGCGCGATGTCGGGAGTCTGCATACCGGTGCCAACACTGTGACAGGTAGCGGATTGGACGTGCTGACCGGCCTGAACACTCCTCTTGCCGTACGCGTCTACGGCCAGGATCCCAAGATCCTCGCTGCCGAAGCCGCCAAAGTACAGCAGATGATGACAACGATCGACGGTGTCGTGAATCCGCGTGTCGAGGGCGCCGCGACCCAGCCAACGATCGAGATCGAGGTCGACTTGGACAAAGCTCAGCAGGTCGGCATCAGCCCAGGTGACGTACGCCGCGCTGAGGCGACCGTGCTTCAGGGCATTCAGGTCGGCAGCGTGTTCGAAGAGCAGAAGGTCTTCGATGTGATCGTCAAGGGCACGCCCGCCACCCGACGCAGCGTCGCCGATGTGCAGTCGATGCTCATCGACGCACCTGGCGGTGGTCATGTACGGCTCGGCGACGTCGCCGACGTACGGGTTGTGCAGACAGCTCCAGTCATTCGTCGCGATGCTGTCTCGCGACGGGTGGATGTCGTCGCTGATCTTGATGGCCGAAGCAGCAGTGCTGTGGTTGCCGATATAGAGAGGCAGCTGACCACGATGAGCTTCCCGATCGAGTATCACGCCGAGGTTATTGCCAAGACCACAGCAGACGAGATCGGAATCGGGCGTGCCATCGGCTTCGCTATTGGTGCTGCCATCGCCGCGCTGCTGCTCTTCCAGGCCGCCTTCAACAGCTGGCGGCTGGCGCTTGTCGCCACGGCGGCCCTGCCGCTGTCGCTGACCGGCGGCTTGCTCACCGGCCTCTTCAGCGGGCTGACGTTTGGCTTGGGCTCGCTATTGGGATTGCTGGCGATTCTTGGCCTCGCGGCTCGATACATCACCACGATGTTGTCCAGCATCCAAGGTGAGAACCGCATGCGGACTGATGATGATGATGCAGACACCGTGCATGAGAGGGCGCGAGAAACCTTCAGTTCCATGATCATCAGCGGTATTGCGATTGCAGCGCTGGCGCTTCCGATCGTGATCTTGGGTCCTCGTCCGGGCCTGGAGATCGTGCAGCCCCTTGCGCTCGTTCTGCTGGGCGGCGTGGTCAGCTCGTTGATCGTCGCCCTGTTCCTGCTGCCATCGGCGTACCTGCACCTGATTCCGCCTCGAGCGGAGGAGGCACCGCCGGAGCACGAGGACGAGCTGCAACCGGCCGTCGCAGCCACCGGGGCGTGATCATCATGAGCACCAAGAGCAGACTTCGTACGGCCCGACATAGCGTGCTGGGTCTGGTATTGGCAGCCGCCGTCGGGTTCTCATTGGCTGGTTGTGCAGAGATCGAGTCGGTAAGTGCCGAACCGTACGAGCCGGCAACGCTTGAGTCGACCGGCCCGTCTCAGCCCGCCAAAATCACTGTCACCGACGAGGCAGCGCGCCGAGTTGCGCTCCAGACAACGGTCGTTGGAGCACGCGGCGCCGAGCTCACCGTTCATCACGGTGCCCTGGTCTATGACAAGAAGGGTCTGCCGTGGGTCTTCGCAGTCGTCGGGCCCCGGACCTATGTCCGTTCGGCGGTCACGGTCAAACATGTCGATGGTGACGTCGCCACGTTGAGTGCTGGCCCGCCAGCAGGCACCGAGGTAGTCACCGTTGGTGCGATCGAGCTCTGGGGTGCCGAACTCGGCATCGCCGGCAAGCACTGAGGGGGTTGGCAGATGCGTTCAATCGTTAGAGCGAGTCTCCGATTCCGCTGGATCGTGCTGTTCCTGGCTGCAGCCACGCTGGCTCTCGGCTTCATCCAGATTCCCGAGACGAAGGTTGACGTCTTTCCGGAGTTCGCACCGCCTCAGATCGAGATCCAGACGATCGCCCTTGGCAACTCCTCCAACGAGGTCGAGCAGTTGATCACAGTGCCTATCGAAGATCAATTGGGCGGTATTGAGGGTCTATCGGAGCTGCGCTCCAAGTCGGTCGCCCAGCTGTCCTCGATCCGGCTGATCTTCGAACGCGGCGCGGACGAGTTGAAGGCCCGCCAACTCGTGCAGGAGCGCCTCTCGCAGATCACGCCAACCCTGCCGACGTGGGCCAGCCCACCGTTCATGATGCCGGCGCTCTCCGCGACGAGCCGAATCATGAAGATTGGTCTGACCTCGGATACGGTCAGCCCGACCGATCTCTCGGCCATTGCGTACTGGAAGATCCGGTCACGGCTCCTCCGAGTGCCCGGGGTCGCACAGGTCGCCATCTGGGGTGAGCGCTTGCCGCAACGCCACGTCCAGGTCGATCCAGCCAAGCTCGCCCAATACGACGTTTCCCTGCAAGACGTCATGGATGCCTCAGCCGATTCCGTCGAGTCGGGCCTGCTCCGCTACTCCGACGGTGCGGTTGTCGGTACCGGTGGGTTTGTCGAGGCTGGCGGTCAGCGGTTCAACATCCGTCACGTACAACCGATCGTCGAACCCGAGCAGCTCGCGCAGGTGCCTGTCGTTGAACGCGACGGCAAGGTGCTGCGGCTTGGTGACCTAGGAAACGTGCTCGTCGATCCCGGACCATTGATCGGCGATGGAGTCGTCGACGGCGGACCGGGGCTGCTGCTGGTCGTACAGAAGTTCCGCGGCGCCAACACCGTTGACGTGACCCGCGGCGTGGAACAGGCCATGGAGCAGATGGAGCCCGGCTTGCCCGGAATCACCGTCGATACCACGATCTTCCGGCCCGCTACTTTTATCGAGCAGTCGATCGACAACCTCCGGATAGCGATGCTGCTCGGCATCGCGCTGGTCGTGTTGATCATTGTCGCTTTCTTGTTTGAGTGGCGTACCGCCTTCATCAGCTTGATCGCCATCCCGCTTTCGCTGGTAGCGGCGGTCCTGGTGTTGGATGCCGCGGGAGCCACAATCAATGTGATGGTGCTGGCTGGGCTGGTGGTGGCCATCGGGGTGGTGGTGGATGACGCCATCATCGACGTGGAGAACGTGGTCCGACGGCTCCGCGAAGCTCGGGCCACGGGCAGTGGAGCGTCGACGTTCAATGTGGTGTTGAACGCGTCCGTCGAGGTCCGCTCGGCCATTACGTACGCCACCTTGATCAACGTCATCGCCGTTGTGCCGGTGTTGTTCTTGGAAGGCCTGTCGGGATCGTTCTTCCGGCCGCTCGTGCTCTCCTACGGGCTGGCAGTGCTGGTCTCGATGTTGGTGGCTCTCACGGTGACGCCGGCCTTGTGCCTGATTCTTCTGTCGCGGGGCAAGCTGGCTAGCAAGGAGTCACCGCTGATGCGGGGTCTGAAGCGTGCTTACGTCGCCGTGCTCGCCCCATTGATCCGTCGACCGCTGCCAGCGATCGCCATGACTGCCGTAATCCTGATTCTCGGTCTGGCCGCGGTACCGACGTTGGGAAGTCAACTGCTGCCGAACTTCAAGGAGCGCGACTTCTTGATGCACTGGCTGACTCAGCCGGGAACCTCGGTCACCGAGGAAACGAGAGTCTCAATCTCGGCGTGCAAGGACCTGCAAGAGATTGAAGGTGTTCGCAACTGCGGATCTCACATTGGCCAGGCGTACCTCGCTGACGAGGTCTATGGGGTGGACTTCGGTGAGAACTGGATCAGCGTCAGTCCAGAGGTCGACTACGACAAGACCCTAGACGAGGTGCACAAGGTCGTCGAGTACTACCCGGGCCTGTATCGCGACGTCCAGACCTACCTTCGGGAGCGCATCAAGGAGGTGCTGACGGGTGCCAGCGAATCCATCGTGGTGCGTATTTACGGACCAGATCTCGCGACACTGCAGAAGCAGGCCAAGGACATCGAGCAGCGCATCGGCGACATCCCGGGGATTGAGGACGCTCATGCTTCGCTGCAGACCGATCTGCCACATATCGAGGTCGAACCCGATCTTGCTAAAGCTCGTGAGTTCGGGTTGACCCCTGGAGACATCCGTCGACAGGCATCGACCTTGATCGCCAGCGAGGAAGTCAGCGACATCTTCTCCGGCGGTAAGGCGTACGACGTGCATGTCACGGCCATTCCGTCGGCGCGCGACAGCGTCAGCGATGTGCAAAACCTCCAGCTAGACACCCCGTCGGGAGGTCATGTCAAGCTGCAGGATGTTGCGGACGTTCGGATGGGCCCCACGCCCAATGCCATCCTCCGGGAGCAGCAGTCGCGCTACATCGATGTCGGCGCCAATGTAGCGGGGCGCCCGCTTAACGAGGTCGTCGACGACGTCGAGAAGCGCATGGAAGGGGTCACCTTCTCGCTCGGCTATCACGCGGAGGTGATCGGTGAATCCACTGAGCTCGACGCTGCAGAGGACACGCTGCTGATCTTCGGCATCGCCGCAGCCGTAGCCACCTTGCTGCTACTTCATGTCGCGTTCGGCGGCTTCCGACCCGCGCTGCTGACCTTCGCCCTCCTGCCTATGGCGCTGGTCGGCGGTGCCATTGCCGTCTGGATGAGTGGTCGGGTGCTATCGCTCGGATCACTGGTCGGCTTCCTCGCCGTCTTTGGGATCGCAGCGCGCAATGGCATCTTGATGGTGAGCCACTTCCAGCATCTCGAGCGGGTCGAGGGCGTGAAGTTCGGAGCTGGACTGGTGATTCAAGGAGCCAAGGAACGTCTCGCGCCGATCATGATGACCGCACTAGCGACCGGCTTGGCGCTCGTTCCACTGGTGGTTGCCGGCAGTATTCCGGGGCACGAGATCGAACATCCGATGGCGATCGTAATCCTCGGCGGCCTGGTCACCGCGACGCTGATCAACTTGTTCGTGCTCCCGTCGCTGTATCTGGCGTTTGGCAAGAGTAAGCGAGAGCGCGAGGCGGCGGAACCGGAGGAGGCACTAGCCACGGCTAGTTGAGGCTGAATCGTCGCGGAGAGGTGTCCTCGCGCCCGCGCAGCTCGCGAGGAATTTCCCTCCTGACCCGCAGGGCCCTCTCCCCTCCGAGGCGTTGTGCGCCGACGGTGGACAGTGGTCGAGGCTTAACCCGCGCGAGCCATCTTGAGACGGCTAACGGGTGCGCCGAGATGCAATCTGCCACTCGCGAGCCGTCCTGGGACGGCAAAGCGGCACTCGGCGCAAAGCCGGCGGGGGCCGCGGCTGCGACAACCCGCCAGCTTGAACGGTCTCTCGTGGGGCTGCTCGGGCGGGCGTAGCAAACCTAAGATGCTTGAAATCCAAGTGCCGCCATACGGCCACCGCGCCGCCAAAGCCAAACGTCAGGTTTGCCTAGCCCGCCCGAGCAGCCCCACGAGAGACCGACCGGCTCACCGCCGACGATGGGAAGGCTAGGTGCGCTGCGAGCGGTAGTAGGTGATCAGCGACTGGGTTGAGGAGTCTTGTTTGGCCAGGGCTTCGTCGTCGCCTGAGACGGCTGGAGCGATTTGCAGCGCGAGTTGTTTGCCCAGCTCGACGCCCCATTGGTCGAAGCTGTCGATACCCCACACCACGCCCTCGGTGAAAGTGATGTGCTCGTAGAGCGCGATCAGCTCGCCAACGACGCGCGGGCTCAGCTCGGGGGCCATGATCGATGTCGTCGGACGGTTCCCCGGAAAGACCCTCGCCGAAACGATCGCTTCCGGCGTGCCCTCGGCACGTACCTGTTCAGCCGTCTTGCCGAACGCCAGTGCTGCAGTTTGGGCGAAGAAGTTGGCCAGGAACAACCCGTGTACGTCGTTGTCGCCGTCGACCAGCGGGTTGGCCGGATTGGCCACCGCGATGAAGTCGGCCGGGATCACCCGGGTGCCCTGATGTATCAGCTGGTAGAACGCGTGCTGGCCGTTGGTGCCCGGCTCGCCCCAGAACACCTCGCCCGTATCGGTCGTGACCGGCGAGCCGTCGTAGCGGACGCCCTTGCCATTGGACTCCATGGTGAGCTGTTGCAGGTACGCCGGGAATCGGTGCAGGTATTGCGCGTACGGCAAGACGACGTGACTGGCCGCCTTGAAGAAGTTCACGTACCAGACATTGAGCAAGCCCATCAGCACGGGCACGTTGCTGGAGAACTCCGTCTCGGCGAAGTGCCGGTCAATCGCGTGGAAACCCGCAAGGAAGTCGGCGAAGTTCTCCGGCCCGATGGTGACGGCCACCGAGGTGCCGATCGCTGAGTCGACTGAATATCGGCCGCCGACCCAGTCCCAGAAGCCGAACGCGTTCTCCGGGTCAATGCCGAAAGCAGCCACCTTGTCGAGCGCCGTGGATACGGCGACGAAGTGCTTGGCGACTGCCGCGTTAGCGGCCTCGTCGCCTTCCTCGATGGCTCCAGAAGCCCGCAATCCATCGAGCAACCAACTGCGGGCCAGCCGCGCATTGGTCAGCGTTTCCAGGGTGGTAAACGTCTTGGAGGCAACGATGAAGAGCGTGGTCTCCGGATCAAGATCTTTTGTCTTCTCCGCGACGTCGGTCGGATCGATGTTGGAGATGAAGCGCGCCTTGAGACCGGGTTTTACGTACGGCTGTAGCGCTTCGTAAACCATCACCGGACCAAGATCGGATCCGCCGATCCCGATGTTCACCACGGTCGCGATCGGCTTGCCAGTGACCCCAACCCACTCACCGCTACGTACCTTGTCGGCGAACGCGTACACCTTGGCGAGCACCTGATGCACCTCGGGAATGACATCAACCCCGTCGACGACCAGGCTCGATCCCTCTGGCGCTCGCAGTGCCGTGTGCAACACCGCACGATCCTCGGTGACATTGATGTGTTCGCCAGCCAGCATCGCGTCTCGGCGATCCGCCAGACCAACCTGCTCAGCAAGATCAACAAGGGCAGTCAGGATTTCGGAGTTGATCAAATTCTTGGACAGGTCGACATAGAGATCACCCGCTTCGAACGTGAATGATTTTGCTCTCGACGGGTCGGCCGCGAACCAGCCCCGCAGATCCGGCTGTAGAGATTCGTACAGGGCCGTGAGCCTTGCCCAGGCCGGGGTTGTTGTCGGATCAACTGGCTCGCTCATCGGGTTCCCCTCGTCATTGGGCTGGTAACAGGTCACATTACTGAGCCGGACTCCCCCACCTCAATGACCTCCTCAGGCGATGCGACGAGGTGGTGCCTCTTCAAGCCAAGCCCACGCCGGACGGTGGCTGCTTCGGTAGCGTGCAAACCATGGACGCCCGGCTGGCCAGGTCACAAGAAGAGCCTGACCCCCCGTACGCGGCGGGGGAATCGGCATTTCGCATTGACTTGGAACGGATTCGGTTCGCCACCGCCCTATCCAGACTGGCCGACGTGACCCAGGTGGTCACGTCGATGGCGACAAGTGGAGTCGTGCACAACCGGCTGACCCACACGATCAAGGTGACAGCGGTGGCTCGAGCGATCGCGGTACGACTGCTCCGCACCGAAGATCATGACCTGCTTCATGATCTTGGTGGTCTTGATCATGTCGTGGTACAGGCAGCCGCTACTGCTCATGATCTTGGACATCCACCATTCGGGCACCTCGGCGAACGGGTTCTTGATCGATTAGCGCGGGAGCGCTTCGGGCTGGCGGATGGCTTCGAGGGAAATGCGCAAACCTTCCGGATCCTCACCGAACTGGAGGTACTGGGGCCAGGCGATCAGGGCCTCAATCTCACCGCCGCAACTCGCTCTGCCGTACTGAAGTATCCGTGGGCCTGCTTCTCCTATCCCGATCCGCATCCCACAGCCTGGCCGGTACCGCCGCGCGGCGCCGGGCATTCGCGCGGCACCGGAGCAGCGAAATTCTCCGCCTACGTCATTGACCTGCCGCAGATGATCGACGCCCTCGCGGCGTTTCCCGTGCTACCGCCCGGACGGCAAACCGTGGAGTGCTCGGTCATGGATATCGCCGACGACATTGCCTACTCCCTGCACGATGTTGACGACTTTCATCGATCCGGAGTACTGCAGTTCTCGCCTGTCTCTGGCGAATTTCGATCCTGGGAGAACGGCCGCGTTGAATTTGCCGATCTTGATGAGGCGAGCCTTGTCGATGCCCGGCGACAGCCCGGAGCCGGCCTCGAGTGGCTGCGGCGACATCTCAAAAGCAAGGACGACTGGATCTTCGACGAAGACGTCTTCGCGACGGCGATTCGCACCGTCGGCGATGAGTTCGTCGACGGCGTGCTTGCCACCCCGTACGACGGGTCGATGGCAGCCGACCGCGCCATCTCAGCCTTTACCTCCCGGTG
>Ga0105243_10003826_pt1 | contig 12040 bp, 12 predicted proteins | sample KBSM34metaG_FD_81525 | JGI IMG/M metagenome (GOLD analysis project Ga0105243, IMG submission 81525) | Miscanthus rhizosphere microbial communities from Kellogg Biological Station, Michigan, USA - KBS M3-4 metaG | ecosystem: Host-associated > Plants > Roots > Rhizosphere > Soil | place...
AATGAGTCTGAGTCGTATGTAAATGGGCGGCCACGTAATTCGTCAGTGAGTGTTGCGTCGCCAAGCTCGTACAGAAGCTCAGTTGGCACACTGGCAGGACTCTTCGGGTTCGAGTGATAGACGCGCAAGCCCTTGACGCCTTCTGGTAAGTCTATTTTTGTAAACTTGGTGAGCTTAGTAAATAGTGAAGCAACGACTTCGCCCTTCTGTGAGCAGCGGACAATAATTGTTTTTAGATCACCGGCGCGAGGATTATTCTTCTGCAGTTCAGCAAGGATAGCGCGCGCTCCAGCATCAAGTGCCGGTAATGCCAGCTCACTCCCTTGTACAATTGTCTTCCGATGCGAACCACGGTTATGGAGCGCCAGGTGCAGGCCGTCTTCATCACCCCAAAAGCTATATTCCATTTTATTACGATAATGCCATTCATCGCCCACCGCTTGCATTGCAAAATCTGGCAAAGCAACGTGAGCCTGAACAAACAGCTCTTCGACAATACGCTTTTTGTATTCATTTTCAGCCTCAAGTGGAATAATTTGCCATGGGCTCGTCGCGAGATAGTTGGGTTCGCGTGCCTCAATACGGAGCGGCGAAGCCTCAATAATCTCCTCGGCGATTGCCTCTGCATACGAATGCTTATTTTTGATGATCCGAATAACGACTTTCTCGCCAGGCAAAGCGCCCCAAACGAATACTCGCTTACCATCTTCTAACGTAGCAAGGCCCTGCCCACCATGCACAAGCTTCTCAATTGTTACTTCCATCTATTATTTCTCCTGATTCTCTAGGGCTGCGACTAGTTCTTGTGGACGCATGACAATACTGTCGGGTTGATGTTTAGTGAGTAGATCCGGAGCGTTATAGCCCCAGCCAACGGCAATCATGTGCACTCCCGCCTTTTTGGCGGCGTCTACATCACGAGCCTCATCGCCAATATAGGCGCATTCACTTGGATCTAGTTTACTCTTTCGCATCACCTTACGCAAAGCGCCCGCCTTATCAAGCAGGCCCACACCGCCCTGTACCTTCACGAAATATTTGCGCAAGTTATGGCTCGCCAAGAAATACTCGACGTTTTGTGTACTATTTGAACTCATTATGTACAGCGGATGGCCTTTTTGGTGGAGAGTGCGAATTGTATGCGCCATACCATCGAATACCGGCACTTCGTCAAGGTGTTTAGACATAAGTTTGCGCCCTTGTATAACAAGCCGCGATACTTGGAACGGTGACAGGTGCATTTCTTTCGCAACCTTTATAGCGGGCATGTGTCTCAGCCTCGCAATCTCAGCTGCGTCGGTGATATAAGGACGCTTGGTCAACTCGTAGAAAACTTTGACGACCGCATCAAAACTATTCGCAATTGTGCCGTCAAAGTCAAAAATGACAATCTTGGGCCTGTTAGTCAACCTTCGGTCCTTGCTGAAGCGCTACAGCATCAAAGCGGAAGCACTCCAAACCCTTACGATGATTACTAAACATGGAAGCGTCTACATAATCGTCTGCCATGTAGCTATCATTGAGGTCTTGATCGGTAGTCTGTAATTTGAAGTTCGCGCATACGGTGTACGTGTCTGGCGTGTTGACGTGATACGTAACATCGCCCTGCTTATACGCAGTTTGGCTCAAGCGGTCAGGCAGCGAACCACGATCATTCGTAAAGTTATGCACCTCTTCAACTGCACGCATAAGCTTGGTCTGCGTTTGGTCATCAACTTTCATTGGTGCAAGGTGCAGCAGAGCAACAATACTAAAGACGCCGAGAAGCACCGTAATAACAACCGGGAATGCGCGCAGAATAACCATACGCACTTTTTGTTTTTCCATAAAGTTAGCCGCCGCATATGCTGCTACGACACACGCATCAAGAACGCCAATAACAGCTGCCGTCGTCAGGTACATACTGCGATGCTCTGAGTTGTTTAGCAGCAGCGTTACGATTGTGATTAGTGCCGACAATGCGCCGAGGCTATGAATGACGATTGTTATGATTGGCCATATGTGACCGGTAGCCAAGAGTGGGTCATGGCGCAAACGACGTAGATACCGAATATAGAAAACACCGTACGCTATATACGTAACACTCATGACAGCCAAGAAGCTCGCAATTTCATCACTCGATGAAGCGCCGCCAAACAACAGGTTCACAACCGAACCAATAACTATTGCTGCCGCAAGCGAGAAAACCCACAGCAAAATATGGTGCAATGCAGCTTCAAGAGCTGACAAGCTGTGCGCTGATTTGCTTTTTGAGCCATCAGAAGAAGCCACCGGGCTAGGTACGTCCAGGCCCAAGACAGCGGCATGAACCTCGGTCTTGTCCCAACCCTCGCGTTCAAGCAGCGTTATAATTTCTTGATCACTTACGTTTTTTGCACGTGCTTTTTTAACGAAATCGTGCAAGGCTTGGTTGTTTGTACTCATGCTTCAAACTATACACGGTTCCAGCCCATCTGCCTACTGGGTATCAGAGGTCATCGCTCGCAAAACAACTTCATTAGCATGGTGCCAATTCTGAGCCGTACCACCATCCAAATACTGCCCCTGTATAGGCACTACGTACATGCTATTACCAGCTGCAACGTACGCGTTAATTGGGTCAGTAATGTAGTATTCACCGTTAGTGACCGTGTCGAGCGCCAGGTACTCCTGGAAGAAGCGGCCATCAAACACGTACTTACTGATGTTAATGAGATTACTTTTTGCCTCTGCGACAGTCGGTTTTTCCTGAATATGGTCAAAGCGAAGCCCGGATTCATCATGATGGGCCACGACGACACCGTATCGGCTAACTTCTTCTTGAGGAATTTCTGCTGCAAGCATTGCCGAGCCGCCCGTCTTCTCGGCAGCGTCCAACAAGCGCCTTACTTCTGAGCTACCATCTGCATTAAAAATGAAGTCGTCGCCCGCCAAAACAAGCACGTGTTCGTCCGCTTCAAGGAATTCACGACATAACAGAACAGGCACACTCGTGCCATAAGGCTGATCGGCACTCGTCGGCTGTTCTACAAAGTGGAAACGAATACCCTCAGGAGGCTGGATAGACGACAGCATTTCTTCCTTGCCCTTCGCCTGGAGGTACTGCTCTAGCTCTCGGTTATGACCATAGTAGTCCCTAACCTGCGTTGCACCTTCACTAATAACAAGATAGATATCGGTGATGCCAGCCTTAATACAGTCCTCGACGATATAATCAATGATAGGCCTGTCGACAATAGGGAGCATGCACTTTTCAATTGCCTTTGTAATTGGCAAACGTCGTGTGCCGTAGCCTGCCACTGGAATAATTACTTTTGTACACCTCAAAACAGCCGCCCTCCGGAATTACTTACAACTGCTTGTATGGTACCGCACCATGGCTTTTTTACACAAACTAGCTCATTGGCGTATATGGGACATGGCACATGCCAATTCCAGTACGCTCAGTAAATTTCTGATGGTATGGGTCGGCGTCATAAAAAGGCTTCTCGGGTACAATTTGCGTTGCAATCGGCTTATCATAGGTGGACGCCAACGCGTCTCGTACCTTCTCTGCAATCATCTTTTGCTGCTCACTGCCATAAAAAATTGCAGATCGATACTGGTCACCTACATCTGGGCCTTGCCTGTTGAGTTCCGTTGGATTATGCATATGAAAAAACTGTTTTACAAGTACTTCGTACCCAACTTTGCTCGGGTCAAATACAATCTTTACTGCCTCAGCATGCCCTGTCTTGTGGGTACATAGCGCATCGTATGTTGGGTTCGGCACATGACCTCCCGTGTAGCCAGTAGTCGTATCTATAACTCCTGGAACTTGATCGAAGTAAAATTGCACTCCCCAGAAGCACCCTGCTGCAAAAATTGCCGTTTCGGTTTTCATATTCTCAGTGTAGCATAACCAGAATCACCTCTGTTTTGTGAGATATATCACAAAAAGGTATTGCTTTTTCAGTGCAAATATTGACTAATAGTTAAATAGGTATATAATGCAAAGAGTAATTGAGAGCCTCACCCGGTCTTCCCCGTGAGACAAAGGAGTTCAAAAGAATCATGAGCAAGCTCAAAGCTTTTGCCGTTAGTACCATTATTGGTGTTAGCGCACTATCAATGATAGTCGCACCAGCCAGCGCATCTGCCTGGCACCCAGAAGGTAAGATCGTAAAGAAAGTTCAGAACATGACCCAAAAGGGCGAGCTGAGCGATGCTAACGATGAAAAATCAGCCGTTAGCGCGAAGCCAGGTGATATCCTGACATACGTTATTACTGTCAGCAACGAACAAACAAACGATGACGGTAAAAACGATATGGTTAACACCGTTCTTACCGACACATTGCCAGCTGGCGTTGAGTTGGTAAGCAACCCGTCTTCTCGTGCTATTAGCGAAAACCTTGGCACCATTAAGCCAAAGCAAAGCGTTACTAAGCAGTACCAAGTAAAAGTTACTTCTGATAAAGATGGCGACGTCATCAACAACAAAGCATGTTTTACTGGCAACACTGCAGTTAACGATAACCCACAGCAGGGCTGCGAAGTAGCGGTCGTAAAGGTAAGCAACCCTAAAGTTGAAACCCCAACGCCCCCTACTCCTCCTGTAACTACGACCCCTGAGACACCAAAAACCCCTCAGACACCTGTAGCTCCAGCCCCTGCAGCAACCGCAGAAGCATTGCCTTCGACCGGTCCTGCAAGCACCATTGCTATCGCCGTACTTGCAGTAGCAGCTGGTTACGTTGCTCGCCTCAAATTCTTGGCTCGCCAAGAAAACTAGTTCGTCCTAGCGACAGTACATAAAAAGCACCTCATCAGAGGTGCTTTTTATTATTCAGATACTGTGACGTCTTGCCAAAAAGCCACATAATTTGAGAAGTCTTTTTTAACAGTGTCTATCGCCGAGGGCTTTGGCTCGGGATATGACCAGGCGCTATCATGGCTCCAATTTTCACCCTCACCAACATCAAAGTACTGACAGACACCTTTCCAGGGGCAAACGTATGGTGTTGGGCTTTTTCGTAGATATTCTTGCTTAACTGATGTGGGTGGAAAATACCAATTACCTTCTATGTAAATAAGCTCCTGCTTGTCCGCTTCTGCTATTACAATGTCGTTCCAAATTGCCTTCATACTACTTCTTTCGCTTAGCCTTATTTGCAGGTTCTTCATCATTAACAACAATGTGTGGATATGGAACGCCGATACGATTCTTTTCAAAAGCCAGCATTAGCTGGTGACGAAACTCACCGGCAACATCCCACTGCGTGCCCGCCTTTACCTTGCCCAATGCCTTGACTATTACGGTGGACTCACCAAAGCTGTCGACACGCAGGAACTGGATAGCCTCAATCACGTCAGGGCCAAATATCTTGCTGGCAGCAACCTCGAGGCCGATCTCGTTAATAATACGCTTAATCGACTCGATGTCACTGTTGTAGCCGACTGGTATATCAATATTTACATTGGCATACTTAAATGTCATGTTCGTGATAACACCCGCCGAGCCATTAGGAACAATGTGCAAGTTACCGTCAAGATCACGCAGCTTTGTAATGCGCACAGTAATGTCTTCGACGACACCAGATACGCCATTAGGCAAACCTGCGCTCAGCGTAATAATATCGCCCACTCGATACTGGTTCTCCATGATTATAAAGATTCCTGTTAAGAAATCTTTGATGGCAGTCTGCGCGCCAACACCAATAACTACACCAATTAAACCCGCACCCGTCAGTAGGCCGGCAAGGTTAATATGCAGTTCTACGAGGATTACGATAATAGTAATGATCCATACTATAACGCCGCCAAGTGTGTGGAATACCGTAATTAGGGTGTTCTCACGCTTTTGCTCTTCAGCCTCATTATTATGATAGTGACGCCGGACCGCCTGCCTCACAATACGGTCGGTGAAGGTACGTAGGAACAATTGCACCAGCAGTGCAATAAGAATGGTTATTGTTATTTGCACTAAACGGTTGTGCAAAAACATCTCAAGATCGCTATCAATATGCATGCACTCACAGTAGCGTCTTTAGCCTAGAGGTGCAAGCATTACATTGCAGCAAAAGACTACCAGCCTCCGCCGCCACCTCCACCACCGCCGCCACCTGATGCGCCGCCAGAAAAGCCGCTTGAAGATGAGTCACTTGGAGGTGCAAATGAGGACGTAGCCACGGAGTTAAAGCGAGAAATTGAGTCAGCGAACATGACGGCGTTAAAGGCTGCCCAGTTACCCGCATACCATTCAGGTGGCTCCTGGTATAAATCAGCAAACTGTTTAATCCACTCCTTCTCGATACCAAACAAGATTGCATACGGTAAGATGCGTTCATAGAGGTGGACGAGCCTCTTTGCGTCAGTTGTGTCAACCGGAGTCTTCTCGGCGCCCTGGGGGCTTTGCAGCTCGCGCAAACGGTCCGCTTCGGCCATCTTCATGTATTCTTTCAGGCCGAGCAAGTACTCATGCGTGTCTACGCCCTTTTGCGTCAAAGGCCACATGGCACTCGCCAAAATAATACTCGCAATACCTATGATGAAAACTGCCGGCGAAACAGTAACAATAGATGCCCCAATAATAATGGCGCCGGCAATGTAAAGCTTTTTGCGCATAGCACTTCGCTCAGCTATAAAGTCAGAGCTAATAAGATCTGCTCGAGTAGTCTTGGCTAGTACCTCAGCCTGCTTATATAACTTATTACTAAGGTCTTTCATGGCGACTCGATCGCCAACAGCTGGAGAATCGCCAAATAGCATTGTAGCTACCGCCCGCTCTTCGCTGCGAAGGTCTTCAATTGAACGGACAAGCTCAATGTCATAGGTAGTTTTGGTGCCGAAGAACTTCTTGGTCTTGGTTTCATAAATCTTACAGTAGTGACGCACTGCCAGATCGATAATTTGCGCAGTAATTCCTGTACCGATCTTCTTAAGAATGGTAGCCGATCCCACGACGCTTACTTCTTTAGGTGGTAAATACTGGGGGACAAGAGTGCCCTTGCCTTTGGGCTGACGACCATAGCGACGCCATAGTCGAGTTAGCAATATGCCTCCTACACCGAGGCTCACAATGTTACCTACAGCCCATACTAAAAACAATATACTGAATGCTTTTGCGCTGGCGGGAGCTTTATAGGCAGCAAACGTACCCGACTTGAAGCCAACAGCAAAGCTCAGGTTTTCAGAAGCGTTGAGCGATCGAGACGTGGCAAAGTCAAGCGTTACGTCGTCTGTGGGCGCAAAAGTCTGACGTAGTCGCGCAGTACAATTTGTCTCTTTTGAACCAGCCTTACCGACATAGCAGCGCTGCTGGTGGTTATACGCCGATGCAATACTCTTATCAATATGAAGTGTTGCAGTAACTTTTTGGAATTGCTGCTGCCACCCCGTGCCATTAACATCCCAGAAGAGCTCATCATGATCACCAAATCGTTTCGTAACATCTGTCAGATCATATGTAATAACGTACGATTGCACGCCGTGTACATAGCGGCTTGCGTCACCGATACGAAGTACCGTGTTGTCATTGCTCTCGTAGGTTGAGTATGCCAATGCTCGCTTCTGCTCGTCTGTTACTGAGCTAATAGCCACGCCCACTGCATGATTATCGTAGATGTTTGGAATTGCACGCTCTATTCCGTGATTTTGGTCAGCGTCAGGAAAAACAGCCGTTATCGTCTCGATAACACGCATGTTCGAGCGCCGCTCGGCGTTCCGCCCAAGCGTATAATCAGCATTAAATGATTGGATAGTAAAATTACTGGTATTAAGCGCATGCGCTTGGGCAACGGGTGCAAGCCAAACTACAGCTGTTAGTACCAAAAAAGTTAAAATGCGGCGAATCTTCATAGCTTTATAGTACAGGTTTTAGCGCACTATTTGTTAGGTATTTGCGAATAGGCGCGATTGAATATACGTATGGACTTGACGCATGGACTCGCGGTTTCCGTCAAATTGAAGCGCCTTGATGGCTTCCTCAGGCTCGAGCCATTGATAGGCATCGTGCTCTTCTGGATTTAGTCTAATTGGCACTTCGGGCGCTACTTCGACAGCATACACAAGGTCGGTACCCTCATTTTCGCTGTCTTCCCAGTCACGACAATGAAGCTCATCACTGACGTGCAAATACTGGTGCGGCCCAATACCTACCTCTTCAAATAGCTCGCGGTACAGTGCTTCGTGGCCTAGCTCACCATCTTCGACAGTACCAGTGACCGGCTGCCACCAGCCACCTTCTTTGGGCGTACGACGAATAAGCAAAAACTCAATTTTGCCATCACGTATGCGGTAAACTTCACCGTGGGCGATCAGGTAAAATGACTTCATATCACACCTCTGTTATACCCAAAACTTTACCGAAGTTTCCAAGCGTGCGCAAGCACTTTATGGCCAGTTTTAAAGAAGTTTTAAGCTTTGAGGCTCAATCGGTCTACAAGCCAGTCGCGAGGCAATATGCTCAGGAACCATCCCGCGCGTGGACCAGATGTCTTGCCAATCAAGGCGCGATACAGTGTACTGAAAATCTCCTTAGGCTGCAGTCCCATGGCATCTTTTAGTTCATACATAGCGTCATGGAACCATGCACCGTCAGCATCAGCTGGCGCGTGTGCAACTTTCTCGCCCAGAGTACGTAAAAATGCTTGCTCAGCATCAGTAAATTGGCTGCTGTCAATGTGGTCAATTAAGGCAAATTTTACGTCCTCAGGAGCACGCTTTTCGAGCCATGCGTCAATAAAGCGCAACTCACTTCGAATAATATCAGCGTCTTCCGCAGCAATATCAGCGTGCTCAGTGCGTGCAATAACCGCCAAGGTCTTATCGGCGTCTTTTAGTGAAGCCTGGTAGCTTGCCACCAGGTGCGAAAATGGCACACGGCTCACAGTTTTGCTGTTTTGACCATACGTACAGATATAGAGTAGCTGCTTTTCGGAATCGGTCTTGTCGGCATCAGGCTTAGCAGCAAGTGCGGCAAATTCATCCATTAACTGAATAAGTCCATTAACAGGATCAAAATGGAGGAGCTTGTTTGCCGGTGCACGAAGCACGAAGAAGCGAATAACTTCAGCGGGCATAACCTGCGAAGATTCAACTGCGCTCAGGCCGGTACCCTTGCTTGCGCTCATCTTCTTAGTGTCACCAACCATATTGATGTTATCAAATGCCACACCCATTGGTGGCTCTGCCTTATAGACATCGCGCATCAATTGAGCGCCGGTGTCATAAGAGCCGCCAGCTGACGAGTGATCACGTCCGGATGGCTCAACATCGATGCCCAGCAGCCACCAGCGTGCCGGCCAGTCTAAGCGCCAGTCAAGTTTTACTTGGCCGTGAGCATAATCCGCCTCACCCTCGTTGCCATCAGCATCTGCATAACGAATTACTTTGCTTTCGGTATCAATACCCAAGTATGTTCGGCTCTTAAATCGACCGTTAACAAGAATCTGGATAGGCACCCAGTCATCAGCGAGCTGCCGGTTTGAAGCCGTCTGGATTGCCTGACGTACCTGCGGAAGACTTGTCATAACTCGTTCGATCGACGGCACATGAAAGCCGCTACGGTAGTGGTCGTGGGCACGAGGGAATTCAGCTTCAATGCCAAGCGTCTTGCAGACACTTTGCAGCTCACCAATGAAAAAGTCAGCATATGACTGATCAGATCCATCAGGTGCCGGAATGTCGCAAAGTGGCATACCAAGGTACTGCTCGTATTCAGCAGGTACGTTAAATGGCACCTTGCGGAAGGCGTCCATATCGTCAACATAGTGGATATGGCGCGCTTGGCGGCCACGGCGCTTTAATTCAAGATAGATAGCATCTGGAGTTAAAACCTCGCGCAGATGTCCCAAGTGATATGAACCTGAAGGTGCAGACCCAGACTCAACAAGGATCTCCCCTTCAGGGTGGCGAGCAATGAGCTCGTCGACAATTGCATTTAGCCAGTTCATGATTATAGTTTTCCTTACTTTAAACTTATTTTACCACATTTACAGATAAAGATCTCTGTCATACTGGGTGTATGTCAGAATATTACGCCACACATATTAGCGATAAAACCAAGGCTCTCGCGCAAGCCTACGGGCTTGATGCGTCAGACATAAGTACGGCTTTTGTCGCCGAAGCAACCCAGCAAGCCGTTCACCCTACCCTATTTGGCATATTTGATATTGCCGCTACGGCCACTACGACCGAAATTTCCCAAAGAGACATCTTGCGAGGTGAGCTCATCGGCAGACGAGCCCTTGATAATGTCCTCCACGTCTCCAACAATCCTACGGGCACTGGCATCGCCGCGAAGCTTGGCGCATCCTTACGACGTGCGAAACTTGGGCACTCGCGCAATGGCAAGCCACTCGATGAACAGATTCCGTCTGGCGTTTCCGTTGCAGCAGCATTCGCCGTTGTATCCTTTAACAACCTCACTCACGCTAGCCTCACGTACGGTGGTGACATTACACTATGGGCGAATGGCGAACAGCTCTATGCGCCCGAAGACGCCTTGCCGCGGACTGTCGACGCAAGCAACGCGGGTCTAGATTCGACAGTAACGTGCGACGTCCCCTTTGATGCTATCGAGACGCTTGTGCTGCATACGAGTGGCTTCCAGCCACTCTCTACTGCCGTCCTTTCTGCCGATGATCTTGTTCTCTGTGCCCCGCAAGAACAAGATGCCTCTGTTATAACAATACGTTTTTAAAGAAAAAGGCCCGAGCTGATCACCAACCGGGCCTTTTGCGTATCTGCTAATTATTAGCTGATGTCGACAACTTTGTACGTTGTCTTTTCGGCTGGTGTTTGAATTTCGACGTTTTCACCCTCTTTTTTACCAAGCAATGCTTGGCCGATTGGTGACTCGTCAGAGATTTTACCATTCAATGGATCTGCTTCGACGGTACCAACAACTTGGAAGCGTTTTGATGCGCCAGCTTCGCTCTTCAGCTCAACAGTAGAGCCCAAGACAACCTTGCTGTCGCTTTTAGGTGTAGTAATCACCTGTACGTTAGCAAGAATGTGCTCGATTTCAGAAATACGCGCTTCATTACGTTCTTGGTCTTGGCGTGCAGCACCGTACTCGGCGTTTTCGCTTAAGTCACCGAATTCACGGGCAGTTTTAATACGATCTGCGATTTCAGCACGCAGGCCGGTAAGTTCTTCAAGTTCAGCGCGTAGCTCTGCTACGCCTTGCTCAGTTAAGTGGAATAGTTTCTTCATGTTCGGTTTTCTCCTATATCAATGCTCTACGCTTAGTACTAGCCTGGATATCAGAACGCATCTTAATTATACCAAACTAGCTTGGTTATGATCGCACAAGCTGCAACGTCTCATCGAGATCAAGCATCTGTGCATCATCTTCCGTACGTGCTTTTACTTCAAATTTCCCTGCCGCGACAGTTTTGGCGCTGACAATCACACGGTAAGGGATACCAAGAAGATCGGCGTCGGCGAATTTCTCGCCTGGTCTTACACCTATACGGTCGTCATATAATACCTCAACGCCAGCACTAGTCAACTTTTGATACATATCATACGCAGCTTTTGTTACGCTTTCGTCCTCGCCAATCTGGCAAATGACTACCGTAAATGGTGCGATATGCTTTGGCCAGACCAAGCCTTTATCGTCCGAGAAGTGCTCAGCCAACATACCCACGAGGCGGCTTACGCCGATCCCGTAACAACCCATAATAACAGATTGATCTTGGCCATTTTCGTCTGTGTAAAAGAGTTCAAGAGCATCGCTGTACTTGCTTTCGAGTGGGAAGATATTGCCCACTTCAACACCGCGCTTTTCTACCAGTTCTTCTTTCACTAGGCCGAGCTTTGCGAGATTCTCATCAGTATAAATTTCTTCGTTAACAGCGATGCGGCGGCCTTCGTGGACGTAGATAGTATCTTCACCGATAGGGCTAATTGTCTGGAATTCGTCACTAAACTTCTGAGTAAAGATACCGCCATCTGCGTATGTACGATAGGTAATGTCGCCGATTCCAAGGCGAGCATATACCCGGCCATAGGCAGCAGCTACTTCTTCGTACACTTTGTCGTGTTCTTCTTGGCTGCGAGCAAAACTGTACATA
>Ga0105243_10003827_pt1 | contig 12038 bp, 11 predicted proteins | sample KBSM34metaG_FD_81525 | JGI IMG/M metagenome (GOLD analysis project Ga0105243, IMG submission 81525) | Miscanthus rhizosphere microbial communities from Kellogg Biological Station, Michigan, USA - KBS M3-4 metaG | ecosystem: Host-associated > Plants > Roots > Rhizosphere > Soil | place...
AGGCCCGCGATGTAGGCGGAGTTGTTGCGGCCGCTGTAGTCGTTGGTGTTGCCGAGGTCGCCCAGGCCCTGCAGCGCGCCGACGCGGTTGGTGGCCGTGACAGCGTTGACGGTGTTGTCGCTCGCCACCTCAGGCGGCATGGTGGGTTCGCGGGTGCGGTAGGTTGTGTTGCCGGCCACGTTCTTGTCGACGTGGGTGTAGATGTCGCCGATGCCCAGCACGAAGTTGCGCTGGCACGAGTACTGGATCGGGTCGCTCCAGTTGGTGATCACGGGGAAACCGTCGACCCAGCCGGTTTTCGTCGGGAGATCGGCGGTGCCCATCGAGCTCCAGGCCGCGACGTTGCCGAGGTTCCGGTAGTACCGCATGACCGCGTAGTACAGCTCGCTGACCGGGTCGTAGCCCTTGTAGTCGCCCGGAAGGATCTGGCCGAACTTGTTCAGGTAGTTCATCACGCCGCTGTCCGCGATGGTCACGCCGGTCGCCGTCGTGGTCGCAGCCGCATCGGCTGCATCGGGATTGCGGATGAAGGTGCCGTCGACTTCGCTCCACTCCTTGTTCGCATTGGCCGAGGGTGCCTGCCCGGGCGTCGGCACATTCGGCCCGACGAACTTCTGCTTGGCGCGCAGCACGCCGCCGTCGCGCTGGTCGCTGCTGTCGTTCAGGTAGCCGAAGGCGCTGAAGCGCATCTTGTCGGTGTACTTCTGGATCAGGCCTTCAGGCTTGTAGTTGGCGCCGTAGGCCTTGCAGTTGGCTTCGAGTCCGCCGGCAGCGGCCGAAGGGTCGCACACCTTCACGCGCATCGTGAAGTCGCCGTCGGCCGGGCCGGCCTGGGAGAACGGCGTGAAGGTGTTCGACGAGGGAGTGCGCCACTGGAACCGCATCTGGGCACCGCCGCTCCTTTCGTAGTAGTCGATCCGCACGCGGAACTCCTGGCCGGCGGTAAGGGGGATGGTGGCTGAATCATTGGTGGCCGCAGCGTGATCGGTCCAGTTCTCGATGCGAAGGTCACTGTTGCCGAAGTTGCCGTTGCCGGTCTTGACCCAGACTCGCACGCCATCGTCGCTGATGGTGCGGAACGTGTAGTTGCCGGTCTCGGGTGCGGTGTAGGTCCCGCTGAAGCGTACCGAGAAGTTGTCGGCATTCATCCCGGCCACGGGGCTGTCGTTGCCCCAATCGTGGTCGGCGGTGTCCGCATCGACGAGGGCGAACCTGGGATTGCTGAAATCGATGTTGTTGAAGTACTGCGCCGACATCGTGCGGTTGCCGCCGCCGCCCGTGGCGGTCACGCGCATCTTGAAGCCGCGGTTGGTGATGCTCGTTGTCAGCGCGGTGGCGTTATTGAACGGCGTGGCGCCCGCAATGGCGGCGGCCGGGAGCGTGCGATCGGGGAACAGGCCACGATTGCCGTGCCAGGCTTTCTCGAGGATGGTGGTGGTGGCCGTGTCGACCACGCGCCGTCCGCCGGTCATGGCCCAGCGGAAGGGGTCGATGGTGGCGGTGGAGGCCCAGTTCAGGAAGTTGCCGCTCCACTTGTCGTCGTTGGCGCCCGTGCAGGTGCGGTTGGTGGCGGCGCCGGCCGGGTAGAAGTAGCTGGAGTCGCCCTTGTCGGCGGTGCTGACGCCGTTGGCGGTGGTATCGACCTGGTATAGGTAGCACTTGGCCGGATCGAAGTAGCCCAGGTAGTTGGTGTCGCTGGAATAGTCGCCAACATGGGCCGTGCGCGATGCCGTGGGCCATTCCACTGACAGCGCCAGTGCCAGGTTGCCTGGAACCTCCGAGGTCGAGAACACGGGCTGGTTGGCGAGCGGGATCGCGGACGCAACCATGGCGCTGCCAAGTGCCAGGCCGAGGCCGGTGGCGATAGTAGCGCGGCACGCCGCGCGAACGAACGAACGAATTCTTGTTTTCATGACTCGCCTGTGCCCTATTCGGGCTTGGTGAAGGAGGCTTGCAGGAACACCTGCGTGTCGCGCGGACCATCGACGCGAACCGAGACGCGGTAGAGGGGCGGGCTGGGAACGGAAGGGCCGGGCGTGGCCAGTTGGCTCTGGTCGCCACCCAGCGTTTCGGTGCTGGACGGGGTGTAGACGCAGCCGCTCTTGCCGATGACCGAGAACGCGCCGGTGGCATTGCACATGCGGTCGATCACGTAGCGCACGGTGGCGCCGCCGCTGCCCGAGATGGGGGTGCCGGTCGGCGTGAAGGCGTTGCCCACCACGTCGGGCCCGGTCAGATTGGTCTTCTTCAGCAGCACCTCCGGGATGCCTTGGGCATTGGTTGCGAGCTGGATTGCGCTGTAGTTCGCCGCGGGCAGGTTGTTTGCAGTCACGCTCGTCGCGGCGAGCGCGCCGCTGGTCTGGAACTCCTGCATCGCCTTTGCGATCGCGAGTTCGCCCTGGTTGACCAGGTCGCGTTTGAAGGCGATGTTGCCGGCTCCGACCAGCGAGGTGTCCATCGATCGCATGACCGCCACGCCGCCGGCGAGCAGCACGACCAGGATAATCAGGCAAAACAGCAGGACCACGCCGCGCTCGCGCACCGGGCCGTGTATCTTGGAAAGTGTCTTCATGGGAAAGGCAGCAACAGCATGTTGCGAAGCGGAATGGTGGTGTCGATGACGCGGTAGCGGAAGTTCCGGTCCGCGGTCGCGATGGTCAGCGTGCGACGACGATCCGTTGGAAGGTCGCTGAAGATGGTCAGGTTGCCCGTCATGACGGGTTCCTTCTCGAACAGGCTGCTTTTCATGACCAGCGCAACGCGCACCGCCACGATATGGCGCATGCGGTCGGGCGTCAGCATGAGGGTGCCGATCGCGTAGCCCGTGGCGGCGGGATCGATCCATGTGTCGGCAGTGCCGTTGCTGTCGGTGTCGACGCCGTACACCGCGTAGAGAGCGACGACGCCGTCGGCCAGCGCCTGCATGGCGGAGGCGTCGGTGCCCTCGTCGCTGCCGGTGCCGGCTGCCCGCAGCAGGTCGTAGGCGACGAGCGTACGGTTGGCGTTCACGCCGACCAGCTGAAACTGCAGGTTGTTGGCGCCCACATTGCCCAGCGGCGAGAAGAGCGCCGTGCCGTCCGCTGCGAGCGTGGCAAGAGACGTGGTGGCGCCGGTGGAGGTGAAGTAGCGCCCTCCAATCCCCAGCACTTCATTGCCAGCCGTTGCCAGTTCCGTGTTCGTCGAACTCACCTGCTCGAGCAGGCAGTCGTCCGTACCCTCCCTGCTCACCAACCCGATGTCCCCATTGCGCAGGCCTATGGTGTTGTCCAGCCGAAGGTTGTTGTTGCCGGGAAATCCGGAGCGGATGCGGCGCGGCACGTCGCCTGCCGCCGCGTTGCCGCCCATGACCACGAGGGTGTCTGAAGCGCCGCCGGCACCCTTGGCAATCAGGAGCGGTGCCAACCGCAGATTGCCGGCTGCGGCGGCTCCGGAACCGCCGAGCAGCGTATCGAACGGCGCAGGGAACGCGGATGTGGTTCGCGGCAGGATCGTGGTGGCCGTGCCGCCGATGTTGCGCGCAGCGCTCAGCCGGCAACCGAACACCCCGCGCGTGCCGGTCTGCGCGAAGCCGGAGCCTGCGCTTCGAAGCAGGCGGTCGATCATGTAGGCGGCATAGGAGCCGCTCTGGTTCATGTCGTTGGTCGACGTGGTGCTGCGCTTGTGCGACTCGCCGAAGGTGACGGCGCTGGTCACGGCGAGCACCACGACCAGACCGATGACCATGGCCACCAGCAGTTCGATCAGCGTCAGGCCGTGCTGCACGGCGCGGACAAAGGGTTTGGAGCGGGCGTTCATGGCGAGGGCGGCAGCGTGACGCGCGTGGTGAGGCGGCTTCTTTGCTCTGTGCTTGGGCGCTGGGGGGCGCGCCAGGTAATGAGAATGTCGGCGGTGTTGGTCGTGGTGTCCGATTCGATCTCGACCTCGCCGTCTGGCAGGCCGCCGGTTTGCGGATTGCTGGCACGGGTGGTCCAGGCTGCGGCGTCGATCGCCACCGTGCGAGTGGTCCACATGGCGGCAGCGATGTCGTTGGCGATCAGGGCGGCGCGGTTGCGGTCTTCCGCATCGATCGACAGGTTGATCGCCCGTGCCTGAAGACCGATCAGGCCGAGCACGCCCAGCGAGAAGAGCAGCACTGAAACGAGGACTTCGAGCAGTGCAACTCCGGCTTGGCCACGACGAGGAAAATTGCGGGGGCGTTTCATGGTGCGGCGGGGCAGCCGTCCGGCTGGCTGTCTGAAAGGGTTCTGGCCGGGTCGCACAGGCGGACTTGCCCACCCAAGGCGATCGTCACTCGCAGCGGGCGATCGCCGTCGACGCTATTGCTCATTTGAATGGTGTATGAATACCCGGCCGTCGGTGGCGCTTCGCAAACAGCGCCGGTCACGCCCGGCGAGGCATTTGGAACAAGGCGCCCGAGCGAGTTGAAGCAGATCGCCTCAGGCCCCGAGATCGTGACGTTCGTGCCAACGTCTCGAAGGATGCCGGCCTCGATGAACGCGCTGGTTTCGCCGCCGGTCATCAGCGTCACGGTGTTGATTGCCCAGTTGCTGCCATTGGTCGCGGCCGTGTAGCCGCTGGCAGTGGGCTTGTCGTTTGTCAGCGAAAAGACAACCTGCCGGCTGCGGCGCGTGGCTTCCGCTTGGGCGAGGCGCAGTCCGTTCTGCAGCGAATCGCTAACGGTGCGGATTTTGTTATTCCGAACCCACCCAATCATCGAAGGCGTGGCGAGAGCGGCAAGGATCGCCATGATCGCGACGGTGACGACCAACTCGACCAGGGTGAAGGCCATCTGGCGCCGATGGGAACCCCGCTGCATCAGCACGCCTGACCTTTTTTCACGATCCAGGAGGACGTGCAGGTGCTGGTCCAGCCCGACCAACCGGAAGGCATCCCGGTCGTGGCGCGCACGTTCAGTTCATTGATCGTGTAGACAGCGCCGTTGGCTGGGCCGCTTCCTGTCGCCACGAGCGTATAGGTCGTCCCAGTGGGCGCGCCGGGTGCCGGGCAGGTCACCACGAAATTGCCAAAAGTGCGCTTGCTGGCAGCAACGGTGGAATCGCACGGCGGGACCAGCGTTCCCGACGTGGCATAGGTACGGTTGTCCTGGAAATAGCGCTCCATGTCGGCGCGCATGGTCGAGAGGGCATTGGTACCGTCCACCACGTAACCGCGCCGTAGGTAGTCCTGGTAGCTGGGAATTGCGATGGCAGCCAGGATCCCGACGATCGCCACGGTGATCATTACTTCGATCAGCGTGAAGCCACGCGAACCGCGTCGATCTCTCGTGGGTTGGCGCGGAACCGAATGTTGTTTCATTGACACCTTTCGCGCTCGGCCAAACCTCGTTCGAAGGCGCCGGGCAACAGTTGCAGACAGTTGTCAAAGAATGTCTCTAATTGTGTTTTTTTGCAAAACCGCTCGTCCCCCCTCCACAGCCATTCGTCGGCCCGACCGGTCGGCACAATCGGCGGAATGACTTCCCGCGCAGCGCCCCTCGAGGCGGCCGTCCTCCCCTCGAAAGCCGTCGGCGCTGTGCGTGCCGGGCTGGTTGCGTTTCCTTTTCTGTGCCCGCTCGTGGCCGGCCCCTCGGTTCAGGCCTGGCAGCTGCTGGCGACCTGGGTTTGCGTCGCGGCGATGCTGCTTGCCATTTCGCCCGGCGTGCCGGCGCGCGGTATCTGGGCCTGGCTGGCGACCGGCATGGCGGCCATCGTGCTTTCCTCGCATGGCGTGGCCGGCCTGTGGCTGCCCGCGGTCGGGGTGTTGGGCGCCATGGCGGCTGCGGCCTGTGTGGGGGCTGGCCTGGCGCGCGGCGGGTCGTCCACTTCGGCGGTGCTGGCGGTGGGGGTGCTTGCCGCGGGTCTTGTCAGTGCCGTGCTTGGGCTGCTCCAGTACTACGGGCTGGCCGAGCCGCTGATGCCCTGGACCACCGCGCCCGCGCTGGGCCAGGCGTACGGCAACCTGCGCCAGCGCAACCAGTTCGCCACGCTGATCAGCATGGCGCTGGTGGCCGCGCTGTGGATTCACGCCACGCAGCCGTCAGTGCGCGCGCGGCGTTGGCTGGCGGCGGCGGCGTTGCTGCTGCTGGTGGCCGCGGCGGCGTCTACCTCGCGCACCGGGTTGCTTCAGTTGCTGTCGATCGTGGGTGTTGCCGCCTCGATTGCATGGCGGGAACGTCGCGGCGCGCGCGAGGGCGCCGGCCTTCGCTTCAGTTTGCCGCCGCCGTTGATGCTGCTGGCCATGGTTCCGGTTTATTTCGCCATCGCCTGGGTGCTGCCGCAGCTCACGGCGACCGAGGTCGAGGGCATGATGCGCCGTCTGCAGGAAGGCGCGCCTGGCGACCACACAAGGCTGATTCTCTGGCGCAACGTGCTCACGCTGATCGCCCAGCATCCCTTCACCGGGTGGGGCTGGGGCGAACTGAGCTTTGCGCACTACAGCACGCTGTATGACGGGCCGCGATTCCCTGAGATCCTGGACAACGCGCACAACCTGCCGCTGCACCTGGCCGTGGAACTGGGAATACCGGCGTCGGTGCTGATCTGCGGCGGCTTCATCTGGATGGTGCTGGCGGCAAAGCCCTGGCGCGAACGCGATCCGGCGCGGCTCATGGCGTGGGGCATGCTGGGCGCGATTGCATTGCACAGCCTGCTCGAATATCCGCTCTGGTACGGGCCGTTCCAGTTGGCGTTCGGGTTGTGCCTGGGAATGCTGTGGCCGGCCCGGGGCGCCAGCTTGGCTTCATTGCGGCAACGCTTCAGGGCCGGGTGGCTCGAGGCGCCCGTCCTGTCTTCCATGGGGGCCGCGGTATTGATGGTGATGGTCGGCTATGCCACCTGGGACTACATGCGCATCAGCCAGATCTACCTGCCGCGCGACGAGCGTTCGCCAGCGTATGAGGACGACACGCTTGCCAAGATCAAAGGGTCCTGGCTCTTCGCAAAGCAGGTGGGCTTCGCCGAACTGACACTTACCGCAGTCACCCCAGCCAATGCTGCTGCCGTTCATTCACTCGCCGAACGCATGCTGCACTTTTCGCCCGAGCCCCGCGTGATCGTCAAGCTGATCGAGAGCGCTGAACTGATGGGGCGGGACCAGGAAGCGCGGGATCAGGCGGCGCGTTTTTGCATTGCCTTTCCGGAGGAATATGAGCACTGGCTGAAGGGCCGGCCTGTCGACGCCCGGGCGCCGTAGCCCCGGCTGGATTTGCCCTCACCCCGCTACATAACTCCCCGACTTTCCCCCATGCTTCTCCAACACATGCACATCGGTGATCCGCATCCCCCGGTCCACCGCCTTGCACATGTCGTAGATCGTGAGCAGCGCCACCTGCACGGCGGTCAGCGCTTCCATTTCCACCCCGGTCGGCCCCACCGTCTCGACAGTGGCCGTGCACACCACCTGCGGCGCCGTGCCCCCTTCGGCCAGCGCAAACGCCAGCGCCACCCGCGTCAGCGCCAGCGGATGGCACAGCGGAATCAGGTCGCTGGTCTTCTTGGCCGCCTGGATCCCCGCAATCCGCGCAACCCCCAGCACATCCCCCTTCTTCGCCGTTCCGGATTCGATCAAGGCCAGCGTTGCCGCCTGCATCTCGATGCATCCCGTGGCCACGGCCACGCGATGGGTGGCCGGCTTGGCGGCCACGTCGACCATGTGGGCCTGGCCCTGGGCGTCAAAATGGGTAAGAGTGCTCATGGTGAACGTTCAGTGGAGAGATGCATCATACGAGCCCGAGCCATGGACGAGGAATGCCGCGCTTGACGCCTTCTGCCAAGAAACCCTCCGTTGCAGCGCCCACCCTGCGGGCGATCTGCGCTACTGTTTTGATAGCTTGCCAGGTTCTGCTGCCGGTGCCCGCGAGCGCACAGATGCAGGCCCTGCCCGGCCTGGGCGATGGCGGCGAGATGACCGCCAGTGCCGAGCGCCACCTGGGTGACCAGATCGCCCGCGAGCTGTACCGCGACACCGACTACATCGACGACCCGGTGATCGCCGCCTATGTGCAGGAGATCTGGCAGCGCCTGCTGGCGGCGGCGCGCACGCGCGGCGAACTCACGCCCGAACTCGACGAGCGCTTCGCCTGGACCATTCTTCTGGGCCGCGACCGCAACATCAATGCCTTCGCGCTGCCGGGCGGCTACCTGGGGCTGAACCTGGGCCTCGTCGCCGCGGTCGGCAGCCGTGACGAACTGGCCACCGTGCTCGGGCATGAGCTCTCGCATGTCACACAGCGCCATATCTCCCGGATCATGAACAAGCAGGGCAAGCAGATGCCGTTGATGCTCGCCGGCCTGATCCTCGGGATGATCGCGGCCAGCAAGAGCCGCAATGCCGATGCCGGGCAGGCCGTGATCATGGGCAGCCAGGCGCTCTTCATGCAGAACCAGCTGAGCTTCTCGCGCGACATGGAGCGCGAGGCCGATCGCATCGGCTTCGGCGTGATGACGCAGGCGGGCTTCGCGCCGCAAGGCGCGGCGGCGATGTTCGAGAAGCTGCAGTACGCCGCGCGCCTGAACGACAACGGCTCGTACCCCTACCTGCGCAGCCACCCGCTCACGACCGAGCGCATTTCCGACATGCAGGGCCGGTTCCAGTTCCGCATCGACACGGCGCCCGCGATGCCGCTCGCCATGGACCACGCCATGATTGCCTCGCGCGCCCGCGTGCTGACGCGGCCGGGTGTCGACGTGCTGCGGCTCTGGATCGCGTCGGCGGGCAGCGGCGAGTTCGCCAAGAGCACGCCGGCCCAGCAGGCGGGAACGCTCTATGCGGCGGCGCTGGCGGCCAAGGAACTGCGCGACTACAAGGCGGCGCGCGCGCTGGCCGAGCGGCTGGTGGCGCGCACCGCCGACGATGCGTCCGCGGCGAAGCAGGCGCGCTGGCTCAACGCCGAGATCGAGCTGGCGGCCGGCGCGCCGGCCAAGGCTGCCGCGCTGCTCGATGCCAGGTCGAAGGAGCGGCCCGAGATGATTCTCGCGGCCGAAGCCGCGACGGCAACGCGCCAGCCCGCGCCGATGATCTCCGTCCTGCGCGACTGGGTGGCCGCCAACCCGCGCGACGCCACGGCATGGCGCACGCTGGCCAACCTCTATGGCGCTCAGAACGACACGCTGCGCGCCGTGCGCGCCGATGCCGAGGCCAACGTGGCGATCCTCGACTATCCGGCCGCGCGCGACCGCTTCAAGGCGGCGCAGGAGCTGATGCGCAAGTCGGGGGCATCCATCGACCACTACGAGGCGTCGATCATCGACACCCGCGCACGCGCGGTCGATGTCCTGGTGAAGCAGCAGGCCGAGGAGCCGCCGTTGCGGCCGTAGCCGGCAGCAGCAGCAGCGCGGCGGTGCTCAACGCCTGGAGAGCAGCCCGCCGAGTGCCGTCTCGATGAGCAGGCCCAGCAGCGAATAGATCAGCGAGCCGATCAGCGCGGCCACGAAGCCGTTGACGTGAAAGCCGGTGAGCAGGCCCGACGCGGCCCAGAACAGCAGCGCGTTGATCACGAACAGGAACAAGCCGAGCGTGACGATGGTCACCGGCAGCGTCAGCACCACCAGCACCGGCCGCACGATCATGTTGAGCAACCCGATCACCGCGGCCGCGATCAGCGCGGAGCCGAAGCTGTTGACCTGGACACCGCTGTAGAGATAGGCCACAGCCAGCAGCGCGACGGCGCTGAGCAGCCATTTGATGATGATGCGCATGCGGCGCAGGATACCCCAGAGCCCCGAAAACAACGAGCCCCGGCGCGTTGCCGCGCCGGGGCTCGTCGGGGGCCGATGGCCCTTGTGCTTATTCGGCGAGTTCGTTCGCGAGCACCAGCAGCGCGCCCATGCCCATCACCGCGCCCGGAAAGGCCCAGCCCGACTGGTGGGCCGGTGTCTGGTCGGGCGTGACCGGCTCCAGGTCGACACCGATCTTCGGGCGGCGCGCATCGACCACGTGCGTGGCCGAATGCTCGCGCTTCAGCTGCGCCGTCAGTTCGGTCAGCGGCCCCTTGGCCAGCACCGGCGTCACCTGTCCGCCGTTGCGCTCGAGCAGGGGCAGCAACTGGGCCTGCACCTTGCTGAACCACTTGGCACGCCAGTTCTCGCGCGCGCTGTGGCTCACCCACTTGCTGATCCGATGTGTCATGCGCGGGGCGCAGGCCACGAGCACCCAATGGCGCGCCACGACGCTGCTCGCGTCCGGCGCAAGTTCGGCGAACTGCTCGCAGGCGTAGGCAGCGTCGTCGACATAAAGAATGATCTTTTCCATGCGTGCTTCTCCTTCAGATATTTGGAGTGATAGAGGCTGAATCGAGACAGTAAGTTTCGTGGCGGCAGGGGCGGTAGGGGCGGCTGGCAGGCCGGCAATCAGCCGGTCGTCACGGCCGTTTCCGGCTTGTGGCGGGCCTGTCGCACGGCGACCCACTTGCCGATCACCAGCACCAGCAGTGCACCGCCAACGCCGGCTGCGTACTTGACCACGTCGGTCTGCGGCACCTTGGGCACCCAGGTCCAGGCGGCGGCGTTCGAGAGCGCGGGGTCCGAGACGGCCATCGTGCCGGCGATCCAGCCCAGCAGCATGCCGCCGAGCGTGATGATCATCGGGAAGCGGTCCATCAGCTTGATGACCAGCTGGCTGCCCCAGACGATGATCGGAATGCTCACCAGCAGGCCGAAGATCACGAGCGGCATCTGGTGGCCGTCGCCTGCGCCTTGCGCGGCGCCGGCAATGGCGATCACGTTGTCCACGCTCATCACCAGGTCGGCCACGATCACGGTCTTGACCGCACCCCACAGCTTGTCGCTGCCGGCGATGTTGCCGTGCGCATCGTCATGCTCGGGCGCCAGCAGCTTGACGCCGATCCACAGCAGGAGCGCGGCGCCCACGAGCTTCAGGAACGGAATGGCCAGCAGCGTCAGCGCGAAGAAGATCAGGATCACGCGCAGCACGATGGCGCCGGCGGTACCCCACAGGATGCCCTTGGTGCGCTGTGCGGGGGGCAGCTTGCGGCATGCCAGTGCGATGACGACGGCGTTGTCGCCACCGAGCAGGATGTCGATCATGATGATCTGACCGACAGCGACCCAGAACTCCGGGGTCATGAACAGTTCCATAAATTCCTCTTTGTCTTCGCGTCCCACCTGCCGCTCCTTGACGAGACGACGACGGGCAGACGCATACCGTTTCGATTCATCCTGGACTGGACGGTCGAAAGCGAGGAAATGAAGACGCCGGGCGGCACCGGGGCTTGCAAACGCTTCGACCAAACCTGCGCAGGTTCAAATCGAAGGTCTTGCTCGACAGCGCTTGCGCCAAACCGCGCATGCGTTGTCCGACAGGCCGGAAGTGTTGTGCTTCGTATTGACGACCTGACGATTTCCACCGTTGTGCACGGTGGTCGGGAGCTACTCCCCTTCGTGTGCGGAATTAGAGCATCGAAGACGGCCGCGTGGCAATCGAAAGTTTTCAAGAATTTAAAGAGAACTGCTTCGAAAGGCCTATGAACAGGGCTTGTGATGCTATATGTTTTGTAGCATTCATGTCCCTTCACCGCTGCGGGACATTGCCGGACTATGATCGCCGCTCGCTGCTTTTTCACTCCCCATGGCCGCCATTCACATCACCGACATCGAGGCCGCCATCAACCATTGGCGCGAGAAGAGTCCGTCGCCCGACGGCGTCACGCTGGCGCCCGAATTGCGCGCGCTGGCCGAGGTCTACGCGCTCATGGTGTTCCACCACGAAGACGAGGTCGACGAGGTCGGCTTTCCCGCCAAGGCCTGGGCGGCCTGGCTCGACTGGTACCACAGCACGCCCGACACGCCTTGCATCGCGATCTGCTCCACCAGCCAGGGCGACGACCAGTGCAAGGGCTGCGGCCGCAGCTTCGAGGAGGTCCAGCACTGGCCCGCAATGACGCCGGCCGAGAAGCGCATGACCTGGCGCCGCATCACCATGGAAGACTCGGCCTGGCGCTTCAACAAGTACGCCGAGCGGGCGCGCGAGGCCGAGCCGCCCAGGTGGCCCGACGAGCCCACCGACCCCGCCGAGCCCCTCGG
>Ga0105243_10003828_pt1 | contig 12036 bp, 10 predicted proteins | sample KBSM34metaG_FD_81525 | JGI IMG/M metagenome (GOLD analysis project Ga0105243, IMG submission 81525) | Miscanthus rhizosphere microbial communities from Kellogg Biological Station, Michigan, USA - KBS M3-4 metaG | ecosystem: Host-associated > Plants > Roots > Rhizosphere > Soil | place...
ATGGATAAGGTGGGGGAGGAAATCGTTTTCTGGCGAGAAGATAAATAGAGGTAGACGTTTGACAATTAGAACAGAGCGGCCCATAATAGAGGAGGTCGTCCGACCGAATTCACACGCTGGGCTGTCGCTGTGCCAGCCCAATGATTTCGATGCGCCCATATACCCTAGGTATATAGGCCGGGAGAGTGGAAAATGCGCGAGCGTCTGCCGTCCTGTTCTCTGTCTTCGGATCTCTTCGATTCGCCTGCTTTTGCCACCCTGAGCGCCGAACAGCGCGCCATGGAATGCAAAGAGCCGACGCAAGGTCGGCTCTTCATCCTGGCGCGGGAGGCGCGTGGCGCGTCTTACTTCGCCTGGCTCACCATGTAGCTCACGACGGCCTTGATGTCGGCGTCGCTCGCGGTGGAGCCACCCTTGGGCGGCATCGCGCCCTTGCCCTTGATGGCGCTGGCGGTCAGGCCATCGACGCCCAGCGCGAGGCGCGGTGCCCAGGCGGCCTTGTCGCCCAGCTTGGGTGCATTGGCGACGCCGCTGGCGTGGCAGGTCTGGCAGATCTGGCCGTACAGCGCAGGCGCGGCGCCGGTGGCTGCGGCAGGCGTCGCGGCCGCCGTGGTGGCAGCCGTCGTGACGGCTGCTGCGGCCGAGGTGTTCACCGCGGCGCTGTTGGTGGCCACGCTCGTGGTGCCGGCAGCGGACGCGGCGACAGGTTCAGCGGAGGCGCTGGCGGTCGTCGCCTGCACGCTCACCTTGGGTTCTTCGAACTTGGCACCTGCCTTGTTGGCCATGTAGACCACGGCGCGGCCGACTTCCAGGTCGCTGAAATCACCGCCGCCTTGCGCGGGCATGGCGCCCTTGCCCTTGAGCGCGTGCGTGAGCAGCATCTCGAAGCCTTGCGGCAGGCGCGGCGCCCACGCGGCGGCGTCGCCGAACTTGGGTGCATTGAGATTGCCCGTGCCATGGCAGGCCGAGCACACGGCGCCGTAGACCTGCTCGCCGTTCTTGAGCGAGGTGGGGTCGCTAACGTCCTTGACTTCCACCGAGCCGACCGGGCGGATGCGCTCGGTCACGGCCTTGGCCGACAGGCCGTCGCTGCCGGCCGCGGGGCGCTTGTCGGCACCGACGAAGCTCACCAGCAAGATGATGCCGATGATCGGAATCACGAACGCGAAGAACACCGCGAGGATGAGTTGCTTCGGCGTCTTGATGGGGCCTTCGTGCGGACCGTCGTCGTCGTGATGGTGATGGGCGTCGCTCATGGAGTCCTCGACTTCTTGGAGTTCGGGGCGTGAACCGGCTCTGGCCGTGCTACGCAAAACCCGTCGATTATAGAGGGCCCGATCTGCCCGGCAGCCCGACCGGGACCGGCTCGCCGAAGCGATGCGATAATCCGCGCCACGCGCCCGTAGCTCAATGGATAGAGTACTGCCCTCCGAAGGCAGGGGTTGCTGGTTCGATCCCAGCCGGGCGCGCCACTTGAGGCCTGCGGTTTGCCGCCAAATATGGGTCAATGCCGTAACCCGCATCTCCGACGTCAGTTCGTGGGAAAGCGAAACGGGGTTCAGTGGAGAAGGTGGCCCGTCGAGCTCTATTGCTTCGGAGTCATTTCGTTGGCCCGCGGCGAGCCTGTGCTCGCCGTTGACCTGCTGTCCGCTGCCTTGGATCAGCGCCCGTCCCACTCTGCGGCAAGGTACAAGCGCGGAATCGCTCTGTCCCTCATCGGCAAGCCTGAGGATGCCATGGTGGACTACGTCCGGGCGATCGAACTCGACCCCCGCAACCTCATCGAAACGGGGACTGCGCGCATGAATCGGCATGGCCTGCCTGGCTGATCCATCTCGAGGATGCGATCAATGACGATCCTCGCCAAGTCTCGTTTTGGCAAAGGCACGGTGGCCCGCCATGGACCTCAGGCGGCTACCAGCCAGCACGCCACCTGATGCCTAGCATTGCCGGCCATGGGTCTCAGCGACGGGGCCTGCATGCTGCACTCGGCGCGGGCCTCCTCGCAGCGCGTTGCGTAAGGGCAGGCGGTCTGCGAGACGGGCGCGGCGGATGCTGGCGGCGGCAAGGACGACAGACGACGCCGCGGATCGGGCAGGGGCACGGCGGCCAGTAGTGCGCGGGTGTAGGGATGCTGCGGATCGCGCAGCAGCGCGTCGCGGTCGGCCTGCTCGACGATGCGGCCGCGATACATCACTGCGATGCGATCGGACATGTGGTCGATGACGCCCAGGTTGTGCGAGACGAACAGCAGCGTCAGCCCCATGTGCTGCTGCAGGCTTCGCAGCAGGTTCAGAACCTGCGCCTGGATAGACACATCCAGCGCCGACACCGGCTCGTCGCACACCAGCAAGCGCGGCTGAAGCGCCAGCGCGCGTGCGATGACGATGCGCTGGCGCTGGCCGCCGGAGAACTCGTGCGGCCAACGCTGCCTCATGTCGGGCGAGAGGCCCACCAGCTCGAACAACTCAGCGACCCTGCGCTCGCGGTCGGCACGGCTGCCGATGTCGTGGATGTCCAGGCCGCTGCGCACGGCGTCGCCGGCGCGTTCGCGCGGATTGAGCGAGGCATAGGGATCCTGGAATACGAGTTGCGCCTGGCGACGCAGAGCCTTCAGCCCGGCCCCACCCAGCGTGGCCAGGTCGCGGCCTTGCCAAAGCACCTGTCCCCGGGAGATCGGGCGCAGGCCCAGCAAGGCCCGGCCGAGGGTGCTCTTGCCGCAGCCGGACTCACCCACCAGGCCCAAGGTCTCGCCGGGCAGCAGGTCGAGATCGACGCCGTCGACGGCATTCAACCATGCCCTGCCGCCCGGTAGCCTGTCCTGCGCGGCGTGGCTGATAGCGTAGCGCACCTGCAGGTTTCGCACGCTGACCAGCGGCCCCTCGGTGATGGCGATGTCGTTCATGGGTTGCCGGAAAGGTCGGTGCGCAGCCAGCAAGCAGTGCCGGCGCCAGTGCTCCCGCTCACCCACGGCGGCTCTTGGTGACGGCATGGCGAGCCGCTGCCTTCAATGCGGCGCGCACATCGCGGCTCGAAGCGGCAGGCGCTGAAAGGCTGGTCCAACGCGGGAACGCTGCCGGGAATGTCGATCAGTCGCTCTCGACGCTGGCCGGGTACCGCCAAGGAGGCGATCAATCCTTCGGTATAGGGGTGCTGCGGTTGGTCGAACAAGGCAGTCACCGGCGCCTGTTCGACGACGCGGCCGGCATACATGACCGCCACGCGATCGGCCACCTGCGCCACCACCCCCAGGTCATGCGTGACCAGCAGCAGCGCTGTGCCAGACTCGTGGCACAGCTGCAGCATCAGCCGCAGCAGCTGAGCCTGCACGGTCACGTCCAGCGCCGTGGTGGGCTCGTCGGCGATCAACAACGCTGGCCGCAGCGCCACCGCGATGGCGATCCCCACGCGCTGCGCCTGACCGCCAGAGAGTTGGTGTGGGTAGTCGCGTGCCCGCCGTGCCGGATCGGGCATTTCGACGCGTTCGAGCAGTTCGATCGCGCGTGCCGACGCGGCATGCCGCGACAAGCCCTGGTGCCGGATGAACTGCTCGGCGATCTGGTCGCCGATGCGCTGCACGGGGTTCAGGCTGGCGCGAGGCTGCTGGAAAACCATCGCCATGCGCGCTCCGCGCAGCGCCTGCAGGCGTGCCGGCGTGGCGCGTCGCAGGTCTTCGCCGTCGAGGCGGATGTTCCCCTCTACGATTCGGCCCGGACGTGCCACCAGGCCCATCACCGACAACGCAGTGACGCTCTTGCCGCTGCCCGACTCACCGACCAGCGCCAGCACTTCGCCAGCGTGCAGTTTCAGATCCACGCCATCGACCGCGCGCACCGCCCTGCCATCCGGCTGGTCGAACCATGTGCGCAGGTTGCGTACCTCGAGCACGGGCGCGGTCATGTTGCAGCCCAACGGCTGCGCGGATCGAGCACATCGCGCAATGCATTGCCGAGCAGGTTGGTGGAGAAGATGGCGAGGAAGATCGCGAATCCCGGCGCCGCGGTTGCCCACCACGCGGTGAGGAGCAGGTTGCGGGCGTTGACGAGCATGGCACCCCACTCCGGCGCAGGCGGCTGCACACCAAGTCCGAGGAAGCTCAGTGCAGCGGCAGCCAGCACCGACAGCGGCGTGACAAAACTGGCATAGACCACCAGTGGCGACGCGATGTTGGGCAGGAGTGCGCGCCGTGCGATCTGCCAGCGACTCGCGCCCAGTGCCTGGAGCGCTTCGACGAATTCGGCCTGGCGCAGCGCCAGCACCTCGCCGCGCACCAGGCGGATGTAGCCCGGTACGCCACCGATCCCGACGGCGATGATGGCGGTGCCAAGGCTGGGGCCGAGGATGGCCACCACCGCCAGCATCAGCAGCACATACGGGAATGACAGCAGCACGTCGGCGATGCCTGAGATGAGCAGGTTCAGCCAGCGTGGTCCGATGCCGGCGGCCAGACCCAGGACGATGCCTGGCACGGCGCTGGCCGCCAGCGTCGCCAGGCCGATGCCCACGAACCAGCGGGCGCCGTGCACGATTCGGCTGAATACGTCACGGCCCAGTTCGTCGGTTCCCAGCCAGTGCTCGGTGCCGGGCGGCAGCAGGCGATGGGCGGTGTCGACGGCGATCGGATCCCAGGCACTCATCGCCGGGGCGGCCAGTGCGGCCAACATGATCAGCGCCAGCAAGGTGCCGCCGACCTGGGCGGAGCGGTGCCGCAGGAGCGCCTGCCAGGGTGAGATCGGCTTCATGCGGCCCCCAGTTCGATGCGTGGATCGATCAGCGCATACATCAGGTCGACGACGAGGTTGACAGCGACGTAGGTCAGCGCACCGATCAGGATCACGGCCTGCGTGATCGTGAAGTCACGCCACTGGATGGCCTGCACCGCGAGTTCGCCGATTCCGGGCCAGCCGAACACCACTTCGATAATGAAGGCGCCGCCGAGCAGGCTGCCGACCTGCAAGCCGACCAGCGTGACCACAGCCAGCAGAGCGTTGGGCAGGGCGTGGCGGGTGAGCAGCGCCCATTCGGTCATGCCCTTGGCGCGTGCGGCTCGGATGAAGTCGCTGCCGAGTACCTCGATCATGGCTGATCGCGCCACCCGGGCCAGCGGAGCGGCCTCGATCAGCCCGAGCGTCAACGCCGGCAGGATCAATGAACGCCAACCGTCGGCCAGCACCGGCACCCAGCGCAGCCAAACGGCGAACACCAGCACCATCAGCAAGCCTGCCACGAATCCGGGTATCGAGGCGCCAGCCAGGCTCAGCGACGTGGCCGCCAAGTCGAGCCAGCTTCCGCGGCGCCAGGCTGCCAGCAACCCGAGGCCCAAGCCCAGCAGCACGGCCACCACCAGGGCCGCGGCGGTGAGCTTGAGGGTGTTCAGGTAGCGCCAGCCGATTTCGTCGGCTACCGGCTCGCGCGTGCGCACCGACTCACCCAGGTCGCCGTGGGCCAGTTGGTGGACATAGTGGGCGAAGCGCTCGGGCCAGGGCCGGTCGAGCTTGTAGCGCTCGCGGAGCATGGCCGCAGCCTCGGCGGCTTCGTTGTCGCTGAGCTGGCCCTGGAACATGGCGCTGACCGCATCGGTGGGAATCGCGGCCTGGATCGCGAAGGTGGCCAGCAGGATGCCCAGCACCACCGGCACGGTGGCGGCCAGACGGCGCAGCAGGTAGGCAATCATTGCGAAGCCGCCGTCACTTGGGCAGGCGCACGTCGCCCGGCACGAGGTAGCCGCTGCCGTCGATGTGGAAGTCCTGCACGCCGGCCTGCACGGCATAGATGGCCCATGGGCTGTACATGGGGATCACGGTGACCTGTTCGACCATCAGGCGCTGCGCTTCAGCCAGGCACTGGTTGCGCGCCTTCGGGTCCAGCGTGGTGCCGCAGCGATCGAAGGTCGCGTCCAGCGGCGGGAAGGGCTTCAGGTGCTTGCGATGTCCGGGCGATCGCCACAGCGAGCTCATCACGCTCCCGTCAGGCCAGGTCCAGCCCATCATCGCCATGTCCCAGTCGCCCTTGGCCAGCGATGGGTAGAAGGCCCCCCAGTCGCTGGTCTCCAGCCGCACGTCGATGCCCACGGCCTTGAGGTTGCTCTGCACCACCGCCAGCGCGCGATCCACCGCGTCGGAGCCAGACACGCCGCGCAGCACGAAACGCGCAACCTGTCCTTTGCGTTCGAGCAAGCCGGCGGCATTGGGCTTCCACCCTGCCGCGGCCAGCAGCGCGCGCGCCTTGTCGGGCGCATAGCCCAGTTCGCCCTTCGCTGCCAGGGCCGCGTCATGGCCGGGGATGCCAGGAGCCAGCGGCACCGTCATGGGGGTGGCGTATCCGTTGAACGCGCCGCGCGTCACGGCTTGGCGGTCGATGGCCAGGCTGACGGCGCGGCGGAACCCGACTTCGTCGAACGGCGGCCGGTTCTGGTTCATGTCGATGAACGACAAGGTCCTCACGTCGCTGTTCTTGAATACCTGGAAGTGTGGGTCGCGTTCGAAGCGCGGAACGGCGTCGGGCAGCAGTTGCGCGCTGGTCAGCTCTCCGGTTTCGAGCGCGGCCGAAGCCACCGAGTCCTCGCGGATCACACGCAGCAAGACCTCGGCCGGCAACGGCTGGCCGCGCTGGTGCAGGTCAGCACGGACCGCCCGCCAGCCGTCGAAGCGTTCGAGGCGGATTTCCGTGCCTTGCGTCCAGCGCGCAAGCTTGTAGGCACCGGTGCCCACCGGCCGGCGGCCGTACGCGCGCCCAGCCTTCTTCACTGCGGTGGGCGAGTTGATGCCCATGAACCCAAGCGACAAGGTGTTGAACAGCGGGCCGTAGGGCTTGGAGAATTTCAGTCTGACAGTACGCGCGTCGGGTGCCTCCACACTGACCAGCGGCCCGAGCGAAGGCAGCACGGGCGAGGCGTTCTTCGGGTCGAGGATGCTGTCGAAATGGAACTTCACCGCCGCCGCGTCGAAGTCGGAGCCATCGTGGAATTTCACCCCCTGGCGCAGGGTGAATGTGACGGTCTTGCCGTCGGCGCTGACCTGCCATGACTCGGCCAGCCACGGCTGGGGCTGGCCCTTGTCGTCCAGGTAGACCAGGCGCTCAAGCAAGTAAGTGCCCAGTACGCTGTCGACGGTGGAAGAGATGCTCTGCACGTTGTACAGCGTCTCGGGATCGGCGCCCAAGCGCAGGCGCATGGTCTGCGCCTGCAGGCAGGTCGTGCTGGCCAGCAGCAGGGCAGTCATGATCAGCGGCCGTGTCAGGCGACGGCCGGAAGAAGGCGCAAGGGTGTTCATGGAGGGGAGGCGGCAGGCGGTGCCCTGCGCAAGCCAGGAGCAAGAAGGCCAGGTTCGTCGACACCGTTCGTGCGATAGGCCACGAAGCCGGCGCTGACGCGCATGCGTGCGTCGCCCCGGCGCGCGTCGAGGGTCTCGCGCTCGACGATCAGTCGGTTGATGCGGTTGGACATCAGCGTGCCCTCGCGCTGCATGGTGGCGCAGATCAGCTGCGCTGATTCTTCCGTCAACCCGTGTCCGTAGATCACCTGATAGGCGAAACCCGGCATCGGTCGTCCTTGCTGGTAAACACGCTCGAAGCCATCGAGCAGGTCGGCACACAGCTCCGTGACCAGCAGGCCGGCGCCGCCGGCGCCTTCAACCGCGCCCCCGGTTCGGCGCTGCTGCTGCGCCAGCACCACGCGGTCCTGTTCGTCGATGACGACGAAGCCCTTGCGCAGCCACTCGTCGAGCAATGCGCGGGCGCGGATGTCGGTGTTGAACTGTTCGACCAGCGCCTCGAACGACACGTCGCCGCCTTGCCGCACGGTTCGCGGAAGCGGAAGCATGTTGCCTTCAGCGTCGATCAGATCCAGCCGCGACGTCCAGGCGTCGATGACCAGTCGCTCGATGCTGGGCTGCGGAACGTGCGGTTCGGAGCCACGCTCACGCAGCGCCCGCACCTCGCGCCGCGGCAGGCCGGTGAGCAGGCTGACACGGCTGTCGGAGTTGGGCTTGCCCTTCACCGGTTCGTAGCTGCTGCCCACCTCGTGGTAGACCTCGCGCAGGAGCTTGGTGAAGGACTGGTAGGTCACGCCGGCGCCAATGGCGATGCGCACGAGACGCCGCAGCAGGTACCGCAGCAAGGATTCGAAGTCGAAAGTGTTCATCCGCGGAGTTTTACCCGCATTGGACGACTGACACCGGCATGGTCGCGTTCAGAAGGTGTACTGGCCGCCCAGACGCAACAGGGGTCCGGCAGCCGAGTACCAGTAGCGATTGCCCAGCGACTCGGTCGGTGTGAAAGGCATGCGCGTGTTCAGCGCGTTGCGCAGCGAGCCGTAGATGCGCGCCTTGCTGTTGATGCGCCACCCGCCGAACAGGTCGAGCGTCTTGTACTCGGAGACGTTGCACACGCCGAGGTACTGGCCCATGCTGCAGTTGTCTCCACTGTAGTAGGAACGCATGCCCGACAGGTAGTTCAGCGTGGCCCCGGCATTCCAGCCATTGGTGATCCACTCGGCGGTGAGGCTGCCGCGAACACGCGGGTTGTTCAGGTAGCCGGTGTAGACGATCCACTCGGCGCCGGCGGTGGGCTGTGCGCGGTTGCTGTCCAGGTAGGTGAAGACGGCCTGGGTGCGCAGGCGGCCAAGGCCGCTGAACACGAGGTCTTTGCGCAGATCGATGTCCACGCCGCTGACCTGCGTACGGCCCATGTTGACGAACTGCTGTTCCACGGTGGTGATACGCCCGGGGATGGTGGTGCCGGGGACGCTCGCGGTGTCGTCAGGGAGGCGCTTGACACGACCGGCGTACATGGGGTCGGAGCTGTCTTCGTGGTCCAGGATCTGGTCGAAGCCCAGGCTGACGATCTCGTTGCGGCGGTCGATCTTCCAGTAGTCAACAGCCAGCATGGCGCCGGCTCCCGGCTCGAGCACCAAGCCAAGCGTGAACGAGCGCGACTTCTCCGGCTGCAGGTTCGGATTGGCTCGAACGAGGCCGCTGACGGGATAACCGTCGCAGTCCACACCGTAGATGCCGCAACGCTTGGAGTCGAACCCCACACTGTTGAACGAGGGGAAGTCGCTCTTGGCGGATTCGACGAGAGAGGGTGCGCGGAAACCCGTGGACGCGCTACCACGGACCTTGACCTCACGCACCGGGCTCCAGGCCATGGCCAGCTTGGGAGTGAGCGAACTCCCGTAGTCTGAGTAGTGATCGGCGCGGGCGGCCAGCTGCGCGCGCAGCGTCTTGGTGACCGGTACGTCGAACTCGGTGAAGGCCGAGGCCACCTGCCGTTCGCCGGAGCTGCGGCCCGCCACCTGCAGATGCACCTCGCCATCGTATAGACGCGGATCAGGCGTGTATTTGCGGCGCTCCTCACGGAGCTCGACGCCGCTGGCGACGCCGAGCTCGCCCGCGGGCAGCCGCATCAAAGTGCCGGTGATCTTCGCGTCGGCCTGGAGGAAGTCGGAATAGCCCCTGTCAGTCGGATTGATCCGCAGGTCCTTTGCGGTGATGCGACCGGCTGTCGGGTTGTTGAAGTCGTAGCCGCCGGACAGCACGGCGTCGCGCAGTGCCGGCAGGCTGATGCGGTTCAGGTAGTCGATGCGGGCCTCGTCGCGGGTGTACATCACCGCCGTCTCCCAGTCGAATTCGCGCCACATCCCGCGTACGCCGCCCAGAAGCCGGCCCGAAGTGTTGCTGACATCGGTGCCCTGGTTACCGACGTCGGTGAACAGGTAGTTGATGCCTGCCGGCTGGTCAGGGAACGGATTGTTCGGATGTCCTGCGGGAAGGAACTGGGGCAGGTACGACACGCCGCCGTCCCGCGCATTCGGGGTGGCTCCAAGACCGGTGCCGTACGGAGTCGCCCAGTCGCGTTGCTTGTTCGTTGCGTGCACCAGCGAGGCTTCACCGAACAGCGTCAGTCCGCCCGCCGCCAATTGGCCGCTCGAGAAGATCGCCGCCCGGTCACGCGGCGTGACGTACTGCGCCACGTCCCAATATGAGAACCCGCACAAATTCAACGGCGGCTTGAAGTTGCCGTTGAAGGCCCAGTTGTTGCCGGCCGGGCAACCCGCTGAACGCACGCCGGAGGCAGTTGGTGAGAATGCCGCGCCGGTGTCCGGATCGATGAAGACTCTGCCGTAGTAGTTCGGCGTCGGAGTGAAGCGACTCGTGTAGGGCTGGCCTGTGAAGTAGAGGTTGCTGTTGGCGTTGCGAGAATCGATGACGTCGTTCTTCACGTCGCGCAGCATCACCTGGTCACGCTGGTATAGCTCGATGGAAGTCAGCCAGCTCCAGCCCTTGTCATGGAGATTGCCTTTGCCGAAGGTCAGGCCCGCCCACTTCTCACCGAAGCGGCCGTGGCGGTTGGTGGTGGCATTGGTGTCGATCTCGGCACCGTTGTAGTCGGTGCGGAGGATGATGTTGATCACGCCGGCCATCGCGTCGGAGCCGTAGATGGCGGAAGCTCCATCCTTGAGCACCTCCACACGCGCCACAGCCGACAGCGGTATCGCGTCGACGTTGACGAAGCTGGTCCGGCCGCTGTTGCTGTCGGGCACGCTGTACGGCGCGATGCGCCGGCCGTTGACGAGCACCAGCGTTGCCGTCGGACCCAGCGACCTCAACGAGACGCCCGCGGCACCGTAAGCGAAGCTTCCGAAAGAAGCGGAATCGGTCATGCCGTTGGCGCCGTTGGCCGACAGCGACTGCAGCACTTCGGTGACCGTCGTCTTGCCGCTGTTGCGGATCTCCTCTGCGGTGATCACCTGCACCGGCAAGGCGCCCTCGGCGTCGATGCGCCGGATTTGACTGCCGGTGACCACGACCCTGGGCAATCCCGCCGACTCTTCGGCGGAGTTGCTCGCTTGGGCGTGGGCGATGGCACTCAGGCTGGCTTGGCAGGCCAACGCAATCAGGTGCCGCTTCAGCGTGCGGCGAGGAAATGACGTCATCTTGAAAGCTCCGCTCGGTTGTGTTTTGTAAAAATGTCTTGTCAGCAATATGGTCAATTTTGTCCACAATACTGGTGCGATGGGATGGATAAAACCATCGGTCTTCCAGCGCGCACACCAATATAAGCAATTGGCGAGCCATCAATCCATCAATTTTTGTGCATTATTTGGGGCAAGTTGTCCCACGCATGTGGGCAATCTGTCCATTTTATTACCGAGAAGTGACGCGCCGTGAGCGCTCGTCGAGGGTGGTCGCTACCCCTGGAAACGCTGCAGCTACAGCGGACCGCCGTTGTGCTTATCATTCGCGAACTCAACAGCGCTGGCGGGCGTCCATGCCCACCGCACCGCGCATGACCCTGTCGATTCGCGCGGCTTGCGCCGTGCTCCTGGTGGCTGTGGCCGCCGTGCTCACCGGTTGCGGATCGGCGCCGCCGCGGGCCGGCGGGGCGGCGGGCGTGCCGGTGCGTCCGGGGCCTGCGCCAAGCGGCGATCGTGACGGTCCGGAAGCGATCCCACCTGCCGACCTCTCGAACGTCCCCGACGCCGAGCCGAAGATCGAACCCATCCGCACGGGTGGCCCCAACAAGCCCTACGAAGTGCAAGGCCGCGACTATCGGCCCATCACCGAAGACCGGCCCTTCAACGAGCGCGGGCTCGCCTCGTGGTACGGCAAGAAGTTTCACGGACGGCGCACTGCCAGCGGCGAGATCTACAACATGTATGCGATGACGGCAGCGCATCCGACGTTGCCCATCCCGAGCTACGTGCGCGTGCGCAACCCCGCCAACGATCGCGAGGTGGTGGTGCGCATCAACGACCGCGGGCCGTTCCACTCGGGCCGCATCATCGACCTCAGCTACACCGCGGCGCTCAAGCTCGGTGTGCTCAAGGGCGTGGCGCCGGTGGAGCTGTCGCGCATCACCTTCGAGGAGATCCGGGCGGGCAGCTGGCGGCGTGATGGCAACGTGCCGGAGGGTGCGGCGATGGCGGTGGCTGCGCGCGAGTCCGGTGGTCGACGTCAAACAGTCGGTGCTGCGAGGTCGGGGGTTGCGACGGAGCAGGAGCCGAGCGCGGGTCCACCGGTGGTTGCCGCGCCGATG
>Ga0105243_10003833_pt1 | contig 12026 bp, 11 predicted proteins | sample KBSM34metaG_FD_81525 | JGI IMG/M metagenome (GOLD analysis project Ga0105243, IMG submission 81525) | Miscanthus rhizosphere microbial communities from Kellogg Biological Station, Michigan, USA - KBS M3-4 metaG | ecosystem: Host-associated > Plants > Roots > Rhizosphere > Soil | place...
CGCCGACGCGCTTGTGGTCCTGGCTGGTCGCCATCGGCAACGCGGTGACGCCGTCGACCACCGAGATGAAGCTGGCTTCCTCGCCATCGAGGAATTCCTCGATCACCACGCGCGCGCCGGCATCGCCGAACGCATTGCCGGAGAGCATGTCGCGCACCGCGGCTTCGGCCTCGTCCAGCGTCATCGCCACGATCACGCCCTTGCCCGCGGCCAGGCCGTCGGCCTTGACCACGATCGGCGCGCCCTTGGCGCGCACGTAGGCCAGCGCCGCGTCCACCTCGGTATGCACTTCGTAGAACGCGGTCGGGATGCCGTGGCGGGCGAGGAATTCCTTGGCGAAGGCCTTGCTGCCTTCCAGCTGCGCGGCGGCGGCGGTTGGCCCGAAGATGCGCAGGCCGGCGCCGCGGAAGCGGTCGACCACGCCCAGCACCAGCGGCACTTCCGGGCCGACCACGGTCAGCGCCACCGCTTCGTCCCGCGCTAGCGCGAGCAGGCCGTCCAGGTCGTCGACCTTGATCGCTACGTTGCGGCACTTGGCTTCGGTGGCGGTGCCGGCATTGCCCGGCGCGACCAGCACTTCGCTGACGCGCGGGGATTGGGCCAGCTTCCAGGACAAGGCGTGTTCGCGGCCGCCGGAGCCGATGACGAGGATTTTCATTTAACTACTTCCCTAAGCCGAGAAACTTTAGCGTGGGGCCAACAAGTTGCTGGATGCCAGTAGCTGAGGTCAAGATATTGGCCAGCACTTCAGCTGCTTGTGAGAACTTTGTGCCCGGCCCTTTCTCGCGGACCTCTTGATTTGTGGCAATTTCGTAAATCGCCGACTTGAATTGGTCAAATACAGCGTCATTACCTGTTAACGAGTAATCATCAATCGAGGCGATGAGTGTCCTGATTCGCCTAATGATTGCGAGCTTTGACTGGTCTGATAAGGTTGACTCTGTAATTTCGTTAATTGCTTCAAGTAACAAAGATTTAGCGCGCAGTAATTCTTCATGATCAATATCGCTGTCGCCATTTCTCAGGTGTACCAATGTGGCCTGCATCTTTAAGTAATTTATGGTGTGAGTGTCGAGGTAGCCATGGAAATCCATCCAATTCTTAGTCGCGGCAACGCTAAGGCCACTGTAAAGCTGTCTCCGCCAGTGGTCGACGGCCTCGGTTTGATCTGGATCAACAATAAGAACTTCTTGCGCCGCTGCGTCAATCAATTTGTAAAGAAGTCCGATTTTTCGATGGACTTCAAGTAATTCGGCTTCGCCAAATATTCTTTTCCAGCCATCAATGAAGCTGACATTTACTCTTGATTCCCGGGCGGCGATAACGATTTTAAGTAGATGGTTGGTGACGGAGTCTTTCATCGGTAACCTCAATGCCTAAAATGCCGCACGCCGGTGAACACCATCGCGATGCCGTGTTCGTCGGCGGCGGCGATCACCTCGCCGTCGCGCATCGAGCCGCCGGGCTGGATCACCGCCTTGATGCCGGCCGCCGCGGCCGCGTCGATGCCGTCGCGGAACGGGAAGAACGCATCGGACGCCATCACCGAACCTTCCACCACCAGCTCCGCGTCGGCGGCCTTGATGCCGGCGATGCGCGCCGAATACACCCGGCTCATCTGCCCGGCGCCGACGCCGATGGTGCGGTGGTCCTTGGCGTAGACGATGGCGTTGGACTTGACGTACTTGGCCACCTTCCACGCGAACAGCAGGTCGGCGAACTGCGCCTCGGTCGGCGCCAGGCGGGTGACCACCTTGAGGTCGTCGCGGCTCACCACGCGGTCGTCGGCGGTCTGCATCAGCAGGCCCGAGCCGATGCGCTTGGTGTCGACGAAACCGCTGGACACCGGCGCCAGCGGAATGCGCAGCACGCGCACGTTGGCCTTCTTCTTCGCGTACTCGAGCGCACCCTCTTCGTAGTCCGGCGCGATCAGCACCTCGACGAACTGGCGGTCGAGGATGACCTTGGCGGTGGCCGCGTCCAGCGTGCGGTTGAAGGCGAGGATGCCGCCGAAGGCGCTGGTCGGATCGGTGGCGTAGGCGAGTTCGTAGGCATCGCCGCAGGCCGCGCCCACCGCCACGCCGCAGGGATTGGCGTGCTTGACGATGACGCAGGCCGGCGCGTCGAACTGGCGCACGCATTCCCACGCCGCGTCGCTGTCGGCGATGTTGTTGTAGCTCAGTTCCTTGCCCTGCAGCTGCGCGAACGTCGCCAGCGAGCCCGGGGCCGGGTGCAGATCGCGATAGAACGCGGCCTGCTGATGCGGGTTCTCGCCGTAGCGCAGGTCCATCACCTTGACGAAGCTGCCGTTGCTCTGCGCCGGGAACGCGGTGCGGCACACGCCGGCCTCGTTGTGCTCGACCACCGCCGACAGGTAATTGCTGATCGCCGCGTCGTACTGCGCCACGCGGTTGAACGCGGCCACCGACAGCGCGAAGCGCTTGGCCGCCGACAGCTGGCCATCGTGCGCCTCCAGTTCGGCGAGCAGGTCGGCGTATTGGGCCGGATCGGTGGCCACCGCCACGCGCGCGAAGTTCTTCGCCGCCGAGCGCAGCATCGCCGGGCCGCCGATGTCGATGTTCTCCACCGCCTCGGCGAGCGTGCAGTCGGCCCTGGCGGTGACCGCCTCGAACGGATACAGGTTCAGCACCAGCAGGTCGATCGGCGCGATGCCGTGTTCGGCCATCACCGCGTCGTCGGTGCCGGCGCGGCCGAGCAGGCCGCCGTGCACCAGCGGGTGCAGGGTCTTGACCCGGCCGTCCATCATTTCCGGGAAGCCGGTCAGCTCGGACACGTCCTTGACCGCCAGCCCGGCCTCGCGAATCGCCTTGGCGGTGCCGCCGGTGGACAGCAGTTCCACGTTGCGCGCGGCCAGCGCGCGGGCCAGGTCGATCAGGCCGGTCTTGTCGGAAACGGACAGCAATGCCCGGCGCACGGGCAGGAAATCGGAGGACATGGGGGCAGGGCACACATCGGAGCGGGGAGCCGATATTGTAGGCTGCGCCGCCCCGGCATGGACCCTCAGGACCCCGCAATGGTTTCGATCTACGCATTGAAAGGACGCTTCCAGGACCTGCTGCGCCCCGGGGTGCGCGGCCTCTACCGGCTCGGCGTGACCGCCAACCAGGTCACCGTGGGCGCGGCCGCGGTGTCGCTGCTGGTCGCCGCCTGGGTGTTCTGGCGCGGGCCGGCGCAGCCGCTGTGGTACGCGCTGCTGCCGGCGTGGATGCTGCTGCGCATGGCCTTGAACGCGGTCGACGGCATGCTGGCGCGCGAGTTCGGCCAGCAGTCCAAACTGGGCGCCTACCTCAACGAACTGAGCGACGTGATCGCCGATGCGGCGCTGTACCTGAGCCTGGCCAGCGTGCCCGGCGCGGCTGCCGGCTGGCTGTGGGCGCTGGCGCTGGCGGCGGCATTGACCGAGTATGCCGGGGTGTTGGGGCTGATGGTCGGCGCCGGACGGCGCTACGACGGACCGATGGGCAAGAGCGATCGCGCCTTCGCCATCGGCCTGCTGGGGCTGCTGCTGGCCGGCGGCTGGGTCGGGGCGAAGACGGTGGACGGGTTCGCGATCGTGCTGGCGCTGCTGTGCGCGGCGACGGTGCTGCGGCGCGTCGCCGCCGGCCTGCGCGAGGGGGCGCCGCGCTGAGCCGCGCGGCGCAGGCCGCGGCAACGACACGGAAGCGGTAGCGGCACTCACGGCAACGGCAAGTACGAACGACAGGGAATCGGCAACGGATGCGGCAGGTCAGCGAAAGCGAGTTTTGCAGTTTCGACGGAACGCGGTTGTTCTACCGGCATTGGCCGGCGATGGCGCCGGCGGCGGTGCCGCGTGCGGTGGTGCTGCTGCATCGCGGCCACGAACATTCGGGGCGGGTGCTGCACCTGGCGGACGAACTGGGGTTGGACGACTGCGCGATGTTCGCCTGGGACGCGCGCGGCAACGGCCGCTCGCCCGGCGTGCGCGGCGATGCGCCCGGCTTCCCGGCGCTGGTGCGCGACCTGGACCGCTTCATCGCCCACATCGGCGAGGCCCACGGCATCGCGGTGCAGGACATCGTGGTGATCGCGCAGAGCGTGGGCGCGGTGATCGCCAGCACCTGGGTGCACGACTACGCACCGCCGCTGCGCGCGCTGGTGCTGGCCTCGCCGGCGTTCAAGGTCAAGCTGTACGTGCCGTTCGCGCGGCCCGGGCTGGCCTTGATGCACAAGTTGCGCGGCAATTTCTTCGTCAACAGCTACGTCAAGCCGCAGTGGTTGACCCACGACCCGGCGCGCGTGGCGAGCTACCGCGACGATCCGCTGATCACCCGGCCGATCTCGGTGCGGGTGCTGCTGGGCGTGTACGCCGCCGCCGACCGCGTGGTCGGCGACGCGCAGGCGATCACCGTGCCGGTGCAGTTGCTGGTGTCCGGCGACGATTTCGTGGTGCACCGCGGCCCGCAGGACCGTTTCTACGAGCGGCTGTCCTCGCCGGTGAAGGAGCGCCACCTGCTGCCCGGGTTCTTCCACGACACCCTGGGCGAGCGCGACCGCGCGCCGGCGCTGGCGCAGATCCGCCGCTTCGTGCGCGAGCGCTTCGCCGAGTCGCCTGCATTGCCGAGCCTGCTGCAGGCGCACCGGCGCGGGCCGACCTTCGAGGAAGCCGAGCGGCTGTCCTGGCCGCCGCAGAAATACAGCCTGCAGGACCTGCGCTGGCGCTTCGTGCGCGCCAACCTGCGCTTCGGCGGCACCCTGTCCGAGGGCGTCGCGCTGGGCCTGCAGACCGGCTTCGATTCCGGCAGCACGCTGGACTACGTGTATCGCGACCGCGCCAGCGGCAAGGGCCCGTTGGGGCGCTTCATCGACCGCAATTACCTGGATGCGATCGGCTGGCGCGGCATCCGCGTGCGCCGCACCCATCTGCACGAACTGCTGCGCCTGGCCATGCAGCGGCTGCGCGACGCCGGCGCGCCGGTGCGCGTGCTCGACATCGCCGCCGGCCACGGCCGCTACGTGCTGGAAGCGCTGGCCGGCGGCGAACAGCGCGCCGATGCGATCGCGCTGCGCGATTTCAGCGCCTTGAACGTGGAGCGCGGGCGCGCGTTGATCGCCGAACTCGGCGCCGCCGACATCGCCCGTTTCGAGCAGGGCGACGCCTTCGACCGCGACGCGCTGGCGGCATTGCAGCCGCGGCCGACGCTGGCGGTGGTGTCGGGCCTGTACGAACTGTTCCCCGACAACGACCAGGTGCTGCGCTCGCTGCAGGGCGTGGCCGCCGCGGTCGAACCGGGCGGCTACCTCGCCTACACCGGCCAGCCGTGGCACCCGCAGCTGGAATTCATCGCCCGCGCGCTGACCAGCCACCGCGGCGGCGCGGCCTGGGTGATGCGCCGCCGCACCCAGCAGGAGATGGACGAACTGGTGCGCGCGGCCGGCTTCCGCAAACTCGAACAGCGCATCGACGAATGGGGCATCTTCACCGTGTCGCTGGCGCAGCGGATCGCGCCGTGAGCGAAGCGGCGCCGCGGCCGTGGCGGCGGGCGCTGGCGTTGCTGGCGCTGCTGGGGCCGTTCTTCTTCCTCAGCTACGGCCTGGCCAATACGCTGGCCGAGCGTCGCGCCTACGTGCCGTCGCTGCCGTTCGCGTGGGAAACGCAGATCCCGTTCTGGCCGTGGACGATCGTGCCGTACTGGTCGATCGACCTGTTCTACGTGATCTCGTTCTTCGTCTGCCGCACGCGCGCCGAACTGGATACCCACGCCCGGCGGTTGCTGACCGCGCAGCTGCTGGCGGTGGGTTGTTTTCTGCTATGGCCGCTGCGTTTCAGTTTCGAGCGACCGGCCAGCGAAGGGGTGTTTGGCTGGCTGTTCGCGGTGCTGCTCGGCTTCGACAAGCCGTTCAACCAGGCGCCGTCGCTGCACATCGTGCTGCTGGTGGTGCTGTGGGTGCGCTATGCGCAGCATCTGCACGGGCTCGCGCGCGGCGCGCTGCACGCCTGGTTCGCGCTGATCGGGCTGTCGGTGCTGACCACCTACCAGCACCATTTCCTGGACATTCCCACCGGCCTGGCCGCCGGCTGGCTGTGCGTGTGGCTATGGCCGCAGCGCATCGCGCCGCCGTGGAGCGCGCTGGCGTTGGCGCGCGATCCGGCGCGATGGCGGCTGGCCGTTGCCTACCTGCTCGGCAGCGCGGCTTGCGTGGCCCTGGCTTACGCATTCGGCGGGACGGCATGGTGGCTGCTGTGGCCGGCGCTGTCGCTGCTGCTGGTCGCGCTCGACTACGCGTTGCTTGGCGCGCTCGGCCTGCAGAAGCGCGCCGATGGCCGCCTCAGCCTGGCCGCGCGCTGGCTGTACGCGCCGTACCTGGCCGCGGCCTGGCTCAATGCGCGCGCCTGGACCCGGCGCGATCCGGCGCCGCGCGAGATCGCCGACGGGGTCTGGCTGGGGCGGCTTCCCGGCCGCGGCGAGCGCGCGGCGTTCGCCGTGGTGGTCGATGTCTGCGCCGAACTGTCGCTGCGCGATGCCGGTGCGCACGACCGCAGCGTGCCGATGCTGGACCTGGTCGCGCCGCCCGGGGCGGCATTGCGCGAAGCCGCCGCCGCGATCGAGGCCGCACGCCGTCACGGCCCGGTGCTGGTGTGCTGCGCACTGGGCTATTCGCGCAGCGCTGCCGCGGTCGCCACCTGGCTGCTGCACAGCGGTCGTGCCGCCGATCTGGATGCCGCGCTCGCGCTGCTGCGCGCACGCGCAGCGCGGGTGGTGCTGGGGCCTGCGCAGCGCGATGCCATCGCCGCCGCATGCGCCGCGCCGCACCTGCCGCCGCGCGCCCTGGAGCTGCCGGCATGAGCACGCCGCTGGAACTGCGCACGATGGCCGCGCTGCTGCGGCAGGCATCGCCGCTGGACCGGCTGTCGCTGGTGCTGTTCGCCGTCGCGCTGCCGCTGGGCGCCTGGTACGCCAACGTCGGCGCGTCGCTGGCGGCGATGCTGTGCCTGCTCGGCGTGCTCGCCGGCGTGGTGCAGCGCTACTGGGCCGCGCGCGTCGGCCTGGATGCCGCGCTGCTCGACGCGGTGCTGGCCGAAGCGGACCTGGACCAGGCCGGCACCGATCTCGACGCCGCCCTGCACCGGCTCGGCCTGCTGCGGCGCTTGCCGCCGCCGCGCGACTGGCAATCACGCTGGCGCGGCATGCGCGGCTTGTTGTTGCGGCAGATCGCCAGCCTGGCGCTGCAGCTGCTGGCGTTGCTGGCGGCGCCGATCGCGGCGCAGTTCGCATGACGGAGCGCAGGCCATGACCGCCTCCACCGATCCGGCGCCGCTGCCCCACGCCGACGCCGCGCAACAAGCGCTGTGGCAGCGGCTGCAAGCCTACCGTTTCGGCGAAGCCGACGACGCCTTGCCGGTGTTCGTGCGCCGCGTGGCCAAGGAAGCCAAGGTCTCCCTGACCGTGGCCGCGCAGGCGGTCGAGGAATACCGGCGCTTCTGCTTCCTGGCCTGCAGCGGAGCCGAGGACGTCACCCCCAGTGCGCTGATCGACCAGGTCTGGCATACCCATCTCACCGATACTCGCGAATACTGGCAGCAGTTCTGCCCCCACGTGTTGCAGACCACCCTGCATCACCGGCCCGGCCGCGGCGATGCCGTCGACGCCGAGCGTCACGCCGCGCAATACCGGGCCACGCTGGCGCGCTACCGCTGCTATTTCGGCGAACCGCCGGCCGCCTGCTGGCCGGCACCGGCCGGGGAGCGCGCCGCGCGGGCCGCCACCGCCGACGATCTCCACGCGCGCCGCTGGGACAGGCCGCGCGCATCCGGCAAGGCACTATGGCTGTGGGCGGCGGCCACGCTGCTGCTGGGCTGGTGGCTGGGATTGGACAACCCGGCCGTCTCGCCGCTGCACTGGCGCGGCAGTGCCTTCATCGTGCTGTTCCTGGCGGGGATCGGCCTGGCCTGGGCGCTGGCCGCGCGGTTGCGGCGCGCGATGCGCGGCCTCGGCCAGCGGCACGCGGCCAGCGTGGTCGATCACGCCGAGCTGGCGTTCCTGGCCGGCGGCAGCGAGCGCGTGGCTGACCTGCACCTTGGCTTGCTGCAGATCTGCGGCGCGGTGCAGCTGCGGCCGACGTTGTCGACGCTGACGCGCCGCCGCAGTGATGCGACCGCGCTGCACGTGGCGGACGGCGTGGCGGTGCCGGCGTCGCTGCAGCGCGCCCTGCAACTGGTCCGCGCCAACCCGACCTTGTCGCTGGCGCTGCAGGCGCTGCGCGACGACGCGATGCCGCTGCGCCAGGCGCTGATCGGCAAGCGCCTGCTGCTCGGGCGCGGCCAGGCTTGGTGCGCGCGCCTGCTCGGCGCCGCGCCGCCGGTAGCGCTGTGGGTCGTGGGTGCGCTCAAGATCGAGATCGGCTTGCAGCTGCAGCGCCCGGTCGGCTTCCTGGTCGCGGCGATGGTGGCGGTGACGCTCATCGCACTGGGCTTCCTGCTGACCCCGCCGCGCCGCAGCGTCGCCGGCGACCGGCTGCTGGCCGCGCGCGATGCGGCATGGCGCGCCGGGACGGTCCTCTCCTCCACGACGCCCGGCACGCACCTGGCCACGCCGCTGGCGCTGGGCGGCACCGGCGTGCTGATGAGCACGGCGTGGGCCGACTATCACGCGCTGCGATCGCCGGTGGTCGCCAGCAGCGGCGGAAGCGGCGGCAGCAGCTGCAACACCGGCGGTGGCGATGGCGGCGGCAGCGGCAGCAGTTGCAGCAGCGGCTGCGGCGGTTGCGGTGGAGGTGGCGACTGATGGCCCGAGCGACCCTGGCACAACGCCGCGCGCAGTGGCGCGCGCGCCTGGCGACGGCGCTGCGCGCACGTGGCGCCACGCCCAACGGCCTGTCCTGGACCGCCACCGGCTTCGCCGCGCTGGCGGCGCTGATGTTCTATTGCGCCTGGCGCGAGCCGCCGCGCGATGCGGCCGGCTTGCTGCTGTTGGCCGCGCTCGGCCTGCAGGGGCGGCTGCTGTGCAATCGCCTGGACGGGCTGATGGCGCGGCAGGCGCGGATGGTCGGCCGCGCCGGCGAGGTCTACAACGAAGCGCCCGACCGCCTGTCCGACGTCGTCGTGTGCCTGGGCGTGGGCTACGGCCTGCAGCACGTGCTGAGCTGGGGCGCCGACCTGGGCTGGGCCGCGGCCTTGCTGTGCGTGGGCACCGCCTACGTGCGCATGCTCGGCCTGGCCTGTGGCGTCAGCGAGCCCTTGCAGGGACCGATGGCGCGCGTGCAACGCATGCACTGGCTGTCGCTGGCTGCGCTGCTGGCGGCCGTCGTTCTGCTGCTGCACTACACGGCCGTCGCCGAAGTGATTCTGGTCGCGACCATGGCGCTGCTGATCGGCGGCGCGGCCTTGACCATCGTGATGCGTCTGCGCGCCATCGTGCGCGAACTGGAGTGGACATGATCGAACGTCTGATCGCCCGCGGCTGCAGTGCCGCGATCCGCATCCTGACCGGCGCGCGTGCGTTCTGGCGCGGCTGCATTCCCTCCAGCGAGCGCCGCGTGTACTACGGCAACCACGCCAGCCACGGCGACTTCGTGCTGATCTGGTCGTCGCTGCCGGCGGCGCTGCGGCGCGAGGTGCGGCCGGTGGCCGCAGCCGAGTACTGGCAGCGCGACGCGCTGCGCCGCTACCTGATCCACGCGGTGTTCAACGGCGTGCTGATCGAGCGCGAGGCCGCGCAGCGCAGCCGCGATCCGATCGAGTGCCTGTGCGAGGCGGTCGATGGCGGCGGCTCGCTGATCCTGTTCCCGGAAGGCACGCGCAACACCGAGGAAGGCGTGCTGCCGTTCAAGAGCGGCATCTACCACCTGGCGCGGAATCGACCGGAGCTGGAGTTCGTGCCGGTGTGGATCGACAACCTCAAGCGGGTCATGCCCAAGGGCAAGTGGCTGCCGCTGCCGTTGCTGTGCACCACCACCTTCGGCGAGCCGCTGCGGCTGGGCGCCGGCGAGGACAAGCAGGCGTTCCTGGAGCGCACGCGTGCGGCGCTGCTGGCGCTGTCGCCGGAACAGATGGAGGCCGCACGATGAACGCGATCGCCTTCAGCGACCATCTGCAGCAATCCTCGCTGCGGCAGCAGACCATCTGGCTGTTCCTCGGCATCGCCGCGGTGCTGCTGCTGGCCACGCTGATTTCCGAAACCCTGCGCTGGCGCGCGCGCGGGCGCCCCAGCGCGGTGCTCGACAACCTGGTGGCGCGGATCCGCGCCTGGTGGGTGATGGCCGCGGTGGTGGCGCTGGCGTTCGTGTTCGGGCGCATCGGCGTGATCGTGCTGTTCGCGCTGGTGTCGCTGTTCGCGCTGCGCGAGTTCATCACCCTGGCGCCGACCCGGCGCGGCGACTACTACGCGCTGCTGGCCGCGTTCTACATCGTGCTGCCGTGGCAGTACTGGCTGGTGTGGAGCGGCTGGTACGGGCTGTACACGCTGCTGATCCCGGTCTACGCGTTCCTGGTGCTGCCGATCCTGGCCACCATCGGCGGCGACACCACGCGCTACCTGGAGCGCACCGCGAAAGTGCAGTGGGGGCTGATGATCTGCGTGTTCTGCATCTCCCACGTGCCGGCGCTGCTGAACCTGGAAATCCCCGGCTACGAAGGCCGCAACCTGCTGCTGTTCGCGTTCCTGGTGATCGTGGTGCAGTCCTCGGACGTGCTGCAGTACGTGTGGGGCAAGCTGATCGGCAGGCACCTGATCGCGCCGAAGCTGTCGCCGTCCAAGACCGTGGAAGGCTTCGTCGGCGGCATCCTGTCGGCGAGCCTGCTCGGCGCGGCCTTGTGGTGGATCACCCCGTTCTCGCCACTGCAGGCGTTCGCGCTGGCGCTGGTGGCCAACCTGATGGGCTTCTTCGGCGGCCTGGTGATGTCGGCGATCAAGCGCGACCGCGGCATCAAGGACTGGGGCCACATGATCGAAGGCCACGGCGGCGTGCTCGACCGGCTGGACTCGGTGTGCTTCGCCGCGCCGGTGTTCTTCCACCTGATCCGGTATGGGTGGGTGTGAGAGGCCGGGATTGGGGATTGGGGATTCGCGGTGACCGGGCCGCCTCCTGTAGGAGCGGCTTCAGCCGCGACGCCTTACCGGTAACGCGTCGCGGCTGAAGCCGCTCCTACAGAAGAGCGCACAGATTGAAATGAAAAGGCCGCCTTTTCTGCAGAAAAGGCGGCCTTTTTTTATCAGTGATTTGGCAGCGGATTTGCGCGCAGACGTAATCCTGCAGTCCGAATCCAGAATCCAGAATCCAGAATCCCGGCTCTCAAGCCAACCCGTATTCCTTCAACTTCTTGCGCAGCGTGGCGCGATGGATGCCCAGCATCGCCGCGGCGCGGCTCTGGTTGCCTTCGCAGTGGTTGAGCACTTCCACGAACAACGGGATCTCCATCTCGCGCAGCACGATCTCGTACACGTCGTCGGCGTCGCAGCCATCGAGGTCGCGCAGGTAGCGGCGCACGGACTGCGCCACGTGTTCGCGCAGCGGCGGCTTCGGCGCGCCGCGACTGGAGTCAGGACGAGTGGTGGCAGCGTTCAAGTTCGGCGGGTCCCCGGATGACGGCGGCGCCGGAGGGCGGAGGGCCGGCGCGGGGGGACGAGTCTAGCGCGTGGCCTGCCTCGCTGCCATGGCGGATCGTGGTGTCACAGCGTTTCAGTGGAAGTCGAAACTGAATGCCGCGGTTCCCGCGGCCGGTTCGCGCACCTGGAACGCCACCTGCGCGCTCTGTCCGGGCGCCAGCGTCGCCGCATCCGGGCGGGTGCGGCCCAGGTACTCCTCCGGGCGCAGCACGCGGCTGCCGATGGTGCGGCCGTCGGCATCGGCCAGCGACAGCTGCAGCAGCGGCCAGGCCTGCGCCCAGCGCGCGTCGTTGCGGAAGGTGGCCTGGATCTGCAGGGTGCCGGCGCGTCCGGGCAGCGGCCGCACTTCGCGGCTGAGCATGGTGAACGCGCTCGGCTCGCGCCACGGCGGCAGGCTGCAGCGCAGCGCCTGGCACACGCCGGCCACCCACGGCCGCCAGC
>Ga0105243_10003835_pt1 | contig 12020 bp, 10 predicted proteins | sample KBSM34metaG_FD_81525 | JGI IMG/M metagenome (GOLD analysis project Ga0105243, IMG submission 81525) | Miscanthus rhizosphere microbial communities from Kellogg Biological Station, Michigan, USA - KBS M3-4 metaG | ecosystem: Host-associated > Plants > Roots > Rhizosphere > Soil | place...
ACCACGAATTATCCTCAAGCCGGAATCGCTGGTGCTCAGTGCGTTTGCTTCCGCGCCGCGCACAATGTCTCTCCTGATACTCGGATTGAACGAACCGAAGAAGAACAGATTGTTGCGCGCTCCCGGAACATAACCTCCGACATCCGCGCCAAAGTCATAGTTCTCCTGATGCAGTAGCTTGCCACCGGTGTTCCGGCGCGGCGCATCGTCCGGCTGTTTTCGCGTCGCTTCAAATGCTTCGGGAGTCGCGAATCCGTAAACGGCACCGTGATACTCGTTGCTGCCTGACTGCGTAACGATGTTGACGATGCCACCCTGCGATTGTCCATATTGTGGTTCGAAGCCGGCAGTCTTCACCTGAACTTCTTTGATGAAGGAGGTATTAATGCCCGTGCCAAGAGCGCCGTATGAACGAGAGAAAGTTCCGATGCCGCCGAACGCTGAGTCGGTAATACTGACGCCATCGGCGACGTAGAGGTTATCGAGTGCGGAGCCTCCCGAAATTGAAGGATTGTCACGACCGCCACCGAGACTGTCCGTCGTTCCGGGCGCAAGATAAAAAAGACTGGAAACGCCACGAGCCACAGGAACGTTTGAAAAGAGCTGATCATTCAGGTTGGAACTCGTCTCGGTCCTTCCCTGATCGATAGACTCGCCGCCGCCTACCACAGTAACTGTTTCGGCAATGTCTCCGACCTGCAAAGCGATCTTGGTTGCGGTTGATTTGCCGACGAGCACGGTAACGTTGGTTACCTCACCCGACTTGAAGCCGGTTTTCTCAACTCTCACGGTGTAGTTTCCAGGAACAAGGCCCTGAACTTCAAAGTAGCCTTGATCATTGGTTGCACTCGTGCGTTCGCCGAGTGGGCCGTTTACTTTCACTGCCGCGCCGGGAACAACAGATCCATTGGAGTCGAGAACGGATCCCGAAATAGATCCCGTAGTCGAAGTCTCCTGTGCAAAGACCGCAGTGGCGGCCAGCACGATGAATAGAGTCAAAAACAAGCTGAAGATATTTTTCATTTTTGCTCTCCCCTTTCTTAAGACTGTAGTCAGGAGTATTTGCCGGTCGGGCAGTTTAGAGGCGGAGCAAAATCATTTTTTTGAATGCTCCCATGGACCACGACCAGATCAGATTTTGTAGTGCGCAACGCGTGTGCCGAGCACCGATATGATTAGGGAAGATGACGTTGAGTGAAGGCTTAGACGATCAATGACGGTGAGCTTCTTGACCAATTTGGATCTCGCGATTGCTACTTCTGGATCTCGCCAGATTGCCTGCGCGAAGAAAATTAATTTTTCGTAGGTTGGAGGGTTCGGATAGTTGTAGATTTCTACAAAAAGTGGGAGAGAAGTGGGCCACCTTTCTGAAAGCGTCGACGCGGTGGATCTCCCCTTTCCTTCCTTCACCGCGTCGACGCTCGTTCCGGGTGAGCGTAGCCCGCACTCGTTCCCGGAAAGTCGGACTTCTTACTATCGAGAAATATTCAAAGCACTAAAGTCCATTTGATAAATATCGCCGAGACCGTTGCGAGTTCCGCGCAGCCAGCCGATGAGTTCTTCGTAGTTCATCTGTTTTTCAGGCGGTCTGCGACCACGCGCACTCGTAAAGAAGAAGTACTTGCCATCCGGAGAGATCACTGGCGAATACTCATCCCCGGGAGTGTTGACTTCGCCGCCCAGGTTGATCGCTTTGGTCCAGGTTCCGTTTTTACGATAGCTGAGAAACAGATCGGAGCTGTTTGAATTGCCGTCCGGACGTCTCGCAGCCATGAAGATCAAGTAACTCTGATCTGGAGCAATAAACGGCTCGTACTCGTCGAACTCAGTATTGATCGCACTGCCGAGATTCTCTGGCTCTCCGAAGTTGCCGTTTGCAAATTGCGAACGGTAAATGTCAGTCGCACCTCTTCCTCCGGCTCTGCCCGAACCGAAATAAAGTGTTCCATCACTGGCTTCTGTCGGGTACCACTCGTTGTCATTACTGTTCACGGGCTTGCCGAGGTTGCGCGGCTCACTCCATCCGTTTTCCGTTTTGTCCATGACCCAGATGTCGAGATCGCGGCTCGTTTTACCGGGCACTGGCCGTCTCGAAATGAAGTAAAACTTTTTTCCATCAGCGGTAATAAAAGGATCAGCGTCGCTATATCGACCTGAGAAAGGAGCAACTTCGGGCGTCGTCCAGCGGCCATCAACGAAGCGGGAGACGACGATGGTCCAAAAACTAAACGTGGGCGTGCTCTTCAGGAAGTAGAGAGTCAAACCGTCAGGTGTGAAGGCGGGATGACTCTCAAAATCCCCGGTGGAGATTACTCCGTCTCCGAAGATCACCGGATTACGGAGTGGATGAGTGGAAGCGTAACCGTTCGATCCCCGCACGCACGTGGTCACGGCGACAAGCATGAGTATCTGAATCGCAATGAGAAGCTTCATGGCTACGAGCCTAGATCGGTCTATTCGGTTGTCGCAGCAGAATTATGATTTGCGGAGCATGGTGGTGAGCAGGTCGAACTTTTCAGGGATGAATGGCTTGCACAAGGTAAATATTTAGCCGCAGATGAACGCGGATAAACGCGAATCTGATTATAGATCCGCGTGGGCGGGATTATTTGTGCAGGGCAGTGTGCAGTCGCTCGCGATAGCGACGGCTCATGGTGAGGCGAGCGCCGTCGCGCATCATGACAACGTATTCACCCTTCGTCCACGGTTGCAGCTCCTTGACGCGGTCGATATTCACAATGATGGACCGGTGGATTCGCATGAATCTCCGCGGATCCAATTTCAACTCCATCCCATTCATAGTCTCGCGCATAAGGTGAGAGTCGCGGCCCACGTGGAATCTGACGTAGTTACCAACTGTTTCCAACCAATCGATATCGTCGGCCCGCAGAAAAACTATTCGCCCTCCTGACTTGACCATAAAACGTTCCGGCATTTCCTGCTTTCGTTGCAAACTGCCGAGCAACGTAAGGAGTTGACCATTGACGGCTCCCTCTTGCATGCGACCGACGAGCGTCTTCGCATGTGTCACTGTCTTCTCAAATCGGGCGCGGTTAAATGGTTTCAGCAGATAGTCGACAGCGTGTACCTCGAACGCCTCTAGTGCATATTGATCGTAGGCGGTAACGAAGATGATCGCGGGCATGTGTTCACTGCCTATGCTCCTGATCACGTCAAATCCATTCATCACCGGCATTTGTACGTCGAGGAAGAGCAGGTCGGGCGCGAGGTTGCGAATGGCTTCGACTGCTCTCTGTCCATCGCTACACTCTCCGATCACTTCAATGCCCGAGTCGTTGGCCAATAAGCGCTTGATTCTCTTGCGGGCCAACGCCTCGTCATCGACGATCAACGCACTGATCTTTCGCGGCTCCTGAGTATTCATTCTGCTCAGATTCAGGCCTGGAATATTTTCATGACTTGTGAGCCGCAGCAGCTTTGAATGGAATTGTCAGCTCTACTACGAGCCCCCCGACAGGAGAGTTTTGCAAACTGAAGTCATGCTTCGGGCCGTAAAGACTAATAAGACGCTGGCGCGTCGTAGTTAAACCGACACCTTCCTTCAACGGAAGTTTATCGCTGCTCAGCCCTGGACCATCATCAGCCACTCGCAGACGCAACATGCCATTATCGCGCCATGATTTGACCTCAATGGAATGCGCCTCGGGTCGCAACGCAATACCATGACGAATTGAATTCTCAACCAGAGTTTGCAGAATAAGATTCGGCACCAAAGCATCGAGTGTCTCAGGCGCAATTACCATACTAACCGACAGCCGCTCCTGGAAACGTGTCTGTTCGATAGCGAGATAATGTTTCAGAAAATCGAGCTCCTGCGTGAGCGCAACTTCGTGAACGTGGACCGTTTCCAACGTCATCCGCAAAAGGTCGCCGAGTTGCGAGATCATTTCGTCGGCTTCGTCCGGCGATTCATGAACGAGAGCTGAGATAGTGTTAAGAGTGTTGAAAAGAAAGTGAGGGTGCAACTGCATTTTGAGCACCTGAAGCTCCGCGGCAACCAGTTGCGCCTCGAGTTGTGACGTTCTGAATTCCCGCTCCTCATACTTTCGATAATAATCGATGGCATGCTCCACAATTACGATTCCCCAGTAGAACACCACATTGATGGGCGCAAAGGCGATCAGCAGGAGACTATATCGATTTTGGAATGATCCGGTTTCGGGGTACCAGCCGAAGGGGATGGAGATAAGACTGAACAGCGCGGAGTGAACCAGCAAGAGTACCCCGCTGGTCACGAGATGTATCGCCAAAGTGCGAAGCTTCTTCCCGCCTTCGATGCGAAAGACTCGACTCCACCAGATGACGAACGGCGTCAGCGCCAGCCAAAGATAACTGTAGACAAGTTCTGCGACTACTATGGACCAGGCGGCTGAGATTCGATTAGCTCGAACCGCACGAATAAAGTCAGGACTACTGAACAGCAATGCCAGCGCTGTCCAACCTGCAAAAATCAGCCCCCATTTCAGGCGTTGTCTGTGAGATTCGACTCTGTGAGATTCGATAGTCATGCCGCGCCCTGTTATACCCGCAAGCAGTGTTGAGGTGCAGTATAAATGTGATTTTCGGCGCGTCCGAGGGATTAATGGATTAGATCTGCGTTCATCCGCGTAAATCCGCGGCTAAATACTCATTCGTACCGCAACGCGACGATCGGATCTACCTTTGTCGCTCTTCGAGCTGGTATGTAACTCGCCAGGAACGTTGCTACGAGCAGGACCAAACCTGAAACGATGAACGTCGCAACGTCCGTTGGTTTGACGTTGAATAGAAGCGTTTCAATCAACTTGCTCAACGCATAAGAACCCGCCAATCCAATCGTCAGACCAGCAACAGCAAGGCTGATTCCCTGTCGAACCACGAGCCGCAGCACTCTCTGTCGTGTAGCGCCGAGCGCCATACGGATTCCGATTTCCTGTGTCCGTTGGGCGACCGTGTAAGAGACGAGGCCATAGACACCTGTCATTGTCAGCACTAATCCGATGCCGCCGAATAGACTGAATAGAATCGTGTAGAAGCGCGGCTGAGTTACGGTTTCCGAGATCGCCAGCGTGAGTGGTTCAACCTTGGTCACAGCAACAGTCCGATCGACGGCGCGGATCTCATCGCGAAACACCGCTGCAACGTTCGCGGGATCATTCCCCGTGCGGACAAGGAAGTTTCCCCAATTCCAACTGTTCTGCTGATACGGCAAATAGATTTCCGGATTCGCTGACTTCGTTAGACTGCGGTGATGAACGTCGCCGACGACGCCAACAATGGTCCACTTCTCAGGATCACCCTCGTTTTGATTTGCACCTATGTGAGAAATCACCTGTCCAAGTACTTCTTCATTTGCAAAATAGTTCTGCACGAATGTTTGATTCACGATGGCGGCGCCCACTCCATCTCGCCTGTCGTTCGCATCGAAATAGCGGCCCTTAATCAACGGAATCTTCATGGCCTGGAAATATTCCGTCGTAACACTGCGGTTGTTGGCAAACGGTTCATCTCCCGGCGCCGGCGCTGGTCTGCCCTCGACTCGGAAATCAGAACCGACGTCTCCACCACTGAATGGCATCGGAGCAACAAATGCAGCCCGCTCAACTCCCGGCAAAGAACGTAATCGCGCGAGAGTTTGATCGACGTAACGGGCACACTCCTCCGGATTCTCATAATCCGTACGCGTCAAGCCAATCTCACCAGTCAGAACATTATTGGGATCGAAACCAGGTGGAACGTTTATTAGTCTTGAGAAACTCTTAATCATCAAACCGGCGCCGACCACGAGAATCAAACTCAAAGCTACTTCCGCTACAACCAAAGCGTCGCGCCAAAGCTTCAGACCGCGACTGCTCGTGGCACTTTTATTTCCAGACTTGAGCACGTCATTCACTTTTGGTTTGGAAGCGTTGAGCGTCGGCAAGAGGCTGAACAAGAAACCCGTTAATAGTGAAACGGCAAACGTGAAGATGAGGACACGAGTATTTATTCCGACTTCAGCCATCCGAGGCAACTCATCCGCGGCATAAACGCGAAGCGCCCCCAGAGCCCACGTAGCGATCAATAAACCAACAGCACCAGAGACAAGTGACAACACAAGAGCTTCCGTAAGAACCTGCCGGCCGAGTCGCCAACGACCCGCGCCCAACGCTGCGCGTATTGCGATCTCCTTTTGGCGCGTGATGGTCCGCACCAAAAGCAGATTCGCGGTGTTCGTGCATGCGATCAGAAGTATGAAACCAACAGCTCCCAACAGGATCCAGAGCGCGAGCCGCACATCGCGACCGACAATCTGTTGATGAGCACCGACGACATAGGCGGTGGTGTTTTCGTTGGTGGCGGGATATTCGCGGGCCAGGTTCGCAGCGACTGTTGCAATGTCGTTCCCTGCCTGCTCGATTGTCGCGCCAGGCTTCAGTCGTCCAACAGCTCGGAGAACTCGCGCGCCACGCTCCGGGAGGTTCGAACCTTCTCCGCGCACTGTGGTCCAAATCTGAGCCTGTTTCGCGAGTAACGGAAAACGAAAATTCTCCGGGAGGATACCGATTATTGTGTGCGGTTTGCCGTCGAGGATTATTTCGCGGTTCAGTGTGTCTTCCTGTCCGCCAAATGCGCTCTGCCAAAGATCGTGACCGATGATCGCAACACGATTGCCTCCACGCTGCTCCTCTGCTTCGTCAAAGTTTCGACCACGTGCGGGCGCGACTCTCAGCAGCGGGAAGAAGTTGGCTGTAACGCGCATGCCCGACAGTCGTTCTACTTGATCATTGGTGGACAGGTAGAAGGCGTTGGGTTTGTAGCCGGCGATGTCTTCTAAACTTTGACTACGTTTGCGCCAGTCTTGTAAGTCGAGATAAGAGACGTAGCCTTCGGTTTGTTCGTCGGTTGCCGATCGCCAGATTGCGACGACGCGATCCGGATCGTGAAACTGAGGCGGACTCAGGATCAGAGCGTTCACGACGCTGAAGATGGCGGTGGTCGCTCCGATGCCTAACGCGATGGTGAAGACAGCAGCGACGGTGAATGCTGGATGCTTGAGAAGGGTTCTTACCGCGTATCGAAGATCCTTGAGCAGCGTGTCCATGAGTACACCTCACGATTTATTGGAAGCTCGAACCGTAATTCGTATGCAGGTACACTTTTGTGCTGCGGCAAATGTCAAAAGCCGTGCCATGGGATCGAACTAGCGGATGGGTCAGTGAGTAGGAGTAAGAAACGTTAGCAAATCGAGCGTGCCTACGGCGTACCCACCCGCTACCGCGAGGTGGTTCTGACTGTGTCCAAGCACGGTTTTGGGATTTGCTGGTCCCACTTTCGAACCTGGTACTCTACTTGGACACAGTCAGTACCACCTCGCGGTAGCGGGTGGGTACGCCGTAGGCACGCTCGATTTTTCTTCACAGCAACACATCTTGCGCGATAATCTTACGGGCCATGATCCAAAAACTCAGCATATCCATTTTAATCATCATCGCAGTTAGCCTCGTCGCTGTAACCGCATCGAGCCAAAGCGCTGACAAACCAGTCGAGCAAGTCCGAAAGAACATTCAGGTGCTCAAGGGACTACCTGATTCACAGCTGTTCCTGGTAATGAATTTCGTGGGCGACTCACTCGGCGTTCACTGCGACTATTGCCACGTTAAAGGCGAGAAAAATCCTCAGACAGGTGAAGATACCTGGATATGGGAAAAGGACGACAAAAAAACTAAATCAGTCGGCCGCGAGATGATGCGAATGGTGCTCGATCTAAATCACAACGTATTCAAACGCGAAGCAGCAGTGACCTGCTACACCTGCCATCGCGGAAGCACGCGACCGGAGCGCATGGCGCCACTTCCACCCAGGGATTTTGTTAAAGAGGGTCTCCAAACTCTACAACCTCAAAAGAAAGTTTTGCCGTCCGCGCAGGAAATCATCGAGAAGTATCTTTCTGTAGTTGGTGCGAAACAGACTAGCGCGTCGAGTCCGATTGTGATGAAGGGCACGGTTGAGAGTCGAAGTATCGCCGGCATTCTTGAAGTCGTCTTCAAACAACCAAACAAGTGCATGATTAAGCAAACAACAACGTCTCAGGGACAAAATACTCGAGCAACGAATGGCACGACTGCGTGGTTCCAAAATGCCAAAGGTGTCACTGAGATAACAGGTGACAACTTAAGATTGTCCCTGGCAGCCATTCGTCTATATAACCCTGTCAAGATCCCGGATTCTGTGAGTAATGCGACTGTAATGCGCATCGCAAAAGTTGACGATCGAGATGCATATCTTTTGAGGATCGAGATCAGCGCGACGGAGTCGATGCAATTGTTTTTTGATGTCGAGAGTGGACTGCTATTGCGCCGAGTTAGTGTGACTAATACGTTGCTGGGCCCGCTCAACGTTCAATGGGACTTCAGCGACTACAGAGACGTGAGTGGTCTCAAGCTGCCTTTCGTTATTCGAACATCGAACGTCGCGGCGTTCGATACTACGATCCGCCGATTTAACGAGATCAGAATCGATACGACACTCGACGACAGTATTTTTGAAATTCCTCACGCTGCTTCGCCGTAGAGTTCAGCAATAGCCTTTGCTGTCTTTGCCATAACCGTCGCTTCATCCTTTTCGATATTCGCGAATCTTTGTAACGTCTGCGACCAGTCGGGACGTTCGTAGAAGCGGACAATCTCATCGATATTTGGGTCGTCGTCACTGCCATAGATCAGCCGTGCCGCAACGAACCCATGAAGGTCCGCGGGACCATGGTCCAAATCATCTACGTACGCGCTGGGAATGCCTGCCGTGACGGCTTCGATCAGCACACTTGAATTTCCACCAAACACCAGATGCAGGTCTCGCATATCGTCGCGTACTGTGGATCCAAAACTTCGAGACAATCTTTCATCCTCGCGCGAGGCAATCCATGCATCGATGTTACGCCACAGATTTTTGGGATGAGGACGAATCAGGATCCGAGCCACACGCTCGTTTGCGAGGAGATTCTCAACCAGCGCCTGGAGCTTCGGTTCATTGACGTCCTTGCAAAGAAAGATGCCGAGGTTGATTTGCGTTGGTAACGGGCGGAGGGGAACGTAATCGCGCTTTCGACCGTGGGTTAGTACACGTTCCATCTGACAACCTTCGTCAAGGTATGTTTGCCTCGCAGCCTCGCAATGGACCACGGCCAGCGTATACTTGAGTCGGGCTACGGGACGTATCGGCATGCCATGTGAGATCAGCACGACTGGAACACCGCACTTTTGCGCCGCGAGATTAAACGCAATCCCGTGCGGATTACTGTGGTTCGAAGTCACCGCAACAGCGAACTTTCCGCGGCTAAAAAGATCGAGGTAGCGCGTGTAGTAACCGAGTAATTCGATCACGCGCATCGCTTTGAAGGATTCAAAACGCAGGTGCATCCGGCGCGCAATCTTATAGACTCGGGGAATCGATCTTAGATTCTTAATAGTGAGTTTGACGGCAGCGGAAAAACGTATCCGCGATTGAAACTTTAATTCCGTCCATTGGAGATCCGGAGCAGACGCAATCAAAGGTTCGAGCGCGCGTCGTTCGTTGCTGAGCCGTGCCATCCAGGCTATTCCACCCAAAGGACCTTCCGGACATACCGCCAGAAAACTTCTGGTCCAGGCCATCAAGGTCATCAAAGCGGGAATCGGTGTTTTTCTTATCCGCTCGACAAACCGAGACACGATGCGAATACTGCGATGCTGAGAGATTACGTAACGGGCGATCTCTTCAACGACTTCAGCTTCATCGCATCGCAAAAGGTTCTTGATTCCGCGATAGAGTAACCAGTCAGTCACCTTGCTTGTTTTAAACCTGCCAGCAGATTTTGGATAGTTGATTCGTGGACCCGCTTCTTCGCTGCACGACCACTGTTCGAGTTATGAGGTGCGAGTAGGCAGTTGTGCAACGCCAGCAAGGGACTGCCAGCCGGGAGTGGTTCAGTTTCAAATACATCCAAGGCTGCCCCGGCGATCTGGCCGCTGCGTAATGCGTCGGCTAGTGCCGGTTCAGCTCGCAACCCTCCGCTTCGAGTTGTGAACGATAGTCCTCGACTACGAGCAGGAAGTAAGGCGCGCTAATCAGGATTCTCCGAGTCATTCTATCGAAGATCATCGCGTGTACATTCGCATTAACTGATCGTCGTTCATCAATGTTTCGACCAGGTGCAAATCTTCAGGTGTGTCGACAGCGTGAGTTGTCACATGCGTTTCGACGAGACGCACGCTCCTGCCATGCTCGAGCAAACGGAGCATATCGATTGATTCGGAGCGTTCAAGCGGGGTGGGTTGAAGACGAGCAAACTCCAACAGGCACTCGCGTCTGAACGGGATTACGCACACCTGCTTGAAGATCTCAGCCTTCGGGATTGGTGAACGCGAGAAATAGAGTGCGTTATCGTTCAAATCAGCTACAACTTTGATCGTGTTCGGATCGAGGATTTCTCTTTGACTACTAATGCGATGGACCATGTTTACACAACCAATCGAGCGATCCGATCGGAGTGGAGCCAGACTTGCCGCAATCATCTCCGGCGTGATCATAGGCTCGTCACCTTGAATCATCACGATAATGTCTGCCTGGAAACGTTCGGCTGCTTCGGCGACGCGATCAGTTGCTCGTTCGTGTGTCGGTGACGTCATGATCACTGCAGCGCCAAAGCCACGCGCCGCGATTCGAATCTCCTCGTCACAGGTTGCAACATACACCTCGTCGAGTTGATCACAGAGCTGCGCGCGTCGATACACGTGTTCCAGCATCGGTAATCCATGCAGCGGCGCGAGGGGCTTTCCGGGAAAACGAGAAGAACCCAGCCGAACTGGTATTACGGCAACTACTCGCTCCATACCGATCTGCCTCAAAAGTCAGACTCACCTTCAATCGCTGCGCACCCACCCGCTACCGCGGATGACTGTATCCAAGTTGGGCTAAAGTCGCAGTAATCGATGCCACCTGACGATCAAAGCGAGGGCGCAACCTAACACGAGACCTATATTGGAAGTCACGAAGTCATGCCAGACGTAATACTTCAGGAACAACGTCTGACCGAGGACCAGTATCGATGCAATACGAACGATCGTCGATCTCGAACTCACCAACATATAACTGAGCAGCAGAGTGTGACCCGAGATATGCAGAGCCTCTTTTCCCGTTACTCTTCCGACAGCTAATCCAAAGACTAAGAAATCAACTCCATGTTGAAAGAAGTTCGCCCGCCTCACGTTCTCGACGCGCTCGATCATGAATGCGAAACAGGGGACCATCAACGGCACGAAGTACTGAAATGTCCCGCCGGGATCGAGAACGTTCGCCCGAACATGTTCGTAGCGAAGCAGGTAAAGTCCGACGAGTGCAGCACCGGTCAATGAGCAGAGCAGCACAAAGCGCGGTTGAAATATCGTGAGTCGCGTCCCGGTGCGAGACTGATCATGTGCCATGACGTCGCTTGCTTTGATTCAGCGTAAACCCTCAAAGCAGGAATCACACGATTATCTCACGCGATAGTCGTATTAAACCGTATAATGTCTGTTCGTTATCGTTGACGAAACCGTCTGAAAGGATTATTAGGATGAGCGAACTACTTACACCGATGCAGGCTGCGCGGGTGGCTGGAGTCAGTTACCCGACGATAAAGCAGTGGATCTACAAGGGCAAGATCCATCCGACTAAAACTGCCGGCGGACACTATCGGATCGCCCGCAGCGAGATCGAGCGTGTTACCGGACATGGCGCCGCCAGATCAAAGCGTGGCAAGCCGGTTGGACTGGATGCGATTAGCGGCCGGAACAAGTTGCAGGGTTCGATAACCGAACTGCGATTTGAAGGCTTGTTGGTCCAGGTAACGTTCGATGTCGGAGGACAGGAGATTACGTCGATCATCACCAGCGACGCCGCTCGCGCATTGGGCTTACGAGTAGGAACGTCGGTTTACGCGTTGATTAAGGCGACCGAAGTCATGGTGATCCGAGGCTGATCAATCTTGAGTTAGCGGCGTCATCTTTATTAAAGAGACTGGG
>Ga0105243_10003838_pt1 | contig 12013 bp, 9 predicted proteins | sample KBSM34metaG_FD_81525 | JGI IMG/M metagenome (GOLD analysis project Ga0105243, IMG submission 81525) | Miscanthus rhizosphere microbial communities from Kellogg Biological Station, Michigan, USA - KBS M3-4 metaG | ecosystem: Host-associated > Plants > Roots > Rhizosphere > Soil | place: Michigan...
CTTTTGACGATCACCGTTGTTGGGCTTAATACCTCGCCCAGAAATCTTGCCGCTTTCGATCTACGCATCTCTTCCAGGACCTCGGGCTTGCTCACCTTTAAAATGACTTGAGTTTGCACCCGCGCCTCAGTCCCATTAAACTCCCAACGCTTGAGTGCTTTGACTAAAGTGGGTGGGATCCCAGCATCTGAATGTTTTGCAAGCAGAGTGAGCAGATGTTCAACTTTTAATCCCTGCTCTTTGGCCCTTGTGAGTGAATTTGTTGAAATACGATAACGATAGAGATCATCCTTTGGCTCTTCCCATTCACAAAATCTTGAAACCTGATAACGCACGACGCGTGGAGCAAGTCGTGGAACCGAAATCAAACCTTGAGATGTGGCATGTATTTTTTTACTTTCAAGATTGGAGATTCGAGTTTCGGAATTCGCGATTCGGAAAGATGTTGGTTCCGTCGCACCTTCTGCGATGCACAGGTCAACTTGTCCCAGCCAGTGCAGGATATTCATTATAAAATATTTGATCAGCGCGCCGTCTACTTGATCCCAAGCTGAGAAGCCACGTAAATATTGTCCATCAGATTCTCTTTTAATGAACCATGAGTCATAATCACCAGCAGGTCGTTGGAAGTCTGCATATTTTTGTTTGATATCTCTTATCAATGCATTCAGACTCCACCATTTGCCCTCGGGGATGGCGTCTATTAAATTCAATAGGAATTCGCGTGTTTCCTGAGATTGATTCTTCCATTCACCTTCGCAGATGATACCTGGCATGAGACGCAGTTCGTTGAAGGACTCACTCTCAATCCACGCGTTTTGAAGCAAAATCAGTGCCTGCGCGCGCGGTGATTCGAGAAAAACTTTTACTGGTTCCGGTTGTGGGGTAGATCCTTTGATTAAATTTGCTGATTGAAGCAAGGCTTGCACAACTTTGGTCGGTATCTTTGTTTCAGGAGGTTCGATGTCTAATCGTAAGGCTGCAAGCAAAGTAGTTGCGTCATCCAAAATGGCATCATTTGTAGGGATTTCTTGTCCGCGTTCGCCGGGGGATGCGGCGCGGCCGAGAGGTTCAGCATCGGTTGCTAAACCAGCCAGGTCTTTTTCCTCGCGTTCTTTGTGGTTCAAAAGAGAAAGTAGATCATCAGGAATATAAGCAAACTCCTGTGGCCCCTTTTTCGTATCAAAAAATGCTCGTGCTAGAAGTCCACGATAATACAAGATTTCTGCTGTTGAGGCAGGTTTGAGATACAACTTCTCCCGATCACGTTTGCCTGCGCCTGCTTCACGAATATCACCATATTTGCGTGTGAATGTGGGCCAGGGGATCCGTCCGCCCGAGTTGACGAGGGTGGTGATGGCGGAGTCCGCTTCAGGGACGAGAGAATCAATGATCTCGGCAAGCAATTTCGGTTCGAGGAGTGAAACGGAAAGTTTTTCGCGCACCGCATCCACGTTCTTGGAATCTAATTCGATTCCCCACAGTTCCGCGATGATACGCAGATGTCCGATATCTTGATTGAGAAGGGAATCATAAAGGTCGGGCATATCTGGAGGGACACGATATATTGTGTCCCTATTTTACCCTTTCACAACTTTCAACACACTTGGCAAAACCTCAAAAGTTACTTTGCGAATATCTGTACCGAATCCCGAATAAATTTCGCCATCTGCATGGATGTACATGGGACGGTCGGCGCTGACACTCATCTTTTTGCATGAGCCCATGGTGACCTGTTTGAAGCGGCCATGCGTCCCGTTCATTACTTCAGGCACAAGCCGAAACATCATGGGACGACTTACCTTCTTGATCATTGCATAATGCAAAATGCCATCGTCAATTTTTGCTTCAGGTGCGATCATGAACCCGCCGCCCTCACGTGGACCATTGCATATGGTGAGGAGCAAATTGCTTTGTTCCCACTTCTGATCCTCGGTTTCGATTTGCATCGTGATAGGGTCATGATTAAGGAAAATGGTTTGAATGACCGCTGTGAGATACATGATAAAGCCCCGCAGAAGAGGCAGCCTGTGTGAGCGAATGGTAACGACAGTGTCAAACCCAATGCCGATTGTGTTATCGAAATATTCTTTTTTCCCGTGTTCATCAGTCATCAGCCCGAGATCTACTGATGATGATTCGCTGTTGAGCGCTTGTACAAGGGCATGCTCCGATTTTGTCGGCGCACTGATGGCATGTGCAAAATCGTTCCCGGAGCCGACTGGAACAACACCAAGGATGGGGCGATTGTCTTCGGGAATCTGCATAATGCCATTGATGACCTCATGAACCGTTCCATCTCCTCCCATAGCGATGATCATGTCATAGCCCTGTTCGCCTGCCTGTTTTGCCAGTTCAATCGCATGACCGGGATAGACCGTGCCGCTCCAATCCACACCTCCGTGTTGTTCTGTGATGGAACGTAAGTCGCGTGCAACACGCCATGCATTTCCCATGTCTGCCATGGGATTCAGGATGATTTTGACTTTGCGAGGCATGGGCATCTCCTAAGTTGATTTCGTGGATTATAACCCCCGAAAAATAATTGGAGGCTTTATTCGCCTCCGATTCTATGTGATGATAGCGGGCCTGTGATCCCGCGTGCTGCTTCGAAAGATCCGCGTTGATGTTTCTTCGCCTGGTAAAGCGCCGTGTCTGCTGCGCGCAGGAGGTCCGATCCATTAAGCGCATGGACAGGAAAGATGGCAATGCCGCCCGAAATCCCAATTCGCAATCTCTTCCCGTCTGGAAGTTTATATTTTAGTTTTTTCATCCCTTCGACAATTTTTTCAGAAACCACCTGAGCCGAGAACATCTCTGTTTGACTGAGGATCAAGGTCAGTTCATCGCCGCCATAACGCGCGAGAAAATCTGTGGTACGGACGCCGCGCGCCATTTGACCGAATACTGTCCTCAACACATCATCGCCCGTTGCATGGCCATATGTGTCGTTCACAGCTTTGAACCCATCGAGATCCATCATGATGACGGCGAAGGAATAATTATTTCGACGAGCGGATTGAATTTCCTCCTCGAGTCTTTCGTCGAGCGCACGGCGATTGGGCAGACCGGTTAATGTGTCGCTGTAAGCCTGTCTGCTGATCATCTGATGCAGGCTGGCGTTTGAGATCGCCACAGCCGCCTGATCAGAAAGCAAGCTAAGCAACCGCAACTCAGAGGGCGAGAAGCCCCCAAGCGTCGACCGTGAAAGATTCATGACCCCCACAACCATATCACCCACCTTCAATGGAATACCAATAATAGATCCTATCAACTCTTTTGGCGCGGCTCGATAAATTGGGTGCTTCTGCATGTCTTCGACGATGATCGTTTCACCCTCATGTGCAACCGTATACGTTAGGCCATTGGATCGCGGTTTGGACCATGGCTTATTGCGCGTACCATCCGAATCGAGAGCTGCCCCGAAGGAGAGTTTGTGGTTCTTATAGAGAAAGATGTTTACATCACGCGCGTTCTCTATCAGGCGCATAGCTTCAGCGACCACAGCGTCCAACACGTCAGGCAAATCAAGACTGGAGGTGAGATTGATACTTAACTTCTTGAGCGCATCCAGTTCATCAGTCTGCTGTTTGAGCATGGATAACAAAGCCCGTTTGTCGATCAATTCCCGGACAAGATGCTGAGAGTTTTCAATGCTTTCGGGGGAATAATTAGCCAGTGCGGCTGTCAGAATGTCCAGTAGTTTAAGCAGATACTCACGTTCAACAGGAGATCCTCCCTGTTCATCAAGCACGCGACGTGCCTCTGCAAGGATATGTAGTCTGTCGTCACCCATTCTCTTTGTTTACCGTGCAATATTTAATCATAAATCGGATTCCCCAAGGGGGTTCTTTTTTCCTATTGTTTGCATTGTCTGCCAGCGTCATTATAACCAGTCGTCGGTTGTCAAGTGTTGCATGCGCGTTACAGCCCATCAAAAGGGATATGTTAAAATAAGTATAACCTACATATGGAAAACAGCGTGTCAGCCTCGCCCAAGCCTGCTTCCTCTTCGAGAACGGTCGCTACACCGCTATATCCACGCCGGCGTGGGATTATTATAGGCGCCTCGGACGGACTCGGTGCAGCATTGGCGCGTCGTCTTGCTCGGGAAGGTTATACTCTTGCCTTGCTGGCACGCAGGCAGGAATTACTCGATGCGTTGTGTGACGAAATCAACCATGAATCCAATGAACAACGCGCACGTGCCTATTCTCATGATGTGACCGAATATAATAAAGTACCTGAGCTCCTCCGTAGAATTGTTGCGGACCTGGGTGGTTTGGACCTAGTCGTATTTGTTACTGGTATAAACTATCCGCCTGGAGGGATTGATAAATACAACTTTGAGAATGATCGCAGGATGGTTGAAACCAATCTCATAGGTGCAATGGCCTGGCTGAGTCCGGTTGCTGCCATGTTCCAATCCGCAAAATCAGGGCAGATTGTTGGTGTTGCCTCTGTTGCCGGTGACCGCGGCCGCGTAGGAAACCCGGGTTACAATACCTCCAAAGCAGGCTTGGCAACATACCTTGAAGCCCTGCGGAATCGGCTTACGCGTCACGGCGTGAATGTTTTGACCGTTAAACCCGGGTTTATGCACACGAGAATGCTTCAAGCTGCGCAAGGTCCAACACCTTTTGCCATCAGTCCCGAAAAAGCTGCAGAGGATATTTGGAAAGCCATGAAGAAACACAAACAAGTCATTTATACGGCTTCTATTTGGCGTTGGATCATGCTAGCGATCCAACACACTCCTTCAGTGATATTCCGACGATTATCTTTTTAGTACGCTCAGGTACTCTCGAACAATATCGCAATCATGTCTCTCACTCTAGATAATACATTCACGCAGCTTGAAAACTTTGGCCATTCTTTACGGGCGTCATCATATTGCTTCCGTCCCACCCGCACCGAAGAGATCTACGAGGTCTTTCGTCTTGCAAAAGAAACGGGACTGACCGTCACTGCGCGCGGCGCGGGTCGCAGTTACAACGACGCTTCACTTAACGGCGGCGGTATTGTGCTGGACATGTCCGCCATGGATCAGATCCTTGAATGGGATCCAGCTTCCGGAAGGGTGCGCTGTGAGCCCGGCGTGACGCTGCGGCAGTTGTGGCAGCGCGTCGAGCCTGATGGCTGGTGGCCTCCAGTTGTCTCGGGCACGATGAAAACAACATTGGGTGGCTGTCTCGCCGCGAACATCCACGGTAAGAACAATTTTCAAAAAGGGCCGATCGGTGAACATGTAATGGAGTTCACTGCGATGCTTCCAAGCGGTACGTCGATTACATGTACCGCTGAAAAGAATGCAGATCTGTTTTATGCCATGATCAGCGGATTAGGAATGCTGGGGGTGTTTACATCCATTACTCTTCAGATGAAACGCATCCATTCCGGGCTACTGTCTGTGGATGCGTGGCCGGTGCCGAATCTCAGCCGACACCTGCGCGACCTGCTCGACAACGCGCCTCATTATGATTACATCGTTGGCTGGCTGGACGCAACGACCGGCGGCAAACATCTCGGCCGCGGGCAAATCCACGGGGCGCGCAATTTGAAGGACGGCGAAGACCCGAACGCGCAGCAGACGATGCAACTGGCGTATCAACATCTGCCTGATCGCTTGTTTGGTGTCATGCCAAAATCCTTACTACATTATTTCATGAGTCCGTTCTTGAATAACCTGGGTGTCTGGGGCATCAACACACCAAAGTATATTCCAAGTGCGCGCAAACATACATTCAGGCAATCACATGCTGAGTTTCACTTCCTGCTCGATTATGTGCCCAATTGGGAGCGTTCCTTTGGGCGCGGTGGGTTGATCCAATACCAGTCATTCTTGCCAAGGGAAACTGCCGAAACTGCCTGGCGCGAGATGATCGAGCTTTCACAGCGGCGCGGTCTGCCGTCCTATGTGGGCGTTACCAAGCGGCACCGCCCGGATAAATTCCTGTTGACCCATACGGTGGACGGCTTCTCGCTGGCGATGGATTTCAAAGTGACAAATAAGAATCGCGCAACGTTAAGCAAGATGTTGCAGGACTTTGATCGCATTGTCCTTCACGCAGGTGGCCGTTTCTATTTTGCCAAGAACAGTGAGACCTCTGCTGAAGCCGCACGTGCATTCCTAGGCGAAGAAACAATAGTAAAATTCAAAAAACTCAAGCAATGCTGTGACCCCAATAATTTACTGGAATCTGATTTATTTAGAAGAGTGTTTGGATAAACCATTTGACAGAAAACTATGATCTGATTGTTATTGGTGCCGGGCCAGCAGGGGAAAAAGGTGCTTCGAAAGCGGCTTATTACGGAAAACGTGTCGCGCTGATCGAACGCGCACCTCATATAGGAGGCGCAGGAATCAATACAGGGACAATTCCATCAAAAACGCTGCGTGAATCTGCCTTGTATTTCTCTGGTTTGCAGCAACGCGGCCTGTATGGCATTGACTATTCGCTCAAGGAAAACCTGTCCATCAAGGACTTTATGCATCGTGAACGAATCGTTGTTGAAAAAGAACACGAGATGATCGAGCAGACTATCCAGCGTCATAAGATCACTCTTATTCATGGCGAGGCCTCATTCAAAGATACCCACACAGTGCATGTGAAATCGTCGAAGAGTGAAATGGATATCTCAGGCGAAATCATCCTGATCGCCACCGGCTCTTCTCCGCATCATCCTCCTGAAATTCCATTTGACCATAAGTTGATTTACGACTCCGATTCCATCCTGAATATGGATCATATTCCCAAAACGATGGTGGTCGTTGGTGGAGGTGTGATCGGCACAGAATATGCGTCCATCTTTACAGCACTTGGCATACAAGTCACGTTGATCGAGCCGCGGGGACGGATCGTCTCATTCGCAGATTCAGAGATTGTCAAACGCCTGATGAATCAACTTTTACAGCTCGGCCTCAATTTCATTTTCAACGATCGTGTAACTGCTATTGAGCCGCGTGGCAATCACATCAACTTGACTCTGGAAAAAGGAGGCGAACGGGACTTCGAAGTCGCATTGGTCGCCGCAGGTAGACAAAGCAATGTGCAAGGGCTGGGATTGGAACGAGTTGGCATAAAGGTGGGAGAACGCGGGTTGATCCTCGTCGATGAGAACTACAGGACAAATATTCCAAATATTTACGCCGTAGGCGATGTAATTGGTTTCCCTGCATTGGCTTCCACCTCGATGGAACAGGCGCGCGTGGCAATTGTGCATGCATTTGATCTGAAGTATAAGGAACGACTTGCTCCGTTCCTGCCTTTGGCAGTGTATGCAATCCCTGAGTTTTCATCAGTCGGGCTTACGGAGGATGAATGCAAAGATAAGAATATTCCCTATCTAGTAGGGCGTGCTTATTATGAAGAAAATGCGCGCGGCCAGATCATTGGCGACATGTGCGGCATGATCAAACTTGTCTTCTCACCTATCGATAAGAAACTGCTCGGGGCGCATATCATCGGTGAACAGGCTTCTGAGCTAATTCATATCGCTTCCCATGTGATGTTGGCGAACGGCCCAATTGACGCGTTTATCCAGGCTGTTTATAACTATCCCACTCTGTCGGATTCTTACCAGTATGCCGCATATGATGGGCTGACGAATTATGATAAATGGCTCGAGGCGAATAAAAAATGAATTATGAAGTTCTTGACCTGGGTATGATGGAATATGAACGCGCCTGGAAATTACAGAATGAATACGCGCGTGAAATTGCGGAGGGAAAACGCCCGCCAACTTTGCTGTTACTGGAGCATCCTCATGTGTACACGTTCGGTCGGCGTGGTAAGCAGGAAAATTTATTATGGGGTGAATCTCAATTAAAGGAAAAAGGAATTGCCATTCATTGGGTTGATAGAGGTGGAGACGTCACATATCATGGCCCTGGACAGCTGGTTGGATATCCATTATTGCCGTTAGGCGTCCCTCAGCCCCAGCCTCTCCCTGCGGAGCGCTTCGCAGTCTCGCAAGGGGAGAGGGGAGTACGCATCCCGGATGCCGATTACGTCGGTTATGTTCGCAAGTTGGAGAAAACTCTCATCGTCGTGTTGGCGCGTCTTGGGCTCGCGGCAGGCCAGAGATCTGGTTTGACCGGTGTGTGGATTCAGGCAGACGTCCATTCGCGCTGTCGGCGTTGCAAACCTGAAGATCGCAAGAAACCAGCCAAGATCGCGGCAATTGGAGTCAAAGTGGATGCGCGCGGGGTCTCGCGTCATGGCTTCGCGTTGAATGTGAATCCGGACATGGAATATTGGGATGGCATCATTGCGTGCGGATTACAGAATGAGCCTGTTGTATCGCTCGCGGATTTATTTCCAGATCCACCTTCTATGGAACGTGTGAAGCGGGAAGTGGTTAATGCTTTTGGCGAAGTGTTTGATTATGCAATGAAATAAGTCCCCATATTGGGGACTTATTTTTTTATTCTGAACTTTCGTTTATTTCGATATAATTTATCAAGCGCCAGCGTATACAAGCACCAGGTCTGTTAGAAAGGCAAACAAGAAGCCGGCAAGAAGACCCCAACTCGCCTGCAATTTAGTAGCTGAGCGCCAGTTTGTTTGGAATAACTCGCCGATGATATAGACAAGCGCACCTGCCGCCAGTGAAAGGAATAAAATAGACATCACTGTTGATACAAAGTAATATCCAACGAGCGTTCCAACGAAGGTTGGTCCCCCACCAATCAAGCCCGCAAGACCGAGAAATCCCCATGAAGGATGTTCCTTTCCCATCAGAGGTCCTACGATCCCAAAACCTTCGGTGGCATTATGCAATCCAAAACCAATGATAAGGATTGCGGCAAACGCGATTTCCCCACGTCCTGCCGATTGACCGATTGCCAGCCCTTCAGAGAAGTTATGTAATCCAATGCCACTTGCAATCATCAAAGCAAGACGAGTTGGGGACAATACCTGGTTTGCACCAGCCCGAAAGCGGATGAAGCGTTGCTCGAAAAAAATCAAACCCAGCAAACCTATGCCAAGCCCTCCGATGAAGATTGCAAAAAATACTAAAAACTCACCAAAGTTTCTCTGACCGAGAGCTTCCTCAACAGGTTCTGCGATTTTGGCAAAAATGTCAAAGAACAGAAAGATCAAGATGCCCGTCGAGATCATCGAAAGGAACGAACGGGTTTTCTCTGACATTCCTTTAATTCTGCCAACAGGCAGTCCTAAGTAAATAGTGAACCCAGCGATGGCGCCAAGCAGTACGGTTTGGATAAAACTCATGGATTTTCTTCTCCTTTTATGAAAATGAAAATCAGCCTAAATTAGCTGATTTAGGGCGCATTCTAACTGCAAAACGAATATTTGACAAGATATTTATCAAAAAATTGATAGATATTCATCACCTAAAAAAAGTGCTAATTGTCATAAAAATCGTCAGATCTATTTCTTGATTTTCTTTCCCCGGTTGCCGTGATAACTGGGAGCTGCAATTCCATAGATTGTGCACAGCCTCCCATCCAAAAGACGTGAGCGAATTCGAGCGTCCATCTCATCCAGAGAATCGGCGGTTGTAATGACTGTCGGTAATTCCCTGTTATAACGATAATTGAATAGCTGATATAACTTCTCGCGCACCCAGGGAGTCATGGATTGTGTGGCAAGATCATCAAGCACAAGCAGGGGAGCGGTACGGATGTCGTCAAAGCGGCGGTCAAATGCGACGCTGCTATTAGGGCTGAAGGTTGCCCGCAAATGATCGAGCAGATCGGGGACCATGATGAAGAGAGGCGGGTCGCCTAATCCCGCGCGGTAATTGGCAATTGCCGCGGCCAGATGTGTTTTACCTGAGCCATACCCTCCCAGAAAGACCAACCAGCCCCTGGGTTTTTGTGCATATGTATACGCGGCTTTCAATGCTTTCTGCAATGACTTTGTTTCATCTGGACGCAACCCTTCGTCTGTGCGGTCTTCAAAAGAGCCGAATGTTTTGCTCGCCATCAAATCAAGAGAGGAAAGGTCAGGGTGCCCGGTATCATCGGTGGGGTGGCGGTAATCGGGAGCATTGATTCGAACATCGGAAACAAGTTCCGGGTCCGTTAGGCGCGAGCGTATTCGTGCATCAATCTCATCCAGGCCTAGATTCGTCGTTACCACAAGCGGAAGCTTGTTGATGTATCTGAAATTGATGATCTGGAATAATTTCTCCTGAGCCCACCCAGTTGCGTTCTGGGTTCCAAAATCATCCAGAACAAGAAGCGGCGCATTCCGGATTTCATCAAAGCGGCTTTCAAAGGTTGTATCTTCGCTATCGTATGAAAAGCGTAGCATATCGAGCAGATCAGGCACCGTTAGAAATAATGTGGGCACGCCCATACCCACAGCAAAGTTTGCAATGCCCGCGGCGAGATGTGTTTTGCCACTGCCATACCCACCTCTAAGCAAAAGCCAGCCGTTCAGGTTTTGTGCAAAGTGCCGCGCCTGGTTGAAAGCCCTGTCCAATGAATCGGCTTGCTTTTCACCAAGATTTTTTTGACCCCGCGGTTCAAAGGATTCAAAAGTAAGCTCCTTCAACTCATCAAGATGACTGAGTGAATACAGACGATTGCGTACCTGCTCGCTTACATCGCGCTGGCGGCATACACAGATCTGGAGCCGGCCAAAGTTCGGATGATCAAGGGGAACATCCGTGCGCAAATAACCCAGCCCGCCGCAATGCGGGCAGTTTGGGTCGCCGAGACTAGTGCTCGATGTAGTCGGCGAATTCGCCTTCGATGTATCTGCGACGATCTTTTTCAGCGTCTCGTCTATCTTGCTTTTCGGCACGGCCTTCTTCCTTCCAGCGTTTCAAAATGGCTTCGCAGTATTTCCAATTGCGTTTATTGTTCTTTACTGCCAACTCAATCGATTCAGCAATCCATTCCGCTGAATATGTTTCTTCCGCATCTTTTAGCGCGTCCGCGATCAGTGGCGTAAGCGGACCAATGTTCTCTTCATACAATTTGAAGATATTCGGACGTTCAAGCGGCGCGGACATGATCTTACCGGAATCATGCCATTGACCCTTCGCGAAGGCCTCTGCCGTAGCACGCCCACGCGGTGAATTCAGGAAATAAAAAACATCCGCCTCATGCTGGGACTGAAGTATGCTCCCGCGTTTGACGGCTTTTTCCAGCCCCTGCTTGATCTCCTCCGCAGATAACCCCAGCTTCTGCGCATCGAAGTCCGGTTCGGACAGCGCGCGGAATGGACCTTCCGTGTGATCGATCCACCAGATCACATACAGTGTTACCTTCAACTCGTCAGTATCCTTGATCTCTTTTAGCAGTTGTCGAAAGAACGAATCAGGAACTTGTGTGAAGGTTTCAGAGTCGGTGAAACCTTTGAAGCTATTCATTGAATTTCAGATGTCTTGTTGCTGCATTCTCGAACTTTGCCAGCGTATTGCGGAAGATCAATTCCACACTTCCCACAGGACCATTGCGATGTTTCGCAATGATGATTTCGGCGACATTTTGTTTATCTGTTTCTTTCTCATATTGGTCGGGGCGATAAATGAACATTACAATGTCGGCATCCTGTTCCAGGCTTCCACTTTCACGAAGGTCTGATAACACAGGTCTCTTATCTGAACGTTGTTCAACAGCGCGCGATAATTGTGCCGCGGCAAGAACGGGCACATTCAGCTCGCGTGCCAATACCTTAAGATTACGTGAGATATAAGAGACTTCCTGCACACGGTTATCATTACGTGTGTCCCCGCCCATCAATTGAAGATAATCTACAATCACCAGGTCGAGACCAAATTCCATGTGCAGGCGGCGGCACTTGGTGCGAAGTTGGAGTGGAGTGATGGCGGGCGTATCATCCAGATAAATGTGTGTATCGCCGAATACTTCGATGGAATGTGTAAACAGTGGCCATTCGTTATCATGAAGTTTGCCTGTGCGCAGGCGTTGCGAGTCGATGCCTGTTTCCTGCGCGATCAAGCGCTGCACCACCTGCTCGTTGGACATTTCAAGAGAAAAGATGGCCACATGCTTTTTATGTGTTAACCC
>Ga0105243_10003841_pt1 | contig 12006 bp, 8 predicted proteins | sample KBSM34metaG_FD_81525 | JGI IMG/M metagenome (GOLD analysis project Ga0105243, IMG submission 81525) | Miscanthus rhizosphere microbial communities from Kellogg Biological Station, Michigan, USA - KBS M3-4 metaG | ecosystem: Host-associated > Plants > Roots > Rhizosphere > Soil | place: Michigan...
AGAAGTAGTACGGACCGTCGATCTTGTCCATTCCGCCGGTGCGGGAGTCGCCGACCACGACCGCGGGCCGATACACGCGATAGCGCAGTCCGGCCGCAGAGCGGACCAACAGTTCCGCCTCGAACTTCGTCTGGTGATACGGCGTCGGCAGATCCTGCGCCACGTCGAAGTCGTCTTCGGTGAACTCGCCGTGATAAGTGCCTGCGACGGCGATCGACGACACGTGGTGCAGCGTGGCGTCGAGCCGACGGGCCAGGTCGATCACCGCCCGAGTGCCCTCCACGTTGGCCGCGCGCTGGTCGGCCTCGTCGGCGGTGATGTCGTAGATCGCGGCGCAGTGCACGATGTGGTCGACGGCGCCCAACTCGGCGACGGCCTCTTCGGCGAGGCCGAGGTTCTCCGCCGTGAGGTCGCCGACCAGGGCTTTCGCCCGGTCGCCCCACTGGGTGGCAAGCCGTTCGAACCGGGCCAGCGACCCGCGGCGCACGAGGACCCACACCTCGGCGTCGTCGCTGCGGCCCAGGATCTGTGACACCACTCGGCGGCCGATAAACCCGGTACCGCCGGTAACGACATAGCGCATGCGAGCCATGGTCACCTCTGGCCGGACGAAGGTCAACTCTGTGTGACGCGGTCGGCCGACTGCCGCCCACGCGCAGCAGATATCGTCCGACTCAGCCGAGAATGGAGATTCAATGCCGATCGACCCCAACGCCATAGGCGCCAAGACCGACGCAAACGTCTTCGAGTGGACCGACCGCGACACCCTGCTCTACGCGCTGGGCGTCGGAGCAGGCATTGACGATCTGGCGTTCACCACGGAGAACAGCCACGACATCCCGCAGCAGGTGCTGCCCACCTATGCCGTCATCGCCTGCCTCCCGTTCGCCGCGGCTGCCAAGATCGGCTCGTTCAACTTCGCGATGCTGCTGCACGGGTCCCAGGGAATCCGGCTGTTCAAGCCGCTGCCACCGGCAGGCAGGCTCAGCGTCGTCGCCGAGGTCGCCAACATCCAGGACAAGGGCGAGGGCAAGAACGCGATCGTCATGCTCAAGGCGACGGGTACCGACCCCGACACCGGCGAAAAGATCGCCGAGACCTTCACGACCGCGGTTATCCGTGGTGAGGGCGGGTTCGGTGGTCAGCCGGGGCAGCGGCCGGTTGCGCAGGAGATCCCCGAGCGGGAGCCCGACGCGCGGGTCGCACTGGCCACGCGCGAGGATCAGGCGCTCATCTACCGGCTGTCGGGCGACCGCAACCCGCTGCACAGCGACCCCTGGTTCGCGCAGAACCTGGCCGGATTCCCGAAGCCAATCCTGCACGGGCTGTGCACATACGGCGTCACGGGTCGCGCGCTGGTGAGCGAACTCGGCGGTGGCGACGCTACCAAGGTCAGCGCCGTCGACGCGCGGTTCACCTCGCCGGTGTTCCCCGGCGAGACGCTCACCACGTCGATCTGGCGCACCGAACCCGGGCACGCCGTGTTCCGTACCGAGGCGTCGAACCCGGACGGATCGAACGCTCGGCTGGTACTCGAGGACGGGGCCGCCGAGTACGCCGACTGATTCCGCTCAGTCCTCATCGCCAAAGTGGCCTAAGTGGCGGCCACAACTTGACAGGATGTCTCGCAAGGCACGGTGTGGTGCGAGATGGGCGGTGAGTCGGCTATGAAGTTGGTCGTTGGTTACCTGGCCACGCCGGGTGGCGCAGACGCGATGGCACTCGGCGCGCGGCTTGCGCGGACGCTCGGCGCAGAGGTCGAGACGTGCATCATCATGCCGCCTGATCGGACGCTGGTCCGCACTAGTACGGAGGACTACGAGGCGAAGCTGACCGAGCAGGCGGACAAGTGGCTCGGCGAGGCGCTCGCGTTGGTTCCCGACGATGTCACGGCGCACAGCCATGTGGCATTCGACGACTCGTTCACCGATGGGCTGATTCGCGAGGCCGCACGGCTCGAGGCCGATCTCATCGTGGTGGGCGGATCAGGTGGCGGCCTGGCGGGTAGTTACTCGCTCGGCTCGGTGGTCAACGAGCTGTTGCATTCTGCGCCCGTGCCGGTCGTGGTCACGCCGCGCGGCACTCGTGATTCGAAGATCGACAAGGTCCGTGAGGTCAGCTGCGCGATTGGAGAGCGGCAGGGCGCGGATCTGTTGCTGGAGAAAGCGGTTCGGTTCAGCCAGGCTGCCGGTACGCCGCTGCGGTTGGTTTCGCTGGTGGCGCTGGATCCGATGTTCGGCTCGCTGCGCGGCGACGACGACGCCGTCCACGAACGCGCGATGACACATGCGCAGCAGGTCTTGGACGCTGCCAAGAGCTCACTGCCGGAAGGCTTTCCGGTGACTGCGACGGCGGTGGAGGGATCGACGGTCGAGGAGGCGGTGAACAAGCTCGAATGGCAAGACGGGGACCTGATCGTGGTCGGTTCGAGTCGGCTCTGCGCACCCAGGCGTCTCTTCCTCGGTTCGACAGCCGCGAAGATGCTGCGCGTACTGGACGTTCCGATGATGGTCGTGCCACGAGACGAGCTCGGTGCGCAGGACCTGCCGTAGTCACAGCCCGGTTCGGATAGGTCTCCGTGACTCACGGAGCACGCGTCGTGCCGCGGTTGTCGTGGCTCGGGTTGTGAAGGCAGGGGCCATTAGGCCGACCAATTAGTGACCATCCGCCATGTGTGTCGCTGTTTCGGGGTTCATACGTTTGTCCCAACGCGACTACGCATCCAATAGGGGAGCTAGAGATGTCCGAAACGTTAACGCACCGTGGGATCTTGGTCGGTGTCGACGGCTCGGCCGTCGTGCATGCGGTTCGATCGGCCAGGATCGTCGCTCGCCAGGGGTAGTCGACCCGCCCTATTCTATCGAACATCAGTTCGATAGACTGCGGAGGTGAGCTGGTTCACCGGGCCCCCGAGCTGGACGGAAATGGAGCGGGTGCTCACCGGCAAGCCGCGCCGTGCGGGGGAGACCGCCGAGCCGAACGGCGACGGCGGGGACAGCCCGGCCTGGTCGCGCAAGCGGGGTGAGTATCAGCCACTCGAAGTGGAGCGCCCTGTCTCGTCGGTGCCGTATGCCGAACTGCACGCGCATTCGGCGTACAGCTTCCTCGACGGCGCCAGCACCCCGGAAGAACTCGTCGAGGAGGCCGTCCGGCTCGATCTGCGGGCCATCGCGCTCACCGACCACGACGGGCTCTACGGGGTGGTGCGGTTCGCGGAGGCCGCCAAGGAACTCGAGATGCAGACGGTGTTCGGCGCGGAGCTGTCACTCGGCGGTGGCGACCGCACCGAGGATCCCGATCCGCCTGGACCGCACCTACTGGTGCTGGCCCGCGGACCGGAGGGTTATCGGCGACTGTCGCGACAGTTGGCGACCGCGCATCTGGCAGGCGGTGAGAAGGGCAAGCTGCGTTATGACTATGACGCGTTGACCGAGGCGGCCGGTGGGCATTGGCACATCCTGACCGGCTGCCGCAAAGGCCATGTCCGTCAAGCGCTTTCCGAGGGTGGACCGGAAGCCGCAAGCGGGGCACTGGCAGATCTGGTGGACCGGTTCGGCGCCGACCGGGTCAGCGTCGAGCTGACGCATCACGGCCATCCCCTCGACAGCGAGCACAACGCCGCACTGGCCGAGCTCGCGCCGCGGTTCGGGCTCGGCGTGGTCGCCACCACCGCCGCCCACTTCGCCGCGCCGTCGCGTGGCCGGCTGGCCATGGCAATGGGCGCGATCCGGGCGCGGCACTCGATGGACGAGGCGGCCGGTTTCCTTGCGCCACTGGGTGGCTCGCACCTGAGGCCGGGGGAGGAGATGGCGCGGGTGTTCGCGAGGTGTCCTGAGGTGGTGACGGCCGCGGCCGATCTCGGCGAACAGTGTGCGTTCGGGCTGGCGCTGATCGCCCCGCAGCTGCCGCCGTTCGACGTACCGGTCGGGCACACCGAGGACAGCTGGCTGCGGCATCTGGTCATGGAGGGCGCCCGCAACCGCTACGGGCCGCCGGAGCGGGCTCCGCGGGCGTACGCGCAGATCGAGCACGAGCTGAAAATCATTGAGCAGCTGACCTTTCCGGGCTACTTCCTGGTGGTGCACGACATCACCCGATTCTGTAGGGAGAACAACATCCTCGCCCAGGGCCGCGGCTCGGCGGCCAACTCGGCGGTCTGCTACGCGCTCGGCGTCACCAACGTCGACCCGATAGCCAACGAGTTGCTGTTCGAGCGGTTCCTGTCCCCGGCGCGCGACGGGCCGCCGGACATCGACATCGACATCGAATCCGACTTGCGCGAGAACGCGATTCAGTACGTCTACGACCGCTACGGCCGTGACTACGCCGCACAGGTCGCCAACGTCATCACCTACCGTGGCCGCAGCGCCGTGCGCGACATGGCACGCGCGCTGGGGTTCTCGCAGGGTCAGCAGGACGCGTGGAGCAAGCAGATCAGCCGGTGGAACGGGCTGGCCGACTCTCCGGACGTCGAGGACATTCCAGAACCGGTGATCGACCTGGCCATGCAGATCCACAACCTGCCGCGGCACATGGGTATCCATTCCGGCGGCATGGTGATCTGCGATCGACCGATCGCCGACGTGTGCCCGGTGGAGTGGGCGCGGATGGAGAACCGCAGCGTCCTGCAATGGGACAAAGACGACTGCGCGGCAATCGGTTTGGTGAAATTCGACCTGCTGGGTCTTGGCATGCTCTCGGCGCTGCACTATGTCATCGATCTGGTGCGCGAGCACAAGGGCATCGACGTCGACCTCGCCAAACTGGACCTCTCCGAGCCCGCGGTGTACGAGATGCTGCAGCGTGCCGACTCCGTCGGAGTGTTCCAGGTGGAGTCGCGCGCGCAGATGGCCACCCTGCCGAGGCTGAAGCCGCGAGTGTTCTACGACCTGGTCGTCGAGGTCGCGCTGATCCGGCCGGGACCGATCCAGGGCGGGTCCGTGCATCCCTACATCAAGCGGCGCAACGGCGAAGAACCCGTCGCCTATGACCACCCGTCGATGGCGTCCGCATTGCGGAAGACGTTGGGGGTGCCGCTGTTTCAGGAGCAACTCATGCAGCTGGCCGTGGACTGTGCCGGCTTCACGGCCGCCGAGGCCGACCAGTTGCGCCGGGCGATGGGGTCCAAGCGCTCCACCGAGCGGATGCGCCGATTGCGCGGCCGGTTCTACGACGGCATGCGCGAGCGGCACGGTATCACCGGCGCGGTGGCCGACCGGATCTACGAGAAGCTGGAGGCGTTCGCCAATTTCGGTTTCCCCGAAAGCCATTCATTGAGCTTCGCGTCGCTGGTGTTCTACTCGTCGTGGTTCAAGCTGCACCACCCGGCGGCGTTCTGTGCGGCGCTGTTGCGCGCGCAGCCGATGGGCTTCTACTCGCCGCAGTCGCTGGTGGCCGACGCCCGCAGGCACGGGGTGACAGTGGGGGTCCCCGATGTCAACGCCAGCCTCTCGTACGCCACGCTGGAGAACGAAGGGCAACAGGTGCGGCTGGGCCTCGGCAGCGTCCGCCACATCGGCGACGAGTTGGCCGAGCAGATCGTCGAGGAACGAAAAGCCAACGGGCCGTTCGACTCCCTGCTCGATCTGACCGGACGAGTACAGCTGTCGGTGCCGCAGACCGAGGCCCTTGCCACTGCGGGGGCGTTGGGAAGTTTCGGGATCACCCGCCGCGAAGGGCTGTGGGCGGCCGGTGCGGCCGCCACCCAGCGGCCGGACCGGCTGCCGGGCGTCGGGTCGTCGTCGCATATCCCGTCGTTGCCCGGCATGACCGAACTGGAGCTGGCCGCCGCCGACGTGTGGGCCACCGGCATTTCACCGGACACCTATCCGACCCAGTTCCTGCGGGAGGATCTCGAGGCCATCGGCGTGGTGCCCGCCGACCAGCTGCTGACCGTGCCCGACGGAACCCGCGTGCTGGTCGCGGGGGCGGTGACACATCGGCAGCGGCCCGCGACCGCGCAGGGTGTCACGTTCATCAACCTCGAGGACGAGACGGGCATGGTCAACGTCCTGTGCTCCCCCGGTGTGTGGGCACGGCACCGCAGGCTGGCGCAGACGGCGTCGGCGCTGCTGATCCGCGGCCAGGTGCAGAACGCCACCGGCGCAGTCACCGTGGTCGCAGACCGGATGGGCAAGCTCCCCATGACCGTCGGCTCGAAAAGCCGCGACTTCCGCTAGCAACCTCCGCGACCGCGCGTGTCTGCACGCCAACACGCCGATGAGGACGGGCATTTCGCCCACGCTCACGCACCGTCGAGTGTGCGGGTTTGCACCACGACACACCGTCAACCGCGTACAAGGCTGTACGTTCAATCGAGTGCGAACGTGCGCAAGACGCGCACAAAAAACGGCGTGTCGGCGTACAGACACGCACCCTCGCCGGGGTTAGCCCTCGGTCGGTGTGGTCCACACCTTTTCGATGCTGATCTTCAACCGGGTGCTGAATGCGACGAGGAACTCCTTGGTCATCCCCATGCTGGCGGCGTACTCGGCGTACTTGGCCTGGTATTGCTCGTCCGCGATCGGATCGGCATCGACCGCATCGATCCTCGCCTCGCCACCGACAACGACGGTCCCGCGGCCATTGCCGTCGGAATCCAGGTTCAGGCTGACCCGGGGATGGGCCTTGATGTGCCGGACCTTTGCCGCATTCGGCATTGAGTACACGGTGATTTCCCTGCCGTCGAAGAAGAACCACAGCAGGCGGGGCACGGGCTGGCCGGACTTAGCCATGGTGGTCAGCCACCCGTAACGGTCGAATTCGAGTCTGCTGGAAACCTCTTGCGTCAGTTCGATTGCCATGAAGTCGAATGTAGTCTCCACGCATGAGCCTGAACCTGTCCGTCGATGAAGTCCTAACCACCACGCGTTCGGTGCGCAAGCGGCTCGATTTCGAGAAGCCGGTGCCGCGCGAGGTGCTGACGGAGTGTCTCGAATTGGCGCTGCAGGCTCCGACGGGCTCCAATGCCCAGGGTTGGCAATGGGTGTTCGTCGACGACGCCGAGAAGAAGAAGGCGCTGGCCGACATTTACCGCACCAACGCGACGCCGTACCTCGACCTCCCCAAGCCGGAGTACGGCGACGTACGCGACGAACAGCGGCCCCGCGTGTACGACTCTGCGAAGTACCTCAACGAGCATCTTCACGAGGCGCCAGTCATGTTGATCCCATGCCTCGAGGGTCGCCCGGACGGGGCGCCCGCCGGCATGTCAGCGTCGTTCTGGGGATCACTGCTGCCCGCGGTATGGAGCTTCATGTTGGCGTTGCGCTCGCGCGGGCTCGGGTCGGCATGGACGACGCTGCACCTGTTGGGCGACGGAGAAAAGCAGGCCGCCGAACTCCTCGGCATCCCGTTCGACAAGTACAGCCAGGCCGGCTTGTTCCCGATCGCCTACACCAAGGGCACCGACTTCCGGCGTGCCGATCGGCTGCCCGCCGAGCAGGTCTCGCACTGGAACGATTGGTGAATCTCTTCGCGCCCAGCGCCCATCGGACGTTAGGTCATACCCCCCCGCCGAACCCGTGTTGGCGCCAGGCCTCATAGACGGCGACGGCCGCGGCGTTGGACAGGTTCAGCGACCGCCTGCCCGCCAGCATCGGGATGCGCACCTGCGCGCTGATGTGTGGATCGGCGAGCGTCGCGGCATCGAGTCCGGTGGGCTCGGGGCCGAACATCAACACGTCGCCCGGCTGGTAGCTGATGTCGGCGAACGACGCCGTGGCATGCGCGGTGAATGCGTAGACCGTCGTCGGCGCGAGCGCCTCCCAGGCGGCGAGCAGATCGCGGTGGACGGTGACGGACGCGAGGTCGTGGTAGTCCAGGCCGGCGCGGCGCAACTTGGGCTCGGACAGATCAAATCCCAGCGGCTCGACAAGATGCAATTCGCATCCCGTCGCGGCGACCATGCGGATGGCATTGCCGGTGTTGGGCGCGATACGTGGCGAGAAGAACAGCAGCCGGAACACAACGCGGTATCTTCCCGCACCGGCAAGTCGCAAGTCACTCCAAGACGTGACGACTACTCGCCGGGGGTGCTGACGGCGGCCAGCTCTTGCTCTTCGGCGGCGGCTTCCTCTTCGGCGGCGGCCTTTGCCTCGCGCCGGCCGGACTTGCCACGGAGGCACCGGGATTGGTCGCCGTCGCGTACCCGCCGGCACAGTTCAAGCTGAGCCGTACTTCATCGGTGACCGACTGCACGTAGACATCGTCGAGTGGGTCCCTGAGGTACGAGTGGTCTTGTGAATCGACGACGATGCATTCGTCCTGCGGCAGCTGACTACCGATCCGCGTCGCGACGATCGGAGTGCCGCCGGACTCCTCGATCGCTGCGGCCGCATCGGCGTAAGTCTGGCCGTCGTATTCCGCGGCGGCGGCGACACCGGTGCCGAGCAGCACCGTCGACAGTGTCATGGCGCCCACCGCGCCAGCCCCAAGAACGATGAGACGCTTCATGATTGCTCCGAGCATCTGAACTTGACTGCGCAGTAAACACACGGTCTGTTCACAGCAACTCCTGGTTGGCCACCGGAGCCGAACGGGCACGCGACGATCGGCGTGCTCAGGCCGTACTGGGCGGCGGATACGGATACTCGGCGACCAGAACCCGACCAATTCGTCGATGGTCGCGGCCGCAAATCAGCAGCGCTCCCGCTGTTTGCTCAGATGGTACGAAACGGCTCGTCAGCGCGATTATGAACTCTGTCTGTTCAGTAAGAATTGTGGAAACGGCTGCAGCGGGCTGGCATACTCGACCAATTGCCAGGCGTAGAACGCGCGCCCATCAAAGGGCGAAATCAGCAGGAAGCCCCATGAACCACGCTCCATTACTGAATTGCGGACAGGCGGCCGATCGCAGCGACGGCCGCGGATGACCGCGTTCCCGCAGCCGAACCAGGCAGACGGCACCATCATCGAATTCGAACCAGCGGCACAGCGACCGGCCAAGCGACCATCGCGATGGTCGATCGCGAATTGGCCGGTCCGCTGGAAAGTGTTCGCGATCGTTTTGGTGCCTTTGGTGCTCGCCGGGACGTTCGGCGGATTGCGCATCTACTCGAGCGCGACACAGGCAGCCGACTTGCGGCGGGCCGCCGACCGCGCCGAGATGGTGCCCGCGATCGAGGGTTACATGGCATCGCTCCACGCCGCGATGCTGGCGAGTTCGACCGGCGGTGACACCCAGGCGGCGTTGTCCAAGTTCGACGCCAGCCGACAGGATTTGCAGCGACGGCTGTCCGGCACCGACATCGCGCCGGACGTCAACAAGGGCGTCAACACGATGATCGGCGCCGGCCAGGGGCTGATGGACAAGGTCACGGCCAACAGCATCGGGCTGCGCGACCGGGTGCAGGCGTACACGCCGATCCTGCTCACCGCCGAGGACGCTATCAACGGATCGGTCCGGGTCGACGACGAGCGCATCCGCGCCGAGACGCTGGGCCTGAGCCGTGCGATCGGCGCCCGCGGGCAGATGATGATCCAGCAGCTGCTTTTGAACCAAGGCGGTGAGCTGGCCGAGCCCGAGCTGCGCACGTCGATGATCACCGTGGCCGGTACCGAGCCGTCGACGCTGTTCGGCATCAGCCAGGTGCTCGGGGTCGGCTCACCCGAGGCGCAGAAGCTGCAGGAAGAGTTCGTCAAGCGGATGGCGATCATGTCCGACCCCGCCACAGTACTGGTCGGCAACCCGGACCTGAACGCGTCAATCCAGGTCACCAATGAGATCGCGAACAAGACCATCGAGAACGCGTCGAGCACGGTGATGAGCGCGGTGGACAGGGCTGCCGCAACCCAGCGCACCGCCGCGATCCGGGACTCCGCGGTCGTCGTCGGCGCGATGCTGCTGGCGTTGCTGCTCGTCATCCTGGTGGCGCGGTCGCTGGTGCGGCCGCTGCGCAGGCTGCGCGACAGCGCCCTGCAGGTGGCGCATGACGACCTGGCCCGCGAGATCGAACGGGTGCGCGCGGGCGGCGAGCCCGATCACGTCGAGCCGATCCCCGTCTACACCTCCGAAGAGGTCGGTCAGGTCGCGCACGCCGTCGACGAATTGCACGAACAGGCCGTCCTGCTGGCCGGTGAGCAGTCCCGTCTGCAGCTGCAGGTGAGCGACATGTTCGAGACGCTGTCGCGGCGCAGCCGATCCCTGGTTGACCAGCAGCTGTCGCTGATCGACCGCCTCGAGCGCAACGAGGAGGATCCCGAGCGGCTGGAGAGCCTGTTCCGACTCGATCACCTCGCCGCCCGGATGCGCCGCAACGGCGCCAACCTGCTGGTGCTCGCGGGCGCCAAGGTGCCACGCGAGCAGGCCGAGCCGGTGCCGGTGTCGGCGATCATCAACGCCGCCGCCTCAGAGGTGGAGGACTACACCCGGGTCGTCACCGCGTCCGTGCCGGACAGCGAGGTCGTCGGGCTCATCGCAGGCGATCTGGTGCACCTGCTGGCCGAGCTGCTCGACAACGCGCTGCGCTACTCGCCGCCGATATCTCAGGTGCGGGTGTCCGCGGTGCACACCGGCAACGGCGGGCTGGTCATCGAGGTCAGCGATATCGGTATCGGGATGACCGAATCGGATCTGCGCGTGGCCAACACGCGTCTGCAGTCCGGCGGCGAGGTCAACCCGTACACCGCGCGGCACATGGGCCTGTTCGTGGTCGGGCGGCTCGCCGCGCAGCACGGCCTGGTGGTTCGGTTGCGCAGCGCGATTTCGGGCGAACCGAATTCGGGCACCACCGCGGGCGTATTCGTGCCTTCGGCGTTGCTCGGCACGGCCGGGGCGCTCGACCAGTTCGGCGCCCCCGAGTACGCCACACCCGCGGATGACTACGCGGGTATCCACACCGCTTTGGCGCTCGATGAGGATCACGACTACGCCGACCACGTCGAGGAGCCCGGCCACGAGTACACCAACGGCCACGGCGACGTGCCCGTCGCGTTGTTGCCGCAGCGCAATCCCGGCGCCAGCGGAATCTCTGACATCCCGGCCTCGCTCGCCGCGCCGGCGACGGAACACCCGCAGGACGAATGGCCTGCCGAGGATTTCTGGCCGGCGGATTCGATGCCGGCGCATACCGCCGGGCCTGCCCGATGGGGCCAGCCGGCCGCGCCGGAGCCCGACGCTGACCGCGGGCCCATCGACACGTCGGCGTTCTTCGCGTCCCGCGCGCAGGTCGCCAGCAACGGTGCCCCCACCCCGCCCGCGGTCGAAGAGCCGCAGCCCCAGCCACCCGCGCAAGCCGGGCCGCCTGCTGCTGCCGAGCCGCCGCAGTCCGAGGCTGCCCGGCACGCCGTGCACGAGCTGACGGCGAATGCCGGTGCCGACGACGCGATCTACCAGAAGATGCTGTCCGAATGGCTCGTCGATCCCACCGACCTGGCCAAGAGCGAGGACCTGAACTGGGAATCGGTGTGGGATCACGGCTGGTCAGCGGCCGCGGCGGCGGAGGATGCCCCGGTCGCAGAGCACACCGAGGAGGGTCTGCCGGTGCGTGAGCCCGGCGTGCGTCTGGTGCCCGGCGCGGTCGATTCCGCCGGTGCCGGAGGCGCGTTCGGCGGGGGTCGCCACCTCAACGGCGACGCTCACAGGGGCGACGACGGCGACGACCGGGTACCATCGGCGGCTGAGTTCGGCACCGCCGGAGGACCGATTCCGGCGCGCGATCCGGAAGCCGTCCGTGCGAGCATCAGCAACCATTTCAGTGGTGTGCGGGCCGGTCGATCACATGCCCAAGAGACCAGAGGAACCGATAACGAATGACGCCGGCGGGTTGGGCCCACGGCCGCAGGCCAGGGGAGAGCGATGGGCCCACGCCCAAAGGGCAGGGGACGACCCGGGATTCAATGCAGCCGCCACGCTCGACGCAGCGTGATTCGCTCGACTGGCTGGTCTCCAAGTTCGCCCGCGAAGTATCCGGTGTCTCGCACGCCGTCCTGGTGTCCGCCGACGGCCTGCCGATGGCGGCCAGTGAGCATATGCCGACTGAACGGGCCGATCAGCTTGCCGCGGTG
>Ga0105243_10003844_pt1 | contig 12001 bp, 9 predicted proteins | sample KBSM34metaG_FD_81525 | JGI IMG/M metagenome (GOLD analysis project Ga0105243, IMG submission 81525) | Miscanthus rhizosphere microbial communities from Kellogg Biological Station, Michigan, USA - KBS M3-4 metaG | ecosystem: Host-associated > Plants > Roots > Rhizosphere > Soil | place: Michigan...
ATCTCGCTGTCTTTGGCGCCGTCGTCCTCGATTTCCAGCGGTGGAGGGGGCGGCAGGTCAGCAGGAATATCAAACACCGTGCCGTCCGGCATGATGCCCCGCGCACGGGTGATGGCGATCTTGCCCAGGCTCAGGTACTCGTCATTCAACTGCAGTTCGCTGAAACCGTAAAAGGCGGCATTCAGGCTACCGAGGCGTTGGTGCAGGGCCGCTTCGCTGGCTCTGGCTGCTTGTTGGAAATGCTGCGGTTTGACGAACAGGCCTTCAGGCCACAAAACGGGATTACGTGAACTCATGAGCGCTCCGTGTCAGCGTGAGTAAGTGAGAAGGACTGGGTGCCATCAGTCTTCTTCCTTGAGCAGGACCTGCGTGTCGTTGAGCAACACCGACAGGATGATCTGGTGGCCGCGCGGCGGTATGCGCAGCACCTGGCTCCAGGTGGCGTTTTCCTGGTTGCGGTAGTCGGCGATCACCGCAACGAAGCGCGTTTCGGGCTCGATGGGCGCAAAGGGGATGAACTTGAACTGGCCAGGCCGCAGCAGGTAGTCGTCATCGCGGATGTAGGTGCTGCGCAGCGCCTTCGCCGGGTCCTTGTCCAGCAGTGCGTAGACGCTGTTGCGCAGCAGGGAGTCGTCGCGCAGCTGCAGGATCTTGATGGCCATGGGCGTAGCGACAGGCTCGCTGGCTACAGTGGTGGTATGGGGTAGGGTCAACACCACGGTCGGGTCTTCGTAGCGGCCGGGCGTACTTTCCTCCATGGGCGAACGCGCCAGCTCAGTGTCCTCGTCCACTGGCATTGCGACGGGCGACATTGCCGGGAACTGTTCCTGGAGGTATTCGAGCAGCGTCCCGACTTTCTCGGTCAAAGCGTAAGGGTCGCCAGCGCTTAAGCTGACGGCGTAGGGACTGGGTTCCAGAACGCCAGGCTGCTCAACTGGCACTTCGACGCTGTGAGGGTTGCCGTTGAGCGTCGGGCTGGCGTTGATGCTGAACGCGACTTGGGTGGGATGCTCTTTGGTCGCCCCGACGGGCACCGAGGGATCCTTGATCACTTGGCCGATTTTGCTCAGAGCAGTGCAGCCCGAGAGTCCGATCAGTGCCGTCAGTAGAACGACCACGAATGAATGACGCATCATGGGCGTTCTCCTGCAATCAGCTGTTCCAGCGGGTCTTCCTGGGCAGGTCCTGTCACTGTGTTCAGTGCCGCCAAGGGATCGTTGCCGATACCTGGCGCGAAGGCCGAGCAGATGTCTGCGACAACCTGCGTGGCGCTTGAAGTGGGTTGCCGGGCGTTGGCTGGAACCTCTACTAGCCAGTGATCAAGGGTTCGCTGTTCAGGACTGAACAGGTCCTCCAGAGAGCGTGCATCGGCCTGCGCAAGTTGAACCTGTAGTCGATAGGCGCCAACGCGCAGTTGGTCACCCTCCAGCAGTCGTCTGGGGGCGAGCGCTCCCAAGCTGTCGTGGCTGTCGTTCAGGTAGGTCCGCTGACAGCGGTCAATGACGCAGAAGCTGCCCTCGATCCAGCGAATCTCGCAGTGAATCGGTGCAACGGTCTGCTCCCGATCGTTGATCCGCCAAGTGGCGCTGGCGCTGCCGATGGTGCCGCCTGTGCAATCGAACTGGTGTCGCCCAGTGACGTTGTGTTGCAACTGATCAAGGTTGGTGATGCTCAAGGTCAATGTGCTCATGAGCGCCCCCGGAATCGCACGACAGGGCTGATCTGGCCGTGGCGATCATCGACAAAGCTGGTCCAGCCCAAGTAGGCGCCTTTGGTAGGGTGCAGGCAGAAGGGCGACAATGCGTTCTGCTTCAGGCGCAGTTCCAGGTCGTAGGCCAGACCATCACGCAATAGGAAGTCGATCAGAGCACGCAAGCGATTGAAGTTGATGCCGCTGGGCAACAGGTCACGCAACTGTTCCTGATCAAGCTCGCTGATCACGATGGTGAACTTGCTGCTGCGGGTTCGCGTGCGGCTACCGACCATGAACGAGCTGCCCAGTTCGCCGTTGCTGCGGCCAAGGCTCACCCGTTGCGTGGCCATGGTAGGGACGGAGCGTGTTTCGAACTCGCGGATGTGCACCTGCTTCAAGTCGAAACAGTGGGCAATGATGCCGGCGACCGTGCCCGGTGCACGGCTGCGGCTGGCGATGACCCCGGCGAAACTGAGCAGCCGGCTCCAGGGTAGCGGGGTGTCGCCGCGCAGCTGTTTGTCGTTCAAGCCGAGCAGGGCAAAAATGTACTGCGAGAAGCCATCGGTCGCGCCCGGCTGGAAGCGGATGTAATAGCGGTACTTGCGCCAGATGCGGTGCAACAGGCTCAGCAGGTAGTGGTTGAAGAAGTCGAAGAAGGCTGGCCGCACACCGATGCCGTGGGCATGCTCGTACGACACTTCTTCCAGGTAATAGGTTGGCAAGGGCGAGTCTGTGCCGTGCAGCCCCATGAACGTGGTGCACACGCGGTAGCGATCTTCTGCTCCAGGCATGCGTTCGGCCTTGTACACGTCGGACACGGGAAAGGTCAGCCGCGGGTCGCTGGCAAGCCGCACGCGCCGGCGTACGGTGGGGGCTGGCCAACGCGGTTCCAGGTCATCCCCGTGCAAGCCGTGCAGGCGTTCCAGCAACTGGAAGAAGTTGTACTGGTGCGCCTCGGCGAGCAGCTTGTCGGCTAGATCAGCGGTTGTTTGCCGGTCTGGATGGGCCATGTGTAGTGCTCGTTATTGGTGGTGTTGATCACTTCCAGTTGGTGGAAGGAGTTGATGCTGGCGTACAGGGCAAAAAAGTGTGCGAGCACGCAACCGAACAGGTACAGGTCGCCTTCGCAGAGGAATGCGCTTTGATCCAGCTTCAGCCGTGTGCGCAAGCCGCGAATGGGCTGGCCCTTGATCAGCCAATCCAGGGGTTCTGTTTGAACATCGCGGATGCCATCGAGGCGTTTGCGGGTGGTGCGGGTTTGCTGAATGTCATGCAGGGCAGCGAAGTCATAGGCGTTGATGACCGCTTTCAGCGGCTCGGCCGAGAGCAGCGACAGGTAGTTGAGCGACATGTTGGAAATCAGGGCCCACTGCAACTGGCCGTCCAGTACCGGCCGGTAGGGGCGGGTGGGAGGACAGAGGTTGGTGTAGGTGGCCAAGGGCGGCGTGACCTCGGAAGTCACATTGATGTCGTCGACGGTTAACGCCAGCGGCAGGTCGCGGTTAGTACAGGTCAGGTCGATGGACGCAGTTTCCAGCTCGCCGATGTAGGCATTGGCGTCGGCACGTACAAATGCGATGCGGTGCGTGACGCTATCGCCCCGCAATGAGTCTTCGATGCTGTAGCGGTAGTACAGCGCGGTGCGACCTTGCACATGCTCGATTTCATGGGCGAACGACTCGAACGGGCGGAAGGTTCGCAGGTGCTGGCCGGTGCTGCCGTCGGTCGTGGTGCGGGTGCTGATGACCTGATCGACACTGAAGATTTCATAGGCGTGCGGCTGCTCGCCTCGGGGCATAAGCTCGACCTGGGCGTGCCGGCTGGACAGGTCGATAGGCTCTGCGCTGTGGCTGAACAGGTTTACCGCAGGGGTGCAGAACAGGCTGAAGTCGGTGCTGCCGACACGCAGTGAATCAGGTAACTGGCGGGTGAAGTGAAATTCGAGGACGACCTGCTGAGTCGCCTGGTCGGGCCAGACCTTCTCCAGCCCGGTTACGTTGAAGAAGTGGAAACGCTCGGGAAATATGAAGTACTCCTGCAGAATTCGGTAGCCGTCGAAGACGTTCTGTGGGTAAGGCAGCAGCGCTTCGTCTGGATTGAAGCCGGGGAAGACGATGCTGTCGGCCGGCAGCCGGCGGACCTCGCCATTGACTGTCACTGCTACATGCTTGAGGTATTGAGCGATCCACAGGTACAGCGTGCGGGCAGTCTGGATATCACCGCTCAGATGAAACTCAAGGCTCGCGCAGCCCAGGGTGTTCAATGGGCGCTCGACCAAGGTTCGCAAGTCGAGCCGAACCACCGAACTGTCCAGTGTCTGGGTTGCACCCACCGCGTCGATCTCGAATGGATGGATGTCCACCGCCGTGCAGGTGCGAAACTCGCAGGGCACTCCGTCCACGGGTTTGGAAAAGAGCCGTGAACCCCGTGGGATACGATGCGACTGGCTGAGCGACTGCTTGCGCGGCGTAAACTGAATGATCGTGGCGCTTGGCAGAGGCCGCAGGTAATTGGGCCAGAGTAGCTGCAGCATCGGGTGCGTCAGCTCCGGCAGATCGTCTTCCAGCTTGAGCCGCAGTTTGGCCGTGAGGAACGCAAAGGCTTCCATCAGGCGTTCGACATCCGGGTCGCTGCCACCCTTGCCGAGCAGCCGGGCAAGCTGTGGGTTGTCCTGCGCGAAGTCGTTCCCCAATTCATGCAGGTAACGCAACTCTTCGCTGAATCGATCCTTGAGTGACATGGTTCACCTCACGCGGGTGTGGCGGGTGTGGCCGTTGACCAGCAGCTCCAGCTGCAGCTGCTCCGTGTGGTTGTTGACCTGCACGAGGCAGTCCAGCCTGAAATGCAGTTCCAGCGGGGCATGACAATCGGGCATGGCCTTGAGCGTTCGCACGTGCACACGCGGCTCAAAGCGCTGAAGGGTGCGGCGGATGTCTGCGCCCACTTGCTTCAGGAGGTCGCCACTGCTGACGTCGTGCCCGTTGAAGTCACGCAGGCCCAGCTCAGGGCTGCTTTGTGAGCAACCCTGGCGAGCGTTGAGCAACGTTTCCAGGTGGCACTTGATGGCGGCGAACTTCTGGGAAGCGTTCTCCTGCAGGGAGGGTTCGCGGCTAACTGACTGATCCACCTTCAAACGGCTGAAAAGACCACTCATTGCGTGTCGAGCCGCCCGACCAGGGAGATCTCGAAGTTGGCACCCATGTATTTGAAGTGTGGGCGCACGGCGAGTGAAACCTGGTACCAACCCGGGTCACCGGCAACGTCCGAGACTTCAACCCTGGCCGCACGCAGCGGGCGGCGGCTGCGAACATCGGCGGAAGGGTTTTCCTGGTCGGCGACGTATTGCTTGATCCATTTGTTGAGCTCGGATTCAAGGTCCCGCCGTTCCTTCCAGCTGCCGATCTGTTCGCGCTGCAGCACCTTGATGTAATGGGCAAGCCGGTTGACGATGAACAGGTAGGGCAACTGGGTGCCAAGCTTGTAGTTGGTCTGGGCCTGCAAGCCCTCAGCGGTTTTCGGAAAGTGCTTGGGTTTCTGCACCGAGTTGGCGGAGAAGAACGCCGCGTTATCGCTGTCTTTGCGCATGGTCAGGGCGATGAAGCCTTCTTCAGCCAGCTCGAATTCCTTGCGATCGGAGATCAGCACTTCGGTCGGGATCTTGGCCTGCAACTGGCCCAGGGATTCGTACAAATGAACCGGCAGGTCTTCGACGGCGCCACCCGACTGCGGGCCGATGATATTCGGGCACCAGCGGTAGCGGGCAAAGCTGTCGTTGATGCAACTGGCCAACAGGAACGCGGAACTGCCCCAGAGATAATTGTCATGCCGGCCGTCGATGTTCTCGTCGTAGCTGAAGCTGCTGATCGGCTGGTCCTGATGGTGGTAGACGGAGCGAAGCATGAACCGCGGCCCGGTCAGGGCCACGTGACGGGCGTCCTCGCTTTCACGGAAAGCCCGCCACTTGGCATGCCGAGGCCCTGCAAAAATGTCTTTGATTTCCTTGAGATTGGGCAGCTCTTCGAAACTGCTCAAGTTAAAGAATTCGGGGGACGGCGCTGCGAGAAAGGGCGCATGCGCCATGGCGCCCACCGAGGCCATGTAGCTCAGCAGTTTGATGTCCGGTGAGGACGGGCCGAAGTTATAGTCACTCACCATGGCCGCAACCGGTTCGCCACCGAATTGGCCGTAACCGGCGGTGTAAACGTGTTTGTACATGCCGCTGGATGTGATATCAGCCGCATGTTCGAAGTCATCGAGCAAATCGGCTTTGCTGACATGCAACACTTCGAGCTTGATGTTTTCGCGGAAGTCCGTGCGGTCGACCAGAAGTTTCAGCCCGCGCCATGAAGACTCAAGCTGCTGGAACGCGGGCTGATGCACGATGGCGTCCATCTGCTTGCTGAGCACCCGGTCCAGTTCCGCAATCATCTGGTCGACACGGTGCTTATTGATAAGTTGCTCTGGGTCATGGTTTTTGAGGATGTCGGCAATAAAGGCAGATACACCTTGCCGGGCGACCTGATAGCCTTCTTGCGCAGGCACCAATTTGGTTTGCGCCATGATCTGGTCAAGCAGCGTGGTTGGGCTCAACGTTTCGGCAGGGGTATCAACGGCGACGGTAGTGCTGTTTTGCTTTGGCATGGGTTCGCTCCGTTGTCTCAGTCTTCTTTTGGCGCCTCAAGCACCAGGTCCAGTTCTTTGGCGAGCTGCTTGCGGGTTTGCTCATTGCTCAACAGGTGTTGCAGTTGCTTGCGGAATGTCGGCACGTTGCCCAGCGGGCCCTTCAGGGCGACCAGCGCCTCGCGCAGCTCCAACAGTTTGTTCAGTTCGGGTACCTGTCGAGCGATCTGGTCCGGCCCGAAGTCATGGATGGACTTGAACTGCAGGCTGACCGCCAGCTCGGCGTCGGGGGCGGTGCTGAGCAGGGAGGGCACTGACATATTCAGGCGCACGTCGGCTTCGCTCAGGACGTTGTTGAAGCTGTGTTTATCAATGCGCATGACCGCGCGGTCTTCTAGCGCCCGGCTGTCATCCAAGCCGAAATCGCCCAGGACGAGCATTTTGTGCGGCAGCTCTACTTCGGCCTGTTCGTCCCCGGTGGCAGGAACATACTTGATGTTTATGCGCTCTTTAGGCGCTACAGAGCCTGTGTTTTTTGACATTGGCGTTTAACTCACTGGTTGTTTTTGATCGTTTTCTGCAAGGTCCGTATTGTCGCGTGTTTAATTGCGATACTTGTTTTGTAGGAAATTTCCTAAGTTTCAATGGTTGGCTCTATATAGTTGTCGGTGGCCTATAAAAACCATGCAGTAAATAATGTCTCTTGGTCGAGCGGGAAAATGTAAGCGAATATTTGTTTGTGTGCAGTTGGTTCTATGTACTAGGCTCGTGGTGATTTTATTTGGGTCGGCTGTGTGTGAGTGCGTTTATTGGTGCGTGCTTGTAGGAAAAGTGTGCACGGCTATGTAGGGCATTTGTTCTGTTTGTAGAGAGTGAACTTGGAATGATAATTCGCTGTGCATATGTCGCCGGTCTTTCGTTGGTGTTTTTCCTGCAGCCGGTGCTGGCAAGCCCTATTCAGGACTGCCCCGCGATCGTGTCTAACATCGAGCGGTTGGCCTGTTTCGACCAGGCTGCCGGCACACCTGCGCACAAGGCGAAAAAACAGTGGTCAGCACCGGAGCTGGAGGCAACCAGCGTGTTACGGGTGATGGCAAATGAGGCCACACGTACGGCAGATGACCTGACGTTTCGCATTGGCAGCCAAAGCGAGGGCAGTGAACGCGCACCTGAATGGGTCATTTCGGCCCCCGCCATTGCCTCAGGCGATGACCCTTCTTATCTGGCCATCAGTTGCATACAGCACATCTCCCGCCTGCAGTTGATTGCCAGGCAGCCCATCGGCGCCAGCTGGGTGACTGTGCGGCTGAAGGGGGAAGGCGGGTCTACGAATGCGACGCCCTGGCAGGTGATGGAGAACGGGCAAGTGCTCGACGCGGGGCGAGGTTTGCCGGCGATCGAGCAGATCAAGCAGCTGATAGGGGCGCAGCGCATCGAAGTTGTGAGTGATCACAACGAAGTCGATGGGCTGATTTTTGATGCGCAAGGTCTGGACCCTTTGATCCGCCAGGTGCGAAGCACATGCCGGTGGTAGCGCAAGTGCCTGCGCAGCACATCACTGGGTTGCTTGCACCGATTGATCCGGCGGTCCCTGCTGGGCTGTTCGATGTGGAGGACGAAACCTACCAGGCCATTGACCAGGAGATGGTCAAGCTGGGCGGGCTGCAGGAAGCCTCGATCGACTGGGTTTACATTGAAGAGGCGTCCCGGCTTTACCTGAGCCAGCAATGCAAGCACCTGCGCATCGTCTCTCACCTCAGTGTTGCGTGGTTGCGCAGTGGCTGCTGGGAGCGCTGGGGCTACACGTTGGCGTTGTTGGCCGGCATGGTCGAACACTACTGGGAACCCGCTCATCCAAAGCCCGGCCCTAAAGGTTTCCTGGGCAAACGCAAGCTGGCGGCCTTGATGCTCAACCGCTTGATCGAAGCGTTGCCGCGCCTTGACCGCTTCACCTATACGCCGGCGCTTGCGGCGGCGGCGCAGCAAGCGTTGACGTGCCTGCAACAGCAGCAGGGCATCGCCCAACTGGACGCGGGCCTGCTGGGCGAACTGCAGCGCTTGCTTAGTAAACACACGGCGGTTGCCGACGGCGTCGGCGAGCCTGCTGCACCCAAGGCGCCTGCGGCAAGCATTGATGTTGCGCCGCTGGCCGAGGTCATCGCCACACCCATGCCACGTGTATCAATGGGCAACGAGCGAGAGACACGGCGGTCCGTGTTGACCATGGCCGAGCTCATCAATCAACAGGACCCGTACGACCCGACCGGCTATCAGTTACGTCGTTTTGGCTTGTGGGCGCACCTCCAGGCAGCACCCCAAGCCAGGCAGGGCGGCAACAGTACGGAACTGATGGCGGTTCCGTTGGATATAGCAGGGGCCTACGAAGACGCTATCGCCGGCACGGTGATTGACCCGGGGTTGCTGCAGCGGATCGAAAAGAGTGTGGCGGCATGCCCCTTCTGGATTCGCGGCAGTTTTCTGGCCGCGACTACCGCTTCGCGGCTGGCGATGGGCGAGGTCGCTGAGGCGATCCGCGCGACTACGGCGCGGTTCGTACAGCGTATGCCCGCCCTGCAGCAGTTGGGCTTCAGCGACGGCAGGGTGTTTGTCGATGACCAATGCCTGGCTTGGCTCAAGGGCGGTCAGGGGCAGGGCGAGCAGGGTGCCCCCACTCATGAGTTCAGCGGCTTGCGCGAGGAGTTGGTCAGCCAACTGGAAAGCGGCGGCGTAGAGCCGGTTCTGCTCCGCTTGCAAGCGCTGCAGGCAGATTTTCGTGCCCCTCGTGATCGCTGCCATACCACCGTGATTGCTGCTGACTTGCTGGCGGCGCGGGGCGTGTCCTGGCTGGCCCAGGACCTGTGCGCCGGTGTGGCCCGCACGATGCAGCAAACCACCGCCGACGCCTGGGAGCCTGAGGTGTTCCAGCGGCTCCAGCAATACGCCACAGCCCCAGCGTTGGCCAACCAGAACAAGGACCAGGAGCCCTCATGAATCAACTATGGAAGCAACTCAAACGCTGGGGCTTGCCGGTGGCTACGCGCATTGGCCTGGCACTGCCGCTGCTGTTGGCTATTGGCGCTGCGCTGATGTTGGTTGCCATCTGGTGGCTTGGCCCGCACTGGACATGGCGTGAACAACAGCCACTGGCGAGCGTGGCCCATCGAAGTCTGGCGAGCCTGGTGCTCGTGCTGGTGCCCTTGGTGTGCTGGCTGGTCATACTGCGTGCGCGCTTTCGCCGCCTGCAAGCTGAGCAGGCTCTGGCAATGGCTGCCGAGTCGGACCCTGCGCTGCCCTTCGTCCACGCCCAAGAGAAGGCGTTGAACCAGGGCCTTGCGCGGTATCTGGACAATGCAGGCGGTCGACGGGCTTTGTATCGGTTGCCGTGGTATCTGGTACTGGGTGATGAGCATGCCGGCAAGAGCAGCTTCATCGATTGCACCGATCAGAGTTTTTCCCTGACGCGTATCGACAAGGCCCAGGCACGCGGCCGGCAGGCCGAAACGCTTGCTTACCCGGTGGGGTGGTGGATCAGCAATGATGCAGTGATCATCGACCCACCCGGCGCCTTCATCAGTCAGGGCGCGCTGGCAAGCTCGCCGAACAGTGAGCCCGCGGTATCTGAAGGCACCCAGGGCAAGTTGTGGAGCCATCTGTTGGGCTGGTTGCTGCGCAATAGAAGCCAGAGAGCGCTCAATGGCTTGTTGCTGGTTGTCGACCTGCCCGGGCTGTTGCATGGGTCACCTGAGCAACGCACGGCATTGGCCCATGTGTTGCGCACACGCTTGCACGAGGTAAGCAGTCAGCTGGGTTCGCGCTTGCCACTGTATGTGGTGCTCAGCAAATTCGATCTGCTCGATGGTTTTGATCCTTTCTACAGCAAGCTCTCAGCGGCCAGCCGCGCAAACATGCTGGGGTTCACGTTCAAGCTGGATGCGGTCGAAGCGTTCGACGCCTGGCTGGACGAATACGCTGAACACTACGATCGCTTGATTTGCCAGCTGTTCGAGCAGGTCGTGGACCGTATCGATTCAGTGGGCAGTGCACCCCTGCGCGCACGGCTGTTTTCCTTGCATGCGCAGTTGATCGGGCTGCGGCCGATACTGCTAGGGTTTCTACGCGAGGCCTTGGCGAGTGACCGTTTCACCACCCCGGCCTTGGTCCGTGGTGTGTATTGGTCATCCGTCACGCAGCAAGGCGAAATGCGTAACGCTTTCATCCGAGAAGCGGCTCAGCCCTATAAAACGAAGCTTCCCTTGCGTGAAGGTAAGGCGCCAGGCAAGGCGCTGGTCTACTTCGTCCAACGGGCTTTTGCGCGGGTGATCTACCAGGAGGCCGGCCTTGCCGGGGACAATGTCAAGGTGGCTCGCAGCAAGCGCCAATTGCTGTGGGTGGGGTCTGGCGTAGGCCTGCTTGCGTTCTGCATCGCCATTGCCAGTTGGCAACGCTACTTCGATATCAATGGCACCAAGGCCGCCGGGGTGCTTGCCAAGAGCCGGGAGTACAGCCATCACGAAGTGGATCAGCGCCTGGACCCGACCGGCCGCAATTTGCTGGAGCCACTGGACCAGATCCGTGATGCAGTATCGGTGTTTGGCGATTACCGTGCTGCGTGGCCTGGTGTGGCGGATTTGGGCCTGTATCAGGGCCGCGCCATCGGGCCCCGGGTGGACGAAGCCTACCTGAGCTTGCTCTCCAAGCGCTTCTTGCCGGCCTTGGCCAGCGGAGTGATCGATGCCATGAACGCGGCGCCCCCCGGCAGTGAGCAGCAAATGGCGGCGCTCAGGGTTTACCGTATGCTCGAAGACCGCAAGAGCCGCCGGCCTGAATGGGTCGAGGTGTGGATGGCACGGCAGTGGCAACAGGCGTTTCCAGGCCAGGGGCAGCTGCAGCGCGACCTCATGCAGCACCTAGAATATGCCTTGGCGTATGCCGATGCAGATCTGCCGCAGTTCCGCCAGCGGGTCAGTGAAGTGCAGCAGGCATTGCGCAAGGTGCCGTTGCCACAGCGGGTGTATGCAGGCCTCAAGCAACAGGCCCAGGAGCAGCTACACATCGGCTTGGACCTGCGTCACCAGGTGGGCCCGGCGTTCGATGTGGTTTACCAACCGTCTGCTGGGGCCGGACGGGAGGATAACCTTCTGCTGGCCCCCATGCTGACCGCCAAAGGCTACACGGCGTATTTTGAACCGCGCAGCCAGCGGTTCGCCGAGATGGCGATGATCGACCAGTGGGCCCTCGGCGAACGCGCTCAACTTGACTATTCGGACGCCGACCGGGAGGCGCTGAGCGAACGCTTGCGCAATCTGTACAGCACCGACTACATCGATAGCTGGCGGCGTGCCCTGAATGCGTTTGCGGTGGCTGACTTTCGCGACCTGGATCATGCTGTCGTGATCCTGCAACAGCTGACGGGGCCTGCGGCGCCGCTGCAGCGGCTGCTGGATACCGTGCGCGAAAACACGTCGCTGTCCTCGGCAGCAGGCATTGAAGCGCCGAGTGAGGCTGCTGCGCTGCAGCCTGCAAGTCGCCCACCCGCGCAACAACAGACGTTAGCGATTCAGCGGGCATTCGCGGGCCTCAGTGCCATGTTGCAGTCAACAGGCGATAAACCGAGTTACTACGATGAAACGCTCGCCGCCATTGCCGCCGTCCACGACTATGCCAAGGCGGTGCAGGACAGCCCCGACC
>Ga0105243_10003848_pt1 | contig 11995 bp, 7 predicted proteins | sample KBSM34metaG_FD_81525 | JGI IMG/M metagenome (GOLD analysis project Ga0105243, IMG submission 81525) | Miscanthus rhizosphere microbial communities from Kellogg Biological Station, Michigan, USA - KBS M3-4 metaG | ecosystem: Host-associated > Plants > Roots > Rhizosphere > Soil | place: Michigan...
GAAATGCAGGTATTTATCTCCTTGCATGCGCTGGGTTGCCTCAACACCATGGGGGGTGGCAAAAGAATCTTGCAAGCCGGCTGTGCTCAACAACCATTTGGCTAGTGGACCATATAACTGTGCATCCCCCACCGCGCCAATATAAATTGTGCATCCCGCACCAAATCGCTTCAAAGTGATTGCTGGTTTACCTGCATAGTAATCCTGTGTATAGCGCGCGACGACCATTGCTCCGTTTGGTTTGAGGATGTCACATAGGACACCAACGATTGGTTTTTGAGCATCTGCAAGTTCAGGCACAGTGAACTCCAGGCAGTTTTGCATTGTGCTGCTCAGAGAGTCGTACTCTTCTACTTCTACACCACAGACCTCAGCCAGCAGGCCTGGTAACCTTTGGTTAACGACCGTGTTTGATTCATCTTTTACACCTGTACGCTGAGTTACGACTAATGTACCTCCTGCCTGAACGTAACGCTTCAAGTTCTCGGCAATCGCATCCGTGACAAGATGCAACGCCGGCGCGATGATGAGTTTGTAGGAGGATAAGTCTGCATTTGGGGCAATAATATCAATAGACACATGCTGTCGATAAAAGGCGCGATAGATTTCGTGGAAATGTTCCGGGTAACTGAAATGAGGATTATTCGGTTGAATCTGGAAGGCGAAACGTGAGTCATAAGATAACATCATCGCAACCGATGATTTGACTTGCGAGCCGAAGATCTCGTCTCCTACCGCTTTGATTTCGGCACCCATACGCTTGATTTCCTCATAGCGGCGGCTGGGAAATGCATCGTGATCTAACAGACCATGCCAATATTGCTCAGTGCCAAAGCGGGCTGTGCGCCAGCGGAAGAAAACAATTGCATCCGCACCATGCGCAATGGATTGATACGCCCACAGCCGTAATTCGCCCGGACGCGGGGTAACGCTTAGCATTTCCCAGCCACCCGGCCCAGCCTGCTGTTCCATCACCCAGATATTCTTGCTCTTCAAGCCACGCATCGTGTCAAGGCTGAGAGCATAGGAACTGGGCTCGACCCCTTTTTCCATTGTCCATTGCATGCGGGGATAATTGTCCCAGGCAACGAAGTCAAGATTGCGCGCCAAGTCAAAATAATTCAGGCGGTCATACCCGAAGCCCATCAAGTTATGCGTAATGAAATGACCGGGGCATTTCGCGCGCAGGATGTCAATCTGCATTTGCTGATAAGTGACGTATGAATCCGAACAGAAGCGGTAAAAATCCAATGCGAGCCCAGGGTTAGGTGAGCCGCCTGTTGTGAGGGGTAGTGGAATCTCGGTCCAATCGCTGTAGATGTGACTCCAAAAAACGGTTCCCCATTTCTGATTGAGTTCATCAAGCGCCTCGTATCGGCTACGCAACCAGGTCTGGAACTGGTGCGCGCAGGTGGAACAGTAACAGCGATCGCCGAACTCATTATCAATCTGCCAGCCGATGACTGCTGGATGATCCGCATAATGCTCAGCCATCTCTGTCACGATGCGACGAGTGTAGTCATGGTAAAGGGAGTTGTTGGGACAGTATTCACGGCGATTGCCGAATGTCACACACAGACCATCCTCGCGCACACGGAACAATTCGGGAGATTTGCTCATCAGCCAGGGCGGAGGTGAGGCTGTGGGCGTTCCCAAAACGACTTTGATACCGTATGAATGAAGAATGGCGATCGCACGGTCAAGCCAGTCGAAATCAAATTGGTCCTCGCTTGGTTCCATCTTGGACCAGGCAAACTCCGCTAAGCGCACGACGTTGAAGTCCGCCTCAGCCATCAACCGGGCATCGATTGGCCAGCGCTCTTCGGGCCAGTGCTCGGGATAGTAATCAACACCAAAGTAAAACATATGGTTCTCCTGCTAGGATGATCGCGTAAGAATTGCTACGCCGTAAGGCTCTAATCTAAATTGATTCGTCAGGTTACGACCGCTCAAATGTTCCTGCACAGGCCAGGGGAGTTTCACAAGTTGCTCTACCCGCTCATGATTAATGATGATAAAAATCTCCTTACCCTTGGCACCGATCCGTCTGCGCGCTTCCACACCACTGGGCGTATCCATAACTGGCAGGATACTAGCAGATTGGGCAATACGGTCGAGCAGTATTTTCTGCGAAGCATCATCAAGATACGCGCCCACAAAGTAAACCAAACCCTTCCCATACATGTGGGATGTTACTGCTGTTTGACCATCGAGCCAGCCGTTTGATGGGCCATAGCGCGCAATAACCTCTGTAAATGAGGCATCTAGCACCTTGAGACGTTCAGCCCAAAGGGAGGATATTCCATTGAACCATGGACCCGAAACAGACACTGGGCTAAGCAGAGCATAGTAATCTTCAACTTCAACGCCAGCAATTTCGGCCAGTGAACCTGGCTGACGCGCTGGAAGCAGCGCATTGAAATCATCCTTCATCCCAGAACGAATGGTCAGGACCAGATGCCCACCGTTTTCAACAAACGTTTTTAGACGGGCGGCATGGATTTCGTTTAGCATTAGGAAGGTTGGGGCAATGACCAACTTGTATCCTTCGATTGACACGTCAGATGAGAGGACATCAATCGCGATGTTAGACGCTGCCAGTGGACGATAGTAATGATTGAAGTGCGCTACATAATCGAAGTCACGATGATGACGCTGTGCGTGAATAGCCCAGCGGTTCTCATAAGAATTTAGCATAGCTACGTCGGCCACCGGAACAGAATCATCAAATAAAGGGAAGACTGCCGCAAAATCACGTCCCAGCGACTGGGCCTCTTCATAAAACGGCCGGGGCTGCCCTGACTGATCTACAAGTGTGCCGTGCATTTGCTCCTGCCCGCCAAGCGCCGAACGCCACTGCCAGTAAAGGACGGCATCCGCGCCATGCGCCACAGCGTGCCAGGCCATTACACGCGCTTCGCCCTTATTAGTCGAATTATTAATGGCCGTCCAGTTTACATTTCCCGGCTGGGTTTCGATCAGCCAGAAGTTGCTGCGTTTGAATCCGCGTGTGAGATCGTGGGCTGCCCCAGAGGTCAGATAGTCATGGTGGCCTGTAGGTACGTACCAGTCCCATGCAGCCATGTCGAGGTCGGCAGATATTTCATAATGATCGTAGCCATCGTACCAGCCCATGAAATTGTGCGTAATCCATTTGTCAGGCATAAGGTGAGCGCGGAGCAGATCAATCTGAAGCCGCTGGAATTGCCGATAACTTTGGGTAATGAAGCGCTTGAACTCCAGCATTAGGCCAGGATTGTGCAGGCCAGTGGGAGTGGGATATGAATTGTTGGGGAGCGGAATCTGCTCCCACGCCGAATAGGTCTGACTCCAGTAACGTGTTGACCAATGCTCGTTGAGCGCGTCGAGCGAGCCAAACTTGTGAGCAAGGTATTTTTGAAAGAGTCGCTGGCAGCGTTCACAATAGCAGACACGGTTATATTCATTGTCAATTTGCCAGCCGATCACATTCGGATTCGAGCCAAAGTGTTTGGCCATTGCCCCGACGATACGGCGCGTTGCGGCATGAAATTCCGGCGAGTTAACACAGTAATGACAGCGATTACCGAACAGCACGCGGCGGCCACTCTCGTCCACGGCGAGCAGATCGGGGTATTGCTGCACCAGCCATGCAGGCGGAGCGGCAGTCGGAGTCCCAAGTACGGAAACAATTCCAGCCGCGACGAGTTGAGTGATGACACGGTCCAACCATTCGAAGTGAAAATCACCTGCTGCGGGTTCCAGGGTCGACCATGCAAATTCCGCCATCCGGGTAACAGTCAACCCCGTCTGGCTCATTAAACGGATATCTTCGGACCAGCGATCCTCCGTCCAGTGTTCAGGATAATACGACACACCGAGGTGCAACCGCGTTGGGTGAGAAAATTGGGATATGGCCATAATTTTTCAGTCCAGCATTGGATATTTATGAAAGAATAATCTCTCAACCTTTGATTGCACCGGCTGTAATGCCTTCCACAAAGCGGCGTTGGAAGATCAGGAAGATAATCAATAAGGGAATTAAGCTAATGACTGAAGCTGCCATTTGTACATCGTACACGGTGCGACCTACCGGTCCAATGAGGGAGCGGATAATGAGCGGAAGAGTGAAATGCTCAGGTGACTTCAAGTAAATTAAGGGTCCAATAAAGTCATTCCATGATCCCATAAAAAAGATCAGTCCAAGGCTAGTTAGTCCGGGAGCAATGATGGGTAAGATGATGCGCCAAAATATTGTGAATTCGCCAGCCCCGTCGATTCGCGCGGCATCCATCAACTCATTGGAAACAGACATAATATATTGCCGCATAAAAAAGATACCAAATGCATTCGCTGCGCCAGGGATAATCAGTGGCCAAAAGGTGTCAATCCACTTCAGGTCGCGCATGATAATGTAGACTGGCACCAGAGTGACGGCGCCCGGTATCACCATCGTTCCCAGTAGGAAGGCAAATAATGCTCCCTGACCCGGAAACTTGAATTTGGCAAAGCCATAGCCGCCCAAGGCACAGAAGAACAATCGCAAAATCGTGGCACTGAAGGCGATCACAAAGGTATTCTTTACAATACCGAGGATATTGTATTGCTCCTGTAAATAAGCATAAGCTTTCAGGCTCGAATTTGGTGAGATGATGATTGGTGGAATAGCAAATATTTCATCAGGGGGCTTTAGCGAAGTGCTGATCATCCATATAAATGGCAAAATCATAAAAGCGGATACACTAATAAGCAGGCCGTACATCAGGGCATCCGTTAGCCAGAGGGATAGTCGCCGAGTGAACATGTCAGCCTCTTAATCTACCTGCTGCCCAAAGTAACGGAATTGCAGGAGGGTCAGGGCAAAAAGAATAATGAAATATAGATAAGCCATAGCTGAAGCATAACCAAGACGAAAATTACCAAAGGCCTGGTTGAAGATAACAATCACCGGGGTAATTGTCGCATTAATCGGACCGCCGCCGGTGAGATTATATATTTCGCTAAAAAGATTGAAGCTTCCCATGGTAGAAAGCACCACAGAAAAAAGGATTACTGGGCGCATGAGCGGGATTGTGACGTAGAAGAAGGCTTGTGTTGAGCTAGCACCATCGATCAAAGCAGCCTCTGTTAATTCACCGGGGATAGTTTGTAACCCCGCGAGCATGATAACCATGTTGTAGCCCAGCCAGGCCCAGATCACCAGTAAGCAAAGAGAAATTCGGCCGCCCCATACACTTTCCAGCCAGGGCACCGGAGCTATGTTGAATATTTCCAACATCATATTTACCAAACCATATTTTTGGTTCAACATCAACCGGAACGTAAACCCAGCTGCCACAATATTCATAATGTACGGTATGAAGAGCAGCGTACGGAAGAATCGAAAACCACGCACACGTTTAGAATTTAGAATCACTGCCAGGACCAACGCCATAAACGTCATAATTGGCACGTACAAGAAAAACAAAATAGCGCCATTTGTCACGGACTGCCAGAATACTTTATCCTTCAGCAACAGTTCGAAATTTCGCAATCCAACAAACTTAATTGGTCCAAGCCCCTTCCATTCTGTGAAACTTAAATACAAGGAGAAGAGAATAGGGTAGACGCCAAAAATAAGGAAGAGGATGTAAAACGGAGAAATAAACCAATACGGCCAGCGCGCCTTGTAAATCTCTATCCATTTTTGGCGGAGCCTTGCGACCAGAGATAAGACGGGACGCTTCATTACAGTTGTTTCAGCCATGACGAGCCTCAGTAAAAACAGCTTTGCAGCTTATCCAATAGTGGGGGGAGAATACCTCCCCCCACTTTCTAGAGTGCAAAAACTGAGTAGCGCAATTTTTATGGCATACCGGTTTGTGCCCGAATTGCATCGGCGGCTTCTTTCAACGCATCTTCAACTGACGACTCGCCCGTGGCAACTTTCTGGATAGCCGTGGCAACAAACCCATTCATCTCAGGATAGTTAGGACCATACACATAGGCGATCGGTACTTCCTTCACAACGTCGACATACGTTGGGCGGACAGGCTGATCAGCAAAGAATGGGTCCGGCTCGCTGAAGACAGGATCTGCATAAGCTGCTTCCAACGATGGGAGGAAATCAGAAGCCTTGAACATGGCTACCTGACTATCAACATTACCAAACAAGAACTCGGTTAATGCCCAGGCAGCTTCCTTATTCTCGCTTTGGTCGGGGATCACGAAGGCCGAACCACCGTCGTTCGCGGCGCGGACTTGTCCAGCTTCCATTGTTGGCATCAAGGCTACGCCCCATTTCCCTTCCGTTCCAGGAGCAATCCAGCCTTTTAGGAAAGCACCCATCCAAGCAGCTTCAATGAGTGTTGCGATTGGTTTTGCTTCAGTCTCGGCTGCCATTTCAGCGTACCAACCATCAGTCCACTCTAATTGGTCGGAGGTGAGGTTGGCGTCCCAGAACTTTTTCAAAGTCTCTAGCGTAGCAATGTTTTCCGGACTATCCACTGTAACCTGGCCCTCGGCATTATAGTAGCCGAGTCCTTGCTGCCAAAGCATCATCTCATACAAACGGCCATAGTTATTGGCTTTGTTATTCGAGAAGCAGGCGGAGCCGGTTTTCTCCATGATTGTCTGACATACAGTCAAGTAGTCATCCCAGGTTGCCACCGCAGCACTGACACTATCCGGATCAGAGGACAGACCAGCCGCGTCGAAGACATCCCGGCGGTAATAAAACACAACGGGGCCGCTATCCCACGGCATGGCATAGTACTTGTCATCAAGCTTGGCATCTGCCCACTTGTAAGCATTCATTTTGTCCAGGTAAGGCGTGACCCATTCAGTCATATCGGTCAAGCCGCCCAATGCGACGATTTGGGCTAAATGACTGTTTTCAACCAGGGATATATCAGGCGCACCTGTTCCAGCCTGGAGGGCAAGCGGAAGCTTTTGATAGACGTCCGCGGGATTGTATTCCACAATCTCGACCTCAACATCTGGTTGTACCTTTTTGAACTCATCCAAAACTCCACTATTGGTGAGCGCGTCGTGTGCGGCTTTCCACATCCAGATCGTGACCTTACCGGATAGCTGAGACGCCTCCGTGGGCGCCTCCGTCGCAGCCGGAGCTTCCGTTGCCGGGGCTTCCGTAGCAGCTGGAGGTTCGGTCGCCGCAGGTGCTTCGGTTGCAGCTGTTGGGGGAGTGGTGGCTTGTCCTCCACAAGCACTCAGGATCATAGATGCCACCAAAATCAGGAACATGAGGGTTTTGAAACGAAACATGATCTTCTCTCCTTTTTTATTTTTATCGTCTCTCCTTACGGAGATTTCGATGCGATATAATCAGGAAGGCGAGATGAAGCCTTAGTTCATCAAGACTCATCGGCGCAACCTGGAAGTGCTTGCCCTAAGACGTCAAATCAGCAGGCAAGTACTTCCTTTTTCTTGAACTACAATTCTTTTCAATTATCTTATCTCACCTCCTTTGGTCTTAATGAACTTTGACGGACGATCAGTGTGGGAGACAAAATAAAAGAATTGGACCTTTCCGCTTCCAATCCTTCCATGCTTGATTCGATGCTTTGGATAATTTCTTCAACAGCTACTTTGCCAATCCTGTATTGATCTTGCTGTATGGTCGTCAACGGAGGGGAGAAAAAAGCGGATTCGGGTATGTTGTCAAAGCCTACAATGCCAAGGTCATCAGGGATCCGCAATCCTTTTTGTGTCGCCACCTGCATTACGCCAAGTGCCATTTGATCGTTGGCCACAAAAACGGCATCCATTTCTGGGTATTGCGCAAATAACTTTTCGATTGCCTGTGCTCCGCTCGCAGATGACCAATTTCCTTCTGCCCATTGGTTTGCCTCTGGTTTGATTTGCATATCGCTTAAGACATCTTTCCAGCCTTTCATCCGTTGCTGAGCTTCCCACCAATCCATTGGACCCGCAATATGCCCAATATGCCGATAGCCCTGTTCAAAAAGATGGTCAACTGCTATTCGTCCCCCTAGGTAATTATTTATCGAAACATCCAAAATGTTGTCGCGTGGTTCCATTGCGAGATAAACCATCGGAATCCTGGTTTCAAGAGAGCTATGATGAATCCAGTTGTGGTTCTCGCCTACTTCGGGTACGGCCCAGATAATTCCGTCTACATGGCGGTCGTGGAGTGCCTGGAAGATAGGAGTAATGTCTGTTGTATCAAATTGGGGAAGTTCTTTGAGAAGTAACGAATATCCTTTTTCTTCCGCGGCACTGGTAATTCCACTTAAAGTCCGGGAGGGTCCAATAAATCTTAGGCCAGCTGTTACGACCCCCAGGGTATAACTGCGCTGCTGGATAAGGCTTCTCGCCAGAGCACTAGGCCGGTATCCTAGCTGCTCTATGACATTTTGCACACGCTTACGGGTTTCAGGAGATACATCTGGCCTTTTGTTGATTACACGCGATACAGTCTGCGTGGATACGCCCGCCGCAGAAGCAACTTCCTTGATAGTAGGTCGACTCATCCGTATCTGCATGTTATCGTTCCCGTTATCGATAACATAATAGCAAAATATAGTATATGTGTCAAGAGGGAAATCAAAGTGAAGTTTAATAGTTTCTGGACATAACGTGCCACCGGCGCGCGTATTGGGTCACGCCGTGGCACAGCTCTTTGGTATCAACCCACGCCAGGGGATGCATGAAGCCCTGGTTCAGCTCAAATCACTGCTGGAGGAAGGCGAAATCTCAAAAGAGGGGACTACGGTGGAGCTTCGATACGCAGCAGAATCCATATTAAAGTAAATGGAACGCCCGAAAAACTCGGGCGTTCCATTTTTCAGAGAGCGGGGAAACAATATCACCTATTTCAATACCCGGTAGAAAGCACAATCGAGCTGCGCTCCCTGCGTCTCGCCGCTTCAACTTTGCAGTCGAAATGATTAATAGTGAGATCAGGGTTCATTAAAGGAAGGGCAAACTGGGTTTTTCCTCCGCTTTTACTCAATAAAAAACCTTAAGAATATTTTAAGAATACATCCAGAACTCATTAAGAGCGAATTGGTAAGATAGCAGTAGGAGATTCATTGACCTTGATTATCTTCCTTTTGAGGAATTCCTTCAAAGGATAGATTTTAAGGCTCAAGTTCGTTATCTAACCTATCAACCGAGTTTGTGGGTGATAAGAACGATAATCTCAAAAGTGATGGAACTTATCTGATTATGAGTCTGACTAACCGGAACGTTATCTTCATGGCCATGGTGATGGTATGCATCATCCTTATGACCGTGCTAACAGGTATCATCATCTCTGAAGAGGATGACCAACTCCCTGATGATGATTTCCTGGAGGCTGGTCGTTTTGCCGCGGCCTGGTTCAGAATACCAGTTTATCAATTGTCATTCATATTAATGTTGGGGATGTCTATATTTGCCTTGTTCGTCGTATACCTGGGCGGTCGCTCTAATCACAAAAGATTCTACGATCGAACCATTGATTCCGTTAAGCTTTTACCAGTTGTATTTTTAAAGACGGCTCTTAATAGAGCCGTCTTTATTTTCCTTTTCTTTGACCCTTATTCAGATGACAAGGAGAACATATTGACCAACGTTAATCTTTTTCCAACCCTGATTCCCATATTAAGGAGGTACTAAGCCATGGTGTGTTCGATTGTTAGTTCTGTTCTGAAATTCCAAATCAAAGGAGGTATTTCGCTATGATGCGTTCGATTATACAGTCAAGCCTGCAGTTTCGATATCTGGTGGTAGTTATCGCCGGTGTATTGATGCTCGCGGGCATTACCAAACTTCGCGACATGCCAGTGGATGTCCTGCCTGAGTTCTCACCACCGTTTGTGGAGATCCAGACCGAGGCGCTCGGGCTTTCCGCGGAGGAAGTGGAACAGATGATTACTGTTCCCATGGAGCAGGATCTGCTTGCGGGAGTGGCATGGCTCGATGTTATCCGCTCGGAGTCCGTACCCGGTGTGTCCTCGGTCCTAATCTATTTTGAGCCCGGTACCGACCTCTACCGTGCAAGGCAGATGGTGTCGGAGCGCCTTGCACAGGCGGCCGTCGGCATTCCGCATGTGTCGAAACCACCAGCGATGATCCAGCCCACCTCGTCAGCGAGCAGGTTCATGATTGTCGGACTTTCCTCGAAGGAACTCTCCCTGATTGAGATGTCCGTGCTAGCCCGTTGGACGATTGCACCGCGTTTACTGGGTGTACCCGGCGTGGCGAATGTGGCGATCTGGGGCAATCGAGATCGGCAGCTTCAGGTGCTGGTTGATCCGGAACAACTGCAGGCACAGGGTGTCACTCTGGAGCAAATTATCGATACCACTGGCAATGCATTGTGGGTATCATCATTGAGTTTTTTGGAGGCTTCGTCACCCGGTACTGGCGGGTTCATCGATACTCCCAATCAAAGACTTGGGATTTGGCATGTCTTACCCATCTCCTCGCCTGAAGAACTGGCTCAAGTACCCGTCGATGATATTGATGGGTTGGTCCTGGGTGACGTGGCGAAGGTAGTGGAAGATCATCAGCCATTGATTGGGGATGCGGTTGTCAACGATAGTCCCAACCTCCTGCTCGTCATCGAAAAACTGCCCGGAACCAACACCCTGGAGGTGACTCGAGATGTGGAAGACGCACTCGCTGCATTGCGGCCTGGTTTTGCCGCAATCAATTTTGATGCCAGCCTTTTCCGGCCAGCAACCTTCCTTGAGATGGCAATCGCCAATCTCACCAAAACGCTGGTCATTAGCGCTCTGCTTGCGGTTCTGATCCTTGGCGCCTTTTTCTACGGGTGGCGCACCGCATTGATCAGCCTTGTAGCGATCCTTCTGTCTCTGATCGCGGCCCTATTCATGCTTTACCTGCGGGGCGCGACGCTCAATGCGATGGTTCTGGCAGGCCTAGTTATTGCCCTTGGGCTGATTATTGACGACGCCGTCGTTGACATAGAACATATCACACAGCGTTTACGCCAAAATCGCCGGGAGGGCAGTCTCAAGTCGGCTGAGAGTGTTATCCTGAGAGCTTCGGCCGAGATGCGAGGTGTGCTCTTCCTCGCGACATTGGTCACATTGCTTGCGATCGTGCCAGTCTTCTTCATGAGTGGGATGTTCGGTTCAGTGTTCCAGCCACTGGCGATCTCTTATGTGCTGGCAGTGCTAGCCGCTATGGCTGTGGCATTGCTTGTCACACCAGCCCTGAGCTTAATCCTCTTATCCAAGACACGGCTCGAGGTCCGCGAATCCCCAATCATCCCACGTTTGCAGCGTAGCTACGAACGAGCTCTGACGAGGACTGTTCAGAAGCCCCAACCCGTATACGTGGTTGCTGCGATTCTCGTAGTGGCCAGTTTGGCAGTATTGCCGTCTCTCAGGTGGGGACCATTGCTTCCCTCGTTCCAGGAGCCATATCTCATGATTCAGTTGAATGGCGCGCCAGCTACATCCCGAGCGGAAATGGACCGGATCGTAGCCCGGGTGAGCACTGAGTTGAGGGCTATTCCCGGCGTCAGCAACGCTGGCGCTCACGTCGGGCGTGCCGTACTCGGGGATCAGGTAGTCGGCATTAATTCAGCCGAGCTATGGGTCGGTATTGATCCCAACGCCAACTACGATGCAACAGTGGCTACTGTTCAAGAGGTGGTGAACGGCTACCCTGGGCTGGATCGTGCAGTGCGGACCTATACACAGGACACACTCAGCCAGCCCCAACAGACGACCACCACTGACCCCTTCACAGTGCGCGTTTATGGTGAGGAGTACTCTGTCCTACGCAGCGAGGTAGAGAAAGTACGTCAGGCTTTGGTAGGGATCAATGGCCTGGTTGATTCGCATGCGGTGCTCCCCGTTGAGGAGCCCACGCTCGAGATCGAGGTGGATCTCGCCGTAGCGCAGCAATATGGCATCAAACCTGGCTACGTACGCTGGGCAGCAGCGACCTTATTGTCCGGCCTTCAGGTGGGAAGTCTTTTCGAACAACAGAAAATATTCGATGTAGTGGTGTGGAGTGCGCCCGAAAAGCGCCAGAA